>Ga0070696_100002803_pt1 | contig 11576 bp, 10 predicted proteins | sample KBSK1253metaG_FD_65474 | JGI IMG/M metagenome (GOLD analysis project Ga0070696, IMG submission 65474) | Corn, switchgrass and miscanthus rhizosphere microbial communities from Kellogg Biological Station, Michigan, USA - KBS K1-25-3 metaG | ecosystem: Host-associated > Plants > Roots >... | reverse complement strand
ACGGTCGGCGGTACGGCGGTACGGCGGTAAGGCGGTAAGGCGGTATGGCGGCGAGAACGACTTGAGACGGCAAGACCGCCCTACCGCCTTACCGCCCTACCGCCGTACCGCCGTACCGCCCTAGCTTTCCCCCCACATGCCCCGTCTCCTGACCCCCAAGTTCCTGCTCCGCGGGTTCGAGATCTCGGTCCTGGCCTCGCTATTGGGCTTCGGGATCATTCTCCTCTACGGCAACGATTTCTCCGCCTTTCTATCGGGGGTCAGTCGGCTCCATTGGATCTGGCTGCTTGTAGGGTTGGGGTTGGCGTCCATGGACTGGATCGGTGGCGGGCTGCGACTCTGGGTTGTGGCCCGCCACGTTCATCCGCATCCACCGCTGAAAGGCATGATCCTGGCCGGGGGAATGGGTGCGTGGGCGGCGTATATCACGCCGCTCAATTCCGGCGCTGGACCGATGACCATGTACACCATGCGGCGCTACGGCGTTCCCCTTCCAGTCGCCGTGACCTCTACCTTCATCAGCTTCGTCGCGACCATTCTCTTCTTTGCCATCGCCGGGCCGCTCGCGCTCCTCTTCGGGGCCGGGCGCTCCTTGGGTCAGAGAGGCAACGTCCTCGGACTCTCGCTGTACGATCTGTTTCTCGGTAGCCTCACCATCATCGGTGCCATCGGCCTGCTCATGGCGGTGGTGCTCTTCTTCCCCCGGTTGGTGCGCGACCTGATTCACCGACTGGCCGAGGCGATCGGACGGCGCAGCCGACGGGTGGCGGATCGACTGGAGCGACTTCGGGAAGGAATCGACCAGGCCCACGCGAGTATCGTCGCCTTCAACAGTCCGAAGGGTTGGCTCAGTCTGCTCTGGGCCACGCTGCTCTCGGGTCCGTCACACGCGAACAAACTATTGGCCGGCTACGTCGCCCTTCGGGCCCTGGGGATTCATACGAACTTCGTGGACATCCTGCTGGTTCAAACGCTGGTGATGTTCCTGCTCTATTTCGCTCCGACGCCCGGTGCCTCCGGCATCGGAGAGGTGCTGTCGGCAGCGGTCATGTCGTCCTACGTCCCGCGGGCCCTCTCCCCGATTTACATCCTCGTCTGGCGGCTGATCTTGACCTATTTCACCCTGGCGGCTGGCTTCTTGGTGTTCTCCGGCTGGGTTCGCCGGGGCCTTAAGGGGGAGGAGGAGGAAACGCCAGTGGAGTCGGCGGCGTGAACAGCAGTGAGAACTAAGAAGTAAGAAGTGAGAAGTTAAGGGTGAGACGTGAGAGGTGAGACGTGAGAGGTGAGAGGTGAGACGTGACAGGTGAGAAGCAACAGAGACCAACGACCAAAGACCCAAGACTGCCGGCCTGAGACTGTGCCCGACCATCCGACTGACGAACACGAGATAACCGCCCCGGCGTACGACCAGCGGCTCATGCGGCGGCTGCTGGGTTATCTCCGCCCGTACCGCTGGCTCACCTTGGGTGCGGCAGTGCTTCTGCTGGCCCAGTCAGGCCTTGCCCTCGTGGGGCCCCAACTTACCGAGCGCGCGCTGGACGCGGCCATTCCGCGACACGACCTGGGACTCCTCGGTTTCCTCACCGCACTCTATCTGGCAACCCTGGCCCTCGACTTCATGGTGGAGTACGGCGGGACCCTGCTCACCACGTTCATCGGGCAGCGGGTGATGTACGATCTCCGGATGGAGCTTTTCAGTCACCTCCAGCGGCTTAGCGTCAGCTACTTCGATCGCAATCCGGTGGGCCGGCTGATGACCCGGGTCACCTCCGATGTGGAGACCTTGAACGAGCTGTTCTCCTCCGGCGTAGTCACCATCTTCGGCGATGTCTTCACTCTGCTCGCGATCATGGTGATGATGCTGGCGATCGATTTTCGGCTGGCATTGGCCAGCTTTGCCGTGATCCCGCTGGTCTGGCTCACCGCCCGCATCTTCCGGCGGCGCGTACGGGAGACCTTTCGCGATATTCGTTACCGGCTGGCGCGACTCAACGCCTACCTGCAGGAGCGGCTCTCGGGCATGCAGATCGTCCAGCTCTTCGGACGCGAGGCCGCCTCAGCTCGCCGCTTCGGCGAGCTCAACCACGAACATCTCGGCGCCCATCTGCGGTCGATTACGGTGTACGCCATCTTCTTTCCCGTGGTGGAGTTGCTGACCTCGGTTTCCATGGCGGTGCTCCTCTGGTACGGCGGGCTCCGGGTCATGAGCGGCACTCTGACCGTCGGGGTGCTCGCCGCGTTCATCCAGTACACCAGACGCTTCTTCCAGCCGCTGCAAGACCTCTCCGAGAAGTTCAACCTGCTGCAGAGCGCGATGGCGTCATCCGAGCGGGTTTTCGCGCTGCTGGACGAGCCGGTGACGGTGGTGGAGCCGGCCAAGCCCGTCGCGCTGGCGCGTCCCATCAGGGGTGCCGTAAGGTTCGAAGGCGTATGGTTCCGCTATGGCGGGGACGGTCCCTGGGTGCTGCGGGACGTTACCTTCACCGCATCCCCCAGTCAGACGATTGCCCTCGTCGGGCACACGGGAGCGGGGAAGACGACGATCGTGAACCTGCTGCTTCGGTTCTATGATCCGGAGCGGGGCCGGATCACCATCGATGGCGTGGACATTCGCGATCTCTCGACCGCGGATCTGCGGTCCATGATCGGGTTCGTGCAGCAGGACCTCTTTCTCTTCACCGGCGACATTCTGCACAACCTGACCCTCGATGCCCCGATTTCACCGGAGCGCGCCCGCGAGGCCGCCCACCGGGTGGGTGCCGACCGCTTCATCGAGCGGCTCCCCTCGGGGTACAACCACCTTCTCGGGGAGCGGGGGCGCAGTCTCAGTGTCGGCGAGCGGCAACTCCTCAGCTTCGCTCGCGCTCTGGCGCTCGACCCCAAGATCCTGGTGCTCGATGAGGCGACCAGCTCGGTGGACGCCGAAGCGGAGGCGCAGATCCAACGGGCCATTGCCGAGCTGATGTCGGGCCGCACGAGCCTCGTGGTGGCCCACCGGTTGAGCACCATCCTGCACGCTGACGAGATTTTGGTCCTGCATCACGGTGAGATCCGGGAGCGCGGTACACACCGGGAGCTCATCGCTCAGCGGGGCATCTACGAGCGGCTCTATCAGCTTCAGCTGCGCGGGCAGGAGGTAAGAAAGATTGCGTAACAGCCGTTTGCTTGCGTGCCTATGGGCCGCGGGGTACGTTTGTCGGCGGCCTGCCTATCCTTCAGGAATTCATTCATGATGCACCTTGAAATCGGCAGCAGGCGGATGCCCATCGCTGCCGGTGAGACGGTCATAGGTTCGGCATCCGACAGTGCCATCGTACTCGAAGGGGAAGGGGTCCAGCCGCGTCACGCGATCGTGCAGCGGATGGCCGACGGCGTCATTGCCATCCGTTCGGCCGACCCCGGGGCCGACCTTCGGATCAATGGCATTCGTCATGGCGCGGACCCCACCCCAGTTCTGCACGGCGATAAAATCCAGCTCGGTTCCCGAGAGATCCTGGTAGTGGACGATCGGCGAGGCGGCCATACCCAGCTCTTCGATTCTGGCGCCTTTGCCGATCTGGTGCCCCCGAGGGAGCCGGCCAAGCCTCCGGCGGCCGGAACCGGGGGGCGCCTGGTGTGCCTCACTGACGGCCGGGAATACACCATTGGGATTGCGTCGCTGGTGTTCGGTCGAGATGCGGCGTCGGACGTCGTGGTCTCGGGGAGTGAGGTCTCCCGCCGCCACGCCGAGATTCAGGTGACGGGCGAGGGGTACGTCCTGATGGACTATAGCGTCAACGGGATTCTGCTGAATGGCCAACGCATGGGTCGCCGCCACCTGCTGGCGCGAGCGGACGTCATTCGGATCGGCAACGACGAATTCCGCTTTTATGCCGATGCTGCTCCTGCTTTGTCTGCCGCTTTCGCCCGGCCCCGCTCGACTCCGCCATCCACCGGCTCCGACCGACCTCCCACCGGTGCCAGCCAGCGGCTCTCCGACACCATGCACGGCGTTCCCGTCTCGGAGCTGCGACAGCCGATCACCCCTGCATCGCCTCAACCGGCGCCTCTGGCGTCGCTGCTGGTGCGGACCGGCGCGATGAAAGGAAGCCGCCTGCCGGTCAAGGTGCCCATGGTGAACATCGGCCGGGCGGACTACAACGATATCGTACTGACGGAACCCAGCGTGAGCACCAGTCACGCGAAGCTGCAGCGTCGGGATGACATCTGGGTGCTGAGCGATCTGGGCTCGACCAACGGAACCTTCGTGGAAGGGGAGCCGGTAACGGGTGAGACGGCCCTGACTCCCGGCACCACGCTCCGGTTCGGCGACGTCGCGGTCCTGTTCGAGCCGCTGGACGATTTGGTCCCGGCCTCGCGTCCGGCCGGAACCCAAGTGATGGAAGGAGTAACGACTGGTGAGCACGGCACGGAAGATCCCTGGGCCGCGGGGGAGGGGCAGCGTCCCGAGCCACGCGAGCGTCACCGACCCTTCCGCGCCGCTACCCCCAAGCCCAGTGGGCCGCCGATCTGGCTCCTCGCTGGTCTGGTGCTGATCGGGGCCGCAATTGCCCTCTTCATCCTGACTTCGAGATAACGAGGCCCCGTGCACTTCTCTTGTGCCGCTCGCACCGACGTCGGGATCGTTCGCTCCGGCAATGAAGACAATTACCTGATGCTCGCCGAGCGGGGCATCTTCATCGTGGCCGACGGAATGGGTGGCCACGCGGCGGGTGAGGTGGCCAGCGAGATGGCGGTGCGAATCACCTCAAAGGAGATCGGATCGGTTCGGGGGTTGAGTGACGAAGAGGCCAGCGAGCGCCTCAGGTCCGCCATCCGGATGGCCAATGACGCGATCTTCGAACGCACCCTGTCGGAGCACGACAAACGGGGGATGGGCACCACCGCAACCGTGCTGGTGCTCATGCCGGGCCGGTACCTGATCGGTCAGGTGGGGGACAGCCGGGCCTACCTGCTGCGGAATGGCCAGTTCCTCCAGGTCACCAAGGACCACAGTTACGTACAGGAGCAGGTCGATGCCGGCCTGCTGACGGCGGAGCAGGCGCGGGTCCATCCCTACAGCAACGTGATCACCCGCTGCGTGGGGGCCAGTGTCGATGTGGTACCGGACATCTACTACGGCTCGCTGGAGCAGGGCGACGTACTGCTGCTCGCCTCCGACGGGCTCACCGGCATGCTGGAGGACGAGCAACTCACCCGAATCCTGAACTCGGATGGTGAACCGCAACACTGGGTAGACCGGATGATTGCGGAGGCCAATCGGCGGGGCGGTTTGGACAACATCACTGCCATCGTGGTCCGGATCGAGTCGGTCGACAGCAACACCGGCGAGCAACCTGCCGTCCCCGCGGCCGCCGGAGAGACCTCGTAGATCACCCGGACCCGCCGGACCGCTCGCCCCCAGACAGCCATGCCTCAGCACCTTCTCCCCGCAGCCCGTCCCATTCACCACAGAGGCACAGAGGCACAGAGGCACAGAGGTCACAGAGGGCGCAGAGGCGGTGACACCGCAACGATTGCCAGGGTGGGAGGAGCTATGCGGTTAGCTGGAATATTCGCCGCAATTATGCTGCTGCTGAGCGCCGGGTGCCACAGCAGCAAGCCCGATACCGGCGCCGCCCCAGATGCCGGCGCGACCCTCACGGTCGAGAACCAAGGGTTCAGCGACATGACCATCTACGTCGTGAGCGGCACGACGGGCCGGGTGCGGCTCGGCCAGGTCACGGGCAACTCGACTCAGAGCTTTCCTATCCCGAGCTACCTGGTGCGTGGCGGCGAAGTCCTCCGGTTTCTGGCCAGGCCAGTGGGCGGCTCGCGTGGTCCGGTGAGTGACGAATTGCAGGTCAACCCAGGAGAGACCGTCACCCTCACGATTCCACCGCACTGAGCCGACTTAGTGGCGGGCGTAGACCTGGGTAGCGCCGTCTTTCTGGAAGGACACGACGGTATAGGCTTCTCTCGGCGCTCCCGGCTTCGCCATTCCGGGTGTGCTCGCGGGCATGCCGGGTACCGCGAGGCCCGCCAGCTTGGGCCGCGCCGCCAGCATCCGCTTGATGTCCTCCGCCGGCACATGCCCTTCGATCAGGTATCCTTCGGCCTGCGCCGTATGGCAGGAACGCACGTCGGACGGTACACCCAGTCGATCCTTGATGCTATCCATGTCCTCTTCGTCGTGGACCTCGACCGCGAACCCGGCAGCCTTGACGTGATCCACCCATTTGGAGCAACAGCTACAGCTGGGGCTCTTGAAGACGATGAGGGTCGTGGAGTGGAAGCGCGAGAGCTGGGCCCAGGGCAGCTCTCCTGAGAGTGCGGCAAGGGTGAATCCTGCCGCTTGGGCCACAAAGCCGCGTCGGGTAATCATCGAAGACTCTCCTCAGACCAGCGACATCTCTCCGCTCAGCCGTCGCTCCAGCTCGGGAGCGGGCCAGGTCAGGAGATCGAGTAGACTATCCAATGGACGGTTGGGCGTGCCCGCGACGAACACCCGAAGCCGGCGGGCACTCTGGTAAAGCTCGTCGGCCACCCTCGGCAGCCCCAGATGGCCGGCGCGGCCGGCGTCGGTCAGCCGCTCCACAGCGCCGCTTCGGGTCCGCAGGGGCAAATTTACTCCCAGCATCGACGAACGGGCAGGAAAATCCAGCAACAGATCCCCTGGCTTCAATCCGACTTGAGCCGCCAGAGCATCCTCGACTCGCTGCAGCAGATCCGGATCTTCCACCACCCAAGGTTGAGTTTCGCCGGGAACGTCGCTGGCGGGAAGATCCAGCGCGCGCTTATGCAGACGGCGCGCGCGAATGGCGGCGGCGAGCTGGTTCCGATCCTTGGAGATCAGCAGCTCCATTAGGCCATCGTCGGTGGCCTCCGCGATGTCCCGTATCGCCACGGTCCCCCGTGCCACTGCGTCGCGCACCGCCCGCTTGAACATGCATGTGGCCGACCGCACCGCGTGATGCCAATAGACATTGCGGTACATCTGGTACTTGGCGAAGAGCAGCGATTCGAGCGCGCTCACGCCTTTCTCCATGACTCCAACCTCGTACCGGCGGGGTGCGGTCTCGACCAGAGTGAGCGAGGAGAGTAGACGGTCCACATCCACCGTTCCATACGGCACGCCACACATCCGGGCATCGCGGCTCAGATAGTCGATCTTGTCCAGGTCGAGCGAACCAGAGATGAGGCCCTGAAGTGAGCTCGGACTCTCGCCGGTGATCAACTTCCCTACCGTTGCCGCGAAGTCCCGGCCGCCGATCTCCACGAGCCGTTCGCCCAGCTCCCCCTGACTCAGTTTGGCCACTCCCAGGGCCTCGTGTGAGGGGAAGGCTGCCTCCTCCAGCGCATGGGAAAAGGGGTAGTGACCGATGTCGTGCAGTAGCGCCGCCATCCTGACCGCCAGGCAGTCGTCCGCCGCTACCCGGTCGAGCTCACCCCGTTCTTCCAGCACGGCGAGCGCGCGTTTGGTCAGATGGTAGGCGCCGAGGGCGTGCTCGAAGCGAGTGTGGGTGGCGCCGGGATAGACGAGGAAGGCGTGACCAACCTGACGGATGTAGCGGAGCCGCTGAACCACGGCCGTATCCAGGGCGAGGAGCGCCGCCGGTTCCAGCCGGATGTTGTCCCACAGTGGGTCCCGAATAACCTCGAGTTCGGCCCGCACCGTCCTATACGACCGGCCCCGCCGCCGAAATCGACGCCGGGACCATCGCCCGGTATTGCTCGAAATTGTCCCGGAACATCATCGCCAACTTGCGCGCCTGCGCATCGTAGGCCGAAGGGTCAGCCCAGGTATTGCGAGGTGATAGCACCTCGGTGGGAACGTTCGGCACTGCCACCGGCACTTCGAGCCCGAACACCAAATCCCGGATGAATCGGGTGTTGTCCAGGTCCCCGGCGAGAGCGGCCCCCACCATGGCGCGAGTATGACTCAACTTCATTCGCGAGCCGGTGCCGTACGGCCCGCCGGTCCAACCGGTGTTCACCAGCCAGACCTTCACGCCGTGCCGCTCGATCCGCTCTCCCAGCATCTTGGCGTACACGCCCGGGTGCATCGGGAGGAAAGGCGCGCCAAAGCAGGCGGAGAAGGTGGCGGAGGGCTCGGTGACACCGCGCTCGGTGCCCGCGACCTTGGCCGTGTACCCGGAAAGGAAGTGGTACATCGCCTGATCCGCGGTCAACCGCGCGATCGGAGGCATGACCCCGAAGGCGTCGGCCGTCAGGAAGACGATGTTCCTGGGATGGCCGCCCGCGCCGCTCGGCAGGTGATTGGGGATATAGTGAATGGGATAGCACGCGCGGGTATTCTCGGTGATCCGGTCGGAGTCGAAATTGATGGCCCGGGTGGCCGGATCGAGCTCGGTGTTTTCCAGGACGGTCCCGAACATCTCGGTGGCGGCGTAGATCTCTGGCTCGGTGTCGGGCCGCAGCCGGATGACCTTGGCGTAACACCCGCCCTCGAAGTTGAACACCCCCCGGTCGCTCCATCCGTGCTCGTCATCCCCAATGAGCTTCCGCGACGGATCGGCGGAGAGGGTCGTCTTGCCGGTGCCGGAGAGACCGAAGAAGATCGCGGTGTCACCGGCGCTGCCCACGTTGGCGGAGCAGTGCATCGACAGGACCCGCTGGGTCGGCAGCAGATAGTTCAGTACGGTGAAGATGGACTTCTTCATTTCACCGGCATACCGGGTGCCGCCGATCAGCACCAGCTTTCTTCCAAAGTGAATCACGACGAAAGTGCCGGTCCGGGTGCCGTGACGAGCCGGATCGGCCTGAAACTCCGGCGCATGCAGCACGGTAAAGCCGGGACGAAACTGGGCCAGCTCCGCGGGGAGCGCCCGGATGAACATGTTCCGGACGAACAGCGCATGCCAGGCGTTGGGAGTGACGAACCGGACTGGGATCCGATACGCGGGGTCGGCGCCGCCGAAGAGGTCCTGGACAAACAGCTCCTGCCCGTCCAGGTAGCCCCGAACGTCCTCGTGCAAACGCTCGAAGGCGACGGGATCGAGTCGGGGGTTCTTTTCCCACCAGATCCGGTCGGCCGTCCCGGGTTCTTCGATGATGAACTTGTCTTTGGGAGAACGGCCGGTGTGTGGCGTCGTGACTGCAGTAAAGGCGCCACGGTCGGTGAGAAGTCCCTCGTTTCGGCGGATTGCGTGCTCTATCAGGGCGGCCGGGTTGAGATTGGCGTGGATCCGTAGCGGGAAGAGACCATGCTCGACTAGGGTTAGGCTTTCCCGGGGTACTGCCGTGGTCTCAATGTTCATATGCTCCTGCTGCGCCTGGGTGCGCGTGTAGGTTCTAGGGCCGGGACCCGAACCGGCACATTTCAGGCCGGGAAAGATCGATAGCCGGCGAGCCGGGGGCAACCGGGGGAGCCGGGCCCTCCGTTCGCGCACCCCTCTCGATCTTACAGATCAGCTTTACACAACAACTTACGGTCGCACGAGGCGAAGGGTCGGGGGAACGTGGTAGAGGACCTCGGCGGTGCCCCGGTCGAAGGCACTGGGGAGGTCGACGACGGGGTTTGCGAACATGATGTCGGTCGCATTCGGCGAGTGCCGAAAGATCCCAATCGCATGCCCCAGCTCGTGAATGCTGGTGAGAGCCAGGCACTGGCTGAGGCCCGGGTCTTCGGGAGAAGCCAGCGGGGCGATGAAGATTCTCACCGGTGTCCGGAACTCGGTGTGGTCGTCGCTGATATCCAGATCGGTTGCCCCCGAACATTCGGGTCTCAGGGCGCTGTGCAGGCGGATCCGGCTGAATTGTGACGCTGGCAACCCGCTGCCCCGGACGATGACATCGGCGCCCACGGAATCGCTCACCCGTCGGGCGTCGAACTCACGATAGAGGTACACCGACTTCCAGACGGTGATCGCGCGATCGAAATCCGCCGGCAGTCCCACCGTATCCTCCACCCATACCCGAACCGGAAGCGCCGACCGGGGCCAATGGAAGCTCAACGTGTCGGTGCCGCTGCCCACGGCGGCGGGCACGAAGAGCCGCCACTCGTACAGGTCGTCGCGCAATGGGGCTGAGATGTCACTACAGCCGAGCAGCGCCGCGAGCACGCCGCTGATTCCGAGCCAGCCTGAGCGACGGTTCATCGGAGCCCCCTGGCGATGCCGATGGAGGCGGAAAATCGGCTGATCGCCTGGCTCTGACCGAAGCCGCGGGCCTTGAGCTCCGCGGTCGTGAAGCGGTGGAAATCGTATCGCAACGAGGTCATCAGGTCCCAGCGGGGGAGCACCGGCACTCGCCAGTCGGCGCCGGCGCCGGCGAGGAGCCTCGCGGTGCCGCCTTGGAGGAAGATGCCATCGTCGTCTTTGGGCAGATAGAAGAGCCCACCGAGTCCGATCCACCAACGGATCTGCCCAGCAACAGGGCCGCTGAGATCGAGCAGAAGCGATGCGGTCCGTAGCGTGCCGAGACTGGCCTCGACCCCTGCTTCGGTGCTGTGAAATCCTCCAGAAGAAATCGTGCCCTCGAGGCCGGCTCGATATCCCCGCTTGAGTGGGAGCGAGCCTCCTAGGACCACCAGGGGCGCGATCGATTGCCGCACGGTGATCTTGTTGACGATCCCGTCTCGCAGCAGGTTGCTCGCGCCGATGGCACCGACTCGGAGATAGTAATCGGTCTGGGCAGACAGCGCCGTCGCGCCCGCCGGGAGGATGAGCGTCAGCAGGAGGTATGGTTTCCGCATCGGTGGAAGATGAGCCTCGTCGAAAGGATGGTCAACGCGATCGAGGTGGCCGAGCATAGGCTCGCAGCCGTCGCAACATGCGACGGTCGAGGGTGAACTCATCCTCACCTTTCGGTGTCTCGATGACCTTCATCACGCTGGTGAACCGAGGGTCGCGCATGATCCTGCGGAATGGCTCCGGGCCCAGCGATCCTTCGCCAATCAGCTGATGCCGGTCGCGGTGGGAGGCGAACGGGGTCTTGGAGTCGTTGAGGTGAAGGCAGCGGAGATGGGCCAACCCGACGACTCGGTCCCAACGGGCCCACACGCCCTCGTAGTCACCGACCAGATCGTAGCCGGCGGAGTAGAGGTGGCAGGTATCGGCGCAGAAGCCGATGCGATGCCGCACGTGTTCGCCGATTGCGTCACGCAGGCTCGCCATCTCTTCGAAGGTCCCGCCAAGCGAGGTGCCACCGCCCGCCGTGTGTTCCAGCAACACCGCGACCGCTCCCGGGACCAGCTCGAGGCACCGGGTGTAGGCGGCCGCATTGCGGAGGAGTCCGGCCTCCCGATCATCGATATAGTTGCCGGGATGGGACACCACGAACGGAATGCCGAGGGCCTCGCACCGAGTGAGCTCGGCCACGAAAGAGTCCATCGAGCGCGACCGCAGGGCCGCATCGGGGGAAGCAAGGTTGATTAGGTAGGAGTCATGCGCCACTATACTGAATATGCCGCTGCGGTCACGCTCCCGGGCAAACGCGGTTCTGATCTCGGACGTGACCGTCGGTTCGCGCCACTGATTGGGGGTCTTGGTGAATACCTGGATCGCCGTGGCACCAATTGCGGTACCCCTCGCCGGCGCCGAGAAGACGCCTCCTCGCGTCGAAACGTGCGCTCC
>Ga0070696_100002800_pt1 | contig 11577 bp, 7 predicted proteins | sample KBSK1253metaG_FD_65474 | JGI IMG/M metagenome (GOLD analysis project Ga0070696, IMG submission 65474) | Corn, switchgrass and miscanthus rhizosphere microbial communities from Kellogg Biological Station, Michigan, USA - KBS K1-25-3 metaG | ecosystem: Host-associated > Plants > Roots >... | reverse complement strand
CGACCGGCGTCTTGCGGACTTGCGGCCTGAAGACATCCGCGCGCAGATCGGCCTGGTGCCGCAGGAGACGGTGCTGTTCGGCGCCAGTGCGCGCGAAAATACTCGCTATGGCCGTCCCACGGCCACCGACGCGGAGATCGAGGCTGCCGCGGTTGCCGCGGCGGCGGACGGGTTTCTGCGCAAATTACCCGAGGGCTATGACACTTTCCTCGGCGAGCGCGGCACGCGCTTGTCGGGCGGCCAGAGGCAGCGGATCGCGCTGGCGCGGGCCATTCTCAAGGATCCGCCGATTCTGCTGCTGGACGAAGCGACCAGTTCGCTGGACGCCGAATCCGAACGCCTCGTGCAAGAGGCGCTCGAGAAACTCATGCGGGGACGCACGACCATCATCATCGCGCATCGGCTGGCGACCGTGCTGAAAGCCGACCGCATCGTGGTGATGGATCACGGCCGTAAAGTTGCCGTCGGCACCCACGCCGAGTTGTTGGTGCACAGTCCGCTGTACGCGCGGCTCGCGGCTCTGCAGTTCGCGGCGGTGGGCAGCGAGGCTGTGGCCGCATTGAGCTAGGCTCACGGCCGGCCGCCGCGCGCTGCTGTTGCGGTGCGCTGTTATTTCAGCGAGTTCGGCGCGCCGCTATTTCAGCAAGCCTTCCGCCTTGAGCGTTTCTTGAACCTTGGGGCGTTGGCCGACGCGCGCGTGATAGGCAAAGAGCACCGGCCACTTCTTGAGGTCGATTGCCACGTGGCCCGACCAGCCGAGTATCGTAAATAGATAGGCGTCCGCCACGGTAAAGGTAGTGCCCATCACGAAGTTCTTGCCGCGCAGAAAGCCGGTGAGCCAATCGAATTTCCTGTCGAGGTTGGCCAGAACCGCGGCTTTCCATTCGGCGGTAATGGCGGGATTGAACAGCGGATCGAACCCTTTGTGCACTTCCGAGGCGATGTAGTTCAGGATTTCCATGAGTTGATAGCGCTCGAAAGTGCCGGCGCGCGGCGCCAGCCCGGAATCGGGCTTTAGATCGGCGAGGTATTGGACGATCGCCGATCCTTCCGTGAGCACCCTGCCGTCGTCGAGCTCGAGCGCGGGCACGGCGCCTTTGGAGTTGATGGCGAGATAGTCCGCGCCGTTCGCGGTTTTCTTGGCTTTGAGGTCCACCTTGTCGGGCGTGAACGGCAATCCTGCCTCGAGCAGCACGATGTGGGGCGAAAGCGAGCAGGCACCGGGAGAGTAATAGAACTTCATGGCATTTCCTTTGGACGACGTCCGCAAACGCGGACGTGCGGTCTATTGTACCTTACGGTGGCGCATCGGGCGGCCCGCTCATGGCGCCGCCACGCGCCGCGCGCTCAGAAAACTTCTTGCGTAGGGCGGCGCAAGCAGCGAGTCGATGCGAACGTAGCCGCCCGTGGACGGCGCGTGAATGAATCGTTCGCCGTCGACGGCGATCCCCACGTGCAATTCTTTGTGAGCGAGGCGCATGAAGATGAGGTCGCCCGCCTGCAACTCGCCGCGTGCGACCGGCGCGCCGCTGCCCAACTGTTCCCGCGCGGTGCGCGGCAATTGAATGCCGGCGCGGCCCGCTGCGTATTCCACCAGCCCGCTGCAGTCGAATCCCCCCGGCGCGGCGCCGCCGAACCGATACGGCTGACCGAGCATCGACATTGCGCCGGCGACCATCGACGCCCGGACGCCCGTGGGTCGAATCGCAGCGCCGGATGGATGCAACGAGTGCGGGATCTGCGGCGCGCCGGGCGGCGGCGCGGGCGCGGGCATGCGCGAAGTCGTTGCGCAAGCGGCGAGGGCGATCGACAGGGTGTGGACGATCGCGGTTCTGACGCCGCGCGCGCCGCTCACACGTGCCGCGATCGAACGCGCGCCACTCACGCGCGGTTCGATGCAACCAGGGTGGTGGCCAGCGCCGCGCCGACGATTCCGGCTTCCGAGCGCAACGCACCGATGCACAAGCGCGCCTCGCAATGCAGTTTGCTCATGAATCTCTGCGGCTCTTCGGTGATGCCGCCGCATAGTACGATGAGATCCGGCCACAGCAGCGCATGCATTTCCTGCAACACGCGGCTCAGCTCGGCCGCCCACTCGTCCCAACTCAAGCCTCCTTCCACTTTGGCGCGCCCGGACGCACGCTTCTCTGCTTCACGCCCGGCGACCTCGAGGTGCCCGAACTCGGTGTTCGGCACGAGGCGTCCATCGACGAACAATGCGCTGCCGATGCCGGTGCCGAGGGTCAGCAACAGCACGGTGCCCGGTACGCCGCGCGCAGCGCCATAGCGCAATTCCGCGAGGCCGGCGGCGTCGGCATCATTGATGACGGTTACGGGCCGCCGCAAATGCTCGCTCGCCAGCGCCGCCAACGGCCGTCCAATCCAAGCCTTGTTCAGATTGGCCGCCGTGCGCACCGTGCCGTCGCGTATCACGCTGGGAAACGCCAGGCCCACGGCGTGATCGCCGGGCACATTCGCCACCACCGTGGCAAGCGCGGCCAGCAAGGTCTCGGTCGAGTCCTGCGCCGGGGTCGGCGTGCTGAAACGCTCGCCGGCGAATGCGCCGGTGTTCAAGTCCACCAAGGCGCACTTTATCGACGAGCCGCCCACGTCGACGCCGACAGCCAATGAGGGAACGGTCAACTGATATTCCGCATTGTGAGGTTTGCCTGCCGTCCCGTGACCAACCACCCTATAATAACTCTTAATATGAACTTGACCGATACCCAGTTAGCGACCCGCCGGAACGTCGCATTGCAGCCCGGCATGTTACAGGACGCCTTGCTCGACCGGCTCACGCGGGAGCTGGGTAAAAATCCGGATACGGCGACGCCGCGCGATATTTACGATGCGCTGTCGCTCGCGGTGCGCGAGGAACTGACGCTGCGGTGGCTTGCCACGCAGCGCCGGGTGGCGAATGCCCGCGTGAAGCGCGTTTGCTATTTCTCGGTGGAATATCTTCCGGGCCGTTCGCTGCTGAACGCGCTGTCGAGCTTGGACGGGGACTTGTTGCACGAAGCGCGCGTCGCGTTGCGCGGCATGGGACATGATCTCGACGACATCGCCGCGCAGGAGGTCGACCCGGGCCTGGGGAACGGCGGCTTGGGCCGCCTGGCGGCCTGTTTCTTGGATTCGTTGGCGACGCTGCAGTATCCGGCCGTCGGCTACGGCATCCGCTACGACTACGGCATTTTCACGCAGACGGTCGGCGGCGACGGCGGCCAGCGCGAGGTCGCGAGCAGCTGGCTGCGGCTGCGCAATGTGTGGGAAATGCCACAGAGCAATTCACGCTATACGGTGCGTTTCGGCGGCCGCAGCGAACCTGCGGCGGCATCCGGGGACGGGGCGGGCGCGGCCGAGGATGGGGCGCGCCGTTGGGTCGGCACCAGCGATATTTACGCCATTGGATTCGATCAATTGATTCCGGGCAACCGCGGGCGCACGGTCAATCATCTGCGGCTTTGGTCCGGGCGCGCCATTACGCCTTTTCACATCGAGGCTTTCAACGCCGGGAACTATGGCGCCGCCGTGCAGGAACAGGTGGAAGCGAAGAACTTGTCGCGCGTGCTGTATCCGGATGATTCCACGCCGCAGGGCAAGGAATTGCGCCTCAAACAGCAGTATTTTTTCGTCAGCGCCAGCCTGCAGGACATCCTGGCGACGCATTTGCGCGAAGGGCGTACGCTCGCGTCCCTGCCCGATTCGATCGCGATTCAGCTGAACGACACGCATCCGACCGTGGCGATTCCGGAGCTGATGCGATTGCTGATCGACGAGCAGGGTCTTGCGTGGCGGGAAAGCTGGCAAATCACGACCCGCATATTTTCCTACACCAACCACACCTTGTTGCCGGAGGCTCTCGAATCATGGCGGGTGGCGATGTTCGAGCGCCTGCTGCCGCGGCATTTGGAGATCATTTATCTGATCAACCGCGATTTTCTGCAATCGGTCGAAGTGCTGTACCCCAAGGACCAGGAGCGCCGCAGGCGCCTGTCCATCATCGATGACGGCGGCGAGCGGCGGGTGCGCATGGCGCATCTTGCCGTCATCGGCAGCCACCGGGTCAACGGAGTCGCGCAGCTGCATTCCGATCTCATGCGCCGGCACGTGTTCTCGGGTTTCGCCGACATGTATCCCGATCGATTCATCAACGTGACCAACGGGATCTCGGTGCGCCGCTGGCTGAAACAATCGAATCCCGGCCTGTCGGCCTTGCTGACCGAGCGCCTGGGCTCCTCCTGGGAGAACGATCTCGAAGAACTCGGACGCCTGGCAGGCGCGGCCGATGACGCGGAGTTTCGGCGCCAATTCCGCGGCATCAAGCGGACCAACAAGCAGCGGCTCGCCGCCGAAGTCTTGCGGCGCACCGGCATGGAAATCAGCGTCGACTCCCTGTTCGACGTGCAGGTCAAGAGAATCCACGAGTACAAGCGGCAATTGCTGAATCTGCTGTACGTCGTGACGCGCTACCGCAGAATCCGAGAGAGTCCGAATGCGGACATCGTGCCGCGCACCGTGATCTTTGCCGGCAAGGCGGCGCCGGGTTATGCGATGGCCAAGGCCATCATCAAACTCATCAACAACGTGGCGGGCACCATCAACGCGGACCCTGCCGCGCGCGACAAGCTGCGCGTCGCGTTTCTGCCGGATTACGACGTATCGCTGGCGCAGAAGATCATGCCGGCGGCGGATCTGTCGGAGCAGATCTCGACCGCCGGCATGGAGGCATCGGGCACCGGCAACATGAAGCTCTCGCTGAACGGCGCGCTCACCATCGGCACGCTGGACGGCAGCAATATCGAGATCCGCGACCATGTGGGCGCGGAAAACGTGTTCATATTCGGCCTCACGGCGGAGCAGGTCGCGGCGCGGCGCGCTGCGGGCTACCGGCCGCGACTGGAGGCCGAAGCCAATGCAGACCTCAAGCGCACCCTGGATCTCATCGAGTCGGGATTCTTCTCACCGGCGCGTCCTGATGACGGCAAGCCGGTCGTCAACCGGCTGCTCAGCGACGGCGAACCGTTTCTCGTGCTGGCGGATTTTGCCGCCTACGCAGCGGCCCAGGATCAGGTGGACGCCCTGTATCAGAAAGACGACGAATGGAGCCATAGGGCGGCCATCAATTGCCTGAACATGGGCTATTTCTCGAGCGACCGCAGCATTCGCGAATATGCGGACCGTATCTGGGCCGTCAAACCGGTAGCATGAACCGGCAATCGCAGGTGAGTGGCAGGGCGTGAAGTTCATTCAAGCGGGCATGCCGCGCCCCCTCGGCGCAACGTGGACCAAGCGCGGCGTCAACTTCGCCCTGTTCTCGAGTCGCGCCACCCGAATCGAGGTATGCATCTTCGATGCCGAACACGGCGCCGAAATCGCGCGCTACGATTTGCCGGCGCGCACCGGGAATATTTGGCATGGTCTGATATCGCCGCGGCGCGCCGGCCCGGGGACTCACTATGCGTTTTGCGTGCATGGCCCCAATGAGCCGGAAAAGGGACATCGCTTCGATGCGGCCGCGGCGCTGATCGACCCGTATGCGCGCGAACTGTCGCAGCGCCTGCCGCTGCGTTCGCGCGTGATCGACCCTGAGTTCGATTGGGGCGCCGACCGGCCGCCCGCGATACCCTGGCGCGACACCGTGATCTACGAGCTGCATGTAAAAGGCTTCACGCGTCTGCACCCGGCCGTGCCGGAGGGCTGGCGGGGAAAGTACCTGGGACTCATCGTGGCGCCGGTCATCGAGCATTTGAAATCCATCGGCGTGACGGCGGTGGAATTGATGCCCTGCCAGTCCTTCGTCAGCGAACCGCTGCTGCTCGAGCGCGGATTGAGCAACTACTGGGGCTACAACCCGGTGGCCTGGTTCGCTCCGGCAAACGAATATGCCGTGCGCGACGCCGTCGTCGAATTCAAGACCATGGTCAAGGCGCTGCATGCGGCGGGCATCGAAGTGATTTTGGACGTGGTGTTCAACCATACCGCGGAGGGCAATGAAGCCGGTCCGCTGCTCTCATTGCGGGGCATCGACAACCCGGTCTATTACCGGCTCATGCCGCACAACCCGAGCTTCTACGAAAACGTCACCGGTTGCGGCAATACGGTCAATTGCGAGCACCCGCAGGTTCGCGCGCTGATCATCGACTGCCTCAAGTACTGGGCGGAGGAAATGCACGTCGATGGCTTCCGTTTCGATCTGGCGACGGTATTGGCGCGCGACGGCAACGGATTCAACGCGCATTCGGAGTTTTTCAAGTCGGTTCGCGCCGTACCCTCGCTGGCATACGTCAAGTTGGTCGCCGAGCCCTGGGACGTGGGCTGGGGCGGCTATCAGCTCGGCCGGTTCCCGCCGGGCTGGGCGGAATGGAATGACCGCTATCGCGATGCGATGCGCTCGTTCTGGCGCCGCGACGGCGGCAAGATCGGGGAATTCACGGAGCGATTCGCGGGCTCCAGCGACTTGTTCCGGCACAACGGCCGCAAGCCCACGGCCGGCATCAATTTCATCACCGCGCATGACGGCTTCACCCTTTGCGACCTGGTCACTTACGACGAGCGGCACAACGAAGCCAACCTGGATAACAACAGCGACGGGCACAGCAATAATTTGAGCTGGAATTGCGGGGTCGAAGGGCCGACGGATGATGCGGCCGTCGTCAAACTACGCAAGCGGCAGATGCGCAATTTCATCGCCACGCTGTTTCTGTCCCAGGGCGTGCCCATGCTGCGAGCCGGCGACGAGTTCGCGCGCACCCAACGCGGCAACAACAACGCCTATTGCCAGGACAATGAGATATCCTGGGTCGACTGGCGTTTGCGCAGCGTCAACCGCGACTTACTGCAGTTCGTGCAACTGCTCGCGCAGCTGCGCCGCCGCCATGTGGAGTTTCGCCGCGAAACCTTTCTCAAAGGCGCGGCGTCGCGCGCCGGCGTCAAGGACGTGACGTGGCTGAATGCGCGCGGCACCGAGATGGGGCAAAGCGAGTGGCACGACGGCAATCTGCGCACCCTGGGTATTTGGTTCGGCAAGCGGAATTATGCCGAGGGCCGTTTGTTGTTGCTGGTGAATTCCGGCGACACCGCGCAGTCGTTTCGCCTGCCGGCGGTGCCGGTGGACCAGCCGTGGATCTGCCAGTTCGACACCGCGCTCGAGACTTACGCGGTGCAAAGCGTCGGACTCGCCCACGATTATCCCCTGGCCGCGAGCAGCGTCGCCTTGCTGGAGTGCTGAAATCGTGGATACGGTTCTGATCGAGAGGCTGGCGCGCTTACGCGGAATAGGCGATGCCTACCACGACTATCGCGGCGAGCTGAAAGTTTTCACGCTGGGAACGAAGGCCGGCATCCTGCGCGCAATGGGATGCGCGGTCGATGATCCGGCGGCGCTGGCGGCGCAGTTGAGCCAGACCGAGGTGGCCCGGTGGCGCAAGTTCCTGCCGCCGGTGGCGGCCGCGCGCGGCGCGCGAATCGGCGTCGACATCAATGTCACCGGGCGCGAATTCGGCTCGACATTGGTGTGGACCGTGCATCTCGAGAACGGCTCGCGGCGGGATGGCGGGATCTCGACCGCCGATTGCCCGGAAATCTGGCGCGGTGAGGTCGAGGGATCCTGGATTACACGCCGGCGCTTGGAATTGCCCCTCGACCTGCCGTTCGGCTACCACGAACTGGAGGTGAAAATCGCCGGCGGCTCGGCGGATAGCTGCCGGCTCATTTTATCGCCGCCGCAATGTTATGAGCCGGCGCCGGTGGCGGCGGGCCGGCGGCTGTGGGGCGTCGCCGTGCAGTTGTATACGCTGCGGTCCCGCGACAACTGGGGCATCGGCGATTTCGACGATTTGAAGCGGTTGATTCGCTGGGTGGCGGCGCAGGGCGCGGGATTCATCGGACTCAATCCTCTGCATGCGCTCGCACCTTCGGATCCGGAGAGGGCCAGCCCCTATAGCGCATCGAGCCGTCATTTCTTGAACGTTTTGTACATCGCGGTGGCTGCGGTGCCGGAGTTCAGGGATTGCCCGGCTGCGCGCGAACGATTCGGCGACCCATCGATCATAAAGCGGGTGAGCGAATTGCGCGCCTGCGAACATGTCGATTACCGCGGCGTTGCGGATTTGAAATTCGAAATTCTTGCGCTGCTGTACGGCGATTTCTGCGACCGGCATCTGGCCACGGGCAGCGAGCGGGCGGGGCACTTCCTCGCATTCGTCGCCGACGGCGGCCGGCTGCTGCAGATGCATGCTCGATTCGACGCACTCGATCGGTATTTTCGGGCAACCCTGGGGGTGGCTTCCGGCTGGTTGAATTGGCCGCAGGAGTTCAGAGATGTGAACGGGAGCGCGGCGGCACAGTTCGCCGCCGAGCATCCGAAAGAGGTCGAATTTCATGTGTACCTGCAATGGCTGGCTCACGAGCAGCTCTGCGGCGCACAGGCGCTGACCCGCGAGCTCGGCATGCCCATCGGCCTCTATGGAGATTATGCGGTCGGCGCCAATCCGTCGGGTTCCGAGACCTGGGTGGATCAGGACAGCTATCGCATGGGCGCTGAAATCGGCGCGCCGCCGGACCCGCTGGCGCTGAAGGGTCAGGGCTGGGGCATTCCGCCGCAGGATCCGCAGCAGATGCAGGCGCGGCGGCTGCAGGGTTTCGTGCGCCTGATCCGCAACAACATGCGCTGCTACGGCGCTCTGCGTTTGGACCATGTCATGGCGCTGTTCCGCCTGTGGTGGGTTCCGTGCGGCTTCCCGCCCACCGAGGGTGCGTACGTACACTATCCCTTGCAGCAGCTGCTCACGGTGTTGTCGCTGGAAAGCGCGCGCAGTGCATGCCTGGTCGTAGGCGAGGATCTAGGGGTGGTGCCGGATGAAATGCGTCAGGCCATGCCCGAATTCGGCCTATACCACTACAAGGTGCTGTTGTTCGAAAAAAGCGAGGGCCGGTTTCGGCGTCCCGATGAATACCCGAGGCGGGCGCTGGCCACGGTCACGACCCACGACATGCCGACCTTGCGCGGTTACTGGGAGGGGCACGATATCGAGTTGCGCCGCCGTCTGAATCTCTATCCCAGCGCGGAGGTCTTGAACGATGTCATGCGGGAGCGCGAGCGCGACCGGGAGTCGTTGCTGGCCGCTCTGCGCGAGCAGGGACTGATGCCTGCACGGCCGGCGACCGCTGCCGAGCCCTTCACCGCCGATCTTGCGCAGGCCCTGCATCTGTACCTCGCGCGTTCCACGACGATGCTGGCGGCATTGCAAATCGAAGATCTGTTGGGGATGGCGGACCCGGTGAACGTGCCGGGAACGGACCGGGAGTATCCGAATTGGCGGCGCAAGCTGTCGGCTGATGTCGAGGACATGGCGGCGTGCGCAGATATCGCGGGCCGCCTCGCCGAGATCCATCGAGCACGCGGTTAGCGCATGCCGCCGCCGCACGCCGTCAGCGCGCGCGGCCCTTCCGCGCGGGCTTGCGCACGGGCGGCCCAGATCCAGATGCAGCCGCCGATCACGACGGCGATGGGTACGATTTTGACCGCCTGTGCCAGCGAGAACGCATCCGACAATGCACCGATGAGATAGGGCGAGAGAGCGTCGCCGAGAAAATGAATGGCGAATACGCTCAAGGCCACGGCCGTGGCCCGCTCGGTGGCGACGACCAGGTTGACGATGGCCGCATTGATGGGCCCGGTCGACAGGAACAGGCAGAGCTGCGCCATCACCATGCTGGCCAGGTACAGCGTGGGCGACGCCGTCGTCAGGGCCAACCACACGAACGGCGCCGCGATCAGGGTCGCGACGGCAGAGAGCCAGAGGTATGCCTGCCGCGAATACTTGACACAGTAATCGCCCAACCAGCCGCCGGCGAAGGTGCCGATGAAACCGGTGATCACGACGATGGCGCCGAAGCTGACGGTGGCCTCGCTATGCGGCATTCCGCGGACGCGCTCGAGGAAGGCCGGCATCCAATAGGCCAGACCGCCCATGGCGAAGGTGTAGGCGGCGTATCCGGCAACGGTCAGCGCGTAGGGCCTGTTGCGCACGAGACGCTGATACGTCGCCCAGGTGTTTCTGCGAACATTCTCGTACGGAGCGCCTGCCGCCGCGCCGCCCACGCGCTGCGCGCCGCCCACGCCCTTTGCGCCGCCCACATCCCGCGCGCCGCGCGGCGGATCGCCCAGCAGCAGGCAGAGGGCGGCCAACCCTAAGCCGGGAACGCCGGCGACGAAGAACGCCGCACGCCAGCCGTAGTGCGCGCCGACCAAGCCGCCGATGACGTAGCCCAACGCGGAACCCACCGGTATCGCGCAGAAGAATATGGCCATGACGCGACCGCGTTGCGTGGCGGGAAAATAGTCGGACAGCAGGCTGGGCGCGATCGTGACGTAGGATGCCTCGCCTATCCCGACCGAAGCGCGCGCGGCCAGCAGGGTCAGATAGCTGCCGGCGAATCCGGACAGGGCGGTGGCGACGCTCCAGCAGGCCACGCCCATCGCGATCAGCCTTGGCCTCGAGCGCCGGTCGCCCAATGCGCCGAACACAGGCGCCGCCAGGGTGTACACCACCAGGAACCCCGACATCAGCGATCCTAGATTCGTATCCGAAAGCGCGAGTTCCGAATGCTTCAGAGGCTCGATCAACGCGGATACGATGTATCGATCCAAATAACTGAACAGGTTGATGAATGCCAGAACGGCGAGGCCGAAACCCGCGGAGCCAACCCAGGACTTTTGTATTTGCGATGCCACGCCCCGGTATAGTAGCAACGCGAGGTTACGATTGAATCTGTTTTGGCGGTGGTTTCATGGATAAGCGTCGCAAGTCAGTGATGATCGGATTTGCGGCGGCCTCATTCACGGCGCTGTGGTTTGCCCTATTGGCCGGGCGCCCGCTGTACGACCCCGACGAGGGGCGGTACGCCGAGATACCCCGCGAGATGCTGAGCGGCGGCGATTGGGTGATTCCGCGGCTCAATGGGCTGGCCTACCTGGAAAAGCCCCCCCTGCAATATTGGATCACGGCGCTGGCCTTCCGCAGCTTCGGTCAGAGCGAGGCCACGGCCCGGCTGTGCACGGGACTTGCCGGCTATCTGTCGTTGGCGATGGTGTTTTTCCTGGGATACAAGCTGTGGGGCATCGATGCCGGGATCAAGGCGCTGCTGCTCACCTGCGCGTCCAGCCTTTTCGTTCTGCTCGGGCACCAGTTGACGCTTGACATGACTTTGAGCTTCTGTCTGCTCGCCTGCCTGGCATGTTTTCTCATGGCGCAGAGGAGGCGCGACGCGCGGCATTGGCCCTTGTGGATGCTGGGCTGTTGGACGGCAATGGCGCTCGCCGTACTGGCCAAGGGACTGATCGGGGTGCTGATCCCGGCCGCCTCGCTCTGTGTGTACCTGATTTGGCAGCGTGATTGGCCGCTTCTGCGGCGGCTGAACATTCGCTGGGGGGCGCCGCTCTTTGCGGCCATCGCCGTGCCCTGGTTCGTCTTGGCGGCACGTGCCAATCCGCAATTTCTGAAATTCTTCTTCGTCCGCGAGCACTTCCAGCGCTTTCTCACGCCCATCGAGCATCGCACCCAGCCGTGGTGGTTC
>Ga0070696_100002799_pt1 | contig 11577 bp, 25 predicted proteins | sample KBSK1253metaG_FD_65474 | JGI IMG/M metagenome (GOLD analysis project Ga0070696, IMG submission 65474) | Corn, switchgrass and miscanthus rhizosphere microbial communities from Kellogg Biological Station, Michigan, USA - KBS K1-25-3 metaG | ecosystem: Host-associated > Plants > Roots >... | reverse complement strand
TGCAGGCCGCCGGGACCGTTGCCCATGCCCGCGACGTGGCGGGCGGCGCTTGGGACGCCGCCATGGGCTTGGCTGAGGAGGTGCCGTTCCTGAACGAGACATTCCACCTCGGCACCCTGCGCGAGCAGCCGACCCGGTGGGCTGGAGAGGTGGAGCGCGGCTTCATCCAGCCCGAAGTCCAGCGGGCCGCAAAGGTGCTGGATCAACGCGGACACCACAGCGTCGGCGAGATGGCCGCGCAGGAGCTGGGCTGGAAACAGATCGACGCGAAGAAGCGCAAGCCGCACGGCAGCGCGCCCGAGAGGCTCGGCGAGGAATTCATGCTCGGCATTCCCGGCCTGCGCCAGCGGGTAAGGTGAGGTAACACCATGGAGATCTTGCTATGGCCGTAGCCGATGCTGCCCTGATGGGCGCCGAAGAGCTGGACGCTACCTCTGTCCGGCGACTCCTGGAAGAGATCGCCGTCGCGGTGAAGGCTCCGCCCCCGCCGCCGCATCCGGTCAAGGACATCGTGATCCCGCTGGCGGTAGTGATCACCCTGCTGGCGAACGCGCTCCTGATCGGCGTAGCCTGGGGCCGCTTCTCGCAGCGGATGGATACCTATGAGGCCGCGCAGCAGAAGCAGGACGCCCGGATCACCCAGGCAGAGGGGGCAGCCCTCGCTCTGCGTGATCGTATGCACGACGCCGAGCGAGACATCAAGGAGTGGGAGCGTCGGTTCGCGTTGTTCGACGACTACACGCGCGGCCGGATTGACCGACTGCCGTATCATTCGCCGCCGCCTGCGCGGTGGTAGGAGAACGCCATGAGCGAGGAAGAGAAGCGCCGTTGTTGCATTCTGGGTGGGTGTGGGTGCGGCCCAGAACAGCAGCTTGGAGCCCTGGCCGAGACGATCCAGGCAGCCCGTCCCAAGCTGACGACTGAGGATTGCTACGCCGCCGCCAAGGCGACGTTCGATGTCTTCGGCTACGGCCCCTTCAAGGCGCGGCTGCACGAACTGGGGCTGGACAAGGGCGACGGTCGAGGCTGATGGGACTCGATCCCCGCCAACTTCGTGACCTGGTGGTTCGGCCGGCACTCGCCTCCTTGGGGCTCCCTGGAGGTGAGGTGGCCGAACGCCTCGTCATGGGGACAGCGGCTCATGAGTCCGATGGTCTACGGTTCATCCACCAGCTCGGTCAAGGGCCAGCGCTCTCACTCTGGCAGATCGAGCCAGCGACGGCGAAAGACGCTCTGGCGCGAGCTGCTGCACCGTTGTGTGCTCGTATCACCGGTTTCGTCCCTCCCGCCTCCACCGTCATCGACGATCTGCCAGGGAACCTCTACCTCGGGGCTGCCTTCTGTCGGCTCGTCTACTACATGAAGCCGTTCAAGATGCCGGCGCGCGCCACGGCGGAAGAGCTTGCCGCTGCCTGGAAGAAGCACTGGAACACTGACCGCGGCGCCGGCACTCCTGAGCAGTTCCTGCGCCACTATCGCGAGCTGGTGGCGCCGCTGTACCCGGAGGCTCCCTAGTTAGTCGTCGCCACCCTGCCGGATGTCTCCTCTCCGTCCGGCGGAACTGAACAATGAACGATCCAGAAATTGAGACCGCCGGCCAGAAAGCCGCTGCCCTCGAAACCGCTGGTGTGCGTGACGCTGCGGTGCTTCAAACCGCTGGCGTTCGCGAGGCAGACATCCTTCAGGCGGCGGGCGCGCGGGAAGCGGCGGCCCTCCGGAGCAAGGGTCAGCGCACCGTCAACATCATCTGGGAAACCACCCAAATGCGGGTGGCGCTGTCAGTAATCTGGGGCAGCATCTTGGTTGCCGGCGTGCTTGCCCTCTTCGGCCGCTGGCTGGGGTCCAAGGAGATTCAGCTCGCCGCCGTCGTCTTCCTCTTCGGCGTTGCCAATCTGGTGACCGGGTTCTACTTCGGCCGGACGAATCACGCACGAACCGGCGGTCCCGGCGGCGATTCTGTGCGCGCTGATCGCTAGAAGAAGGGCGGGGCGGGCGGGTAGCTCGCCCCGGGGTCATCAGCGCCAGAAGGCGTTCCTGGTTCGGTGCCGCTCGTTCGCCTGCCGGCTAGACCCGAAGAGAAGATATCACGGACGCGGCGCCGGTTGAAGCCCAACCGGCAAGGCGTGGGGATGGGTTCAAGGCGTCGGGACGAACGGGCCGATCCCCCAAGGTGAGTTGTACCACCGGCAGGATGTCGCGCATGATTCCCTGTCGGTGTAGCAACAGTGATACATCCCGTAGCCTTCCAGTGTACAGCCATCAGGTTGCGACGGCATGCACATCGCGGGGACGGGCGACGCGGTGGCCAGGAACGTCATCACGAGGAGGACGAAGACGAGGAGGAGGAACAGCCTGCGCCCCTGCCACCCATTTGGATCAACGGGCGTCGCGCCCACTTACCCGCCCTCCCCGGCCTGCGGCGTGGTCGGTTCGGCGGGCACCTCAGCGGTCGGCGCGGGCTCTCCCTCGGCCGCCGCGCCAGCCTTGAGCGCTTCGGTCCACTCGGCCGTCTTCGCGTCTATGGTGGCCGCGAGTGCGTCGATCTTCGCGGCAGTCTCGGGGTCGGTGTGGGGCTGCTTCAGGTTCGCCACCTCGTCACGCAGAGAGGCCATGGTGGCCTTCATGCCGTCGCCAACGGTGACGAGCTGCGAGAGTCGAGGGCCGAGATCGTCCAGGTTTGCCATGTGCTTGACTGTCCTTTCGAGATGTACGTTGATAGATCGCAGGCTCTGGGCGATGCTGAGCAGAGCCTGCTCGGAGATTGTGGGCTTGCGGCTCGTGAGGCCGAAGATGGCTTTCACTGCTTGCCTCCTTTCAAACTCGGATCTCGCAGGCCATCTCCCAGAGGGCTTGATCAGCCTCGGGCGGCAGCTCTTCGGGCAGGGACCGCAGAAGCCTCTCCAGGACCTGCCGCCTTGCGGTGCAGGCGGTCGATCTTGTCAAGGATCATCGTCCGGGCCGTCATGCGGGCAGCGCTGATATTGGAGCCGAGGCCGCCCTTGTTGATGTAGCCAGTCGGGCGTTCCATTACGCGCCTCCCTCCGCGACGGCCTTGACGACTTCCGCCATCAGCTCATCGTACCGATGATGTTTCGCGAATTGGGTGTTCGCCTCGATCAGAGCGGCGCGTCTCTTGAGGGTCTTCAGGGCGGCCAGGGGATCGCTCGGCCCGAGCGCTGCCGGTTTCGCGGTGAGTGCCGCCTCGATCCGGTTGATCCCGAGCGCCATCAGCTCCAAGATCTGCCGGTCGCTCATCGGCTGGAACGGCCCCGGGGTGCCCGGCTGCCCCGGCGTGGCGGGGGGCCGGGGAGGGGTGGTGGCTGGCGCAGCATCGTCCGGCACCATGACATCGTAGACGCTGAGCGTCCTTCCCGCCGCATCCTTCACGCCGCCGTCGAGGAACTGTGTGTCTTTCAGGTCGGTGATCGTCGCGACGTAGCTCTTGTTGTCCGCGATTTCGAACGGGTTGGAGTCGCTCCGAATGACGGCCTGGAGCGCTTCGAGCGAGCCGCGCTCGCCAGAGGTCGATCCGGCGCCGGCCGGGAGCCCGTAGCGGTTCGGCGTGCCGGGGTGGAACACGCCGAGCACTTCCCCGGTTGCCACCGTCACGCCTACCGTTCTATGGCCGTCGCCGGCCCATTCTTCAATGTTCTTGAACGCCATTCACTTCTCCTTTGCGGCCGGTGCCGCGGTCAAGCTTCCTTCGCTGCGGGCAGCGCCAGCATGCCGCCGCCGGCTATGAAACGCTGATAGATGGTCTCGTTCGGGCCGATGACCAAATACGACAGAAAGATCTCCCCCATGTCGGAATTGCCGGCGTCGATCATCGCGAATTGGGCCTCAATCCACCCTTTCACGATTCGCCAGCCCACGTCGCGCGCGTGCTCCATGGTGCAGAACTTGGGGCCGGCGCCGTCCCGCCGCAGTCTCTCCAGAACGCCCTCCGCGCGACACGGCAGGCGGTAATAAAACCGCTGCTTCATCAAATCAAGGGCGAAGGAGATCGCGAAAAGTTCCTCATTCGTTGGGGCAACCATCCTTCTCCTCCTCGAATTGAAGTGCCGGCTGAGCCGGCGGTTGGGTGGCCCCGGGAACCTCAGCGGCGCCCGGGGCCGGGTTGCTTGTAGCCGAACCGGTCAAGTCTGACGTCCGGTCTCGTGGGGCATCACCTCCGATCGGGTAGCGGTTGACTTCGAGCCACGCCACCGCGACTGCGAGCGCTTGCCAGCGGTGACTCGATACACCGTAGGTCGGCCCCGGCTCCTTCTTCGTGCCTGGCTTTCCGAGGCGATCGATCAGGACGCGGCGTATGGACGAGTCGTCCGCTTTTCTGTTGCCGCACAGGGTCATCTTCACCACCGACCGCGGTAACAGTTCGGCATGCCCAGCCTCCTGGAATCGTCCGATCCACAGGATGGTGTCCATCGTCTCCCGGCCGAGTCGCAAGCCGAACGGGTCCATGGATTCGATCAAGATGAGGTCGGCCTGCTTCTGAAGATCCCACCGCAGCGATTCCAGCAGCTCCTCGTTTGGAAGGGTCCATGCGCGACGGACGCCGGGCGGGCCACCCACCGGATCGCCGGAGTTGAAGAGCACGGCGTGACTCTCCGTGTACCCTGGGTCGATCGCGCATAGGAGCATTCAGTCTCCGTTTCCCTGGTCAGATATCCGAGCCCACATCGTCTTTGGTCGTCTTCTTGATCTTGCCCTTCTTCCGCCCTGCGGGCCGCCGCGCCTTGATTTTGGTATCCGGTTCGATCCATAACACCACGTCCCGATCCTTGTATTCGGTGAGACCCTTCTTGCGCAGCAGCGCGCCGGCCTCCTCGCGCGCCGCCTTCTCCTTCTTCTTCGCCTGTCGGCTTTCCTCTTCGAGTAGCAGGACGTTCAGGCCGACCGCGTAGAGCTCCTGGTCGCGGCCGGGAGGTTCCGTGCCGGGGATCTCACCTTGTTCGAGCCGGGGCCCCTTGCCGGGCATGACCTACTCCTTCACCAGGCGGCTGAGCACCAGGAAGGGCAATCCTGGCACCTGTTGGCCGTACGCGACGATCGGCTGATTCACCGTCGCCACCTCGGCGCACCGGGTCGCCCACTTGCCGGGGCTACAGATCGCGTAGACGGCCGGCAGGGTCTGCCCCGGCAAGGTAATGGGGAGCAAGAACCCCAGCGGGTCGTTCGCCACCCCGCCGGTCGCGACGCCCACCACCAGCCCCGCGCCGGTGCCGGCCCGCAGGTCCGCGAGGGCCGCGGTCGGGCTGACGAAAGCCCCGGCCACGCCGGCGAACCTTTGGTCGGTCAAGCTCACGCCGGGTCTGAGGCTCGCCCCGAGCTGGCGGAGCGAGGAACAGCCGGCCAGCAGCAGGAGTGCCAGCAGGCCGAGCGCGGCGATCCACCCCTTGACGACTACCAGGGATTGAATTCTCGCCGCGCACTCTCTGCGATACACGTCGCTGCCGGTGGCCTTCTTCTCTTCCCGCCAGTTGTTGATCTCCTGCTCGATCACCTTCAGCGCTGCCGTCTTTTCGATCATCTTCTTTGCCACGTTCCCTCCTTTCGGGAGATTCGTTCAAGTTCTCGGCAGCGCCACCGGCCGCAGTGCGTTGCCCCGGGACCGCCTCCTGCGGCCTTAGGCTCCCTGCCGAGACTTCAACGCACCTCCTATCCATGATCGTTAAGTGAAGCGGGATCAACGCTGATCCGCCAGAAAGCGCCGATCCATCAGCTTCGCCATCAGCTTCCCTCCAGACATTCGAGCTGCACGCCCTCGTATTCGTAGGCGTCGCGCTGCTCCAAACATCTCCAGGCCAATTCACCGTTCTGCTCAGCCAGAGCCCGAACGGCGTCCTTGTGCCAGGACACATAGCGTGCGTGCTCTCGTTGCCAGCGATTCCGATTCGATACCTGCCTCTCATGCAGCCTAGCGGCCGGCGAAACGACAGGAATGTGCTTCAGCGCTTCCGGCTTGAGATCCACGGCAGGCTCATTGCGGGCGTCATCGTTTGGGTCCGGGTAGTAGTATCCGGCTTCGAAGCGCTCTCGCAACAGGCGGAGCGCGGACCGGTGGAACGCTGCCTCATCTCGCGCGTCCAAATAACGCCTGTTGTTCTTGCCTTCCGCAACGAGCACCAGCGGGTAGCAGCGCGCACCCATCAGCTCCCCTCCCTAAGCTGGCAGATGAATTCGCGCAGGACATCGGCCGCTATGTAATGTCCGTGTCGCCCTGTCATCATTTCCTCCGCCATCTTGACGGCGCGAACGCGGGCTGCCTTGGCGCCAGCTACGAATGCCCGGCAGCAGCTCTCGATTTCGGCCATTGGGTACTCTCGGAAGAGGACCGACCCAGCCGCCTTCTGCTGCTCCGCGTAGTCGCACCACGCCTGCTCATCCGGCGTCAGCGGCCTCGCCATCAGCCGGCCTCCTGCTCGAAGTCCTTCCCCTCGACCTTGTCGGCCGCATTGCGCAGGGCGTCGCGGACGACCAGGTCCTCGCTCTCCCGGGCATCCTCGCGGATGCCGGCGGCGATGGCCTTTCGAACTTCGGCCTTCGCCGCTTCCTTCAGCCGCTCAGTTCGGCTTCCCTCCTGTAGTGGTCTGCCCATGGCTTTGTATGCTAGAATGAGCCGCAATGAAAGTCAACCCCCAATCTGCGAAAGGAGGCGAGATGAATGCGCCCGCCTTGCAACAGAGGGTCGCCGACATCGTTCTCGCGGCGGTCGAGGAGGAGCGCGCCCGCATCCGTAGCGAGTTGCTGGCGGCTGCCGAAGAAGCCGCGTGGGACACAACCGCCTCGACAGGAGCACAGCTTCCCGGATGCTTGGTTGTGGATCTAGACGATGTCCGCGCCGCCCTGGACAAGATCGCCCCCGAGGAGGTGTCCAATGGATGAACCGACCATCAAACTCTTGGCCGAGTCGATCGCGCGGGATCTTTTCACATGCGGGACCGGCGAGGTCGCCGCTCGCTTGGCGCTGGTGTCCGAGCCCAAGGGAGCGTACCGCTCTCACAACCTCGGTGGCTGGTGCGAGAGCGCGGTGGCCTCCCTGATCGCCCGCAGGCTGACGCTCGCTTACGAACTAGAGGAGAATTTCAATGGCTGACAACGGACTCGCCCCGCTCAATGCAGCTGTCGCCGCCCGCATGGCCGGCCGGGTCCCGACTCCCGAGCAGCTGCGCTTCGCGGCGAAGTACCGGTGGCCGCACGGCATGGACCTGAGCCTCTGGGCCACTGGGGGCGGCTCGGAGAACCATCCGATCTACGAGGCAGTGACTCGGGCGGACTGGCCGTTTCTGGCCGCGTTGGCCCGCTGGTGGAGCGAGTACGGCCTCTTCGGCAGCGAGGCCGGGTGTGACAACAGGTATTATTCGAGCGGCGTGATCGAGGTCATGCTGCTCGCGCGGCGGGAGCTGCTCAAGGCCGGCGCGGCCGGGGAGGCCGAAGCCATCCGGTTGGCAGTTCGGGCTCACTTGGCCTGCTTGGCTCTCGCGGCGATCCCCAGCACCCGGATGCGAGACGAGTTGCATACCGGGTCCGGCGTCATCACCGGAGTCCGGCCGGCGCCGAAGCGGGGCAAGGGTTCAAGGCTTCCCGGGTTGGCGGTCGCCCCCGCCGGCAACAGATTCCACGGTCCGGGAAGCCGCGCCGGCGGCCTCACCACCGACGACGCCGGCGCCGAGCTCCTGGCGGCGGCGCTGACCGATCGCGAGACGTATGGGCTCGAACTCTTGGAGGCCGCCACCCTCACCGCCGTCGTGCATGCGGACGGCGGGCCGGCACTCGAATCCGACAGGAATGCCGCGCGCGTGGTCAGTTCCTGGCTCTACGGCACCTTGGCGGGCTGGCGCTTGACGTTGCGCAGGACCGACCAGGGCGCCGAGCGGGTGTTCTGGGCGGGGAATCGTGGCCCGAATACCAACAAGCCGGCCCAAGCGGTCGGCCAGGTGAGGCCGTCCGGCCTCTGCCGGGCCCTGCGGCCTGCCTCCAAGAACGCGCCGGGCTGGTCAGAGGGGTGGACCGTCACCGAGGAGGGCGACGTCTACACAGCCTCCTGCGCGGGCGGGACGGCCAGTCTGCCGAAGCTCGGGGGGGAGACCCTGTGGACCGTCGAGATCGAGAACGGGGAGGTGAAGTTCTTATGAGCGCACCCCTGGTCTGTTCCGAGTGCGGCGAGGAGATCCCTCCGGGCCGAAGCTATACCGTCGTCTTCGTGGACCCGCGCGCCAACGGCGAGCACGCCGGTCTGAGAATCGTTGGCGGCTGCGAGCATCACCCGGTCCCGGAGATCGACGCGGCGGCGGCCGTGCTGGGCTCCGGCGGCTGTCTGCTCGATTGGTTGACGCTTACCCTCGGAGTGTCGTCATGAGGCGGCTCGGCTGCCTCGTCGCCGCAGGCGCCTTCGTCTTGCTGGCCGCCGTCATCGTCGCCTCCGGGGGCTCGCTGATCCTGGCTGCCCTCGGGGGAGCCTTCGCGGTGGTTGCCTGCGCCGGCATGCGGTGGGCGCCGTAAGTCAGCGGGCCGCGAGCGCTTCCATCGCCCGCCCGCCGATCCACTGCGCGTAGGCGGGCGGGATCGCCTGGGTGAGTTCCTTGCGGCTCATCCAGTCGATGCCCATGGCCTCCATGCGCACAGAGTCCGGCTGATTGTTTTGCGTTCCACCGTACACCCCCACGACAGAGCTTTTCTTCCGGCCGCGCCGATAGTTGCTTTTCGACACAGGGAGATCAAACTGCCACCGCGCGTGATTGCAGCGCGGGGTGAGGGCCCAGAAATTCAGTTCGAAGAGGCGGTGTCTCCGGACCCGCAAGCCATCGAACATCGACCCGCAAAGAAGGATCGGCGCGATCAGCGGCGCCCCGAGGACGTTTTCGATCGCGGCTAGCGCGCCGCTCTCGGCAAGTCGAGCCCGGATGGGCGCGACGAGGTCCGGATAGGTTTTGTCGGGAGACAGAAATCGGAGTGAACTGTACGCCTGGCACGGCGGGCTCGCCCAGATGAAGTCGAAGCCGTCGAGCGGGAAGGTGAGGGCGTCCGCCTCGTGGAACTCGCCGCCGTAGGGCTCCATGCCCTTGCGCCAGCTCTTTTCGAGCTTGGGGTTGAGGTCTACGCCTACCACCTCGAACCCGGCTCGGGCGAGGCCCACGGAGACGCCGCCGGCGCCGCAGAACAGATCCAGGGCTCGCGGCCGGCTCATCTCGCCCACCAGCCCCACCGCGTACGGCTCTCGGATCTTTCGTAGTGGGGTCGCCAGCCGGCTCGGCCCTCCCGCTCCAGCGCCTTCAACACCCGGCTGGCCGCTGCGCCAGCGCCCTGGGGAGTCATCCGGTGATCCGGCCAAATGGCTCCCGCGAATTCCGAAGCCGGCAAGAGGAAGTTCTGATCCTTGCCGAAGTCCAGGCACCTCCGTTTGCACTCCGCCATGGGCACCGGCTCGATTCCTGCAAATTTGTTCTTCACGATCCCTCCTCCCCGAGCACGCGCCCGGACCGCTTCTCCGCGGCTCGCTCAAGCCAGATCTCGTCGAGCCGATCCTCCAGGTAGCCCCGGAGATCGGCTTCCGGTTCGTCGGCGGCCAGGCCCAGCGTCTTCGTCGCCAGCCGGTCGAAGTCGCCGTCCTCGACTCCGCGCAGGCCAGCCAGAATCTCCACCCAGGTGTCCTCTCTGGCCTGCCGACTCGTGGTGGCGTCGATCTCCTGCCACTCCAGCTCCCACCGCTCAAGCTCTCTCATGCTTCGTAATACTCCTGCGTTTTAACATCGTATTCCAGCATGATCTTTCGGTTTTTCGCGCCGGTTTGGCGAGCCTTCCAGACATACAGAGTAGAGATCGCCTGCGGCCTCCACAGGCAGAGCACGTTGTCGGATTCCTCGAAGATTCGGCCGCTACCCCGGATCATCGCCGGGTCGGGCGTCGAGTTGCTCCCGCCCTTTGTCATCGCTTCTTCGGCCTTGCGGTTGGTGTGAGTGATCAGCAGCACGGGCACGTGGCAATCCTTAGCGATCGATTTCGCCTCCTCTGCCGCGGCTGAAACCATCGCATAATCTGATCGGTCGGTCGTTGAGACTTCGAGGTGCCGAAGGTGATCGATTGCGACCAGCCCTAGCTCGCCGTGCTCTGCTCGCTTGGAATCGATCACCGACCGTAGGTATTGCGGCTTCATCCGGCTCCTGGTGTCAAGAAGCATCTTGCGAAGAACGCCGCTCTCTTGGATTGCTGATTCCGCTGCGGTCAACGTGAAAATGTTGTCGAGGTCGTCGTTCATCGGAGTCCAACACTCGGCGTGGGCCGTGCGCTCCCCTTGCTGCTCTTCTGTCATCTCGCCGCTGAACAGGATCGAGACGATTCCTTGCTTCGCGAGCGCCCGCCTCCAGGTCTCGGCAAGAGTGGACTTCCCGCTGCCGCCGCTCGCGACCAGCGTCGTCAGCTCGCCCGGCCGCCAGCCCCTCATCGCCGAATCGAGCGAGCGGATGCCGGTCGGCAGGGCGATGCGCCGCTTGCCCTGCGTTAGATCCCGCTTCCGTTCTTCGATGTACCGGAGCGTCACGTCTTCGAGATTTGTCACCGTCGAGACGCCGGCTTCCAGCTTCCGGCCGTAGACGCGGGCCAGCTCGCCGAGCTTCCCGATGATCCCGCCGTCGAAGCCGTCCGCGTCGTTCAGGTGCTCAGCGTAGCGCCACAGCCGAGTGTCCTTCAGCAGGCCGCCGACCTCCTCCTCGAAGCGCCGGGAGAGCTGAGTCCTCCTGAGGCGCCGGACCACCTCCCGCGCCTGTGTCACGATCTGGTAGCGGATTTTGAACCGCTGCGCGATCTCCTCCCTGCTCCATCCGGCCCGCTGCCCGACTTCGAGGGCTGAGGCTGACCCATCGGCCATGAAGTGCCGGGTGCCCTCCAGCGCCGTGGCGTACGCCTGGTGCTCTGGTACGCTGAAGTCCTCGCTCTCCAGCCCAACCTCGGATTGCAGGAAGGGGAAGCTCGTCAGCGCCTGGAGCGCCGACAGCTCAAGCTGCTGGACCGTTTGCGCCATAGCGTCGTGCTCGCTCGACTTCCTCGGTCGGGATTGCGATGCCCTGGCGGCCGGCGGCCGCCAGGAACTTGTCTATCCTCGCGTCCCGGTCTGGCCCGGGTCGCGGGTGCTCCTCGATTGCGGCCTGCATGTACTCGCCGAAGGGCGGAGGGGGGGCTCGGAAAGGCAGGCTCTCGGCAGCTTCGTCCGTCCACCGGCGGCGGTTCAGGTACGTCGCCGGCATCGGCACGTACTGGCGCCTCTCGGGCTCCAGCCAGCCGTTGGCCGCTATCTGCCGCGAGAGTCGGCTCAGCAGCTCGTCGATCGGTGGCCGATCCTTGAGCCTGTTCCAGGCCCGTTCAGCGCCGGCCCGGTCGTCGTGGCGGGGGTAGTGCGCGTACCAGGTCTCGAAGTCCGGGTCCGGCTGAGCACGGACGGGGGGCGCCCGCTTCACCCCCTCTGCACTCCCCCTCTTTGCTGTTTCTTTTTTTACTTCCCCTTCCCCCTCCCCAGAAGAAGAAACAGCAAGACCCCCCCTATAGTCCCCCCCGTGGTGGCGATCTGGCGGCGAATTGGGGGCG
>Ga0070696_100002798_pt1 | contig 11577 bp, 17 predicted proteins | sample KBSK1253metaG_FD_65474 | JGI IMG/M metagenome (GOLD analysis project Ga0070696, IMG submission 65474) | Corn, switchgrass and miscanthus rhizosphere microbial communities from Kellogg Biological Station, Michigan, USA - KBS K1-25-3 metaG | ecosystem: Host-associated > Plants > Roots >... | reverse complement strand
GGGTCAGGCCGATGCGTTGGATCTGCCGATTGTCGATACGAGCACGCTATCGGTCGCTGAGGCAACGAGAATCCTTGTCGATCACGTGAGGGTCTGATGGCTTCTGCCCCAACGCACGTCGTTGCGACCAGCGCCATTGCCGCGTTCTTTCACCGGCCGCGCGTGGCGTGGCATCTGTGGTTTTTCGGCGCGCTGCTCGCCGTCGCGCCGGACCTCGATGTGATCATGTTTCGGTTCGGCGTGAAGTACGCCGACCTCCTGGGGCATCGCGGGTTGACGCATTCGCTGCTTGCGGCTGCCGTCGTCAGCTTCGTCGTGGTCTTGCTCTTTTACCGGGATGGGACAGGCCCGCTCGAATGGAACCACGTGTGGCTGTTCCTCTTCCTGTGCATGGCCTCACACGGGGTGCTCGACGCCCTCACGAAGGGCGGCCTCGGCGTCGCCTTCTTCGCGCCATTCAGCGATAAACGGTACTTCTTCCCGGAGCGGCCGCTCGCCGTCTCGCCGCTCGACATCAAGCAGTTCCTCACGAGTCGTGGCGTCGCGATTCTTCTCAATGAGATGAAGTGGGTGTGGGCGCCGGCGATCGGCATTGCCGCGACCGTGCTGACGTACCGCTCGTGGCGTCGCCCCAAGCGCCTCACGTCCCGGCCGCGGTCCACGGCGAAGCCTCGACCGGCTCCGCCTTTGCCGGCACCCAAGCGGACACCCCCGCCGCCACCGCCGCCACCGCCTTCGCGGTTCCCGCCGCCGCCGCCCGCGCCTCCGTCGCCAGTGGAGAACCTGCCGCTGCTGCCGCTCGAGCCCTCCGCGCCCCCGGCGCCGCCTCCGCCGGCCGAGGCGGCCCCCGAGTCCAGGGCAGCCGCGGCCGTGGCCGTGGCCGCGGCGCGGCTACGGACCACCCTCGCCGGCATGGCGAGTTTCTTCCGGCGCCGTCGTCGCGTCATCCTCATCGGGAGCGCCGTCGTTCTCGTCGGCGGCGCAGGCGTCTTCGTGGCCCTGCAACGGGCCGCACCGCCGGCCGTCGTCGTCGAGCAGGCGCCGGCGCCGGTCGCGCCGCCGCCCAAGCCGCTGCAGGCCGAGGCCGAGGGATACTATGAGCCGGGCTATCAATTCACGGTAAGTGATCGCCGTTTCACGCGTCTCACGCTGCGCCCCGACCCGTTCATCACGTTCAGACGGACCGGTACCAAGCAGGAATTTGGCTGCGCCGAGGCGACGATCACGCCGCAGACGCTCCGCCTGCGCTGCGAGATCGAGCGCGTCGGCATCATGTCGATCGATGGCCGGTTCGTGAGCCGCGTCGCCACGCAGCGAATGGACGCGCCCGCGATCTCGGCGGTGCTGACGGTGCGCAATCTGCGGGGCGAGGTCGTGTACAGCGCGCGCGACAACTTCGTGTGGCGCCCGCCCGAATAGTGTGCGTCATGGGGCTCCTCCGGCGTCTCCCTTCCATGACCATTCGCCCGGCTTGCTCGATTGCCGTCGGAGCTTTGCTCTTGGCCTGGCAAGGCCGGAACGTATCCCCCCCGCCGCCGGGAGTCCGCCACGCTCTGTACGAGCGTCTCAAACGTGACGTACTCGGCCACCCGTGGAGCCTCGAATTCGACTCGACCACGGTGTTTATCCGCAGCGACTCCTCACGGGTCGTGGCGGGCCTTCGCTACTACTGGGCCACCTATGCGCCCCCGGGGACGGCGGACATGCTCTGGGAGGCCCGAGCGGCGGCGGTCGATTCGAGCGTTCGCACGATCGATGGTCCCGGCGATTGGATCGCGCTCGTGGGAACTCGCAACTGGCGGCCGCAGTCGCAGCCAGAAGCCATCTCGGCGTGCGCCGAGCTGATTGCCCACGAGAGTTCGTTTTCGCGGGCCTACCCGCACTCGCTTGCCTACGTTGGGCCGCAGAGCCTGAAGGCGATCTCGGGGTACGAACGCCGGCTCCTTAGGAAAGTCCCCCTGCAACCACCGCAAGCCGATCTCGAATCGGGCGGGCAATGGGTCGTGCTTCTATGGGCCATCGAACCGGAGCGATCTACGCGGTACGAATGCCGGCCTGCCGCACCCAATGGCGGGCTAGTCGCTCTGGACTCCGTCATGGTTGGGAGGATCGTCATTGGGCCGTGAGATGCGCGGGTCCATGGCTACGCTCCTGCTCGCCATAGCGGGCACCGGATGCGTCGCGCCCACGCGCGTCCCCCAGCCGGTGACGCTTACGCTGAGTGGCGTGGTGAGCGACAGCGAAGCATGGCAGCCTATTCAATTCGCGTCCGTTCGAGTGATGCGACATCGTGACGCTCGACTCCCGGGCACCGATGATCCTGGGGCGGTGACAGATTCCTTAGGAGAGTTCACCGTTCGCCTGCCGGCGCCGGGCCGTTACTACGTCTTGGTCCGGATGATCGGGTATCGCCCCTACTGGCTCCGAGTGATTCTTCCCGAGGACGCAGACCGCGTGTTACGTATCGGCCTGGGAGCACAGCCTGTTTTCATCAGCAACGATACTTTTCCTGAATAGCTTCACCGCGTGAGACTCGGCGTCATTTCCGATACTCACGGGCTCCTCCGCCCTGAAGTGTTCGATGTGTTCAAGGAGGTCGACCACATCCTCCACGGTGGGGACGTAGGGAAGTGGGATGTGATCGTTGAGCTGCAGACGTTGGCGCCTGTAACCGCCGTCTTTGGTAACACCGATGATCTTGGCATTCGAGCGAAACTACCGCAGGCTGCGGAGATCGAGCTGGACGGGTTTCGCATCGTGGTGACACATGGCGATCAACTGGGGCACCCCACGCCGGCGGCGTTGCACGAGGCCTTTCCGCGCGCCGAGATCATCGTGTATGGGCACACGCACAAGCCGTTGCTCGAGCTGGTGGACAAGACGGTGACGGTGATGAATCCGGGTGGGGCGGGGGCGCCGCGGTTCGGGTTGTTGCCGAGCGTGGGGATTCTGGAGCTCGAGCCGGGGATTCCGCCGCGGGGGAGGATTGTGGGGTTGGGGGGAGGGTAGATGGACCAGGCTGGTCGGGTTGGACGGGATCGCGCCCGAGTTGCGGACTAACTGACCAGCGCCAGAAGCTGGCCGCGCGCATAGGTTAAAGGCACGATCCTCATGGAGGTCTCATGGCCGGTCTCAAATCCCCACTGCGCCGCTCCCGCTCGGACCGCATGATCGCCGGCGTCGTCGGCGGGCTCGCCCGGTACTTCGGCATTGATCCCACGCTCGCCCGCGTCATCTACGTCGTCGGCTCCGTGATTTCCGTCGCGTTTCCCGGCATCCTCGTCTACGTCATACTCTGGGCGGTCGTTCCTGAAGGGGACTGAGTAGGAGGCGGGCTCAAGAGGGGTTATGACCTTTTGCGCGCGAGGGCTGGCGGGCAGGGCCATCGCGCGGCAGGCTAAACGCTATGAAACGCCTCAGCACGGCCGTCCTCGCCGCGGTGGCCCTGGGAGCCTGCGACGCGAACAAGATCGACGGACCCCCTCCACCGATCGCGACGCCGGTCCAACTGCAGTGGCACGCTCTCCCCGGAAGCAGTAGCGGTGGGAGTGCCTGTCAGCCCACGATCGACGTCTCGCTTGCCGGTCCAGTCGGCGCGCGACTCACGTGGACCAGAATGGGCATTCGTACCGAAGAATTCGCGTACGACGAGAACTTCGACCTGACCTTCGTGCAGCGCTTCTGGGCGGCGGACGGGTTGGCGGCGGGCGAGTCGACCTCGTCGAACCAGATGGGTTTCAGCTCGGGCTTTGTACACATCACCTACCGCTTCATGTACACGTTGAGTACCACCCCGGGCATCTCATACACCGATAGCATCTCGACCCTATGCGAATGACACAGCCAGTGCGGGCGGTGACCCTCACGCTGCTGCTCACGGCGTGCGCGGGGACCGAGATCATCGCCCCTACCCTCGGCTCGCTGCGAGTGGAATCCTCCATGTCCGGGACGGACGTCGATCGCGACGGCGTAATCATCGCCGTGGACGACACCACGCAAGTGGCCGTGGCGTCGACCGGCACCTACACGTTCACGGGGCTCGTCACGGGATCACATCAGGTGCGGCTCAACGGGATCACACCGAATTGCGCCACCAGCGGCTCGCTGCAGCAGACGGTCACCGTCGGGTCGGATACCGCCGTCGCCACCTTCACGGCAGTGTGCGAGAAAGTCCCCCTGGCGCCGAACGGGCTCATCGCGTTTGCGCGCGGCGACAGCGATCACACCTGGGATCTGTGGGTCATGAACGGCGACGGCACCGGGGAGACGAAGCTGCGCGACTCGCCCGGCCCTACGGAATTCCAGCCGGCGTGGACCCGCGACGGCCAGTACATCCTGTTCACGACCGCGGTGAACGGGGGGTTTGAGATCGCGCGAATCAATCGGCAGGGCACGGGCTTTGTCACGCTCGCCACGTCCGCCTATTCGCCGAGTGTCTCGCCCGATAGCCAGCACATCGTGTTCGTCAAAGAGGTCAACGCGTACGACATCTGGTTGATGGACATCGACGGCACCAACCAGCACTCGCTGACGACCGACGCGGCCTACGAGGATCACCCGACCTGGTCTCCCGACGGCTCCCAGATCGTGTTCGAGCGCGGCTACCGCCTGTACGTCATGAACGCCGACGGCTCGAACGCACACAGTATCAGCACGGCCGATGCCATCGAGGATCGGTGGCCCACCTGGTCGCCCGACGGGACCAAGATCCTGTTCACGAGGCGCGGATTCGGTCAGGACCACGTCTTCACCATTCGGCCCGATGGAACCGGACTCACCCCGCTCACGAGTGGCCTCGACAACGACGACTTCCCCACGTGGTCCGCTGACGGCTCGCACATCCTGTTCTCGAGCGGCCGCGGTGGGATGCTGTCGATTTGGAGCATGCGGGCCGATGGATCGGGCTTGCAGCGTCTGTCGCTGGGTCCGCCGTCCCCGTACGACTCGTATCCGGCCTCGAGCCGCTGAAGCGCTGATCGGAGCGGCCTCGGCAAGCACCGAGGCCGCGGTCGGACGTCTGGCGGGCAGGGCCATCGCGCGGCAGTATCAACCACCATCCGAGTACTCCACCTTCTTGTCTTGCCGGAGGTCTATGAAACACCTCAGCGCAGCCGTCCTCGCAGCGGTGTCCCTGGTCGCCGCCAGCGGCGCTTCCATGGCGCAAGCGCCCGCACGGGCGGCGGCCCCGGACACGGTGGCGATCGGGTGGGCGAAGCGCCTCCTCACGGCCAAGCATGCCCAAGAGGCCTTCATGTCCGGCCTCGATTCCGCGTTCGCTGAACAGCAACGGGAGGGCAGCCCGCAAATGCCCAAAGTTTTTTTCGACAGCCTCACGGCGTACGTGCACCGGACGGCTCCCCAACTCATCGATTCCCTGGCAACGATCTACGCCGCGGCGATCTCGCTCGCGGATCTCAAGGAGCTGGTGCGTTTCTACGAATCGCCGGTCGGTCAGAGATACGGGGTCGCGGAGGTGACGCTCAGCCTGCGGTTTGCGGAGATCGCCAAGGTGTGGGGCATGCGGGTCGCGCTCGATGTGATGAAGAACCTCCTCGATAAGGGACTCATGACCGATATGCCCCCTGAGGACGCGCGATAGCAAGCTGTGGTGATGGGCATGCAACTCATGCGCGAGCTTGAACGGACCCGAGACCAGACGCTGCAGTCCTTCGCGCTCAGCAGTGCCGATCTGGCGCGCACGTACGGGCCCGGCAAGTGGTCGATCGCCTATATCCTGCATCACCTCTCCGACAGTGAGACTGTTTTCTTCGATCGCATTCGGCGAGTGATCAGCGAACCTCGTCCGGTGCTCTGGGTGATGGATCAGGATGCCTGGGCCAAGGGACTCGACTACGCTCGCGTCCCGCTCGAGCTCTCTCGGCATGTGTATGAATCCACTCGCAACGCGGTCATCTATTATGCCGGCGTGCACTACGAGCGCAGCGGCCATCTGGAATGGGTGCATAGCGTGGACGGCGTGCGCACGTTGCGGGACGAATTCGACAAAGTCGCCGCGCACAATGAACATCACTTAGCACAGATCAGGTTGGCGCTGGGCCGTCCAGATGACCGCTAATGCTGTCGTTAGTTGCGCGGTGTTGTTGCTCGCCGCGGCCGGCAGCGTGCACGGGCAAGCGAATCCCCAAGAGTTACACGACCGGATCGTGGCGCTGTTTTCGAGCCGAGCGCCTCGCGCGTTGCCGGCCGGAGACACGTTGGTGTCCTGGTACGGGAACCCGATCCTCTTCCACACCGTCCGTCACGGCGGCAGTGAGATCGAAATGGGCATGGTGCGATTGGACCGTCTCGTGGGTACCGCGTTCGTGGCCTGGAAGAACGCTCGCCCGGCGGCCGGTGAGGTTCGCTGGACGCAGGGAGACTCGATCGTGCTCGACGTCCGGCTGGCGGTGGATCGAGATACGCTCCGCGTGAGCGGCAATCAGCCGCACCGCTGGCGCCTGCCGGCGATGCCCTGGGCCGTCGCGGATTATGGGATGGAAGACCTCACGCTTCCTCTATTGGAGAGCCTGGATCTTCAGCGCGGCGCCGTGACGATCGCGGCGTACCGACCATACGGCGCCAAATGGGATACGCTCCAGGTCACGAAGCGCGCTGTGGGCGACGGCGTGCTCTACGAGCTCCGGGGCTCCGACGGGAAGCGAGACTGGTGGCTCGCTTCGCCCTCCGGATCGCTGGTACAGTTGCGCCGAGAGGGTCAGGATTTCGAACGGCGCCCGCTCGAGCAAACCGCGCTGTTCGAAGAGTACCGTCGCTTACGAGCGCTACTTAAACAGTGACTCTGCTGCGCCGCCTCGTCCCGGTGGCGATCGTCGGGATCCTGCTGGCGGGCATCCTGTCCGATGCTTATACCTACGCCCGAAATGGCTCCGACGCCGTCTTCCCGGCGCCCGTGTGGCAGCTGGGCTTCGCCATCCTCGACGTCGGTGCGCTCCTCGCCATCGTGGCGCTGAGCATCCGCGGCAAGGCGCGCGGCGGGCTTTTCCTGGTCGTGGTCGAAACGCTCTATTACCTCAGTGGTAACGCCATCCTCTACTTGAGGGATGGGCCGAGTCGCTTCGTGCATGGGTTCGGCGCGGAGTCGAATCTTGGTGAGCACGTGATTGTGGTCGTCCTTCGACTCTGCCTGATTCTCTTCATGATCGTAAAGCCGGCGTCCAGCGAAGTAGGGCAGACCTAGCGATGTGGCCGCCGCCGCCCTTCCACGAACCACTCCGCGCCACGCTGCTCCGGACCGTCCTCATCGCCCTCGTCGTAGGCGTTGTGGTCGGGCGGTCCGCGCTCTGGCTTCCCTGGACCGCGTTCGCGCTGTGGCTCACCTTCGGCGGTCATTGGGTCGAGATCTTCTTCTTGAATTGGCTTCGTCCCCGCCTCCCGCCCGAGCGTTGGGCGCAGGTCGGCGCGCGCCTCCTGATCTGGATCGCGGGTGGGACAGTGCTGATGGTCGGTGCCCGCGCCACAGCACTCGGGTTGGGCATCCCCGCGATGAGAGTGCCACCAGGGTGGCTCGGTGGCCCGATCCTCGTTGGCATCGAGCTCGTCGTGCACGGACTGGCCCAGCTCCGCCGCCAGCCGAACTTCTACAACGGCCTGCGATGAAGACCGATCTCGCGGATTCCGTGCTCGCGGCGTGGACCACCAGCAACCGCGTGACCACGTCCCTCGTCGAGCAGATCCCCGCGGAGCTCTGGTCGGCCGCCGTACCTGGCATCCCGTCGCGCACGATCCGGGAGATCGCCGCGCACCTCCATAACGCGCGCTGCCGCTGGATCAGGACACTGGGCGCCGAACAGGGCATCGCCGTCCCCAAGCGCGTCGACCAACGAGCCGTCACCCGGAAGCAGGTGGTGGCGGCGCTCACGAAGAGTAGTCGGGGCATGGTGGCGCTCCTGCGGCTGGCGTGTCGCAGTGGGACCCTGCCGCTCCCCAAAGCGTACACCTGGCGCAACCTCGCTCTTGACGTCGGCCACGTGCTGACCTACTTCGTCGCCCATGACGCGCATCATCGGGGACAGATCGTGATGGCGGCGCGGCAGTTGCATCATCGGTTCTCCAACAAGGTGGACGGCGCGTTGTGGTGGTGGCGGCCGCGGAAGGGGGACTGATGACTACCCCGCCGGTCAAGGCGCCCGATCAAGGAGTTCTTCTCGAGGAATGCCTGCAGAACGAGGAGCGCCGTCTCCGGGTCATGCAGCAGGAGCGTGCTTCGTGGTTCCGTCAGTGGAAACAACGCCGCCGCATCGCACGAGCCCAACGGGAGCTCGACTGGGCCGATACACGCCTCATGGGCGAGAATCCCTTTATGTGGCGGCATGGATTCAAGGCTGGGCTTGCGATCCTTGTCATGACGGAGATCGGCTACTGGCGTTTCCCATGGACGCCTAGACACCACATTGACATCGTTGCCGCGGTGATGCTTGGCCTCTTCTGCGGGGGGGTCGGGGGATTCCTCTCGGCGGTGTTTGAGTGGGACCGAAGGGAGACGAGCCTCCGCGAGACGCTGGCCGAGTTGCTCCCCGCTCAACCTGGAGTGACGCCGTGAACGAAGTCATCGACCCCACGCACCTTATCGTTCGCTGGCTCTTCGCCACCGTGCATCTGCTCACGCTCCCCCTCGGCCTCGGCGCGATCTGGGCGCGTGGCCGAGCGCTGAGCCGTACGCGCGGCGCGGCCGATCTCCCCGCCGTCTTCACCGCCGACAACCTATGGGCACTCGCCGCAATCCTCTGGCTCTCCACGGGATTGCTGCGGGTATTCGCAGGCTTGGAGAAAGGCAGCGGCTACTATCTCCACAATCGCATGTTCTACGCCAAAATGGGCCTCTTCCTCGCGGTGTTTCTCCTCGAGTTGCGGCCCATGGCGACATTGATTCGGTGGCGCGGGGCGGTGCGCCGCGGCGAGGCCGTCGACACGAGCGCCGCGGTGAACCTGGCCCTGATCAGCCACGTCCAGATAGCGATCGTCGTCTGTATGGTCTTCGCCGCGACCGCGATGGCTCGGGGGTTCTTCTTCTGATGTCGCGAACCTCCGTATTTGGCGCCATCATCCTCATTCTCTTCGCCATCGTGACCGTCGCGAGATGGAGGCGTTACCGCAAGTGAACGAGAGTTCGAGGTGCTTCCTCGCTTCCGTACTGCTGCTGTTTGGCTCGAGTCTCTGGACCGCCGATCTCATTGGCCAGGGGAGCTCACCGCAGCCCGCCAAGCCAGATGTCGTGCTGATCCTCATGGACGACCTCGGCTACGGGGACCTCGGCAGCTACGGCGCGCCCGATGTGCGGACGCCGAACATCGATCGCCTCGCGCGCGAAGGCGTGCGTCTGACGGACGCGTACGCCAACGGCGCTGTATGCACACCCACGCGCACGGCCCTCATCACCGGTCGCTACCAGCAGCGCGTCGGGCTGGAGTGGGCCCTGGGCGCCACGCCGGGCGATCTCGAGCTCGGCCTCGCCGTCACAGGAACGTCCTTACCGGCATTGCTCAAAACGAACGGCTACGCGACTGGACTGATCGGCAAGTGGCATCTCGGCTGGAAGCCGGAGTTTTGGCCGAATGCCCATGGGTTCGACGAGTTCTACGGGTTCTTGAGCGGTGCCCACGACTACTACACGGCCAGCACGGCCGACGGGCCGCCCGATCTCTATGAGAATGCGACGCGCGTCGAGCCGAGCGGCTACCTCACCGACGAGATCACCCGGCGCGCCGTGAGCTTCATCGGGCGTCACCCGGACGGCCCGTTCTTTCTCGAAGTCGCCTACAACGCGGTACACTGGCCCTTTGAGCCGCCCGATCGACCCCCCACCGAGGCCGAGCGACTCGCGCCGCGCCCGCTGCGCCAGATGCCCGACGATTCCGGCCCGCCCGCGACGCGGCAGGACTACGTTCGGATGCTGGAGCGCGCCGATCGCGGTGTCGGCGAGATCCTAGCCACACTCGACCGCATGGGCCTGGCCCGAAACACGCTCGTCATCTTCACGAACGACAACGGTGGCGAGTGGCTCTCGCGCAACGCGCCGCTGTACCATCGCAAGGCCACGCTGTGGGAAGGCGGGATTCGTGTGCCACTGATCTTGCGCTGGCCCGGACATCTGCCTGCCGGCAAGACCTCGGGGCAGGTAGCTATCACGATGGACGTCACCGCGTCGGTGTTGGCGGCCACAGGCACGCGGCCCCCCGAGAGTTATCGGCCCGATGGGATCGACATCCTCCCCATCCTGCGTGGCGACGCCCCAATTCGCGAACGCCAGCTCTTCTGGCGCATCGCTCGACCGGGTCGCCAGCAGCGCGCCGTGAGGTCGGGGCAATGGAAGCTTCTGGTCGACGGCGGTCAGTACCTGCTCTTCGATCTCAGCAACGACGCGGGTGAGCGGACCGATCTCGCGGCGCAGCATCCGGACATCGTCGTGGCGCTGAAGGGACTCGTGGCACGCTGGGAGACGGACGTCGGACCTGCTCGCACCAGATGAGCCTCTTACCGGGAGATTGAGGAATGAACCCTCTCTACGCTGTCACGCTCCTCTCCGCTGCGCTGATCGCTGTCCCGGCGCCGGCTACAGGACAGACCATCATCATCAACGACAGCCTTTCCGCCCATGCCGACAGGATGGTCGTCAAGAAGGGAGCCCAATGGACGGGACGAATCGCACGCTGGAGTTTCGGTGAGTATGCAGTCGTGTCCAGCAAGGGGGGCTCGACTGCCGTCGACACGAGAAGGAATCTCCTCAACACGGCAACCGACAGCACCAGCAGTCAGAAGTTCTCCTTCGTCATGACGAACCGGACGGGTGATTCCGCATGGGTGGACGCCGCGCATAACGTTTGGGTTCAGGCGTTGCGCGGCTTGGCGCTGGGTCACGGCTTCTCGCTGAGCGGAACGGACACCGTTTGGCAATCCGACAACTTCATTGCCTTCATCACCATCAATCGAGATACGACGGACACATGGACCTTGTTGATGGGTCTCGACCAGTCGGAGACGCATACCGAGTACGCCAGTATCCTTAGCAATGGAGAACGACGTCTCGAGGTTGCCTTCGTGAGCTCCGATAGAAAGAGGCGGATGCCGCCTCCCTACTTGTCTTCGCTGGGATATGAGTTCGTTGAAAACGGCCGATCCCTCGGAGCCGTGCAGGTCCTTGGGATGTCACTCCGAGAGCCGTATCTCGTGTGGCTTGACCGTGGCCTCGATGCAAGAATGAAACTCATCCTGTCCGCCATGACGGCTGTGTTGCAATCGAACAGCCATTGAGCACGAAGTGAGCCTCGGCGCCCTGCTGCTCCTCACCGTCCAGCAGGCGTACCCGCACGCCACGGAGCCGATCGGCACCGTCCGTCAGATCTACGACGGTGCCCTGACTCCCGACCTTGCCGTCAACACGTTCCGCAACATCGACCGGCTCTTCCCGACGCGCGTCGTGTCGCACGGAGCGTACGCGACGCCGCTGTCGCTTGCGGCGACGCAGCTCCGTCAGGTGACATTCACCGACCACGGCAGGCGCTACGACCTGGGCGCCTACCTCGAGCTGAACCGCGTCACCGGCCTCCTCGTACTCAAAGA
>Ga0070696_100002797_pt1 | contig 11580 bp, 10 predicted proteins | sample KBSK1253metaG_FD_65474 | JGI IMG/M metagenome (GOLD analysis project Ga0070696, IMG submission 65474) | Corn, switchgrass and miscanthus rhizosphere microbial communities from Kellogg Biological Station, Michigan, USA - KBS K1-25-3 metaG | ecosystem: Host-associated > Plants > Roots >... | reverse complement strand
GGCCAAGGCTTACCGCTGCCGCTATGTCGCGCGGCAGGTGGCGGTGAAGCAGGCGTATGGCGTCTGGGTCACCGCCGCGGAGAAGGCAGCCATCGCAAGGGTCCTGGCCTCCTGCCCCGGCCAGCCCCTGCCCGCCGCAGGTGCGTCGCGGTAGTGCAGGCCCAGCCCCCTGCATCGAACGGTCACAGATGGGGCACCGGAACAGTGTCCGGTGCCCCATCTGTGTCCTCTCGGTGAGGGAGACAACCACTGCCGGACGCCTTGCGTGGCGTGGGTGCCCCAGCTGTGACCTCTCGGTGGTCGCCCGGCGGCGCTAGCCTGCGGCCATGGCGTCACGGCGGGTCCTCATCACCGGCTCCGCAGGCCTCGTCGGCCGGTCCATCGTCCCGTTGCTGCCGAGCGATTGGGACGTCACTCGCACCGATCGTCGGCCGGCTGCGGGCATCGGCGCGCTTGACGTGACGGACGTCGACGCGTGCCGTCGCGCCTTCGAGGGCGCCGATGCGGTCGTCCACCTCGCGGCCGTGCCGGACCCTGCGGCGACCTGGGACCAGCTGCGCGAACCCAACGTGCACGGAGTGGTGGCGGTCGCCCAGGCCGCCGCCGACTGCCGAGTGCGCCGACTCGTGCTCGCCAGCAGCCTCCAGGCGGTATCGGCGCCGCCGTCGACCGTTCAGCGGCGCGCGGTCGACCCGCCCCGTCCGGCCAACCTGTACGGCGCGACCAAGGCGTTCGCGGAGGCGGTGGGATCATGGCTGGCGGCCACCTCGCCGACGTCCGTGGTCGCGCTGCGCATCGGCTACTTCTCGCTCACGAGACCGGGACCGGACGTCGGTGCCCGTGACCGCGCGGCCTGGCTCAGTGCTCGCGATGCTGCAGAGCTCGTCCGGGCGGCGGTGGAGGCGGACATCCGCGGCCTGGTCGTGGTGAATGGCATCTCGGCCAACCGGTACCGCGCAGCCGACATCGACGAGGCCACCACGGTGCTCGGCTATCAACCGATCGACGACGCGTGGGCCGGCGGGCCGCCGGGGCGAGACGGCGTGGACGGCTGACGACGTTTGGGGCACGGACGGCCGACGCGCGCCAGATCCGCTGAGCGTTGAGGTCACGAGGACCCGCCGAGTGCCGGTATCCTCAAGACAGCTCAGGGTTCTGGCGCCGGGGGTGGGACGGCGCCGCCGAACCGACCCGGAGCACACCAGTGACACCCACCCAGGCTCGAGCGCTCGTCGCGCTCGCCGGGCGCCTCTTCCTCCCGTTGGCGTGGCTGGCCCGCCTGCCCCTCGCCATGGGCCAGATCGCCGTGCTGCTGCTGGTCGCCGAGACCACCGGCAGCTACGGCCAGGGCGGCCTAGCCGCGGCGTCCCTGGCGGTCGGCTCCGCGGTCGGAGGCCCGGTCAGCGGGGTGCTGGCGGACCGCTTCGGCCAGCGCGTCGTGCTGCTCGTCGCCGGCCCCGTGCACGCCGTCGGGCTCCTCGCGGTCACGCTGCTCGCCGTCCGGCACGCGACGCCGGCCGTGCTGCTTGCCGTCGCGGCTCTGGCCGGCGCCTTCGTGCCGCAGGTGGGACCGCTGGTCCGGGTCCGGTGGGTCGCGCTGGTCCGGCGCGAGGACTCCGCGGCACGGCAGAGCCGGCGGCTGTCCGAGGCGTTCGCCTACGAGGGAGCGGCCGACGAGGCCACGTTCGTCGCGGGCCCCGCGCTGGTCGGTGTCCTGGCCACGGTGGCCGGTCCGGCGGTGGCCCCGCTGGTGGCGGCGGCCCTGGCGTTGACGACCGTGACCTGGTTCGCCGTCCACTGGACCGTCACGTTGGTCCAGCCGCAGGCCGGTGACGTGGCCCGGCGGCGGGCCACGTCGCAGGCCTCGTCCGGACGTCGGCGAGGACGTCTGCCGGGAGGCGCTGACACGGCGGTCCTCCTCCTCGCGGCCCTGGCGCTGGGCATCATCTTCGGAGGCACCCAGGCCGGCGTGACCGCGTTCGCCGGAGAGCTGGGACGGCCGGGCATCGCCGGCATCGTCTACGCCGTCCTGGGTCTGGGCAGCGCCCTCGCCGGACTCGCCAGCGCAGCGCTGCCGCCCGGCTTCCGCCTCAGCAGCAGGCTGATGGCGTTCGGTGGCGCGCTGACGCTGCTGTCGCTGCCCGTGCTGGCCGCCCCGTCGCTGTCCTTGCTCTGCGTCGCCGTCGGCCTGTTCGGCTGCGCCGTGGCGCCGTTCCTCATCACGGTCTACGCGCTCGCCGAGCGCACCGTCTCGCTGGGCCGGGCGGCCTCGGTCCTGACGCTCGTGGCCAGCGCGATCATCGTCGGCTACGCCGTCGGCAGCAGCACGGCTGGGGCGCTCGGCGACGGCCACGGGTCGCGCGCCGCCTTCGTGGTGCCGGTGGCGGCCGCCACGCTTGCGCTGCTCACGTCCCTAGGCGCCCGAGGCCGCATGCGCCGGCTGGAGTCACGCCGGCGGGTGGTGACGCCGGAGGTGCCGGCTGAACCGCGACCGGCACCTCTCGACGTCCGCTGACGATCCTCAGTCGCTGGAACGGCTGGCCAGGGTCACCTGCACGGTCTGCTCCTTGCCGTCGCGCATGATCGTCAGCGAGACCCGCGACCCGACGTTGCGCTCGCGGATCTGCGCCACCAGCGACTCCGAGCCGTTCACGAGCTCGTCGTCGACCTTGATGATCGCGTCGTCGCTGCGCAGCCCCGCGGTGGCCGCCGGCGTGCCGTTGGACACCTCGGCGATGATCGCGGCGCTGCGGGTGGCGTTGCCGTCCTTGACCGAGCCGTCCTTGAGCGTGACGCCCAGCAGCGGGTGCTCGGCCTTGCCGTGCGCGATCAGCTGGTCGGCGATGGACTTCGCCTCGTTGATCGGGATGGAGAAGCCCAGCCCGATGCTGCCCGACTGGCCGCCGAAGTTCGACCCGAGGGACGCGATCGACGACGGCACCCCGATCACCTTGCCGCTGGAGTCCACCAGCGCTCCGCCGCTGTTGCCGGGGTTCACGGCAGCATCCGTCTGGATCGCGTTGGTGACGACGGGCCCGCCGCCGGATGCGGCCGGGCCGTTGCCGTCCTGCGTGCTGGTGGTGACCGGCCGGTCGAGGGCGCTGATGATGCCGGTCGTGACGGTGCCGGCCAGGCCCAACGGGTTGCCGACGGCCATCACGGGCTCGCCCACGCCGACGGCGTCGGAGTCGCCGAGGGTGGCAGGGGTGAGGTTGTCGGCCCCCTTCATCTGCAGCACGGCCAGGTCGGTCGACGGGTCCGTGCCGACGATCGACGCGTCGTAGGTGCGGCCGTCGTTGAGGGTCACGCTGAGCTGGCCGCCCTGGCCGCCTGCGGCCACGTGGTTGTTGGTGAGCACGTGCCCCTTGGTGTCGAGGATGACCCCCGAGCCCTCGGCGCCGCCGAACTGCGAGCTCACCGAGATCGCGACGACGCTGGGCTCCACGGCCTTGGCGACCGAGCTCCAGTTCACCGGCTGGCCGGCGGACTGGACGACGGGTCCCTGGGCCGAAGCCGATCCGGCGCTGCTCGTGGTCGGCGGCGGCGGGGTCGTGTCGTCCGTCGCCAGGACGCCCGCGGTCGTGCCCGCGGCGACGACCGCGGCCACGACGGCCGCGAGCGCCGTGTCGAGCCACCGGTGCCGGTGCCGCGGGGCGGCCGCGACCGGTGGCGGCGCCTGGAAAGCCGGCGCGCCGAACCGGGCCGTGTCGTCGGTCAGCTGCTCGTCGGTCGAGCCGCCGAAACCAGCCGGGCCGGCGGGTGGGGCGACGACCTGGGTGTCGTCGCCGGTCGCCCGGTGCCATGGGGAGGGCCAGCCGGGGGCCGCCGGCCGGTCGGCCGGTTCCTCGCCCCACCACTGGACCGGCGCGGTGTGCTCGTCCCCGCCCTGCCCGGTCGGGGACGGCTGGACGCCGGAGTCCTGCCCCGTCGACGTGTGCGGGTTGCTTGCCATGTCCGTTCCTCACTGCTGCTCGTGTCCGCTGTGGTCATCCTCAGAACACACCAGGCGTGTGATGCCATCCTGGGCTATCGCTGGGAGTCTGCTGTGAACTGATGATCGTCGGCGGCGGGTGCCGGGTCGGGCGCCACCGGCAACGACACCACGAACGTGGCGCCGCCGCCCGGGGTGGTGCTCACCCCGACGCGGCCGTGGTGCGCGGCGACGATGGCCGCGACGATGGCCAGCCCGAGCCCCGAGCCGCCACCGCCGGCGCGTCCCCGGGAGGAGTCCGCGCGGTAGAAGCGCTCGAACACCCGCCGCACCGCCGACGGGTCGATGCCGGGGCCGTGGTCGCGCACCTCGATCCGGCCCCGGTCGCCGTCCCGCCCGACGGCCACCTCGACCGGCGTCCCGGACGGCGTGTGGCGCAGCGCGTTGGCGACGAGGTTGGTCACGACCTGACGCAGCCGGCCCTCGTGGCCGAGCACCGTGACCGGACCGAGCTGCCCGGCGAGCCCGACGACCCGCAGCGGGCGGTCCGGCTGGAGGGCGCGCGCGTCCTGCGCGACGTCGGCGGCGATGACCGTGAGGTCGACGGGCGCCGGCTTGTCCGGTCGCTGCTCGTCGAGCCGGGCCAGCGTGAGCAGGTCCTCCACCAGGTCACCCATGCGGGCCGCCTCGGTCTCGATGCGGCGCATGGCCCCGGACACGTCGTCCGGCTCGCGCACCGCCCCCTGCCGGTAGAGCTCGGCGTACCCGCGGACCGTGGCGAGCGGGGTGCGCAGCTCGTGGCTGGCGTCGGAGACGAAGCGGCGCATCCGTTCCTCGGACGCCTCGCGCACCGCGAAGGCCTGTTCGATCTGCGCGAGCATGGCGTTGAGCGCGGTCGAGAGCCGTCCCACCTCGGTGGTCGCCGGCCCGCCGGGCACCCGACGAGACAGGTCGCCGGCGGCGATCGCCTGCGCGACGTCCTCGACCTCGGCGAGCGGCCGGAACGCCCGCCGCACGGCCATGGCCCCGAGCGCGCCTGTGGCGGCCAGCACGCCGAGTCCGACGACGAGCAGGACGACGGCGAGCTGGGCGACGGTGTCCCGGACGTCCCGCAGGCTCTGGCCGACGACCAGGGTGCCGGGGCTGCCGGTGCGCGAGGTCGCTACCCGAACGGCGACCACGCGCCACTCGTCGCCGCCCCGGGTGGCCGGCACCGTGAACGGCGAGCCGTCGTGCGCGGCCGCCACCGCCGGGGTGATCCCGGAGACGTCGGGGACCGGCGTGGAGTCGTCGAGCTGCCGGCCGATGCGGACCTGCAGCCCGGAGTCCAGCACGACCACCGCGTACTGGCTGGACGGCAGCTGGTTCTCGCGGTCCTGCGGGTTGCCGAGGCCCGAGAGCGGCCCGTCGCCGGTGACCCCGCGGGCGACCGCGGTCACCTGCGCGTCGACCTTGGCGACCAGCTCGCCCTGCAGCAGCGCGACCGCGACGGCGGCCGTGACGGCCAGCGCGACCAGCGCCAGCGCCACCAGCATGGCGACCAGGCGGACCCGCAGCGGGGTGCCGCGCCACTGCGCCCGCGCGCCGGCGGTCGCCTGGCGCAGCAGGCTCATGGCGCCACGCGTTGCTCGGGGGGCAGGCGCAGGACGTAGCCGACCCCGCGCCGGGTGTGGATCAGCGGCACGGCGGCGTCGACGTCCACCTTGCGCCGCAGGTAGGAGATGTAGGACTCGACGATGCCGGACTCGCCGCGGAAGTCGTAGTCCCAGACGTGGTCGAGGATCTGCGCCTTCGACAGCACCCGGTTGGGGTTGAGCATCAGGTAGCGCAGCAGCTTGAACTCGGTGGGGGACAGCTCGATGAGCCGGCCGCCGCGGTGCACGTCGTGCGAGTCCTCGTCGAGCTCGAGGTCGCCGAAGACCAGGCGGCTGTGGTCGTCGTCGGCCCCGTTGCTGCGGCCGGTGCGCCGCAGGACCGCCCGGATGCGCGCCACGACCTCCTCCAGCGAGAACGGCTTGGTGACGTAGTCGTCGCCGCCGACGGTCAGGCCGGTGATCTTGTCGTCGGTCGAGTCCCGAGCCGTGAGGAAGACGACCGGCACGTGCCGCCCCTGGTCGCGCAGCGTGCGGGTGACGGCGAAGCCGTCCATGTCCGGCAGCATCACGTCGAGCACGAGCAGGTCCGGCTTCTCGCTCTCGGCGAGCGCGAGCGCCGTCGCCCCGTCTCCGGCCGTGCGGACGTCGAAGCCGGCGAACCGCAGGGACGTCGAGAGCAGCTCGCGGATGTTCGGCTCGTCCTCGACCACGAGCAGCCGCGCCTCCGGCCCGGCCGGGCTCTCGGTCTGCGTCCTGTCGTTCATGCGGGCTCCGTCTCGGGCGTGCGTGTCACGCTGCTGCGCGTGCAGTGTGGCCGTCCATCCTGAGTGTTGCCTGGAGGGACGATGGGAGCCAGCAGGAGGTGCCGGTTGGGCGTCGTGACCGCTGACAGCGCCGCCACCGCTATGTAACATTGCACACCGTGACGCGAGTGGTCGTGGTCGGCGCCGGCATGGTGGGCGCGGCCTGTGCCTACTACGCCGCGCGGGCCGGGCTGGACGTGCTCGTCCTGGACCGCGGACCGGTCGGCTCGGGTACCACCAGCCGCGGCGAGGGCAACATCCTCGTGTCGGACAAGGAGCCCGGCCCCGAGCTCGACCTGGCGCTGCTCTCGCAGCGGCTCTGGCGCGAGCTCGGTGAGGACCTCGGGGCCGAGGCGTTCGAGCTGGAGCCCAAGGGCGGCCTCGTCGTGGCGACCGGCGACGCGGCCATGGACGCCCTGCGCGGCTTCGCGCAGCGGCAGGCCGCGCGAGGGGTCGAGGTCGAGCAGGTGCCGGCCGACGGGCTGCGCGACCTGGAGCCGCACCTGGCCCCGGGACTTCTCGGCGGGGTGCTCTACCCGCAGGACCTGCAGGTGATGCCGGTGCTGGCGGCGGCCGCCCTGCTGCGCGCGGCCCGAAGCCTGGGCGCGCAGGTGCGCACCGGCGTGGACGTGCAGGGCATCGAGCGGGGCGACGCCGGAGCCGTGCGGGCGGTGGTGTCCTCGGCCGGCCGCCACCCGGCGTCCGCCGTCGTCAACGCCACCGGCACCTGGGGCGGAGCGGTCGCGGCGACGTTCGGTGCCCCCGTGCCGGTGCTGCCCCGGCGCGGCTTCGTGCTGGTGACCGAGCCGCTGGCGCGCGTCGTGCGGCGCAAGGTGTACTCGGCCGACTACGTCGCGAACGTCGCGGCGTCGACCGAGGGGCTGGAGACGTCGGTGGTCGTGGAGGGAACGCGCGGCGGCACCGTGCTGATCGGCGCCAGCCGCGAGCGCGTCGGCTTCGACGAGACGCTCTCGGTCGAGGTCGTGCGACGGTTGGCGGCCCAGGCAGTCCGGCTGTTCCCGGTCCTCGCGGGCGTCAACCTCATGCGCGTGTACCGCGGCTTCCGGCCCTACTGCCCGGACCACCTGCCCGTGATCGGTGCCGATGCGCGGGTGCCCGGGCTCTACCACGCGTGCGGTCACGAGGGCGCCGGCATCGGCCTGGCGCCGGCGACGGGACTGCTTGTGGCCGGGCAAATCCAGGCCCAGGCGGACGGCGCGCTGGCCGACCTGGCGCTGGACGTCGCCGCCTTCAGCCCCACGCGGTTCGCCGCGGCGCACGCGCAGGAACCGGCATGACGAGCACGTTCCGCTTCGGCGACCGGTCGGTGCCGTTCCGCGACGGGCAGACGGTCGGCGCCGCGCTGGTGGCGGCGGGCATCCGGTCGTGGCGCACCACCCGGGTGCAGGGCCGGCCGCGCGGGCTGTTCTGCGGCATCGGCATCTGCTTCGACTGCCTGATCTCAATCGACGGCACGCCCAACCAGCGGGCGTGCCTGGCGCTCGCCCGACCCGGCCTGCAGGTGACCGCTCAGGAGGGGACCGGCCATGACGACCTCGCCGTCTGACGCGCTGCCGGACGTCGGCGCCGACCGTCCGTTCGACGTCGCGGTCATCGGCGGGGGACCGGCTGGCATGTCGGCCGCCGTCGCAGCCGCGGACGGCGGTGCCCGCGTCGTGCTGGTCGACGCCGGCAGCGCGCTGGGCGGCCAGTTCTGGCGCCACCCGCCGGACCGGGCGCTCGCCGCCGAGGTGGCCGGCCAGCACCACGACCTGCGGCGCTACCGCCGCCTGGCGACCGCGATCGCCGAGCACGAACGCGCCGGACGCCTGGTGGCCCGGCTGCGGCACGAGGTGTGGACGCTCGGGCGCGACGGCGCGGGCTTCGTGGTGCGCGCCATCGACCGCGGGGCCGTCGAGCCGACCGAGCAGGTGCTGCGGGCCGGCCGGCTCGTGCTGGCGCCCGGCGCGTACGACCGGCAGGTGCCGTTCCCCGGCTGGACACTGCCCGGCGTCATGACGGCCGGCGGGGTGCAGGCGCTGCTCAAGGGCAGCGGCACCGTCGCCGGGCAGCGCGTGCTGGTCGCGGGCACCGGGCCGTTCCTGCTGCCGGTCGCCGCCGGGCTGGCGTCGGCCGGAGCGACGGTGGTCGGTGTGCACGAGGCGTCCGGTGCGACCGGCTGGGCACAGCACCCGATGCCGGTGCTGCGCAACGCGTCCAAGCTGAGCGAGGGCGCCGGCTACGCCGCCACGCTCGCCCGGCACCGCGTGCCGTATCGGCTCAGGTCAACCGTGCTCGAGGCGCACGGGGACGACGAGCTGCGCGAGGTGACGGTGGCTCGGCTGGACCGCGACGGTCACGTGCGGCCGGGCAGCGAGCGTCGGGTCGCCGTGGACGTCCTCGCCGTCGGTTGGGGCTTCACCCCGCAGCTCGAGCTGCCGCTGGCCCTGGGCTGCGCGACCCGCGTCGACACGGACGGGTCGCTGGTCGTGATCGTGGACGACGAGCAGCGCACGAACGTCGATGGTGTGTACGTCGCGGGGGAGGCCTGCGGCGTCGGCGGAGCCGCGCTCGCGGCCGTGGAGGGGCGCATCGCGGGAGCGGCCGCGGACGCCGGGCCGACCGCCGCTCGCCCGGCCCGGGACCGTCGCGAGCGGGCCGCCCTGCGCGCTTTCGCCGCGGCGATGCACCGTACCTACCCGGTGCCGGCGGCCTGGATGGACCGCGTGCGTGACGACGACCTGGTCTGCCGGTGCGAGGAGGTGCCGGTCGGCCTGCTGCGCGAGGTCGTCGACGACCTCGGCGCGCACGACCCACGGTCGGCCAAGCTCATGGCCCGCGTCGGCATGGGCTGGTGCCAGGGCCGGGTCTGCGGGTACGCCGTCGCCTGCCTGGTCGCCCGCTGGACCGGCACCGAGCCCGACCAGGCCCAGCTGGCCACGCGTCCGGTGGCGACGCCGGTGCCCCTCGGCGCGCTGGGACCGGGCGCCGACGCGACCCTGGACGGCCCTGGTGCTATGTAATATTGTACTGAGCGGGACGGATCCACCTCCTCGAGACCAGGACGACACATGAGCGACACCGCATCGGCCACCGGCACGGCCGCGACCACCCGCAAGCCCTGGCACGGCGTCATCGTCGCCACCGCGCTGCCGTTCACGCCGGACGGCGAGGTGGACCTCGCCCGCTACGCCGAGCACGTGCGCTGGCTGGCCGACAACGGGTGCCACGGCGTCGCGCCGAACGGCTCGCTCGGCGAGTACCAGGTGCTGACGCCGGAGGAGCGCACGGCCGTCGTCCGGACGGCGATCGAGGCGGCCCCCGAGGGGTTCACGGTCATGCCGGGCGTCGGTGCGTACGGCTCGCGCGAGGCGCGGATGTACGCCGACCAGGCCGCCGAGGCAGGCGCGAGCGTGCTGATGGCGTTGCCGCCCAACGCCTACCGCGGTGACCGTCGGGCGATCGTCGAGCACTTCCGCGAGCTGGCGAAGGCCGGCCTGCCGATCTCGGCCTACAACAACCCGATGGACACCAAGATCGACCTGACCCCGGACCTGCTGGCCGAGCTCTACCACGAGGGCCTGATCGTCGGCGTCAAGGAGTTCACCGGGGAGTCGCGCCGCAGCTACGAGATCGCCGAGAAGGCACCGGGGCTGGACATCCTCATCGGCACCGACGACTCGGTGCTCGAGGTCGGCCTGGCCGGCGCCAAGGGCTGGGTCGCGGGCTACCCCAACGCGCTGCCGCGGGCCTGCGTGCGGCTGTTCGAGGCCACGCTGGCGCACGACATCGAGACCGCGCTGCCGCTGTACCGGCAGATGCACCCGCTGATGCGCTGGGACTTCCACACCGAGTTCGTGCAGGCGATCAAGCTGTCGATGGACGTCGTGGGCCGCTTCGGCGGACCGTGCCGCCCGCCGCGTCAGCCGCTGCTGCCGGCCGACGAGGCCCTCGTCCGGCAGCTCACCCAGGACGCCGTCGCCGCCGGTCTCGACTGACCATGCGCTCGCGACGGGTCCTGCACGCGGTCGACTCGCACACCGAGGGCATGCCCACTCGCGTCATCACCGGCGGGGTGGGCGTGCTGCCCGGGGAGACGATGTTCGACCGCCGTCGCTGGTTCATGGAGCACAGCGACGAGCTGCGCACGCTGCTCATGTACGAGCCGCGGGGCCACTCGGCGATGTCCGGCGCGATCCTGCAGCCGCCGACGAGGCCGGATGCCGACTGGGGCGTTCTCTACATCGAGGTCTCCGGGTGCCTGCCGATGTGCGGCCACGGCACGATCGGCGTCGCCACCGTGCTGGTGGAGACGGGCATGGTCACCGTCACCGAGCCGGTCACGACGATCCGGCTGGACACCCCGGCCGGGCTCGTCGTGGCCGAGGTGGCCGTGGAGGACGGCGCCGCGGAGTCGGTGACGATCCGCAACGTGCCGTCCTACAGCCACGCGCTCGACCAGGCCGTGGAGGTCCCCGGCTTCGGGCAGGTGCGCTACGACATCGCCTACGGCGGCAACTTCTACGCCATGGTGCAGCTGGACGACCTGGGCCTGCCCTACGACCTTGCCGCCAAGCAGCAGCTGCTCGACGCGGGCCTGGCGATCATGGACGCCATCAACGACCAGAACCGGCCGGTGCACCCCGAGAACCCCGAGATCGACGTCTGCCATCACGTGCAGCTGATCGCCCCCGGCTCGGACGCCAAGCACTCGCGGCACGCCATGGCCATCCACCCCGGCTGGTTCGACCGGTCCCCGTGCGGCACCGGCACGAGCGCGCGGATGGCCCAGCTGCACGCCCGCGGCGAGCTGGCCCTGCATACCGACTTCGTCAACACCTCGTTCATCGGCCGCAGCTTCACCGGCCGGCTGGTGGAGGAGGTCATGGTCGGCGACCGGCCCGGCGTCGTCCCGACCATCACCGGCAGCGCGTGGGTCACGGGCACCGCGCAGTACCTGCTGGACCCGACCGACCCGTTCCCGGCCGGCTTCCTGCTCTGAGGACCTCAGGCCACCCCCGAAGCGAGGACACCGTGATCGAGAGCCGTTCCCCCCAGCAGCCCGGCGACGTCGTCGTCACCGTCAAGGAGACGTCGCCGGCAGCGGTCCAGGCTGCCGTGGACCGCGCTCGCAAGGCCCAGATCGAGTGGTCCCGCAGCGCGGCTGCGCGGTCCGCGGCGCTCTCGGCGGCTGCCGACGCCGTCCAGGCGGCCGCGGGCGAGCTGGCCGACCTCATGGTCCGCGAGGTCG
>Ga0070696_100002796_pt1 | contig 11584 bp, 12 predicted proteins | sample KBSK1253metaG_FD_65474 | JGI IMG/M metagenome (GOLD analysis project Ga0070696, IMG submission 65474) | Corn, switchgrass and miscanthus rhizosphere microbial communities from Kellogg Biological Station, Michigan, USA - KBS K1-25-3 metaG | ecosystem: Host-associated > Plants > Roots >... | reverse complement strand
TGGAGGCGAACGAGGAGGACCTGGAGTGGAAGGACGGGAAGTTCAACGTCCGCGGGTCACCCGATCAGGCCAAGAGCTTCGCCGATGTGGCGTTGATGGCGAACGTCGGCTGGAACATGCCGCCAGGCGTAGAGCCGGGGCTCGAGGCCACCGCGTTCTTCGATCCCTCCAACTTCGTTTACCCGTTCGGCAGCCATGTATGCACCGTGGAAGTGGAGGTCGAGACCGGCGAGGTGCGGATCCTCCGTTATATCGCAGTGGATGACTGCGGACCTCACATCAATCCGATGATCGTGCAGGGTCAGATTCACGGCGGGGTGATCCAGGGTCTGGGCGAGGGGCTCCAGGAAGTCTGCGTCTACGACGACGAGGGTCAGCTCCTGACCGGAACGATGATGGACTACGCGGTACCCAAAGCCGCGCAGATGCCGCGGATCGAAACCGATCACACAGTCACGCCTTCGCCGGTGAACCCACTGGGAGTGAAGGGCTGTGGCGAGGCCGGCACGATCGGATCGGCCGCCTGCCTGGTCAACGCGGTGTGCGATGCGCTGGCTCCGCTGGGCATCCGCCATATAGACAAGCCGGTGACGCCCGCGCGAGTCTGGGCTGCGATTCAGGCGGCGAAACAATGATTCCCGCCACCTTCGACTACCTGCGGGCCGGGTCATTGCGCGACGCGCTGACCGCGCTGGCCGCGGGCGACGGGACCAAGGTCCTGGCCGGCGGTCACAGCCTCCTGCCGATGATGCGATTCCGGCTGGCCCAGCCTCCGAGACTGGTGGATGTTGCCGGATTGGCGGAGCTGCAAGGAATCAAAGAGCACCGGCGAGGCGCGCGAATCGGTGCGGGCACCACATACCGCGACCTGCTCCAGTCGGAGTTCTTGCGCGACCGCTTTCCCATCCTCGCCGAATGCGCCGAGCATATCGGCGACCGTCAAGTGCGTAACCGCGGGACCATCGGCGGTGGGCTAGCCCACGCCGATCCTGCGTCCGACATGCCCGCCGTGATGTTGGCACTGGACGCCACGTTCAATCTGCGGTCCAAGCGAGGCCGCCGTTCGGTGCCGGCGCGCGAGTTCTTTCTCGGCCCGTTCTCCACCGCGCTGGCGCAGGACGAATTGTTGATCGATATCGTTCTTCCCCCACTTCCCAAGGGTGCGGGTGCGGCGTATGTGAGTCAGGAGCAGGCTGCCTCAGGGTATCCCCTGGCGGGCGCTGCTGTCGTGGTGGCGCGCACCCGGCGCACCATGAGCTACGCATCGGCTGCCTTCGCCGGCGTAGGCGACATGCCCCGGCTGATCCGCTCGACCGACCTCTTGCTGGGGACCAAAGCCGAGCCTGAGACAGTCGACAAGGTCGTCACCGCGGCGCTCGAGGGCATCGAGGTAACCGGCGACATTCACGCCCCCGTTGAATACCGGCGCCACCTGGCGACGGTGATGCTGCGGCGAGCGCTGGAGACGGCGCTGGAGCGAGCCAGATAAATCAGATCGGTGCTCTCGTGCTCGCGGCAGGCCAGGCGCAGCGTTTCGGCGGCGGCAAGCTGATGGCTCCGTTTCGTGGACGACCGCTGTTGGCCCACGTCCTGGAGGTTGTGAAGGCTGCCAGCAGCGCGGGACTGTGAGGGAAGCCTTGGTGCAGCGGCTGTCCTGCTGGGTGATCAGCCGCTGGTGAGCCTCGATGCGCTTGGGGTCTTGATTCAGGGCTGGCGCAGGGGACAGGGACGTTTGCTCCGGCCCCGCTACGCTGCTTCTCCCAATTTGCCCGGACACCCGGTGCTGCTCGACCGCTCCCTCTGGCCGCTGGTTGACACCCTCGTCGGAGACCGCGGTCTCGGCACATTTCTGCGTCCCGGTGAGTCAGGAGTCGTGTTGCTGGACCTTCCAGGAGAGAACCCGGACGTCGACACGCCTGGTGACCTTCACACGCTCGAGGGACTCAACTCATGAAGCTGCAGTTTGCCGGCTCCCCCGTGATCACAGCCGCCCGGCAGGAGGTGTGGACTCGGCTCACCGATCCCGACTTCGTGGCGGCATCGGGGCCGGGAGTCGAGTCGGTGGAAACGCTGGATCCCACTCACTTCAAGGTCATATCCGGGCTCGGCGTGGGTTCGGTCAAGGTGCGGTTCAGGCTCGACGTGGAGCTCTTTGACATCATCGAAGGTCAGAAGCTCAAGATGCGGGCGCGGGGTAAGGCGCCGGGTTCCGTGGTAGACGTGGTCTCGAACCTGGAGCTGCAGGACGCAGGGCCAGGTCAGACCCGATTGAAGTGGTCAGCGACCAGCGAGCTGAGCGGAACAGTCGCGAGCGTCGGTGCCAGGCTCCTCGAAGGGACGGCGCGAAGACTCACCGAGGAGTTCTGGACCGACTTCGCCCGGCGCGCCAGCGTTGGATAGCCGCCAATGCGGGCCCGGCGAATCCCTGCTCCCGATCTCGGACAGCTGACCGCTGCCGACCTCGTGGGGGCCGTGCTGCTGGCGCCAGTGCGGCTCGCTCATACCCAGATCCGGAAGGGCACCTCGGTGGATGCTGAAACGGCGGATCAGCTTCTGACCGCGGCCCGGGCCGGCGAGCTGCTCACCGATGTGCGATTGGCTTGGCCCGAGCCCGGCGACCTGCACGAGGACACCGCGGCTCAGCAGCTTGCGCTGGCCGTCGCCGGCATTGGAATCGAGCCACGTGCCCCACGGCAAAGCAGACTCGATCTGGTGGCCCGGTGGGATGGCGTGCTCCACGTCCGCGTGGATGCCCTCTCTCGGCTCAACCGGATAGATCCTCTCGAGGTATTCACCCTCTACCATGGGCAGGCGGTGGCGACGGGTCAGGTGGTGGGTTCCATCAAGGTTGCGCCCCACCTGTTGCCGGCCGCGGTCGTGCACCAGGGTGTGCGCCTCGCAAAGGAGGAAGGACCTCTGGTCGAGGTCCGACCGTACCTCCCGCTGGAAGTGGGCGCTATCGCCCTGGAGGCCTTGAGTGGTGAGGCACTCCAGCGCTTCGAGGCGGGAGCCCGAATGAAGCTCGAGGCCCTCGGCTCTCGATTTACCGGCACCACGATTGTGGCCGTCACCAATGCGGCGCGTGCCGAGGCTGACGTGAGGTCGGCGTTGGTGTCCATGACCCAGCAGCGCGGGCTCCGGATTGTATTGGTGGGTGGTGTTTCTGCCGGCGACCCACTCTCTCCCTTTTACGCCGCCCTGGAGAGCCTCGGCGGCAAGGTTCTGAGGCACGGCGTGCCGGCGCATCCCGGCTCAATGATCTGGCTTGGTGAGCTTGACCAGACCCGGGTGCTGGGATTGCCACAGTGTGGGATGTTTACTCTGGCGACGGCCGCGGACCTGATCCTTCCCCGATTGCTCACCGGCGAAGCGCTGGGAGCGGCCGAGCTGGCCGATCTGGCGCACGGCGGCATCCTGGGGGTGGAGATGCGGTTTCGGTTTCCGGCGTACGCACGAAGTCTTGAGTCGCCCGACGGATAGGAGCGTGAACCGTGAAACGTGAACCGTGAAGGGGGTGCTCGATCTTTGATCCCCTTTGCCAAACCTTCTGACTGCTCACGTTTCACTTTTCACGTTTCACCGTTCACGCTCTTGACCAGATGCCACAACCTGCCACCATCGACTCCATCCAGACCGCCTTCGCCGCCCAGGGCTACGTCGCCGACCGCGAACTGTCCACCGCGGTCTTCCTGTCGCTGGCCCTCGGTCGTCCTCTGCTCCTGGAGGGCGAGGCGGGCGTGGGCAAGACTGAGGTGGCGAGGACGCTGGCGGCGGTGCTCTCCGCCGATCTGATCCGACTCCAGTGTTATGAGGGGCTCGACATCAACACTGCGGTGTACGAATGGGACTATCCGCGTCAGATGCTGGAGATCAGATTGCTCGAGGCGCGAGGCGAAGCCAAATCCGCCGCCACCCGCGACATCTTCAGCGAGGATTTCCTGATCCGTCGCCCGCTGCTCCGGGCATTGGAGAGTCGCGGGGAACAGGCTCCCGTGCTGCTGATCGATGAAGTGGACCGGGCGGACGAGGAGTTCGAAGCCTTTCTGCTGGAGATGCTCAGCGATTTCGCCGTCAGCATCCCCGAGATCGGCACGATTCGAGCGCGCCTGCCGCCGAGGGTGATCATCACGAGCAACCGGACGCGAGAGGTACACGACGCGCTCAAGCGTCGGTGTCTTTACCATTGGATCGATTACCCTACGCCCGCTCGCGAGCTCGCTATCCTGCATGCGCGAGTTCCTGAGGTGGCTGATGGACTCGCCCGGGAGATCGTGGCCTTCATTCAGCGGCTCCGCCTGGGCGACTTGACCAAGCCTCCAGGCGTGGCGGAGACACTGGACTGGGCTGCAGCGCTGCTCGCGCTTGGCGCCGACCGGCTTGACCCGGCGGTAGTGGAGCAGACGCTTGGGGTGTTGCTCAAGTATCAGGAAGACGTGAGTGCGATGCGGGCAGGGGGCGCGAGAGCCGCGCTGGAGGAATCGCGAGTGGGAAAGACGTGAACCGTTCACTTTTCACGGTTCACGTTTCACGTCTCTATAACCAGCACCTCGAGCCGCTGCCGGCCCTGAGCATCGCGGTCGATCCGGCCGACGTGTACCATCGCGAGCGAGGAAGTGCACGCGTCGGCGGCGAGCTGCTGAGCGTCGTGAGTGGTGGTGAGTCCGATGACGGGCATGTCAGCTGCGTGCGCAGCCTGGACTCCAGCCGGAGCATCTTCCACCACGATGCACTGCGCCGGGGGCACGCCCAGTTGATGGGCGGCGAGCAGGTACGCCTCCGGGCTGGGCTTGCCTTCGGTGACATCCTCCGCGCAAACCAGTACTCGGGGAACTGGAAGCCCGGCACGGCGCAGCCGATTGATCGCCAACTGACGGCCACCCGAGGTGGCCACGGCCCAGCTCTCCGCTGGCAGCAGTCCGAGCAGTTGGGCGGCGCCGGTGAGCGGCCCAAGGATTTCGGATGATGGGTCGTCCTCGAACGGGGTTAGCGCGGCCACCTCGGCTTCGGCGTCCAGCTGCGGAGCGGCCAGCCTGATGGTCTCCACCGCCCGCCGGCCATGGCAGACGCGAAGAAACGGCTCAGCCTGTAGCCCCTTGGCGTGGGCCCACCTACGCCATTGCTGCTCGACGAAAGCCGTCGAATCGACCAGGACACCGTCGAGATCGAAGAGAAGTGCGGTGCACTCGAAGCGTTTCATGTTGCTATAGTGACATGCAAGTATCGATCCGGTTGAACCAATGACGCCGCAGCCGGCACCTAATTACGTCGAAACCGCTGCAGGCCCAGCCGCAGTTGACGGTGGGGCATTCGTATCCAACGTGCTCCTGTTCGCCCGGCTGCTTCGGAGACTGGGCCTGGAGGTCGACACCAGTCAGACCGTCACCTTCCTCCGGGCCATGCTTCTGCTCGGGTTTGCCCGGCGAGCGGACGTCCGGGCAGCTGGATGCGCCATTTTCATACGCCGGCGGGAGGATCAGCCGATTTATCTGGCCGCCTTTGACCTCTTTTGGAGGCGGCGAGGCATACTGGGCGATCTCGCCGGCCGCCTCCCCCGCATACGTCAAACCGACACGCGCACGTCCTCGGGGATGTCGCCCGAGGCAGCGGACCAATCCGGCGCCCAGGGCCCGCTGACCGGCATCCGTCCGGACGCGTCCAGCGAGCGTGAGATCCTCCGCACCACCGACTTTGGCGCACTTACGCCCGACGAGTGCCGGGACGCTGAGGCGATGATCGAGGCTCTTCGTCCCCGATTGCCTCTACGGCGGACGCGCCGGAGCCGGATTGACAGCACCGGTCAACGGCCCGCCGGGCGCAATATGCTGCGCCGGGCGCTCGGTACCGGGGGTGAGCCGATTCGGTGGCGCTGGCTTCGACGGGCCGCCCGTCCCAGACCCATCGTATTGATCTGTGACATCAGTGGGTCGATGGAGCGCTACAGTCGGTTGATGCTCCGCTTCGCCCACGCGCTGCAACGGAGCGGGGCCCCGGTGGAGGTGTTCGTATTCGGTACCAGGCTCACCCGGATTACCCGGCAGCTCCGAGTGCGAAGCCCGGACGCTGCCCTACGACGGGTGGCGGAAAGAGTGGTAGACTGGAGCGGCGGCACCAGGATCGGCGAAAGCCTTCGGCAGCTCAATCACCGGTGGGTCCGCCGCACCGTAAGGAGCGGAGCAGTGGTCTTGCTGGTATCCGACGGATGGGAGCGGGGAGACCCACGCCTTCTTGCTCGAGAAATGGCCATCCTTCGGCGGTCGTGTCATCGGCTTCTGTGGATCGACCCGCTGGCGGCGAAACCAGGATTTGAGCCGACAACCATCGGCTTGCGAGCCGCACTGCCCTATGTCGACGCCCTGGTGCCGGCAGGGAGTGTGGCTTCGCTCGCCGAGCTGGGGCAGCGGCTGGGAACACTATAGGGAAGTCTCATGAGAGATCTGATCTCGGAGTATCAGCGTTTCGCCTCAGCCGGCGCACCCTTCGGCCGAGCGGTCGTCACCAGCGTTTGGGGTTCGGCTCCTCGTCCCGAGGGCTCGAGCATGCTGGCATCTAAAACCGGTGCGATTGCCGGCTCGGTATCCGGCGGCTGCGTCGAGAGCGCCACCGCCGGCGAGATTACCGAGGCGATCGCGCGGGGAACGCCCAAGCTGGTGACCTATGGCGTGAGCCACGAGCGCGCATGGGAGGTCGGGCTGGCCTGCGGGGGAACCATCCGCGTGTTTGTCGAGCCCTCGGTACGTCCCGAGGTGCTGGATGCGGCGCTCGGCTCGGGGGGCGAGGTCGTGGCCACCGTCATCGCGGGACCACAGCTGGGTCGCTCGGCTCTCGTGTTCGAGGACGGCCGGGTTGAAGGAACGTTGCTGGAGGGCCTCGCAATGGGTCCTCTGCGTGACGCGGCACTGGCCGCGCTGAGGCAGGAGCGCAGCACTACGCTGGAGCTCCAGGCAGATGGTGGCCCGGTGAGTGTGTTCCTGGAGGTATTTCCGCACGAGCCAAGGCTGGTGATCTTCGGCGGGGTTCATGTCGCAGTCGAGCTGGTGCGGCTGGCAAAACCGTTAGGCTATCGCACCATAGTGGCCGATGGCCGGGAGTCTTTTCTTACCCGGGAGCGATTTCCCACGGCAGACGAGCTGATCCTCGGCTGGCCCGAGGAGGCGTTCACGCGGATCGGGCTCGATGCATCGTGTTACGTCTGCATTCTTTCCCATGACCCCAAATTCGACGAACCCGCCCTCAAGCTGGCGCTTCGCTCTCCGGCCGCCTACGTGGGGGCAATCGGATCGCGGAAGACTCAGACCGAACGGCGCCAGTGGCTCCAGGCGGAGGGACTCACGCCGGAGCAGATCGACCGGCTGTACGGGCCGATTGGACTCGACCTCGGAGGACGCCAGCCCGCCGAGACCGCGCTCGCGATTCTGGCCGAGATGACGGCGGTGCGATATGGCGGTAAGGCGGTAAGGCGGTAAGGCGGTACCGCCCTTACCGCCCTTACTCGTCACACACCGGCACCGCCGAGCGGTCGGGGACTCGCTTCCGCACCTCAGTCTCCGGACGGGTCGGCACCGGACCGTACCAGATAACGCAGGTGGTCCCCGGCCGGGACGCGTGGGTGGCGCGGGCGGACCAGGAGTCGCGGGTCGCGCTCAGGATTTTGATCGACACTCCCTTGTGCCAGAGATACTGCAACGGCAGGGGGTCGGTGCGCCGCGCGTAAATCCCCTGAGTGGCAAAGTAGGTGTCCTGCGACCGCACCAGATTCCGCAAGTCCACTTTCATCACTACGAGAGGATCGACTGCATCGAGCGCGTTGCCGGTGTCTGGCTGCGCCGGTGGCGGCGAGGAAGGGGTGGCCGAACTGGATGGCGCTGCCGCCGCCGGTCGTGGAGGCGGCGCCTGGGCGTCGCAGACGATCGCGCCCGCGCGAGAGCGACGACGGTACTTCTGGGTAGCCGGCGGCGGTGCCGCGCGACCCACGAAGACCACGCAGTCCTTGCCCTTGATCGCGGCGTGAGTTCCGCTGGCGGCCCAGCCATCGCGCTTGACCCACAGGAACCGGATCTCGCTCGCGCCTTCGGGGCGGAAGCCTATGCGCTCGAAGTCGGTGGTGTAGGCTCCGTTCTCCGCGAAGAATCCCTCCTCCTGGGCCACCAGCCGGCGGAGGCTGCGTCGAATCTGATCGAAGCCCTTGCTCTCGTTCTCCAGGCTGGCATCGGACGCCGGGCGCGGGGCGCGCTGCGCCGGTGGGACGGGAGCGGGCAGCGGCGGAATAGCGGAATCGCCTGTGATCGCTGGCTTTCGCTCCGGCAGCAGGTCCTTGCAGGCAGAGGCCAACACTGCCCCGACGAGAAATACGCCGAGACGGGCGCGCGATCGTCCAACCATCCCTTCCTCCATTCGAGCTGCCTACGTGGGCCGGCGCTAACCGCGCACCCGCAGATCCAGATCTTCCGTCACCAGCTCTCGTGTGATCGGCATCCGCTGACTGCCAGCGGGCGCCTCGCTCCATCCGGCTACTTCGAGCACCTCAGCGGTGAGCCGGTTCACCGCGTCCGTTTCGGCCTTGCTCCTGGCGGAAGTGGCCGCCAGGTCGAGCCAGGCGAGGGCCTCCTCGAAGGCAAATCGTCGAACCGACGCGTCGCTCGCGATGAGAGCAAAGCGGTACGCCAGGGCCGGCTCAGCCCCCCGGTCGGCATGGCGAGCAATCTCGCCGGCGACGCTGGAAAGCTCGTCCGGTGGCGTCACCAGCTCGAGGACCACCGCGAGCACCCGATTCACCTCCCGCAGCCTAGAGTCCGTGAGTCCGTCCCGGACTACGTGGGCGATCACCGGGTGGGCGCAGCGATAGACACCTCCCTGTTCCACAACCAGTCGTCGCTCCGCGAGTGCATCGCTTACCCAGGCCGCGTGCAACCGAGAAATGCCATGCACGTGTGAAAGCACGTCGGGGCGGCATCCAGCGCCGGCAACCGCGATGGTGATCAGCACATCTTGCAGCTCCTCCGGCATGCGCTCTATTCGCTCCGCAATCACATCGTGCACCGTGCGGGAGACGGGAAACTCGCGCCCCTGTCCCAGTCCGCCGGAAGGGATGATCCACTCACCGGTATCCTCGTCCACTTGGAGCAGCCCCTGCCCGAACATCGTCTTGAGCAGCTCGATGGCATAAAACGGGTTGCCGCCCGTGATCCGGAACACTCGGCTGGCGAAGCGCCGTGCGCCTGTCGGGCTGCTCACGTGACCCATCTCTCTCATCATGCGCCAGAGCTGCTCCTCGCTCAGGGGTCCAATCGAGATCGGCTCGGCATGGGCGCGGGCGCGAAGCACCCGGCAGAGACGGGCGGAGGGTGCATCCCGCTCCAGCTCGCCCAAGGTAAAGGTGCCCAGCCACAGTACCGGCACTCGTTCCAGCCGGCGGGTCAGAAAGCGGATCAGGTTGCAGCTGTCCCCGTCGCACCATTGCAGGTCGTCGATGGAGACCAGCACCGGACGCTCCGATGCCAGCGACGAGAGTAATTGCGCGACGCCCTCGAACAGTCGCCATCCCTCGGCGGAATCCGCCGGCGGTGACGGCTCGGGAAGCGTCGAGAAGCGCCGCCGGAGCTCGGGTAGCAGGCGGGCGACCTCGGTGAGCCATTCGGGCGAGGTGCCTGTGAGGCCCGGCGCGTCCAGCCCCTCCTGTAATACCTCGACCATGGGCCCGTACGGAATGCCGGCGCGGGCGTCATAGCCTCGCCCGTGAAGCACTGTCCCGCCATCGGCCACCACCCAGCGGAGGAACTCCTCCGCCAGCCTCGACTTTCCCACGCCGGCCTCGCCTTCAAGCAAGACGATGCCGCCCTTACCCTGCCGCACGCTGTTCCAGGAGCGGAGCAGGCTCGCCCACTCCTTCTCCCGCCCAATCAGACTGGCCTCGAATCTCGGGGTGGGGCCGTTCCACTGCTCGGCGGCAGCAGGAGTGCTCGTCCCAGTCACGGCGTCGGTTTCGACCCTTCGGATCAGGGCGAGCAACCCCCGTCCAGGCTCGCAACCGGTCTCGCGGACCAGGTTGGAGCGGTAAGCGGAAAAGGCGGCCAGCGCCGCGCCCCGATCGCCGGACAGGTAGCGGGCCTCGATGCCCAGCCGGGCCGGCTCCTCGGCGAGGGGATCGGAATCAAGCCAGCGATCGGCCAGTTTCACTGCGTCCCGCCAACGTCGCTCAGCCAGCGCCGCCCGCGCTAATGTTCCGAGCGCCTGCTGGTACTGGCGAAAGAGCACCCCGCGGGTTGCGCCGGCCCACTCGTCGAACTGCGGGGCATGCCGGATGGAAAACCCCTGCAGGAAGCGGGGGACCTCGATCGTCACCGCGCGCTCCGGCTCTCGTTCGACCGCACGCCGAAAATCGAGAATGTCACACTCGACCGGCTCTACCACCGCGACCATCCGGCGGTCGGCCTCTACCACCTCGCCCAGGGCTTCCCGAAGCCGTTTCAGGGCCTGGCGCAGGGAGGCTCGGGCCTCGACTTCGAGCGAGTCGCCCCACAGCAACCCGGCCAGCTCCTCCCGAGTGTGCGCCCCTTCCTCAAGGACGAGATAAGTGAAGAGCGCCAACGCCTTAGCCCCCAGCGGGGGCGTGACAGGAGCCCCATCTGCGAAGCAGACGGTGGGCGGGCCAAGCAGGGTCAGTACGACACCCGACAGACTAAGCGCCTTTTGGTGGATGCTCCAACGTACCCCGGATTCACGGGACGGCAAGTGGATTTTCACGCTGGCTTCACGGAGTGAGCTTAGCGTCATCCCGTGTTCCTGATTGAAAGCTTCCCCACCAGGAACCCAGCCAAGCAGACACAGTCCTTAGAGAAGCGGGCGGCAGTTAAAGGCAGTCCCGGCCCACGGTCGCCCAAGGCAGTCCACCTCCAGGAGGGCACCATGCAGAACCCCAAGAGCCCGGTCCGCATCGAGTTGACCCCAGAGCAGAAGGCCAAGATTAGCGCGATAACTGGCAAGGATGCCGAGGCAGTGGAGCTTTCGGTGGAGGAGCTGGAAGAGCGGATCGCCCCGATGACGCGGAAGAACAGGGGATAAGAAGCCGAAGATCTACCAGGCCCAGCAGAAGCAGTTTACCTCCAGGAGGGTATCATGAAGAACTCTAGGGGCCAGATCCGGATCGAGTTGACCCCGGAACAGAAGGCCAAGATTCGCGAAGCGACCGGTAAGGATGCCTCGGCGGTGGAGCTTTCGGTGGAGGAGTTGGAAGAGCGGATCGCCCCCATGAAGAAGAAGGGGTAAGCACCCAGCAGGTCCACCTTTTCCGGGGACGCGCCGTGGACACTCGAAAGGATACTTCTCGCACACCCGAGCCGAAGAAGAGCAAGGAACCCAAGAAGCAGGTTGAGCAGGAGCTGCAGGTCGAAGAGCTGGAGGAGCGGATCGCACCGATGACCATGCAGTAATGTTCTCCAGATCCTGCTCGCGATGATGAACGGAAGGGGCTGGCGCTCCAGCAGTTGAGCGCCGGCCCTCTTACGTATTTGCTCACTCTGCGACATACTCGTTCCATGCCCGACATCATAGGTGTCTCCCCCGACTCTCTCGACGAGTTGCGCCAAGA
>Ga0070696_100002795_pt1 | contig 11584 bp, 7 predicted proteins | sample KBSK1253metaG_FD_65474 | JGI IMG/M metagenome (GOLD analysis project Ga0070696, IMG submission 65474) | Corn, switchgrass and miscanthus rhizosphere microbial communities from Kellogg Biological Station, Michigan, USA - KBS K1-25-3 metaG | ecosystem: Host-associated > Plants > Roots >... | reverse complement strand
TTGCGATTCAAAGCTGGTCCATTCGCCCGCATGAGCCTACAGCTCACGACACACATTCCGGAACTGCGAAAGGCGCCGATGAAGTTGGAATTTCAACTCAACGGTGTGAAGTTGTGTGAGTTGTCTTTATTTGATTATGGCTGGCTTGATTTAAAGATCGACGTGCCGGAAGCAGTGACACGGAATACGACTGATTTCAAACTCGAGATACACGCAGATCGAACCTGGCAGCCGTGTCTGGCAAATCCAAACAGCAGCGACGATCGTCATCTCTCCATCGCCGTCTGCAACCTGGAGATCAGTTAACTCACGTCAACGCATTCGAGTAGCCCGCAGCGTATAACGCCGTCATAATTCCCAGCAGGAACACGAATACAACCCTGATACTCTGATCGCAATGTTCAGATTTCGCTACGATGCCCAAGGCAATGAAGACCGGAAAGAACCCCATCGTGTAGCGCTCCAGCGACTGCAAATTGCCCGACGAAAGCGGAAGGATGATCGATATTAATGTGTAGAGCGCAAACGCCCATTCACGCCTCCGCGCGAGGATATAGATACAAACAAAACAGAGCAGCGCAGAAACGACGCTAAACAACTCCACGTTCCACGGGGTGATCAGATGGGGACCGACTAGCCAATTGATCACCGAACGCAGAAAAAAGATCGAGGGCTCACGGCCCCAAGCCGCCTGTGCATGCTTGAATGCGAGGGCGTCTCCGGTCAGCCGCCACGAATAGAACATGTATGCGAAAAGACCAAACGGAATCAGGAGCAAACCTAAGATTTTTTTGATCTGCAATGAGCGATACATCTGCCAACTCAAAACGAGCAACGACGGCAACAGCAAGACACCCGTAAGTCTCGTAGCCGAGGCAAGCACACCTATCACGCCCGCAGTCCACCAACGCTCGCGCTTAGCGGCATAGAAACTTGCCACCGTTAAGACAACGAACAGGGATTCAGTCATCGGGACGGAGAAAAAATAACTTGCCGGGAACGCGGCTAGATAGAATACCGCTCGGCTAGCAACCGACTCGTTATAGCCGCATGCGAGCGTAAGCTTATGCAGCAGCACCAGAGCCAGAAGGAAGAGTAAATTGGAAAGACCCGCGCCCCACAGCAGCACATCCGATGTAACACGGCCCAATAGCCAGAGCAATATGGGCTGCAACGGGAAGAAGGCGAACTGCGTGCTTCGATCGTTGTTCAAATCGAGAGGCCCAGGCAAGTAGCCGCCCGCCGACAATGCTTTGTAGTGGCCGACGTCGCCACGTACCATCATCTCGCGTAGACTTCTCGCAATCTGGGGGCGGTCCAAGGAGATGGACGCATCGTGGAGCTTTGTGTCAGGTTTCGACGTCAGCGTCAGTTGTCCAACACAGATCAGAATGAAGAAGATAAGCGTGCGCGTGAGTATGAAGGCGAAGAGTGCTTCACGAACGCTTCGATCGTGCCGCAGGCGGACGAACAGTATCTCGTAGAGCCTTTTTCGTAATCGTGCTAACAAGATTCGGAGTTGTCTTGCTTTCTATTACAAGTTACTCTTCGGTCCACGCCGATCGGCAATCAGCAGATGAATAAGTGGATTCTGAATAATACCCGCATCAGACAATCCTCTCAATACATTGCGGCCGCAGCACTGTGCGTGCTGATGCTTTGCTTCATACTAAAGCTCTGGCAAGCCGACCTTCGCGTGCCCTTTTTTTACTCGGGTGACAGTGTTTTTTGGGCAACGTGCATCAAGGGAGTCATTGAGAACGGCTGGTACTGGCAGAACCCCGCCGTCGGCGCGCCCGGTACTCTACAACTGTATGAGTTTCCCGTTATCGATAATGGCGTAATGATGCTGATGTGGTTGATGACGGTATTCACTCACAATCCGTTTGTAGTGATGAATGTCTTTTACCTGCTGTCATTCCCATTGGTAGCGATCTCATCTTTATACGTACTGCGACATTTCAATTTGTCTTTCGTTCCCGCGCTTTTCGCTAGTCTTCTGTACGCACTAACGCCTTTTCATTTCATTCGCAACCAGCATCACCTTTTTTATAATGACTACTACGTAGTGCCGCTGGCCGTCATGGTCCTGCTTTGGCTCACCACCGAACTCTTAGTTACGCGCAGCAGGAAGTTCATTATCAGCGTGCTCGTTGCCATACTGCTTGGATGCAGTGGAGTCTACTATCCCTTCTTCTTCTGTTTTCTACTACTCGTCGCGGGCGCCGTGGGCGCACTCAAGTTTCGACGACTGCGACCCCTCTTGATGGCCTTCGTTTTCATCGGCATAACCACAGCGACCATCCTCATCAATCTATCGCCGAGCTTGATTTATTTACGCCAACACGGCCACGCGGAAGCGATCGTGCGAAACCCGGGAGAAGCGGAGACTTACGGACTGAGAATCTCTCAATTGTTATTGCCTATTACCGTTCACAGAATCCGAGCCGTGGACCTGTTCAAGAGATTTCATAACTCCTACGTGCTTGTCACTGAAAACGATTCAGCGTCACTTGGCGCTATCGGCAGCATCGGTTTTCTTGTCCTGTTAGCGCAGTTATTGTATCGGAAAGAACTCATAGCGAACGCGAGAGGTCTCTTTCACGATCTGAGCGCACTCAACATGTTCGCCGTATTGCTGGGGACCATTGGCAGTTTCGGCTTGTTGTTCTCGCTCTATGTCTCACCCGCAATCAGGTGTTACAACCGGATCAGCATCTATATTGCGTTTTTCTCATTGATGGCAGTTGCCTACGGACTCGAGAGTATTTATCGAAGAACGAGAACAACCAGAAGTAGAAGTATCTTTTACCTGTTGCTGGCAGTGGCGCTGATTGGCGGTACATGGGACCAAACCAGTACCTGGTATATCCCAACCTATGCCGCCAATAAGGCCGAGTTTGGTAATGACGCAGAATTTGTGAAGCGGATCGAGGCGTCAATACCCGCGGGTTCCATGATTTTTCAACTACCGTACATCCAGTTTCCGGAAGTTCCGCGAGTTCGGAACATGTACGACTACGATCATCTCCGCGGTTACGTGCATTCCAGGAATCTCCGCTGGAGTTTTGGATCGATTAAAAACCGCGACACTGACCGGGCCCAGGAGCGAGTCGCATCGTTGCCGCCGGAGCAACTTGTACAGGAGCTTGCTTTCGGAGGTTTCACCGGACTCTACCTCGACCGGTTTGGTTACGAGGACCAGGGCGTATCGCTGGAAGCGGAGTTTTCCAAAATACTGCAAGCCAAACCCTTAAGCAGTCCGAACGGGCGGCTCCTCTTCTACAATCTCTCCGATTACGGCAGAAGCCTGCGTGGGAAATACTCCGAGAGCGAATGGGAAGTAAGGAAAGAACTGAGTTTCCATCCAGTGCTGCTTGACTGGGGACGAGGTTTCTTCAAACTCGAAAGCCGGCCCGGCAAGACCTGGCGCTGGGCTTCGAATGATGGCGAGTTACATATTAGAAACACTTCGCGGCTGCCGCGAACGATTAAGCTCGAGATGGCCTTCGCCACCGGACACCCGGAACTCGATGATTTCTTCATTAGCGGATTCATCTCGGAACAGCTAAAAGTGAATGAGACGCCGGTTCCTTATACGAAGACCATTACGGTGCCCCCGGGAGAGTCGATCATTACCTTCCGCAGCACGGCCAGGCGCGTTGATGCACCGCTCGATTCGCGCTTCATTGTGTTTCGAGTAGAAGACTTCAAAATGACCGAAATTGAATAATTGATATGATTGACAATGTAATATGGCGTATCTATACTGAATTCGGCTTTTGGCGAGTGTCCCCAGCCTCAGGTACTTCTATTCAACGACGACATTCCCACCGAGTGTTTGTAGGAGCAACATACATGCGCAAATGCTTATTAGCGATTCTAGTAGGGCTTTTTGCAGTGGGTGCAGTTTACGCGCAGAGCCCGCCGACACTTCGAATCGAGACTGAAACTCCCGGACTCCCATCCGAACTCTTCTACGGCAATATAAAAGTTAAACCGTTGCGCCTCCGGCCCGGCACAAACACGCCGATCACAATCGACGATGCCGACTTCTATACCGCGCAACACTACATCGATTTCCTGCGACGCTTTCCGGATGCCCCTGGCTGGGCCCACTGGACGGCCGAAATCACTCAGTGCAGCGACATAAACAATCGGCGGCCCGGTGAGTCAGAGGCCCTGTGTATTGATCGCAAGCGCGAGAATACGTCCGCGGCGTTCTTCTTTTCGCCTGAAAACCAGAACGAGGGCTCCTTTGTGATTCGCGTTTACTGGGGTACGTTAGGAAGACTGGAAAGCGCGCAATGTCCAGGAGTGCCGCAGAACCTTCCTGCCTCATGCAGACCACTGTACAGCGACTACATCAAGGACGTAGCAGTAGTCAACAAGGGTATCGTCGTGAACGACCAGCTTGCGCCAGACGTCATCAACGCGAACAAGCGCGCTTTCGTTGAGGCCTTCATTACCCGCTCGGACTTTCAGGCGGTCTACGGAAACCTCAATGCGACGCAGTTTGTCGATAAGCTTGCACAGACCACCGGCGTTCCACTTTCGACTGCCGACCGCGATGCATTGATCGCCGAAGCCGGCGACGCCTCCAAGAGGGGAAGCGTTGTCTTTAAGATGGTTGATGGCACGACTACTACCGCCGGCGGCGCGCTGCAATTCGATACGACTTACGGAAAGCAGTTCTACGACAAAGAGTTCAACACTGTGTTCGTGTTCATGGAATACCTTGGCTACCTGCGCCGCAATCCGGATCAGGACGGATACAACCACTGGCTCGGCAAGATGAATTTCTTCGGCAACTGGGTTGACGCGCAGATGGTGCGGGCATTCATCGTCTCGCCCGAGTATCGCAGTCGCTTCTAAAAACTAGCCGCAAAAAGGCACCAGAAGGCACAAATGTTCTAACAGCATTTGTGCTTTTTGTGCTTTTTTGTGGCTTAATCTTGGCATGAACCAACCCGGGCTCGAGATCGACCATCTGGCTGCCGTAATTCGCGAATCAATGGCGGCGCACGAGGATGTAAGCGAGCCCGTTCGCGTGGTGAAAACTGTTTCCGCGGAAAACCATTTTCCACAAATCAAACTCCAACCCGACTTTCAACCGCATTCGGATCATCGTTATCACATCCATGACCTGCTGCGATTCCACGACCGAGCGTTTGTGCAGGCGGCGTATCGCGCGGTCTTGAAGCGCTCGCCCGACGAAACGGAGATGTCGCGCGACCTCAAGGGACTGCGCTCCGGCAACGTCAATAAAATCGACCTGCTCGCCACGCTGCGTTTCACACCAGAAGGAAGGGCCAAGAGAGTCCAGCTTGACGGGCTTGTCTTCCCTACACTGATCAGACGCATGGGCCAACTACCGCTGCTCGGTTACGTAGTTCGTCTCGGGATCGCATTCGTCCGGCTGCCAAACATGGTCCGCGATCAGCGCGAGTTCGGTAGCTATATTTTGTCGCAGCAGGAGCAAATTGCGGAGTTTATAAACCAAACGTCGGCGCGCATCAGTGAGTGTCGCCACGAGGTGTCGCGGTTAGAGGAAGCACTGTCCCAACGGCTTTCTACGCTTTCAAAACAAGTTGAGACGCACGGCGAAACATCAATCGGAAGGCACTCCGCGCTGGAGCGACAGCAGTCGGAGTTCGCACGCATCGCGAGCGCGCAGTTTAGTGAGATCGATCGACGTTACGACGCCCTCGAGGCTTATGCAAAGCAACAGCAAGACGCTCTCACACAGCTCGCGAAGACAAACAGTGAACACCAGACCGCTTTAACCCAATCGATTTCAGAACATCGCAACGCGATCGCAAAAGCTGAAGACGATGTGCGAGCCGCGATCGCGCGATTCTCTCTTCAGTTGCAACACGCGCGATCTGAATTGAGTATTCAGGCTAACAGCATTAACGCGCTTTCAAATGTCACGCCTCAGATCTCCTCTGACGTGTCGGGCGATGCGCATCAGCTCGATGCAGTTTACGCAGCGCTCGAAGATCGTTTTCGCGGGGGACGCGAGGAGATCAAGGAACGTTTCCGAGTCTACCTTCCTTATGTCAAAGACTGGGCGCCGGTAGTTGATCTTGGTTGTGGACGCGGGGAGTGGCTGGAAATTCTGAGTGAGGACGGGATCGAAGCAAGCGGCGTGGATACGAACCTCATTCAACTCGAACAATCTCGAGCGCGCCGTCTCAACGTCAGTGAAGAAGATTTTCTCACTCATCTTCAACGGTTAGATGATGCGAGCGTTGGCGCGATCACGGGTTTTCACATCGTCGAACACGTTCCACTCAAAGCGCTAATCACCCTCTTGAATGAAGCACTGCGCGTGTTGCGCCCCGGCGGCGTCGTCATCTTCGAAACGCCTAACCCCGAGAACGTTCTCGTCGGCAGCAAATACTTCTACATGGACCCGACGCATCGCAATCCTCTGCCGAGCGAGTTGTTGGAATTCCTGTTGGACAGCCGGGGCTTTGAAGCGATTGAGATCCTGAACTTGCACCCGTGGGAGTCCGCCCGGATCGCGGGTGAGAGCGAGCTGACAGAACGTTTCAATACTTACTTTTACGGACCGATGGATTACGCTATCGTAGGCCGGAAAGCCCGTCCATGAGAATCCTCATTGCCACGGTCCAGATTCCCTTCATTCGCGGGGGCGCAGAGATTCACGCCGAAGGCCTGCGCGATGCCCTCCGCAACGCGGGACACGAAGCGGAAATTCTCGCGATTCCTTTCAAGTGGTATCCACCCGAAAAGATTCTCGATCACATTTTGGCGTGCCGTCTGATCGATGTTTCCGAAGTAGCGGGCACGCGTGTCGACCGGCTCATCGGTTTGCGCTTTCCTGCTTACCTGATTCCACATCCGAACAAGGTGCTCTGGATTTTGCACCAGCATCGCACAGCCTATGAGCTTTGGGACCATGCGCTCAGCGATCTCGTCTACTACCCCAACGGTTCGCAAGTGCGCGACGCGATCGAACATGCCGATCGCAGGTTGATTCCGGAGGCGCGTGCGGTGTTCGCTAACTCCCGAAATGTGGCTCAGCGTCTCAAGCGATTTTGCGATATCGATTCAACGCCGCTTTATCATCCTCCTCCGAATGCTGAAAAGTTTTACTCGTCAGACGCCGAAGACTACTTGTTCTTTCCGAGTCGTCTCTGTATTCCCAAGCGCCAGGAGCTCGCACTCGAAGCGCTGGCCATGACGCGCAATCCGGTGCGACTCAGCTTCGCCGGAAGTTCGGACCATCCGGACTACACAGACAAGCTGCAATCCCTCGCGCGCAAACTGAAGGTGCAGAAACGGGTCGAGTGGCTGGGCAGCATCAGCGAAGACGAGAAGCGTTCGCGTTACGCAAGCGCGCTCGCGGTTGTTTATCCGCCGGTGGATGAAGATTATGGTTACGTAACGCTCGAAGCAATGCTGGCAAGTAAACCGGTGATTACGTGTCGCGATTCGGGTGGTCCGTTGGAGTTTGTCGTCGATAAGACATGCGGGTTGATCACGGATCCGACACCTGAAGCGCTCGCCGCTGCTTTCGATCTAGTTTGGGAGAATCGCGCTGAGGCGAAGGCATGGGGCCTCGCCGCGCGAGATCGTTACGAGAGTCTGGATCTATCCTGGTCCAACGTTGTTCAGAAACTGCTGGCATGAAGATCAACTGGTTCTGTCCATTATCACCAGCCAGGACAAGCATCGCCGACGACTATCTCGCCGGCATACTGCCGTCGCTAAGCAAGCAATGCGAACTCACGTTATGGACCGATCAGAGTGACTGGGATCGTGAGCTTGAAAAAAGCGCGCGTGTTCGACACTTTGATCCTTACGCGATCAGTTGGCCGGAATTACACAAGGCCGATGTAACCTTCTACAACATCGGCAACAATCATCTTTTCCACGGCTCGATCTGGCAGGTGAGTCGCCGCCATCCCGGAATCGTGATCCTGCACGACCTGCGTGTACACCAGTTCTTCGACAGTTTGTATCGCGCGCAGTGGCGCGACGTCGCTGGATACCTCGCGCAAATGAAACGTCACTACGGAGACGAGGGACTGCGCGCGGCGACTGAATTCGTTTCCGGCGCCGTGAACATCGACTTCATGAGCGAGCACTACCCGCTCACGTCGCTCGCTCTCGAAAACTGTCTCGCTGTGCTGGTCCATTCGCAGGAAGCTCTCGAACATATCGAGGCGATGAAGCAGTGGCCGGTAGCCGTCGCCTCATTGCCGCGCACGCTTCCACCTGATAGTAACGACGGCTATTTCCGTGCGGCCGAACCACCCTATCGACTCGTCATGTTTGGTCACATGGGCCGCAACCGCCGGCTCAACGCCGTGCTGGAAGCGCTCAGCGCGATGCCCGGGCGCGATGCTTTTCAATTGGAGATTTTTGGCGACATTACTGATGGGCGACACTTGCGCAGCCGCATTAGAAAACTTGGTTTGGGCGAGATGGTCCAACTACATGGATACACGCCGGAAGATGAGTTGAACAAGGTGCTGAAAACTTCTCACCTTGCGATCAACCTGCGCTATCCGACGATGGGCGAGGCATCCGGAAGCCAGTTGCGCATTTGGTATCACGCACTGCCGAGTCTCGTAACCGACGTTGGCTGGTACGCTACCTTGTCGCCCGACACTGTGGCCCACGTGCGTCACGAACACGAGCGTGACGACATACAGTCTCACCTGTCCGCCTTCCTCAAAGACCCGCGGCAGTTTGCGCAGATGGGTCAACGCGGACTACGCACGCTTCGCGACCAGCACGATCCGGAGAAGTACGTGCGAACGGTTTTGGATTTAGCAGCGAACGCGCGGCAGTTTCGCGTGCGGAAGTCAGCCTACGATTTAGCGAGAAGCGCGGGAACAATTATGGGCTCCTGGACCAGCAGCGCCGGCCCGGAGCCCGTCAGAATCGCCGAAAAGATTTACGAACTTTACGAATAGAAGTCAGAGCCGCAGATGACGCGGATTAGATCCGCGTCATCCGCGTTCATCTGCTGCTCTGACCTGTTCAAGCTTAAGGCGCGCCGAAGCGAGAGCGGTATTCGGGGGATTTGATGAATGACTTCACCATCTCCGCGTTTACCCAGTCGCCAAAGAAATTCAACTTCCCGAGCCAGAAGGCGTAACCGTCGGGATCCGGATCGCGCAGCAGATAGCCGAAATATTCCATCTGTACAAATGCCTGATTGAACAGGTTGTTGTAGAACGCCTGGCCGTAGCTGGTGTTGAATGTCAACCCACCGCCGGCACCCGTCGTAGTTCCGTCCACCACGTTGAACAGCACCCTCGCTCTCGTCTGCGTGCCTCCGTTCAACCCGTCAATCAGCGCCTGTCGATCCGATGCGCTTGGCGTCACGCCAGTCGTCTGAAACAACTTGTCGACGTACTGCGTGTTGTTCAATCCATCATAAATCGCGCGGAAATCGGCTCTCGTCACAAAGGCATTTGCAAACGCTAGCTTGTTCGCATTGATCACGTCCGGCGCCAACTGGTTGTTTACTACAATACCCTGCCCTACCGTCGCCGCATCCCGTGTGAACTCGTCATTCGCTGTTCCCGTGCCTCCAAAGAATGGCATACGGCCCAACGATCCACGATACATGCGCAACACGAAGTAGCCCATATTCTGAAACTCGGGCGACATAAAAAACGCGGCGCTCGTGTTTTCCCGCTTGCGATCCACACACAGCGCCTCCGTCTCACCAGGACGGCGAAATGCAGGGTCACTACACTGCGTGATCTCGCCGGTCCAGTGGTCCCAGCCTGGTCCATCAGGGTCGCGTCGCAGAAAGTCCCTGTACTGCCAGAACACAAACGTGCGCGCATCATCAATAGGATTCGGCGCGGGTGGTGTGTCACTCACTGTGAAATTCAGTGTCTTAACAGTTTGCCCCGAATTCCTGAAAGCAAACGTGTAATCACCAGCCGCGATCGCGCCCAGATCCCAGATCTGTGCTGTGCTTGTGATCACCTGCGCGGACACACCGCTGAAACGCTCCACTAACACATCGACGGTGAAAGCGTTGCCGGAGCGCGCGGGTGTGCCCCAATTACTCACGCGGAACCCGGCGTCAGGAAACGTTAGCTTGGCGTAGACAAACGTGCGCCCGGCTACTTTCCAACTCTTCAAATCGACCTGGTTCGAGTTGAGTACTATCGGGCTCCACGTACCGTTTGAACAAACAATACTGCTCCAGTTCAGCGTGATTGATCCGAAGTCTCCGCCGGAATTTTGGTTGTTGAATCCAGCGACGGCTATGCGGTAGACAGTTCCTATCGTTGCCTGAAAATCGACTGAACTGGTAAAGATTGCGCCCGGTTGTGCATCGTCGTTTTGGATCACCGCCGTACCGAGCGCGTTTACAGCCGTTCCTGTATAAACGGCCATCACTGTATCCAACGGACCGCCATTAGACGTGGTACTTCCAGACGTGTCCATATGCATGAGACCCGTAAACGGAGATTGCCATTGATACCAGACTGAACGGGTTCCGCCGTTACTACCGTGATCTACTTCGCCGGGTTCCAATGTTGCGCCGGCATTCGTGCCATTCACCGATCCCGAACAGCCACTTATTACCTGCGCGTTCGCGAAGTTGTCGTTTGGCGGCGGCGATGGAGTCGGCGTCGGTGTTGGAGTTGGCGCGCCCGAAGCGATCCACCCCAAGTCTCTTAACAAGGGCAACGTGAGATCGCTCGGCGGAGAAACGTTGTGCGTGAGGTCGTTGGAAATGTTCGGTTCCATCAATAGATTTGGTGAGGCCGCCGTATCGTAGTGTGAAACCGAAGATCCGGGATCGACTGGACTCGGCGCAAACATACGTACTCGATTCGAAGGGTCTGCGCCGCTGATGAGCAGGCCTGGTACGCTGGCCGTGACCGTTGGACCGGCCCACACGAGGTTCCCGGTGTTGATTGCTGAGGCGACACGCTCAGGATTTGTCATATCAGACCAGAATTTTCCGGTGCTGTCGTCGCGCAGGAACTTGTCGAAAGCGCTTGGGAGCCCCGCCGGAGCCGATTGAGTTGAGAAAAATGCTCCGGTCTCTTCGTCCGTGAACGTTAGGAATCCGAGTCCGTGGCCGAGTTCGTGGAGAAGAACTGAGACCAAATCAATACCGTTAAAGCCGTGATTGTTATCCAACCCGAGATACCAATGACCGTTCTGAATGCAGCCGGTTGTTCCTACGTTCAAGTTGAACGTTGCAGTGATCTCCGGGTTGGCGGCGGTGTTTAAATCCTGGCCTGTTAGGGCGTCGGCGAGAGCGATGGGATACCAGGCATTCGCGAACGGCGCGTTCGAAAAATCTCGGGCAACATTCCTTGGTCCCGCCGATCCCAGAGTGCCGCGAGTTGCAGTGCAGGCCATCGCCGCCCAATTCGCTCGAATAGTAATTGTTGGCCCGCTATTCAGCGTGGCGCCCCAAATGTTTGCTGCGAATTGAAAGGCATTCAGCCGTTGCTGGCCCAGAGTTGTTCCGTTATTGCCACCTACTGGCGCCACCGGTGTGGCGTCGTTAAATCCAACGCCGGGAGCATCGCCATTGTCGATAAGGATGGTGGCCTGCCCT
>Ga0070696_100002794_pt1 | contig 11585 bp, 7 predicted proteins | sample KBSK1253metaG_FD_65474 | JGI IMG/M metagenome (GOLD analysis project Ga0070696, IMG submission 65474) | Corn, switchgrass and miscanthus rhizosphere microbial communities from Kellogg Biological Station, Michigan, USA - KBS K1-25-3 metaG | ecosystem: Host-associated > Plants > Roots >... | reverse complement strand
CGCGGTACTCCTTGTCCGCGAATGCCTCGCGCGGGAGCTTCAGCGCGATCGCACAGGCGGCGTAGGCCTCGGCGTCCTCGTCGGCGAGGGTGAGGAACTCGTCGGCATATGCGCGTGCGACCGGGGCCGCGTGTTCATGGAGCGCCGCGTGGTCGGCGTATTTGGGCCGGCCCTGCGAGAGCGTCGCGACCATCGCCACGAGGGAGGCCGCGAGGGACGCCGCGACGGCGGAGGCACTGCCGCCACCGGGCACCGGATCTGGGGATGCAAGTCGCTCGCCGAACTGCGCGAGGGTCAGGTCACGGAACGATGGGGACGCTTGCACGCTCGGATTATGGGCGGTCAGCCCTCACGCGCGGTGGTGCGACGGGCGGGCGAGAGTACCGCCGCGCCCGCCCGTCATTGCCACCGTTGATCCGGCCCGTGAGGAGTCGGGCGGATCGAGATCGGCCGGGGCACCCGGCCGTCATGTGCGCCTGCGGCTTGCTTCAGGCGGCTTTCGCCAGGTCCATCCCCTCGACCGTCCACTTCCGGGATCGATGGCGGAACGAGAGGGTGAGTCTCGCGTCCGCCGTCTCGACCTCGAAGAGCGTCCGGGGTCCGGTCACGACCGGGAACGCGGAGCTCTCGTCCCGAACGCCCAGGACCTCCAGGACGCGCAGCCGTCGACCCGCAAGGGTTACCTCACGCGGCCGACCATCGAACCAATCGGCTCGTACGCGGACCTCGACCGGTTCGACTCGGACCATCGCCATTTCGCGGCTCCTTTCGGGGGCGCCAAGCGAGCTGCCGGTCACCGGGCACTGGTGCCGTGAACGCCTGTTCGATTTCGGCTGGGAGCGTAGTTCGAACAAGTGTTCGATGTCAAGACCCCGCTCAGTCGTCGAGGGCATCCTCGGGCGGTGGCGTGTCAGCTTGGCTGTCACGACCCGTTTGGCGCTTCCGGGCGTCCCGCTCCCGGTCCTCGGCATGCTCGCCGCGTTGCTCCACGGCCGATCCCATGTCGCGTTCGAACGGCGCCGGCAGGCCGGTCTTGAGCAGTCGCGCCCGCGTGATCGCGCGGGTGCCGAATCGCTCGCGCACCTCGTCCGCCGCCTCGACGACGCGACGCCGCCGGTCGTCGACGGCCCCGAACATCCCGAGCTGCTCACGCTCTCCGAAGCCGGACGTCCCGACCCCGAGCAGGCGGATGCGTTTGCCGCGGATCTCCGGCCGGGCGAGCTCAACCGCGGTCCGCCAGATCGGCTCGGTCATGTCCGTCGGCTCGGTGAGCGTGCGCTGGCGCGTGATCGTGTTGAAGCCGCTGTCGCGGATCTTGACCGTCACCGTCGCCGCCTTGAGGCCGGCATGGCGGAGCCGGCCGGACACGCCCTCGGCCATGGCCAGGAGCGTCCGCTCGAGCACCTCCGGGTCGGACGTGTCCTCGTCGAACGTGTGCTCGTGACTCACCGACTTCGCCGCGTCCGGGTCGTCGACCGGGTCGCCATCGCGTCCGTGCGCCCGATCGACCAGCGACGCGCCGTGCTTGCCGAAGCGCCGCACGAGCGCGGTCCGATCGAGGGCGGCGAGGTCGCCGATCGTCGCGACGCTGAAGTCGCGCAGCGCGGCGGCCGTCGACGGCCCGACGCCCCACAACCGGGAGATCGGGAGGGGAGCGAGGAATCCCGCCTCCGTGCCCGGCTCGACGACGACCAGGCCGTCGGGCTTGCGCAGGTCGCTCGCGATCTTGGCGACCAGCTTCGTCGCCGCGACCCCGACCGATGCGGTCAGCGAAAGCTCCTCGTGGATCGCGCTCTTGATCTGGCGCGCGATCGCCTCGCCGTCGCCGAACAGCTGCTGCGAGCCCGTGACGTCGAGGAATGCCTCGTCGATCGAGATCGGCTGGACCAGCGGCGTGAACCGCCGCAGGATCGCCATGACCTCCCGGCTCGCGGCCTGGTACGCCGCGCCGCGGACGGGCACGAACAGGCAGTCCGGGCACAGGCGCTTGGCGGTGCGGATCGGCATGGCCGAGTGGACCCCGAAGGCGCGCGCCTCGTACGACGCGGCGCTCACGACGCCCCGATCGTTCGCTCCGCCGATTCCGACAACCAGCGGCCTGCCGCGCCAGTCCGGGTTGTCGCGCTGTTCGACGGCGGCGAAGAACGCGTCGAGATCGACGTGGAGGATCGTGCGGACAGCACTGGCCGCGACCATGGGCTCGATTGTGGACCGCTGTCCTGCCAGCTCGGCTGGCTCGGCGGAGGAAGGGCCTGGGCTAGCCCTTCGGCTCGACGACGACCGTGACCTCGGGCGTCATGCCGGCGAAGACCTTGATCGCGACCTTGTACGTGCCCAGCGACTTGAGCGGCTCCTCGAGCTCGATCTTGTGTCGATCGACGTCGATGCCGCGCCGGGCGAGCGCCTCGGCGATCTCCTTGGCCGTGATCGAGCCGTAGAGCTTGCCGCCCTCGCCGACCTTCACGCCCATCGTCAGCGTCGTCGACCCGATGCGCGTCGCGGCGACCTCCGCCTCGCCCCGCTCTCGGCTCCGCTTCTCCTCGCGCGACGCGATGTCGTGCTGCCAGGCGCGGTAGGCGCCGCCGGCCGCGGGCACGGCCAGCTGGCGGGGGATCAGGAAGTTCGTGGCGAAGCCGTCGGCGACGGTCTTCATCTCGCCGGACTTGCCGAGCTTGTCGACGTCCTTCGTCAGGATGACCTTCACGTTGCTTTGGGCTCCTCCGATGTGGTTGTTGTCAGCCGATGTCGGCGGTCGAGCGTTCGCTCGTCATCCAGCCGCGCAGCCGGGGCGCGATGCCGGAGTTCGAGATCGCGTCGGCGAGCGCCTCGAAGGCCTCGGGGATCCGGCGGGCCGTCCGCCGCAGCGGACCGGGCACCATGCGTCGCACGCGTGCGACATCCTCATCGTAGGCGACCCGCGAGATGCCGACCTCCTCGAGCTTCTCGGTCAGGAGCGTTTCGTCGAGACCGTCGAGGAAGATCTCGGTCGCCAGGGCGACCACGACGAGGTCGTCGAGCTGGCCGAGGATCGGGATCCGATCGGGGACGATGTCCCGCCCGAGGGCGACGTAGCCGAGCGCCAGCGCGAGCGTCGCCTTGCGCCCGACGGGCGTTCGACTGTCGACGAGCAGCGAGGCGAGCAGGCGCGCGTACATCGGCGCGCGACTCGCGATCGGCAGGAAGGCCGCGGCCGCGATCATGCGCCGCAGGCCGACGCCGCGAGAGCGCCGTTCGCCGGCCTTGTCGCGATCCTTCGATGCGCGCTCGGAACGAGCCATCGCTCGGGGTCGACTCCTTGGTGTCCGGGACCGCGCGACGTTCGAGCGTCGATCGGGAGCGCGAGTTTAGCAGCGGGCGGGTCGTGCGCCAGCCGCTTCACCTTGACATCGAACGTCCGTTCGGTATGATGCTGCCAGCCCCACCCTCACTGGAGTCGCGAGTGACGAGACACGACGCCGACCGGAAGCTGAAGATCCTCCACTACATCGCCGCCACACTCCGCGCTCGGGGGTATCCGCCCTCGGTCCGCGAGATCGCGTTGGCGGTGGGGCTCAGCTCGACGTCCGCCGTCCACCACCACCTGCAGATGCTCGAGCGCGAGGGCTATCTCGAGCGTGGCGCGGCCCAATCACGTGCGATTCGCCTGACGCCGACGGCCGCGATCCAGCTTGGGCTCACCCACGAGCTCGTGCCCCAGGCCGTCGCCTCAGAGGCGTACGTCCTGCCGGTCATCGGCGAGATCGCCGCCGGCGGCCCGATCGAGGCCTATCAGGATGCGTCGGAGACGATGGCCGTCCCGGACGTGCTCGCGCCCAGCGGCGACGCGTATGTGCTGCGGGTTCGCGGCGACTCGATGATCGAGGAGCACATCGCCGACGGTGACTTCGTGCTGATCCGCCCGCAGACGACGGCGCGCAACGGCGACATCGTCGTGGCCCAGGTGGAGGAGAACGCGGTCACGCTCAAGCGCTTCTTCCGCGAGAAGGACCGCGTCCGGCTCCAGCCCGCTAATCCCAACTACGCCCCGCAGTTCTACGACGACGTGCGCATTCAAGGGAAGTTGATCGGCGTCATCCGCCGCCTGGACTGACCGGCGTCCCGACATCCCCCAGGGCCGCGTTGCCGAGCTCCGCTCTTCGCTCACGCACGTTGAGTGCGCTCGCTCAGATGCTCGCCCGTCGCCTTGCCCTGGAGGCGTCGGACCACCGGTGGTTACGCAAACCCCCCGCGTCCCGTCCACACCGCGTCCACAGCGTTTGCGCTGGCCGTCCACGCGCATCTGGGTGAGCGGGCGATAAGTCGGGGATAAGCCGCTATCGGAGCCGGGGCACGGGCTCTGACACTAGAGGTGTCACAACCGCGACCGAGGCTGCCACCACGTGATCGACCGCCTGCCGCCGCACAGCCTGGAGGCCGAGCAATCGGTCCTCGGCGCGATCCTGATCGATCGCGAGACGATCATCGAGATCGCCGAATTCCTGCAACCGCAGGACTTCTACCGGCAGGCCCACGGCAGCATCTTCCGAGCCATGCTCGAGCTGTTCGAGCGTCGGGAGCCGGTCGACCTGGTCACGGTCGCCGAGTCGCTCGAGCGGAGCGAGGACCTCGAGCAGGTCGGCGGCCGGTCGTACCTCTCCCAACTCTCGAATCAGACGCCGACGGCGGTCCACGCGGTGCAATACGCCCGGATCGTCGAGCGCAAGGCGGTCCTGCGGAACCTCATCGGCGCCGCCGGCAAGATCGCGGGCATCGGCTACGAGGACCCGGCCGAGATCCAGGAGGCGATCGACCGCGCGGAGTCGGAGCTGTTCCAGGTCTCGAACCGGCGCATCACGGTCGGCTTCGCCCAGCTCAAGGAGCTCCTCCACTCTGCCTACGACCGGCTCGACTACCTCCACGCCCATCGCGGCGAGCTGAGCGGGATTTCGTCCGGGTTCATGGACCTGGACCAGCTCACCACCGGCTTCCAGAGGAGCGACCTCGTCGTCGTTGCGGCCCGGCCCTCGGTCGGCAAGACGAGCTTCGCGCTCAACATCGCGGAGCACGTGGCGGTCCGCGAGAAGAAGACCGTCGGCGTGTTCAGCCTCGAGATGAGCAAGGAGCAGCTCGTCCTCCGGCTGCTGTCGAGCGTCGCGAACATCGACTCGAAGCGCCTCCGCTCCGGCTTCCTCGAGGAGATGGACTTCGCCCGGATCGCGCCGGCCATGAATGACCTGTCCGAGGCGGCGCTGTACATCGACGACACGCCGACGATCACGTCGATGGAGCTGCGGACCAAGGCGCGGCGGCTGCAGGCCGAGTCCGGCCTGGACCTCGTGATCGTCGACTACTTGCAGCTCATGCAGGCGACCACGACGAACCGGGATGCAAACCGCGTCCAGGAAGTCTCCGAGATCTCGCGCGGCCTCAAGGCCCTCGCGCGCGAGCTGTCCGTGCCGGTCATCGCCCTGTCCCAGCTGTCACGCCAGCCGGAGATGCGCGAGTCCAAGGAGCCGCGCCTGTCGGACCTGCGCGAGTCGGGGGCGATCGAGCAGGACGCCGACCTCGTCGTGTTCCTGTGGCGCGAGAAGGAGAAGGCGGGCGAGGAAGCCGATCTGGACGGCGAGGTGATCAACGTCAAGCTCGCGAAGCACCGGAACGGTCCCACCGGCGATATCCAGCTCTGGTTCCGGAAGAGCCAGACACGATTCCAGAGCTATGCCGGCCAGCGCTATGCGGACGCCACCGCCTAGGCGAAAAGTCGGACGGAAGGCGGCCGCGTCAGCTCGGATCACGCGGCCGGCGCACGAATTTGCGGCGTCACGGCGTAGGTTTGCCGACGCTCGATACGGCAGGCGGGCCACGGACGCCGGTTCGCGCCTGCCGGTAGTGTTCCGCGATCGCCGCCGCACTCGGAGTTGACCGCTGATTCGTTCGTTCCTCGGCGCCTGGCTCGTGAGCCTGCGCCGAACGCGGGCCGACTGGCCGATCGTCGCCACCGCGGCCCTGATCGCGCTGCTCGCCGCGTCCCTTCTCGCCGCCGGACCGATCTACTCGGCCGCCGTGTCCGAGGCCGGCTTCCACCGCCTCGTCGCGTCCGCGCCGACCCAGGACGCGAACATCGAGGTCACGGTTCGGACGAGCCCGGACAAGGCGGAGCCCGCGATCCAGGCTGTCGACGGGCTCCTCGGCGACGCCGTCGCCCAGCCGAACCTCGACATCGTCACCGCGCTCGAGTCGGACTCGTTCGCCCTGCCCGGCCAGGATCCGGGCAACATCCGCGACCTGGTCGTGCTCGGCTCGCTGGACGGCATCCACGATCGGGCGAACCTCGCCGCTGGGGCCTGGCCGGTTACCACGGCGGGCGACGCGCCGATCCAGGTCGCGATGCTCGAAGCTGTCGCGACCACGCTCGGCCTCCACGTCGGCGACCAGCTCTCGCTCGCGAGCCGGATCCAGGCGGACCACTCGGTCGACGTCGTGGTGGCCGGGACCTACACGCCCATCGACCCGTCCGCGCCGTACTGGTGGGGCGACCCGACCCTCCTCGACGGCATCGCCGAGAGCACCAACTACCGGACATTCGGGCCCATCCTGACGACGCGCGAGGAGCTGCTCGGCCGCGTCGGCGGCACGTCGGTGCACATCGCCTGGCATGCGTTCCCGGCGGTCGACGCACTGCGCATCGCCGACATCGGCGGCATGCGATCGAGAACGGAGCTCCTGCCGATCCGCGTCCAGGACGCGCTCCAGGGCAGCTTTCCGACCGTGAAGACCGGGCTGCCCGCGCTCATGGCGGCCTCGGAGCAGTCACTCCTCGTGAGCCGGACGGGCGTGCTGCTCCTTCTCGTCCAGCTGGGCGTCCTGGCCGGCTACGCCATCGCGCTGACCGCTGACCTCATCGTCGACCACCGCCGGATGGACACGGCCCTGCTCCGCCTGCGCGGCGCGAGCACCCGCCAGGTCGCGGTCCTCGCCCTCGCCGAGTCGCTCCTCCTCGCCGTGCCGGGCATCGTGATCGGCCCGTGGCTCGCGGCGCTCTCTTTGCGCGCCCTCAACGTCGTCGGTCCGCTCGCCGGCATCAGCCTGACGATCGAGCCGGTCGTCTCGCCGGACGCGTTCGTTGCCGCGGCGGCAGCCGCGATCGCGTGCGCCCTCCTGATCATCGTGCCGGCCATCAGCGCCGCCCGCGCCTTCGGGGCCGAGCGCGGAGACACGCGCCGGCCCGGGACGCGGACCCTCGGCCAGCGCATCGGTCTCGACTTCGCGCTCCTGGCGATCACCGCGGTTGCCCTGTGGCAGCTCCGCCTGTACGGGACACCGCTGACGAAGACCGTGCGCGGCGCGCTCGGCATCGATCCGCTGCTCGTCGCCGCGCCGGCGATCGGCATCCTCGCCGGCAGCGTGGTCGCCCTGCGGCTCGTGCCGCTCCTTGCCCACGCCGCTGACAGCATCACCGCGAGGGGCCCCGACCTCGTGGGCTCGCTCGGGTCGCGCCAGCTGGCCCGCCGCCCGCTTCGGTACACCCGTACCGCCCTGCTGATCATGCTCGCGATCTCGATGGGCGTGTTCTCCGTGTCCTACGCGTCGACGTGGGTCGGCTCGCAGCGCGACCAGGCCGACTACCAGGTCGGCGCCGACGCGCGGGTGACGCTGCATCGATCGCCCGACGGCCTGCCCCAGTGGGCGGAGCGCAAGGCCATCGGCGGGGTGGGCGGGGTGGCCGACGTCATGGCCATGGCCCGGGACACCGCGACGTTCACGCGAAGCTCGGGCGCCGGCCAGCTGCTCGCCCTCGATGCGTCTGCCGCGAACGACGTCCTTGGCTCCGCGGTCGGATCGGGCGACGTCGCCGGCGCCACCGCGGCTCTCCTGGCAGCCAGACCGAAGGCCTCGGGAGTCGCCCTGCCCGGAACGCCGCAGCGAATCCGGCTGACGGTCACGGCCGACCTCCAATCCCGCCTGCTGGACTTCAACCCCGACACCGGGCAGGAGATCTCCCACCCCGTGACGCCGGCCAGCCTGCCGGGGGTGTGGTGGATCGAGCCGACGGTCACGATCCGCGATGCCAGCGGGCTCTTCCAGCGCTTCCACGGTGCGCGGGCGGCCCTGGTGTTCGGCAGCCAGGTGCTGGACGTGGTCCTCATTCCCGAGGCGGCCTCGTCGCGCACGGCGCTGCAGGACCTGGCCGGCGGCCTCGACGGCCCCGTCGAGCTGGCCGGCATCGACCTCGGCATCGAGGCACCGTTCGGCTCCCAGTCGACCGGGCGCCTCATCGTCAATCAGCTGGCCACGAGCGCGGCCGACGTTGGGGACGACTGGGCGACGGTCGCGCTCGGGCCGACGGACGCCTGGGCGCTGTACCAGACTGCCGGCTTACAGAACGGGCCGCCGCCCACCGTGTCCTTCCCCGGCGGCTCGACCGGATCGGACCCCGACAGGCTCGTGATCAACGTCGACGAGCTGTGGGGCACCGGCGGGAGCCCGCAGCTGGTCAGCGTCCTCGGCTCGAGCATCGTCGCCGCGGCGAGCACCGACCTGCCGGTGATCGGCAACCGCGCTTTCCTCGCCGCGGTCGCGGCCGGGCCGGGTGACGAGGTAGTCGTGCAGGTGGGCAGCACCGCCCGGCGACTCCGGATCGTGGGTGGCGTCGACGCGTTCCCCACGACCGATCCCGACCAGCCGATCGCGATCGTCGACCTGGCCAGCCTCAGCCTCGTCCGCTTCGCGGGCAACCACGCCTACCAGGCCGTCGACGAGTGGTGGCTGCACCTCGACGACCCGGCAGCCGCGCTGCCCACGACCGGCGTCCTCAACGGCGCGACGATCGTCGGCCGAATCGCGACCCGCGATCGACTGACCACCGAGCCGCTGGCCGTGGCCATGATCGGCGCCCTCTCGATCGGCTTCGTGATCGCCGGCCTCTTTGCGGTGATCGGGCTCGGGGTCAGCGCTTCCGTCTCGGCGCGCCAGCGACGGGGCGAGTTCGCGCTGCTCCGCGCGCTCGGCCTGGCACCGAGCCAGCTCTCGGCCTGGCTGTGGATCGAGAACGCGAGCGTCGTCGCGGTCGCCGTGGTCGCGGGCACCGTGCTCGGTCTCGTGATCGGCTGGGTCGTGCTGCCGTTCGTGACCGTGAGCGCCGCGGGCGCCGCGCCGTTCCCGCCGGTGGTCGTCGACGTGCCCTGGCCGAACGTCATCCTGCTGACGGTGGTGAGCGCCGCCGCGCTCGTCATCACCCTGCTCGTCCTGGTCCGCTCGATCCGCCGGGCGGGCATCGGCAGCGTCCTGCGGATGGGCGAGGAGTAGGCGTGCGCCGGATCTGGGCGGCGGCCTTCCTCATGCGCCGACTGCGCGCCGAACGCGGCGTCCTGGTGCTTCTCGTCCTCCTCGTCGCGGCGACGAGCCTGATCGTCGCGGCGGCGCCGCGGCTCTACAACTCCGTGGCGGACGCGGGCCTCCGAAGCGTCCTCGCCGAGACGTCCGTGCCGCGCCGGAACATCGCCCTCACCCGCGACGTGTTCGCGGCTCCGGGGGAGCTCACGCCGGATGCCGTCCAGGCGCAGGGCGCCGACCTCGCGGCCAAGTTCGACCCGGCGATCCAGTCCGTCATCACGTCGCGCGAGGTCTTGATCGCCAGCCCACGCTTCCACGTCGAGCCGGGGCCCAAGTATCGGACGTTCGTGACCCTTCGCAGCCAGTCCGGCCTCGACGGCGCGACCGAGCTCGTCGCCGGCCGCTGGCCCGCGCGCGTCGGTCCGCCCACTGGCGATGCGCCGCAACAGATCGAGATCGCCATCTCGAAGACCACCGCCGAGGAGAGCGGCCTCGCGGTCGGGCAGGTGCTCACGGCGGGACCGGACCCCGCGGACCAGCTGATCATCACCTACGGCGGCGCCGAGGCGGTCGCCCAGTTCCCGATCGTCGGCGAATTCGACATCAAGGATCCGGCCGCCGACATCTGGTACTCGGACAACCGGCTCCAGCACATCGGCCTCGCCTTCACGATCAACGAGGCGCAGGCCTTCGCGACGGCGCTCGTCGCCCCCGATGCCCTCCCGGACGTCGCCGCGCTCGGCCTCGGCATGCATCTCGAGTGGCGCTCGTTCGTCGATCCGGACCGGATGGACGCCGGGACGCTCGACTCGCTGCTGCCCGCGCTCCAGCGCCTCGACAGCGAATACGCGCGCGCAACCCTCCGCGCCACAGACGCCGTGCTCCTGCGGACGGACCTGACGCGCGTGCTCCTCGGCTACGGTTCGCAGCGCTCCGCCTCCGACGCGGTCCTCACGGTCGCCGCGATCGGGCCGCTCGCGCTGGCCGCCGCGGCCGTGGGCATGCTCGCGATCCTGCTCGGGGTCCGACGCAGAGCGAGCACGATGCTGGCGCGCGCCCGCGGCGCCTCGACCGGTGTCCTGCTCCTGTCGCAGACGTGGGAGGGCGTCGTCTTCATCGGCGCGGCGGCGCTCGCCGGGTACGGGCTCGCGATCGCCCTCGTGCCGGGAAGACCCAGCCCACTGTCGGCGATCCTCAGCGGCGCGATCGCGCTCGGCGGCATCGCCATCTTCGTCGCCGCCGTGCTGCCCGGCCTGCGCCGCCCGATCGAGCTCGCGGCGCGCGACGTCTCACCACCCGTCCGCCTCGCGCCGCGGCGCTTCGTCATCGAGGCGACCGCGGTCGGCCTCGCGATCGGCGGGATCGTGCTGCTCCAGCAGCGCGGGCTGACCATCGCCCCCGACGGCCGTTCGACAGTCCGCGTCGACCCGTTCCTCGCCGCCGTGCCCGTGCTCGCCGGCGCCGCCGCCGGGATCGTCACCACCCGCCTCTACCCGATCCCGGTCCGCTTCCTCGGCTGGCTCGCGGCCCGACTGCGGGGCATCGTGCCCGTGCTCGCGCTGCGCCACGTCGTCCGGCGCCCGTCCTTCGCCGCGCTCCCGATCCTCGTGCTCCTCGCGACCGCCGCGTTTAGCTCGTTCGCCCTGCTGGTCATGTCCAGCCTGGACCGCGGCCAGGTCGAGGCCTCGTGGCGGGCAGTCGGCGCGGATTACCGCATCAAGGCGGCGGAGGGCCGAACCCTCAAGGACCTCGACCCCATGTCCGTTCCGGGCACGGAAGCGGTCGCGAGCGCCTACGACCTGCCCAGCGCCCAGATGCGGCTCGAGCTCGGGCGCGTCGTCCGCGTCGACTTCATCGCCATCGACGCGGCGGCGTATGGGAGCGTCGTCGCCCGCACCCCCGTCGCGGCGTCGTGGCCCGCGGAGCTGCTCGATGGTCGGGTCGCGGCCGGCACCCCGGAGGACCCCATCCCGGCCGTGCTCTCGTCGGGCCTGCCGGCGGGGGTCGCTCCGATTGGCGTCGGAGAGCGCGTGAAGGTCCGGCTCGGCGACACGTTCTGGTCGTTCAAGGTCGTGGCCAACCGACAGGAGTTCCCGGGCCTGGTCGACGGTCCGCCGTTCCTGATCACGCCGATCCAGTCGATCCGTCCGCTGTCGACGCAGGTGACGCCGAACATCACGTGGGTCAGGGGCTCGGCCTCGGCGGGGCCCGCGCTTGCCGCCCTGATCGACAGCGCCGGCCCGTCGTCGACCGAGTTCGTCTCGCGCGACGCC
>Ga0070696_100002789_pt1 | contig 11598 bp, 5 predicted proteins | sample KBSK1253metaG_FD_65474 | JGI IMG/M metagenome (GOLD analysis project Ga0070696, IMG submission 65474) | Corn, switchgrass and miscanthus rhizosphere microbial communities from Kellogg Biological Station, Michigan, USA - KBS K1-25-3 metaG | ecosystem: Host-associated > Plants > Roots >... | reverse complement strand
CGGCCGATGTACTTCAGCCAGGTCCGCGTCGATCCCAATAACGAGAACACGCTGTACGTCGCCGGCGTGAGCGCGTACAAGTCCACCGACGCCGGCAAGACGTGGAAGACGCTCGACGGCATGGGACACGTCGACCATCACACCATCTGGATCGATCCCAACAACAGCAATCACGTGATGTACGGCAACGATGGCTCGGTGGACGTGTCGTGGGACGGCGGCGATACGTGGCAGTCGCTGCGGACGTGGGCGGCGGGACAATCGTACCAGGCGTCCGTCGATATGCGGCGTCCCTACAACGTCTGCACCGGACTGCAGGACAACGGCAGCTGGTGCGGGCCGAGCTCCGTTCGGTCGGGGCCGATTCTGGCGTATGACTGGTATCGCGTCGGCGGCGGCGACGGCTTCTACAGTCAGATCGACCCGTTCGATTACAACGTGATCTACACCGAGTCGCAGGGTGGCAACATGAGCCGGGTGGACCTGCGCAACGGCACCACGACGAACATTCGTCCGCGCGGAACCGCCGTCGGCGGTCCCGGGGGTGGCGGAGGTGGGGGAGGAGGTGGGGGTGGCGGCGCCGGTGGTCCACCGCCACCGACGAACGTCGTCCCCGCGCCCGACACCAGCGTGCGCTTCCGCTTCAACTGGAACACGCCGATCGTGCTCTCGCCGCACGACGCGAACACGATCTACACGGGCGCGAATCGCTTCTTCAAGTCCCGCGATCGCGGCACCACCTGGGCGATGAGCGCCGATCTCACCAAGCAGATCAATCGCGACCAGCGTTCCATCCTCGGTCTCAAGGGCACTCTGCCCAGCTGTAACAGGCAGCGCCAGGGTCCATGCATCCTGTCCAAGAACGATGGCACCGGCTCGTACGGGAACATCGTAGCGATCGGCGAGTCCGACGTCGCGCCTGGCGTAATCTGGGTGGGCACGGACGACGGAAACATTCAGCTGAGCCGCGACGGTGGCGCGACGTTCACGGAGGTAAGCAAGACTCTGCCCGGCGGTCCCAAGGAGTACTACGTCTCGCGCGTCGAGCCGTCGCACTTCGAGGCGGGCACGGCGTACGCGTCGTTCGACGGCCATCGCAGCGACGACCTAAAGCCGTACGTCTTCGTCACGCGCGATTACGGCGCGACCTGGGCGTCGATCGCCGGCAATCTTCCAGCGACCGGGAACGTCAACACCGTGAAGCAGGATCCGAGGAACAGGAATCTTCTCTATGTGGGCACGGAGTTCGGCTTCTTCATCTCGCTCGACGAGGGCAAGACGTACAAGCCTTTCATGACCAACCTTCCCGTGGTGCGCGTGGACGAGGTCATGGTGCATCCGCGGGACAACGATCTCGTGCTCTCGACGCACGGCCGCAGCATCTGGATCATGGACGACATCACGGCTCTACAACAGCTGAACTCGAACGTGCTGGCGCAGGACGCATGGTTGTTCGAGCCGCGGAGCGCGGTCGCGTGGAAGCAGGACATCCAGCTGCGCCGTTCGGTGACGGGCAACCAGAACTTCGAGGGCGAGAACGCGCCCGCCGGCACGTCCATCGCCTACTACCTGAAGAGCGCTCCTCAGGGTGACGTCGCGATCACGATCCGACCCATCGGGTCCACCGAGGTGTTCCGCGCCATCGCTGGGACCAAGAACGCGGGGATGAATCAGGTGCGCTGGAATCTCTGCAGCGATCTGCGTCCGCCGCGCGCCGGCGAAGGCGGCTTCGGCGGAGGCGGCGGCGGTGGGAATCCCTGCGCACCTCCGCCAGTTGTCGCGGGAGAGGAAGGTGGCGGCGGTGGTGGCAGCGGTCCTCGGCGCGTCGGGCAGCTGGCCGCGCCAGGCGCGTACGTCGTGACGCTCACCGTGAACGGCCGCGACTACACCCGCAGTCTCACCGTTCTCGAGGACGTGTGGATGGGTCAACGCTGAGCGAACCAGCCACTATGTCGAAGGTTTTACGCCGATGAGGCGGATCGAGCCGATCCTGCGGATGAATAACAAAAGGAATTCATCTGCGTGATCCGCTTCATCGGTCTGATCGGCGTTGCACCTTTGACATAGTGGCCAGCCCAAGGCACGTGAGGATTCGATATGCGCAATAAAACTTGGTTGCAATTGGGCATGCTCGCCCTCGCCGCTCTGCTTGTGCCGGCCACTTTTCCAGAGGCGCGTGGTTCCGTCGCCGAGAATGACATAAGCGGCGTCGTCACTGGTCCGAATGGGCCCGAGGCTGGCGTGTGGGTCATCGCCGAGACCTCCGACCTTCCCACGAAGTACGTGAAGATCGTCGTCACCGACGATCGCGGCCGCTACGTCATTCCGGAGCTGCCGAAGGCGAATTACTCCGTGTGGGTACGCGGCTACGGTCTCGTCGACTCACCCAAGCTGCGAGCTGCGCCAGGCGCCACGTTGAATCACACAGCCACCGTCGCGCCCAACGCGCGCGCGGCGGCGCAGTACTATCCCGCCGGCTACTGGTTCTCGCTCATGCGCATTCCCGCCAAGAGCGAGTTTCCCGGCACGGGCATCGAGACGGGCGGCAACGGATTCACCACAACTCTGACGAGCCAGGCGCAGCTGATCAGAAGTCTCAAGTCGGGCGGGTGCACGGCGTGTCATCAGCTCGGAACCAAGGGAACCCGCGAACTGCCTGTGGGATTGGGCCAGCACGCGTCGTCCGTCGCCGCATGGGATCGACGTGTCCAGTCGGGACAGGCAGGCGGCGGCATGAGCAACGCGCTCAATCAGCTCGGCCGCCAGCGCATGCTCGCGATGTTCGCGGATTGGACTGATCGCATCGCGGCTGGGGAGACTCCTCCCGCTCCGCCGCGCCCGCGTGGGATCGAGCGCAACGTCGTCATCACGCAGTGGGACTGGGCGGATCCCAAGGCGTATCTCCATGACGTCGTCGCGACCGACCGGCGAAATCCCACCGTGAACGCGAATGGAAAGCTGTACGGCGCGCTCGAGTTGAGCGCGGACTATCTGCCGGTGCTCGATCCCGTGCGGCACGAAGCCTCGCGCGTTCCATTGACGGTGCGCGATCCCAACACGCGGCCCACCGACGCGGAGATGGCGGCGCCCTCGCCGTACTGGGGCGACACGGTCATCTGGACGAGCAAGAATAACGTCCACAACCCGATGTTCGATCAACGAGGCCGCGTGTGGATCACCTCCGTGGTGCGTCCGCCCGACAATCCGGCCTTCTGCAAAGCGGGCTCGGAGCATCCGTCGGCGAAGCTGTTCCCGGTGAATCGAGCGGGCCGTCATCTGGCGGTGTACGATCCGAAGACGCAAAAGCTGACGCACATCAGCACGTGCTTCGGCACGCACCACCTCATGTTCGCCGAGGACGCGAACAACACGCTATGGACCAGTGGCGGCGGCCAGGTGGTCGGCTGGCTGAACACGAAGATGTTCGACGAGACGGGCGACGAAGAAAAGTCGCAGGGATGGACCGCGCTCGTCCTCGACGCCAACGGAAACGGCAAGCGTGACGAATACGTCGAGCCGAACCAGCCGCTCGACCCCGCGAAGGACAAGCGCATCGCGGCCGGGCTCTACTCGGTAGCGCCAGCGCCTGATGGATCGGTGTGGGGATCGTCGCTGGGGTTTCCTGGCGGGATCGTCCGGTTGAATCCAGGATCCAACCCGCCCGCGACTGCGCTCACGGAGTACTACGAGCCTCCTTTCAACAATCCGAAGGCGCCTGTTCAAGGCTACTCGCCGCGCGGAATGGACATCGACCGCAACGGCGTCGCATGGGTTGCGCTGGCGAGCGGACATCTCGCGAGCTTCGACCGGCGCAAGTGCACCGGTCCGCTCAACGGTCCCACTGCGACAGGACAACATTGTCCCGAGGGCTGGACGCTGTATCAGGAGCCGATGCCGCAGTTCAAGGGAGTCACCGAATCCGGGAGCGTGGAGGCTAGCTACTACACGTGGGTCGATCAGTTCGACTCATTCGGCATGGGGAAGAACGTTCCGATCAACACAGGCAATGCGGCCGAGGGGCTGCTCGTATTGAAGGACGGGCAGTGGACCGTGTTGCGTGTGCCATATCCAATGGGCTTCTACACCAAATGGATGGACGGCCGCATCGACAATCCGGCGACCGGGTGGAAGGGACGCGGACTCTGGGCGACGGTGAGCACGCGAGCTCCCTTCCATATGGAGGGTGGCAAGGGGACGACGAGCAAGGTGATGAAATTCCAGCTCCGGCCCGATCCGCTCTCGCGCTGAAGAAACGGTGCTTCGCCTCCGTCGTCCAACTGTCTGCGCCGCGCTGCTGCTTGCCGTCGCGCCGGCGGTAATCGGCGCGCAGAACGATTCGCTCAGGATCGAACGGCTCGTGGCGCTCGGACGTGTCTACGGCGTGGTGAAGTACTTCCACCCGGTCTTCCTCGAGCGAGATGTCGGGTGGGACGCGTCGGTCGTCACCGCTGTCAACAGGGTGAACGCCGCGAGTAACACTGCCGCCTACGCCGATGCGATCACCGATCTGCTGGCGACGCTCGGCGATCCGGCCACGCGCGTGCGGCGCAAGTCTGCACCCTCGCCCATGCTCTCGAGCACGTCCGCACCGTCGCGGAAGTGGGCCGTCGCCGAGGGTGACAGCGCGCTCGTCATCACAATTCCTGATCCCAATGAATACGTCGCCGTCGGCCAGCTCCTGAATGGCGCCACGGCGGACATTCGCCACGCATCGAGCGTCGTGTTCGACCTTCGCGGACGCGAGAGCGACGAGCTTGGAACACTCGGCTTCGTCTTCGCGTCGGGCGTCAACCAACTCCTTCCCACGGTGTCGGTCGTCACCCCGGCCGAGACTCGCCGCGCGCACTCGGGGTTTCCGCCGCAACTTGGCGGATCGTCCGGCGGGTACTGGTCGGGCAGCATCGAGCAACAGGGCGAACTGATTCAGATAACGGCCCCGAACCGCGTCCGGCGCATCGTGTTCGTGGTGAATCCATGGTCCGACATTCCGCCGGTGGCTTTTGCGTTGCGCGCCAACGGTCAGGGAGCCATCGTCGTCGAGGGCACGACCGCGGAGCTCGCGGCCGGCGGATCGACGTACACCATCGACCTCGGAGAGGGACTCGATGCCGTCGTGCGCATCGGCCAGCTCACCGGTGGCGCCACCGCCGACACCGTCGTTCCACGCGACGCATCCGGCGACGCGGCCATGCGTACCGCGCTCGCGTGGACGAAGCGGCCCGTGTCGCCTTCGACAATCGAGTCCGGGCGTGCGACCTACGTTCCCGCCGCGGAGAATCCGTACGCGGCGATGCACTATCCGTCGATGGCGTATCGGGTCCTCGCCGCGTACCGCTGGTGGAATACCATTCACTACTTCTATCCGTACCGGGACCTCATCGGAGAGAGCTGGAGCGCCAACCTCCCTCGCAGCATTCGGCTCCTGCAGGCCGCACGAGATTCCGTCGAGTATGGGTTGGCCGTCGCGGAAATGGTGACGTACATCCATGACTCACATGGTGGCGTGGCGCGCAACGGAGCGCTGCGCGAGTACCTGGGCCGATCAGGTCCCGCGGTGCAAATCCAGTACGTGGAACGCCAGCCCGTCGTGATCGACGTCGCGAATGATTCGGCGACGAAGGCGAGCGGGATCGAGGTCGGCGACGTGATTCTGAGCGTCGATGGAGAGGCCGTTGCCGCTCGCCGCGCTCGGATCGCCAAGTTCGTGGCGTACTCCACCCCCCAAGCGCTCGACGCCGCGCTCGCGACACGATTGCTGAACGGCGCTGAAGGGTCTCAGGCGCGATTGCTGGTTCGCGATCGTCGTGAGCAGACGCGTGAGATCGTCATACCGCGACGGGCGAGCTTCGCGTCCATGCTGCAATACCCGCGTGGTGGTCCGATCCTGCGAATGCTGCGTGACAACGTCGGGTATGCCGACCTGTCCCGACTCACGCCGGCGATGGTGGACAGCATGTTCGACATGTTCAAGAACGCCAAGGCGATCATTCTCGACGATCGCGGATATCCACAGGGGACGGCGTGGTCCATCGCGCCTCGGCTCACCGACAAGAAGAAAGTGCTCGCCGCGCGCTTCCAGCGTCCCCTGCTGACGTCACCTGACACCTCCGAGCATACGACGTACGCCTTCGTGCAATACCTGCCCGAGACGTCCAAGTGGCGCTATCACGGGCGCACGGTGGTGCTCGTGGACGAGCGCACGATCAGTCAGGCCGAGCATACTGTTTTGTTCCTCGAGGCCGCGAACAAGACGACCGTCGTCGGGTCTCCGACCATGGGGGCAAACGGCGACGTCACGAACGTCGCGCTCCCCGGCGGCATGTACGCGTTCTTCACCGGCCACGACGTGCGGCACTCCGACGGCCGGCAGCTGCAGCGCGTGGGGATTCAGCCCGACGTCGTCGTCCGACCAACCATTGCGGGGATCCGTGCCCGACGAGATGAAGTTCTCGAAAAGGCACTGGAGATCCTGAAGCGGTAGCATGTTCAATCGCTTTGTCGTTTCGCTGTTCTGCCTCGTGTGGCTCGAGGCACTCGCGTCATCGCCGGCGTTGCGCGGGCAGGGTGCGACGGCGGCGCACTCGCTGTGGGTCACGCTCGGCGATTCCGACCAGCTCGTGGAAGTCGATGTCGTCTCGTTCAAGGAGATCCGGCGCATCAAGGTGGATCGCGGCGTGCACGGCCTCGCCGTCTCTCCCGACGGCTCCAGGGTGTACGTCGCCAGCGACAAGACCGGCAACTTTCAGATCGTGGACGCGAGGTCGGGCAAGATCGTCGCGCAGATTCCGATCGGGAACGATCCGAACCAGATGACGCTGACGAAGGACGCTCGCTTCGCCTATGTGCCCATGCGCGGCGAGGCGAAGATCGCCGTGGTGCAGCTCGACCCGTTGCGATTGGTGAAGAAACTCTCCGCGCCCGCCGGACCGCACGACGCGTACACGTCGGCCGACGGGTCGCGCATCTACGTCGGCGCGCAATTCGGCAATGCGATCGTCGTCATCGATCCGGCCACGCAGTCCGTGCTCCACACGATTCCTACGGCGGACGGCGTCAGGCCCCTCGAGCCGTCGGCCGACGGGCGCACGATCTACGTCGCGCTCTCCAACCTCCTCGGCTTCGTCGTCGTGGACCCGGCGACACGCAAGGTCGTACGCCGAGTGGAGCTTGGAACGCTGCCACAGGGAGTGCCGAAGCCGTATCGCGATACGTGGACGCACGCGCTACAGCTTTCCCCCAACGGTCGCGAGCTCTGGCTCGCCGACGACATCAACGATCTGCTGCGTGTGGTGCGCCTCTCGGACATGAAGGAGATCGCGCAGATTCGCACCGGCCATTTCCCGCACTGGTTCGCGCTGCGTCCCGACGGCAAGGTGCTGTTCGCGAGCCTGTGGTTCTCGGACGCCGTCGCGGCCGTGGACGTCGCGAATCGGAAGGTGCTCGAGAACATCCAGTTCGAGCTGGGCTCCGGTCCCAAGCGCATCGCGATCGCGCCGCGCGTCAGCCGCTGAACTGCGGCGAGATTCAGCCGGAGTCGCTCTCGTCCTGCGGCAGCGTCAGCGTGAACGTCGAGCCCCGTCCCATCTCGCTCGCTACCACGATCTCGCCCTGCATCGCCCGCGCGAGGTCTCGGCTGATGGCGAGTCCGAGTCCCGCCCCTTCCTTGATCGTGCTGAGCGAGCGACCCAGCTGGACGAATGGCTCGAAGATCTCCGCCTGCTTGTCCGCCGGAATGCCGATGCCGGTGTCGGAGACGCTGATGGACGCCTCGGAGCCCGAAATCGCACACGTCGCCGTGACCTTTCCGCCCTCGGCGGTGAACTTGACGGCGTTCGACAGGAGGTTGAGCACGATCTGCTCTGTCTTGAGTCGATCGGCTCGCGCAAAGACCTTCTCGCCACATGGGCCATGCACCACTTCAATCTGTTTTTGCGTCGCCTGCGGTGTCACCATGGTCAGCACCGTACTGACGACGTCGTGCAGGTCGACCCGTTCCAGCTCGTACGTCACCTGTCCCGATTCGATCCGGCTGTAGTTGAGCAGGTCGTTGATGATGGCCAGGAGATGCTGTTGGCTGTTCCGCACGCGGTTGAGATAGTCGTGTTGGTGCTCCGTGACCGGACCCGCAACGCCCATCTCCATCAACTCGGTGTACCCGCCGATGGCGTTCAACGGAGTACGTAGCTCGTGCGACATCGCGGCCAGGAATTCGGACTTGGTCCGGTTGGCCGCCTCCGCCTCGGCCACACGCCGCGCGTCCGCGATCGCGCGCTCCTCCGATTTTTTGCGCTCGGTCAGGTCGCGGGTGACCTTGGCAAATCCGATCAATTCTCCAGTGTCGCCGCGCAAGGCGGTGATGATCACGTTCGCCCAGAACAGCGATCCGTCCTTGCGGACGCGCCAGTCCTCGTCCTCGAAACGGCCCTCTTTCGCGGCGACTCTGAGCTCCATCGCCGGCTTTTTCGCCGCGACGTCCTTCGCGGGATAGAACACGGAGAAGTGCCGTCCGATGATCTCGTCCGCGGTGTAGCCCTTGATGCGTTCCGCCCCGATGTTCCAGCTGATGACGTTGCCCTTCGTATCGAGCATGAATATGCCGTAGTCCTTCACATTCATGACGATGAGACGGAACCGCTCCTCGCTCGCGCGCAGCGCCTCTTCGGCCAGCCTGCGCTCCGTGAGATCGCGCGTGACTTTCGCAAAGCCCACGAGCTTTCCGGATTTGTCACGCAGCGCCGTGATGACCACGTCCGCCCAGAACAGACTGCCATCCTTTCGGACTCGCCAACCCTCGTCCTCGACGTGGCCCTCCTTCGTGGCCGTCTCCATGAGCCGTTGTGGTTTTCCGGCGGCGATATCCTCGGGTGGGTAAAAGATCGAGTAGTGTTTTCCGACGATCTCGGATTCCTTGTAGCCCTTGAATCGTTCCGCGCCCGCGTTCCAGCTCAGGACGATCCCTTTGGTGTCGAGCGCGAATATCGCGTAGTCCTGGACACTCTCGACGAGCAGGCGATGCAGTCCCGTGCCCTCATTGGTGAGCGTTAGCGCCCCGCCGCGAAGCGCGAAGTCGGCAGCGTCGCTGGTTCCCGCACTTTGCGAAGCGGCCCTGACCCGATCGGTGTGATCAGAATCGGGTGGCGGGGTGTCGTCGACTGACCCCGAGGACCGGGGTGGACGGGAAGACCTGGGCACAAGCCTCCTGTTCTGCGATCTCCATGCCGCTAAAGCTGGGCGTAACATAGCCTCCCAAGGCACTTTACGGTCAATACACCCGGCTTGGCTCGAGCGAGCGACCGGCTTGGGCGAGCGACTGGCTTGTCGAGCGAGCGACCGGTTTGAGACTCGCTGGGTCGAGCGAGCGACCCGGCTGCCCCTTCAGCGACATATGCGCAATACTGCCAAGGAAAGCGCTTGGCAGTATTGCCATAAGCTCGCTGCGGGTCACCCGGGTCGGCTCGCTCTCCACGACTATCGCTGCGGGTCAGCGAGGGTCGCTCGCTCTCCCGCGTCGCTCGCTGTGGCACTCTGGTCGCAGCTCTCCCGCCACGCTGTGCGACTGGCCGTCACCAATGCTTATCGCCGCGATGATTCGATCCCGCGCCCCCTGCTGAGCGTCGCAATCATTCGTCGTGGCTACGGACCCGATCCCAGACCTGAAACGACAGCTCGGCGCCCAGCTCGCGCAACAGCTTGCCGGTTGGCGTGCGTCGGACATCGCGGGGCTCATCGGCACCGAGCCGGCGCGCATCTCGGATCTGCGCCGCGGCGATCTCACGCGCTTCTCGCTCGAGACGCTGATCCGATATCTCTCGCGCCTGAGACTGCGCGTCGAGCTGCACGTGACGAGAGTGCGTATCGCGTCGAGCTCTGTCGGCTCGAGGCGGCGCGAGTAGGAGCCTGGCGAGCAACGGAGCCGGGTGGCCGGCGCGAGGCTATGGCAATACTGCCAAGCGATTTCCTTGGCAGTATTGCACATAGTTCGCGCAGAGGACAGCCGGCTCTGTTGCTCGCAGGCGCAACAAGCGCAAGCGCGACCAAGAACAGCTAGAACACCACGACGACCTCGTGACGAGCGCCGTCGTCCACGAGCGCGATCTCGACGCCATCCATTGAGCGTCCGTCCACGGTGACTCCGGGAGCGCCGCCAGGTCGAACCGCAATCGCGTACACGCTCGAGCCGAACCGATACTCGATCGCGTATTCCTTCCACTCTCTCGGGACGCGCGGCTCGATGCGCAGCGTGTCGCCGCGCTTGGTGAAGCCAAGAATCGTCTCGAGACCCACGCGATACATCCAGCTCGCCGAGCCCGTGTACCAGGTCCAGCCGCCGCGCCCGTGCTGCCCCGCCGCGGTGTAGACGTCGGCGGCGACGACGTACGGCTCTACCTTATACGTCGCCACCTCGGCGGCATCGCGCGCGTGGGTCAGCGGGTTGATCATCTGATACAGTTGAAACGCGCGATCGCCGTCGCCCATCAAGCCGGTCGCCTGCACCGCCCAGAGCGCCGCATGCGTGTACTGCGCGCCATTCTCGCGCACTCCCGGCAGGTACCCTTTGATATACCCGGGGTCCAGCGGCGATTTGTCGAAGGGCGGCGTCAGCAGAATGATCATGCCCTCGTCCTCGCGGACGAGGTGCTTCTCGAGTGATCGCATCGCCTTGCGGCGGCGCTCGGGATCGCCGGCGCCGGAGATCACGCTCCAGCTCTGCGCGATCGAGTCGATCTTGCATTCCTCGCTCTGCGATGAGCCCAGCGGAGTGCCGTCGTCGAAGTACGCGCGTCGGTACCATTCGCCGTCCCACCCTTCCTTGTCGACAGCGGACGCGTACGCGTCGGCCCGCGTTCGAAAATCGGTCGCGACGTCCGCGTCACCGCGCGCCGCGGCAATGTTGGCGAACCCCCGAAGCGTCGCGGTCAGGAACCAGCCCAACCACACGCTCTCGCCCCGCCCGCCGACTCCCACGCGATTCATTCCGTCGTTCCAGTCACCGATGCCGATCAGCGGTAGTCCGTGTGGACCCGTGGTGCACGCTCGCCGCAACGCCAGCAGACAATGCTCGTACACGGTGGCGCTCGCGTCGCTCGGTTGCGGCAGGTCGTACAGCTCGTGCTCGTCGGGACGCAGATCGCGCATCGTGATGAACTTTGCGCGTTCGTCAAGGATCGAGCTGTCACCCGTGACTCTGATGTAGTGCTCGACGACGAAGGGCAGCCACGCGAGATCGTCGGAGAAGCGCGTGCGCACCCCACGTCCGTCCGGCGGATGCCACCAGTGCTGCACGTCCCCCTCGGCGAACTGACGTCCCGACGCCCGGATGATGTGCTCGCGCGCGAGCCCGGGCTCGGCGTACAGGAAAGCCATGCTGTCCTGCAGCTGATCCCGAAAGCCGTAGGCGCCGCTGCTCTGGTACACCGCCGCGCGGCCCCACATGCGGCACGAGAGCGCCTGATACAGCGACCAGCGGTTGATCATCGCGTCGAACGAGGGCTCGGGGGTGCGCACCGTGACGACCGACAGCCGGCGCTTCCATCCTTCCGTCGAAGTGGAGAGTGCCCCTGTGGCAGCAGCCGTTTTGCGATAGCGCGAGATCATCGT
>Ga0070696_100002788_pt1 | contig 11598 bp, 11 predicted proteins | sample KBSK1253metaG_FD_65474 | JGI IMG/M metagenome (GOLD analysis project Ga0070696, IMG submission 65474) | Corn, switchgrass and miscanthus rhizosphere microbial communities from Kellogg Biological Station, Michigan, USA - KBS K1-25-3 metaG | ecosystem: Host-associated > Plants > Roots >... | reverse complement strand
GCCTGCGGGCGGAGATGGAAGCGCGTTATGGGTCGGCCCGGATGGTGCTGCGGTCGGGCGAACCTCCGCTCTGGCGAGTACTCGTCGGGCAGGAATCTACTGTTGACGGCGCGGGCTCTCTGGCGGCGCGCCTTCGCAGCGAACAGGATGGCAAACTGAGCCAGGCGTTCGTGGTCCGCCAGGAATCGCAGGACGCTCTCGCCAGCAACCGTTCTCTCTAGCGGCTGGATTTAGCCCGCGGATCTATAGCCCGGATAACAGGCGTGAGAATGCCGGGCCCTGGAACCACTATCCCTATATCCTTACCCGACCAACAGCTGCGTTTGTGGACTCCTCACATGGCCTGGTGGGGGAATCGGAGCAGATGTGTGTAATCCGGCGGCAAATCGAAAGACTGGCCCACTCGAAGTCTCCAGTCTTGCTGCTGGGTGAAAGTGGTACGGGCAAGGAAGTGGTGGCCCGGGCCATTTACAACTGTAATCCCGCTGGCAACTTCATTCCCATCGATTGCGGGTCGCTGGTCGGCCCGTTGATGGAGAGCGAGCTGTTCGGCCACACCAAAGGTGCGTTTACCGGGGCGGCCGAGGCCAAACGCGGCCTGATCGAGCTGGCGGACCGCGGCACCGCGTTCTTCGACGAGATCGGCGACCTGCCCCTCGAGATGCAGGTCAAGCTGCTGCGGCTTTTGCAGGAACACGAGTTCCGGCCGGTCGGTTCGCTCACTACGCGAAAAGTGGAAATTCGGGTGATCGCGGCGACGCATCGCGATCTGATGCGGGACGTGGAACGCGGCAACTTTCGTCAGGACCTGTATTATCGCCTGAATGTAGTGACGCTCCGGCTGCCTCCGCTGCGCGAGCGCAAAGAAGACATCGCGGTGCTGGCGGGACGTTTTCTGGAGCGCATAGGAGTTAGCTATTCGCTCAGTGCCGGGGCCATGGATGCTATGGTCTCCTACGACTGGCCGGGAAACATCCGGGAATTGCAGAACTGTATCGAGCGCATGGTGGCGATGAACTCGGGACCGCTGCTGCATGCCGGCGATCTGCCGTCGGCGATACAGAACCACCTGGCGGGCAAGGAACCCTTCGCGGCGGCGGTTGCGGCGGCGAGCGGCGCGATGCCCCGGCCTCAAGCCCCCGCGCAATCGGGTATCATTTCTCTGACGGAGATGGAAAAGCGCGCCATTCGCGAGGCCCTCGAATTCACCAAGGGCGATCGCGTCATGGCTGCCTATCTGCTTGGCATCGGACGCACCACTCTCTATCGCAAACTGAAAGAGTACCGGCTGGTCAGTTGAAGATTGCGCTCGACGCAACGTACAGCGTGGGAGAGAAACTCTCCGGCGTGGGTGTGTATTCCCGCGAGCTGCTCAATGCGCTTGCGGCCGCGCATCCGGAGCAACGCTTCGAGTTTTGTTACCGGCCACATCGTTACGTCAGGTCTTTTGCGCGGGCGTTGCCGCCGAACTGCGGTCGAACGCTGCTCTACGAGCCGACATTTCCTCGCGGGCGTGATCTTTTTCATGGACTAAACCAGCGGCTGCCCGGGATCCGGTTTCGCAAGGCCGTCTGCACGTTTCACGATCTGTTCGTGCTCACGGGCGATTATTCGACGCCCGATTTCCGCAAGCGATTCGCCGAGCAGGCGCGAAAAGCCGCGGCGGAGTCCGACGCCATTATCGCGGTGTCGGAATTTACCGCGAGCCAGGTGCATGAGCTTCTGGGAGTCGAGCGGGCCCGGTTGCGCGTGGTGCATCACGGCGCCAACCGGCGCTCTACACAATCCGGGCCGCGCGAGAACATCATTCTGAACGTGGGTGCCATCCAGCGGCGAAAAAACATTGCCCGGCTGGTTGAGGCCTTCGAGCGCACGCCTGCCGATTGGACGCTGGTGCTGGCGGGCTCGACGGGATATGGCGCGGCGGAGATTCTTGAGCGGATCGAAAGAAGCCGGCGCCGGCGGGACATTCGCGTGACCGGCTACCTATCCGAGCGCCAACTGGCGGACTGGTACGCGCGCGCGCGCATTTTCGCCTTCCCCTCGCTGGACGAGGGCTTTGGAATGCCGGTGCTCGAAGCCATGGCTGCCGGAGTTCCGGTCATCGCGTCCAGCCGCGCCGCACTGCCGGAAGTTTGTGGAAACGCGGCGATTTTAGTCGAGCCGGAAGATGTGGACGAGATCGGGCTGGCGATTGTCCGGCTGATTGAAGACCAGAACCTGGCGGAAGAGATGATCGGGCGCGGGCACGCACGCTCGGCGGAGTTTACCTGGGAACGGGCCGCGAAACAAACGTGGCAAATTTATCAAGGACTGGCGGACTGAACCTTCGTTCCGTCCAACGGGGCGGGCGACCTACTTCAAATCTTCGTCAACTGCGATCTTCAGGGCGCGGAGAAAACGCTGATCCTGGGAAGTGAAACGGATCTTTCCGGTGGATTCAAAGTTGCGCTTGGGTTCCGGACGAGCTTCCGCTTCGATGCCTGATTCCTCCGAGTCATCGTCTTCTTCACGCTTGTTAAATCCGATAGTGGCTTCCAGAACGAGGAAGACGTCGTAGCCGGCCTGTTTGATCTCGCCGATAGCTTCGGCTATGCGATCAGAATCCGAAAGCGAGTCATTAATCGCGTTTCCGAGTTCCTGCATCAAACTTTTTAGTCGCTCTTCCAAAATGAGCCCCTTTCTCCTGGCCGAAGCCTGGGTGCTCCTTCCAATAGGATGCACGCCACTGCGCCGGCGTTCCAGATTCGCGAAACCGACTCGGGCCCAAGCGTGCTGTACCCGCTTCGATTGTAGTGGACCGGGAACCGGTTCACAAGTTGTTAATCGTCAAAAACGTACTGATCCAGTAGGCCCGCATCGATTCTTCAGTTTGGCCAATGTTGTGAATGCTTTCCACGTATCTTTGCTACCATGAAAACGTGGCAAAACCGCGCCTGATCCACCAAGGTTATCAACTGGTCCGCCACCTCATCCCGGCGATTGTTAAGCCCGCACATACCCTCTGGCACGAAATCATCGGCTTTCTATTTCTAGTACTAGCCGCTTGGCCCATTCCTTCCGGCATCCGCACGATCCGTGAACTGGATCGGGGCGAGGGCAGCCTGGTCCGGCTGATATTCATCGTCGTATTCGTCACCATCATGGCCGGATACGGCATTTCGTCCTTTCGCCGGGCGCGCAAGATCTCGCGATCGTGAGCGAAGCCGAAAAGCCCGGCGAGTTTCCCTTCACCCGCGGCATTTATCCCGACATGTACCGGAGCCGCCTCTGGACCATGCGGCAGTACGCCGGCTTCGGCACCGCCGAGGAGAGCAACCGCCGCTACCGCTATCTGCTCTCGCAAGGAACCACGGGGCTGTCCGTCGCCTTCGATCTCCCCACGCAAATGGGGATGGATTCCGATCATCCGCTCGCAGCCGGCGAAGTAGGACGTACGGGTGTCGCGATTTCGTCGCTCGCTGATATGGAGTGCCTGTTCGAGGGGATTCCGCTCCAGGGGGTCTCGACCTCGATGACCATCAACTCGACCGCCGCCATCCTGCTGGCGTTCTATGTGCTGGTCGGGCGTCGCCAGGGCGCGGACACACGCAAGCTCTCGGGCACCGTCCAAAACGACATCTTGAAGGAATACATCGCGCGCGGCACCTATATTTACCCGCCACGCCCGGCGATGCGCATTATCACCGACCTGTTTTCCTGGGCAGGCCGGGAATTGCCGGAGTGGAACACGATATCGATCAGCGGGTATCACATCCGCGAAGCCGGTTCGACCGCCGCACAGGAAGTGGCTTTCACGTTTGCCAACGCCATCGCTTATATCGAGGCCGCGCTCACGGCCGGACTCGCGATCGACGACTTCGCCCCGCGGCTTTCGTTCTTCTTCAACTCGCACAGCAATTTTCTTGAAGAAATCGCCAAATTCCGCGCTGCCCGCAGGCTGTACGCGCGACTCATGCGCGACCGCTTCGGCGCGAAAAACCCGAAGTCGATGATGCTGCGGTTCCACGTACAGACGGCCGGCTCGACGCTCACCGCGCAGCAACCCGACGTCAACCTGGTGCGGACGTCGATCGAGGCGCTGGCGGCGGTGCTCAGCGGAGCGCAATCGCTGCACACCAACTCGCGCGATGAGGCGCTCTCGCTTCCCACCGAGGAATCCGCGCGCCTGGCACTGCGGACGCAGCAGATTATCGCTTACGAAAGCGGCGTCACGAACGCCGCCGATCCCATGGGCGGCAGCTACCATATCGAAAGCCTGACCGACTCGATTGAACGCGGCGCACGCGAATACCTCGATCGCATCGAGGCTATGGGCGGCACGCTCAAGGCGATCGAGGCCGGCTTCATTCAGAGCGAAATCCAGAACGCCGCGTTTGAATATCAAAAGACCGTCGAGCGCGAGGAGACAGTCATCGTGGGGGTCAACCGCTTCCGCATGGACGAACAGCAGAAGATTCCCACGTTCCATCTCGATCCCGCCCTCGAGCGGGCGCAAGTCGAGCGGTTGCGCCAAGTGCGCGCGAGCCGCGATGCCGCAGTGGTTGCGGAGCATTTGCGCCGACTCGAGGGCGCGGCGCGAGGAACGGATAATCTGATGCCCTTGATCCTCGACGCCGCGGCCGCTTACACCACGCTGGGCGAAATCTCCGACCGGCTCAAATTGGTATTCGGAGAGTATCGCGAAGTGGCGTAACTCGGGACCCCGTTGGCAGCATGCGCCGGACGGGAGCGACGCTCGCGCAGACCCAGCTTGAAAAGCAGACGGCCCACGTGATCGCGGTCATAGTGCACGCCAAATTGGCTCTCGATCACGGTCGCCATGCGGGCCGTGGTCCAGTGGTCGTCGGGAAAGCCGAAAGCGATCGGCTTTTCACGATAAATCTCGGCTATCCGGGCGAGCTGCTCGGACGTGAGCCGGCTGGGACGCCCCGTCGCCTTACGGCGCTTGAGGGAGTCCACTCCTTTGGTTGACAGCGCGCGGCACCAGCGTGAAGCGGTGGTACGGCTGACGGAAAATTTGCGAGCGACTTTGGATTGAGAGAGGCCGTTCAGCAGATCTTGCGCTGCCTGCAGACGTCTCTGTTCCATCTCCTCACGATTGAGGGAGATCTGTGCGGCTATGTTCATAGGCACGCGGTCTTATTGATGGCCAGAGCGTACATAGAATAACGCAAAACAATTAAAGTGTAAATTGTTTTTTAACGGAAAATGAAAGCGCCGGCGTCTTTGATCTGGTGACACTCCGGCTACCTGGCGGTATATCGAGCGACGCCGGCGAGGTTCGGAATCTGCGGCAAAACTCGAAGCGCAGCAGCAGATCGACGAGTTGCGCTCGGCGCTCGGAACCTCCGATAAAAGCTGTTAGTAAACCAGTGCATTGAAAAACAACTTAAACGTCTGATAACTCTGGCCGCGATACTGCGGCCGCATGCCGAACAGGAGCACGTGCCCGGCGCCCAGCGGGACGTCGAGCAGCGCGGCGCGACCGGCCAGAAATTTCTCGCCCATGAGCCAGCCCGAGGCTAGAATCTGCGAATCCGGATATCGGGCGACGGCCTCCGCGGCGTCCCAGGCCGGACTCTGTTCGGACCACACCGCGATTTCCCGGGGCAGTCCCAATGCGAGCGGGTGCCGCGTATTCAATTCCACGTGGAGCAGCGAACCGGGCGAGTAAAAATCGCTATTAGAGACGCCTTCGACGACGTTGTGCGCCTTGATGCCGAGGTGCTGGACCGCATATCCCGTCGCACGGTTGAAAAACACAATCGTTCCGCCCTCGGATGCAAATTCGCGGAGCGCGGATGCGCCCGCATCGCCCAAGCCCCCCGTGAATTCGTCCGGCATGGCTCCCTTGGCGTAGCCGTTCACCAGGTCAGTGAGAGGCTGATCGGGAAATACCAGCACATCGAATTTGGCGCGAAGATGTCCCGACTGCAGCCGCGGGTTCCCCACGCTCGTGTAATCGAATCCAAATTGCTCGAGCAGCCAGCGGGTCCAGCCTTCGTCCATGCTCGGCACAAAACTCTTGTAGAGACCGATGCGGGGCCGGCGGAGCTGTTTCCATGCCGCGCTTTTGGGCGTTGTAGCGAAGTCGCCGCTCGCAGGATCACGCCAGACGGCGCCGCCCGATTTCCAGGCACGATTGATCGTCAGCCAGGAATCCGTGTCGGACGCAGAAAAACTTTCGGGCGCCGCCAGAGCCGGACAGTGTTCGCGCACCAGCGCTCCCGCGAAAGGCCGCTCGAGAGTTTCCACATCGACGCCCATCAGCAGCGGCAGCGTATGCGCCGTCACGTCATACGGGCGCACCGGTTGCCCGCCGGGCGATTGCCGCATATCGGGATAATTCTGCCGTTCGAGCAAAGCTTTGGCGTAGCTGCTGTAAGGTTGAGCCATCGGGATGACGTGGCCGCCATCCGGCGTCCGGCCGATCTCGACCATTCCGAAATCCAGCGTCTCGAGGAGCCGCCGGGTCGCGCCTGGATCGCGCTGTCTGGCCGGAATGAAAAATGCAGCGGGCGTAGTGCGCTCGATGGCGCGCCGGCCCACGCGGTAGAAATTTCGCAGCAGCTCCTCGCGATGTATGGCCGCCTGGTAGAGGCACGATTCGAAGGCAACCAGCTGGTAGTCGATGATGTCGCGCAGGCGCCATTCGCCTCCATCCCAAGGCTCGAGAAAATTCCAGCTCCGTTCCTGCGCGCTGTAGCCCAGAGCATTCTTGTCGAGCTGGTCGCGACGTATGGTAACGCGTGTGGCGAGCCGCGCGCTGGCGGATTCGGTGAGAATGCGAAGCCCCGCATGAAAGGCCTGGTAGTGCCGGGCGGGCGACCAGAAATCGTAAGCGCCGTGAATCGCAATTCCTTTTTTACCGGCCGCGGTCAGGTCCGATGCCATGGCCGTGCCGATCATGTTCATCTCCTGGGCAAGGATCGCGTCTACGTTGGGCTCGATGGGATCCAGCCACGGCGGAACAAACAGCCGCGACGCGTATTGCCCCTGCTGATGCACGTCGTAGACGATCTGCGGATGCCAGACATTATGCAGCTTGCCGACCGTCAGCCGCGTTTCGGGCTGGGAAAAAATGTACCAGTCGCGATTATTGTCGTGGCCCACGTAGCGGTGGTAGAGCTCCGGAGGCGAGGTGCCCTCGTACGCCGTGCCCAGTGTCCGGCGATACCAGCGAGTCACGATGTCGACGCCATCCGGATTGAGCGACGGCACCAGCAGAAGAATGGTGTTATGCAGAATTTCGCGATAGCGAGGCTTGTCTTCGGTGAGCAGCCGGTAAGCGAACTCTACGGCTGTGTGGGTGGACGCGACTTCTGTGGAATGAATGGAACAGGTGAGCAGCACCACGGTTTTGCCGCGCGCGATCAGGCCCTCGGCTTCCGGCTCGGTGGTGATGCGCGGATCGGCCAGCCGGTTCTGGATTTCGCGATAGCGCTCGAGATTGCGCAGGGTATCGGGCTCGGCAATCGTGACCGCGATGAAGGGCCGGCCCTCCACCGTCTTGCCCAATTCCTCTACGCGAATGCGGTCGCTGTTCTTTTCGGCCACGCGAAAGTACGAGACAACCTTGTCCCAATCGAGCAGGATGCGATCCGCGCCGATCTTATGGCCGAAGTGACTTTCCGGGGTTGGCACCGCCGCGACGGCCGGCCACACCACGGCCAGACACAGTGCGGCGGAGCGTAGTATCAGGCGCACGCCCGGTTCAGCTCGGTCCATAACGCGCGGTAGTAGCTTAGGAAACGCTCCGGCTCTTTACTATCCGGATCGACTTCGCAAAGCGTGTAGCGGTCGTAGTTTGATTCGCGCAGCAGCGTGAACAGTTCGCGCCACGGATATCCGTTGCTGAGATCATTGATGTGCACGTTGCGGATCCACGGCTTGAGCAGCGCGAAGTTCGCCTTCACGGATCCGTTCACGACATCGGTCTCGTTGGAGTTCCAGCACACGCCCACGTTGTCGTGATTGGTGGCTTTCATGATGGCGGCGGCGACCGGCGGGTTCTGCGTGGTCTGGCCGTGCACTTCCATCCAGATCTCGACGCCGTGTCCGCGGGCGTAATCGCCCAACTCGCGCAGGCTCGCCGCGATGTGCTGGATGGTGGTTTCGAGCGCCACGCCGCGCGGCACGCCGTTGGGCCGGACCTTGATTCCCCACGCTCCGGTGTCATGCGCCAAACCGACCCACTGCTTGCCGATCTCGATTTGTTTGCGCCGCACTTCGGCGTCGGGAGACTGGAACTCGCACGTCGAACCGTAACTCAGCAGCCGCACTTTACTGCGCTGGAAGCGCTCGGCTACACGTTTTCGCTCGTCGCCCGAGATGGAAGGCTCAACGCCGTGTTTGTGACTGGTTCGTAACTCGACCGCCTCGAACCCGGCCGCCTCCAGATTCCGGATGATTGTCTCTAGATCCCAGTCCTTCAGGATGTTGTAGGTAACTGCCCCAAGATGCATTAGTCAATTCTATTACGCGGAATGTCACGGCAATGTTACGAGGAAGTTATCGATCTGTTGGGGGCTGATATAAAAATGCGGTGAGGTGCGGACCCAGCCGCCGCGATTGGCGGTGACGATTCCGTTTTGCTTGAGGCGGCTTACAAGTTGAGCGCTATCGACGCCCGCCTTACGGAAGCTGACGATGCCCGAACCGGTGGCAGGCGTGCGCCCGCCCAGTATTTCGCAGCCCCTGGCTTTGACGCCTTCCGCGATGCGGTCGCCCAGCGACTGCACGACCGGCGCGATTCGTTCGACGCCGACATCGAGCAGAAACTCCATGGCGGCTTTCAGCCCGTAACAGCCGATGCTGTTGAGGGTGCCGCATTCGTAACGGCCCGCATCCGGCCGCAGGTCCATGTGGCGGGTTGCGTAATCGGAGTATCGCGCCACGTTGGTGTAACCGAATTCGACCGGCTTGACGAGTTCGCGCAGTTCCGGGTGAATGTACAAAATCCCGCAGCCTTCCGGTCCCAGCAGCCATTTGTGACCGTCCGATGCGAGCGCATGAATCCTCGCGCGGCCCACGTCGACCGGGAACGCGCCCAGGCCCTGAATGGCATCGACCACAAAGAAGCAGCCGTGGCGATGGCAGATTTCGCCGATGGCTTCCAGGTCCGCGCGATAACCGCTCACGTATTGCACAAAGCTTATAGAGAGCAGCCGCGCGCCGCGGCAGGCGGCGTCGAATTTTTCCAGCGGATCGGAGGCCGAAAGCCATTCGACTTTTACGCCGTCCTGCTCCAGCCGCTTCCACGGATAATAATTCGCGGGAAATTCTTCCTCGAATGCAACGATCTTGTCGCCGGGCCGCCAGTCGAATCCCATGGCGATGGTGGCCAGCCCTTCGGAGGTGTTTTTTACGATGGCGATATCGTCAGGCGCGCCGCCGATCAGTTTCGCGGCCGCCTGGCGCAGCCCGCTGTAGGTCGCGAGCCACTCGTCGTAATGCAAACTGCCGAACTCGAGCGCGTCATCGGCGTATCGCTTCATGGCCTCCGCCGATCGCCTGCACAGCGGTGTGACGGCCGCATGGTTGAGGTAGATCAGACGGTCGGAAACCGGGAACTCGCCGCGGTACTGCTGCCAGAGTTCCGTCGCTTCGGTGGTTGTGCTGGCCATCTTAGTTCGCCGGTTTCAAACCTTCTTCGCTCCCCAGCCCGTGTTCGAGCCAGCCCGGATACCAGCGGAAAACATTGCCTGTGAGGCTGCCGATGAAAATCTCGCCGGCGGTAGTCACGTCAATCCAATGTCCGGGGCTCTCCATGGCGCCGAGGATCTTGCCGTTCGCAAGGTCGATGCGCATGATACGGCCCGCGAGCGTGTCATAAGTCAGGTTCTCGATGTTATCGCGATGGGTGATGATCCACATTTCGTCGTTGGGCGTGATGAAGATGTTTTGCGTCGCCCCCAGATGCGTCCACTGCCGCAGGAATCTTCCGTTGGGATCGAAGATCTGGATGCGGTTGTTCTCGCGATCGCTGACGTAGACGGTCCCTTTCGAGTCGACCGCGATCGAATGCGGCGTGTTGAATTCCCCTCGACCCGTGCCGCGCTTTCCCCAGTCGAGCAGGTACTTGCCTTCGCTCGAGAATTTCACAACGCGCGAATTACCGTACCCGTCCGACACATAAAAATCGCCAGAGGGCGCAAAGGCGATGTCCGTCGGGCGATTGAACGTCTTGTTATCAGCGCCCGGCTTGGCCTTGATGCCAAGCGTGAGCAGCAACTGGCCCTCATTGGTGAACTTCATGACCTGGTGATCGCCATTGTCCGTGACCCAGACGTTGCCGGCACGGTCCACGCGCATCCCATGCGGATTTCCGAACATTCCGCGGCCCCAGGAACGCTGGTAATTTCCCTTGGCGTCGAAGACGACGATCGGATCGGCTTTGTTGCCGCGATGAAAAACGTAGACGCGGCCGGCCCGGTCGGAAGCCACTGCCGACACACGGCCGAACTTCCAGCCGGCGGGCATCGTGTCCGGTTCTTCGCCGAAACGAATATTGACACGGTACTTCAGCAGGCCGCCTTCGTGCGGGTACCAGCCCTGCTGGGCGGCGCTCGAGGCAAGAGACATAAGAGTCAGTGCGAGAATCTTCATCATACGCCCCGGTAAGCCGCATCGACCTGTTTGCGGACAAACGCGAAGTCGCGCGCGATGGCGGCGGGCATGTCGGCCGCCTCGTATTCCACGTGCACGGAAATCGGCCCCGCGAAGCGCGCCTGCGCCAGAGTCGAGAAAAATTTCGGCCAGTTGACCATGCCCTCACCCATGGGACACATCTCCATGCGCCACTTGCCCTCGCGTTTCTCCCAATAAAAATCCTTGAGCGCGACCATCTTCAGACGCGGCAGCGCGACGCCCAGCGCGATCACCCAGCCGCCTTCGCCGCCCTCCACCGTCGCATGACAGGGATCGAAGTAATATCCGATCGATCGGGGATCAAGGTCAGCGATTATGGCACGGGTGTCCCAGACCGCCGCGCCAACATAGTTCCCGGAGTGATTGTGGTAACCTGCCGTGATTCCGGATTCCTTCGCAATCGCCACCAGGCCCGCCACGTCGCGCCGCACTTCGGCGATGCGAGCTTCGACCGGCGTGCCATCGGTGTAATGCCAGTAGCCGAGTTTGAAAAACGGAATGTGCAGGTCCGCGGCCGTCTTCAACGTGGGGCGCGCCGTGGGATCCGCGGGCGAAATCAGGCCGGTCGTGATCATGGGGAGGGCCAGTCCTTCGGCGCGAATCGCGGCGGCCGCGCGAGGCAAGTCATCGGCTACGCGGTCCGGCAAGACGTGGCCTTGCGCCCGCACGGTCAGATCCACGCCGTCAAACCCCATCTGCTTTACGGTGCGCGCGAGTTCGGTGTAGTTAAAGTTGGGCAGGTGCTTGGAGAAGAGGCACAGCGCGGGGCGCGTGGACGCCGCGGCAGCATGGCCGCGCGCGTACATGGCGGCGGCACTCAGGGCAAACGTTCGTCGCGTCATTGGGAGCCTCCTGAAGCCAGCGTGATCGGCCTGCCTTCCACGCCTTCATACTCGCGATAGTCAATTCCCAGCAAATCGAGCATGGTCGGCGCAATGTCTCGCT
>Ga0070696_100002787_pt1 | contig 11598 bp, 9 predicted proteins | sample KBSK1253metaG_FD_65474 | JGI IMG/M metagenome (GOLD analysis project Ga0070696, IMG submission 65474) | Corn, switchgrass and miscanthus rhizosphere microbial communities from Kellogg Biological Station, Michigan, USA - KBS K1-25-3 metaG | ecosystem: Host-associated > Plants > Roots >... | reverse complement strand
CGGTGAGCGAGTGGGATTGCACGCTGGAAAAATGGGGTCAGAGCCATTTATCCGGAGACGACCGAATCCAGGCAACGGACGGTCTCCGGATAAATGGCTCTGACCCCATTTTGCGCCTCGGCCTGCGCCTCGTCGGCGGGCTCACCGAAGCCGGCGCCAAGCGCATCGTCGAAGCGCGCCGCGAGCGCGCCTTCACGAGCGTCACGGATCTCGCGCATCGCGCGAGGCTCGACCGGCGCGACCTGACCGCCCTCGCCGATGCCGATGCCCTCGCGGCGCTCGCCGGCCACCGCCACGATGCGGTGTGGGACGTCGCCGGCATCGAGCGATTGCCCGAGTTGCTGGCCGGCACGCCATTCGATGAAGCGCAGCCCGCCTTGCCGTCCCCGACCGAAGGCCAGGACATCGTCGCCGACTACCGGCGGCTCGGATTGACGCTGCGCCGGCATCCGCTGGCGCTCCTGCGCCGCCAACTGCGCGAGCGCCGGCTCGCGACCGCCGACGACGTCCATCGCGCGCCGCATGGCCGCCTCGTTCGCACCGCCGGCATCGTCATCGGCCGCCAGCGGCCGGATACGGCAAGCGGCGTCGTCTTCGTTACGCTCGAAGACGAAACCGGCGCGACGAACGTCATCGTCTGGCGCGATGTGGGTGACCGGCAGCGCCGCGAGCTCCTCGGCGCGCGGCTCCTCGGCGTCTACGGCAAGGTCGAGCGCGAAGGCAGCGTCGTGCATGTGCTCGCCGGCCACCTCGTCGATCTCACGCCCATGCTCGGGTTGCTGCCCACGCGCTCGCGCGATTTCCATTAGTGGGGTCGGACCCCGGGTCGGACCCCATTTTTGCGCCGGAGTAAGATGACAGCCGCACGTCCGCAACGATTGTCAACGTGGTCAAGCCTGAATTCGATCTCGCCGTCATCGGCGGCGGCGCCGGCGGACTTGTCGTCGCCGCCGGCGGCGCCCGGCTCGGCGCGAAGATCGCGCTGATCGAGAAGGACCGGCTCGGCGGCGACTGCCTGTGGCACGGCTGCGTGCCGTCCAAGACGTTGCTGAAGTCGGCGCGCGTCGCGCACGCGATGCGCCACGCTGACCGCTGGGCGCTTGCTCCGGCGGACCCGAAACCGGATCTCGCGCGCGTCATGACGCACGTCGCGGGCGTCGTCGCCGGCATCGCGCTGCACGACAGCCCCGAGCGCTTTCGCAGCCTCGGCGTCGACGTCATCCAGGGCAGCGGCCGGTTCGTTTCGCCGACCGCATTCGAAGTCGACGGACGCACGATCACTGCGAAGCATTTCGTGATCGCGACCGGCTCGCGACCCGCGATTCCGCCGATCGCCGGGCTCGCGCACGTCCCGTACCTGACGAACCAGACGGTGTTCGCGCTGCGCGAACCGGTGCCGCGTCTCATCATCGTCGGCGCCGGGCCGATCGGCAGCGAAATGGCGCAGGCGTTCCGTCGCCTCGGCAGCGAGGTGATCGTCGTCGACATGGCGAACAAGATCCTGCCGCGCGAAGACGCCGACGTCGCCGCCGTCGTGCAGCGGCAACTCGAGACTGAGGGTGTCCGCTATCGCCTCGGCATCAGCGTCGGCGGCGTAATGCCCGGTCATCCGCATGCCGGCCGCGTCCGCATGACGCTGCGCACGGCGAACGGCGCGGTCGAGCAGCTCGCCGCGTCGCATCTGATGCTCGCCGCCGGGCGCCTGCCGAACATCGAAGGCCTCGGCCTCGACGCGGCCGGCGTGCACGCCGACAACGGCCGCATCGTCGCCGACGACGTGCTGACGACGACCAATCCACGCATTCATGTCGTCGGCGACGTCGCCGGCACGTATCCGTTTACGCACGTGGCCGAGCATCATGCGGGCATCGTGCTGCGCCAGACGCTGTTCCGGATGAGCTGGGCGAAGCCATCGACCGTCGTTCCGTGGTGCACGTACACCGACCCCGAGCTCGCGCGCGTGGGGCTTTCCGAAGCGGAAGCGCGCCGACATGGAATCGAGCACCGCATCTATCGCTTCCCGTTCGACGACGTGGATCGCGCGCGCGCCGAAGGCGAAACCGAGGGCTTTGCAAAGCTCGTGACCGACCGGCGCGGGCGGTTGCTAGGCGCCGCGATTGTCGGCGCCGATGCCGGCGAGCTCATCGCCGAATGCGTGCTCGCGATCGGCAAGCGGATGAAGGTCGACGACATCTCGGCCGCCATTCATGCGTATCCCACGCGATCGCAGATCGCTCGCCGGGCAGCGGACGAGCGACGCAAGGCGGCGCTGACACCGTCCTCGCGCGCATGGATGCGCCGGGTCTTCGGATTGCGCGGAGCGTGAGCACGGTCGTGACGCGGAACGCATCCTGGCGCTGACGCGCGTCGCAGCCGCGAGGGCGCTCCTCGGCGCACTGTTCGTTGCGGCGATCGTCGCGTTCGTTCTGCTCGGGGGGCCCCATTACCTGTCGCTCGATGCACTGAAGACGAACCGCGATGCGCTGCTGCGCTTCGCTGACGCGCATCAGGCGGCCGCGCTCGTGGTGTCGTTTTGCGTCTATGCCGGCGCGATCGCGCTGAGCCTGCCCGGCGGACTTGTCCTCTCCCTCGCCTGCGGCCTGCTGTTCGGACGCGCGCTCGGTACCGCGCTCGCCGTCACGGCCGCGACACTCGGCGCGACGCTCGTGTTCCTCGCCGCGCGTTACCTGTTCGCCGACGCGATGCGCAGGCGCCTCGGTGCATCCGGCACGCGGATCAACGCCGGCTTCACGCGCCACGCGTTCAACTACCTGCTGTTCCTGCGCCTCGTGCCGCTCTTTCCGTTCTTCCTCGTCAACATTGCGCCGGCATTCACGGCGGTTCCCCTGCGCACGTACGTGCTCGCGACATTGCTCGGCATCATTCCGGGAACGTTCGTTTACGTGAATCTCGGCGCCACGGTCGGGCGCCTCGATTCGCTCACGGGCGCGCTGTCGATGAACACGCTCGCAGCACTGTCGCTGCTCGGTCTGCTCGCACTCGTCCCCATCTTCGTCCGCCGGCGCTCGTCGCAGCCGACGCCTCGCACGTGATGCGGCTCGCGATCATCGTTCCGGCGCGAAACGAAGCGGCTGTCATCGGCGCAACGCTGACATCGCTGCAGCCGCTGCGCGCGCGCGGCCACGAAGTTATCGTCGTCGATGGTGGCAGCGACGATGCGACGCGCGCGGTTGCCGCACCGCTCGCCGACATCGTGCGGGTCGCGCATCGCGGCCGCGCCTCGCAGATGAACGCAGGCGCGGCGGCCGCGAGCGCCTTCGCGTTGCTGTTTCTGCATGCGGACACGCGCCTGCCCGAACGCGCGGACATGGCCGTGGCGCAGGCGCTCGCGAAAGGTGCGCGCTGGGGCCGCTTCGACGTCGCGATCGACGGGCGAAGCGTGTGGCTGCCGCTCGTCGCGCGCGCAATGAATCTTCGCTCGCGCCTGACGGGGATCGCAACCGGCGATCAGGCGATGTTCGTCTTGCGTGATGACTTCACGACTGTCGGCGGCTTTCCGGCGCTGCCGTTGATGGAAGATGTCGCGCTGTCGGCGCTGCTCAAGCGCGCGGCAGGGCCGCCCGCATGCCTGCGCGACGTCGTCGTGACGTCGGGGCGCCGGTGGGATGCGCAGGGCGCGTTGCGCACGATTGCGACGATGTCGCGCCTTCGCTTCGATTTCGGGCGCGGCGTCTCGGCAGATACGATCGCCAAGCGCTACGGCGAGCGATCGTCTCCGACGCTGCAGATCTTCGCGCGCGAGCCCGTTCCCGGACAGGTCAAGACGCGGCTCGCGGCCGCGATCGGCGCGGCACGCGCGGCGGATCTCTACCGGACGCTGGCCGAGCGCACGCTCACGGCTGCCGCGGCAGCGCGCGAACGGGGATGCATCGGCGATGTCGAGCTGTGGAGCGCATCCGCGAGCGACGCTGCAATCTTCCACGCCTGGCGCGATCGCTTCGGCGTCGTGCTGATGGCCCAATGCGCCGGCGACCTCGGCACGAGGATGCACCACGCGCTGCGCGCCTCGCTTGCGCGCGGGCGACCCGCCGTGCTCGTCGGCACCGACTGCCCGGACCTCGACGCCGACTACCTCTGCGCCTCCGCATCGGCGCTCGGGGCGAACGACGTTGTCATCGGGCCCGCCGCCGATGGCGGCTACGTGCTGATCGGCCTCGCGCGCGACGCGGATCTCTTCAGCGGAATGGCGTGGAGCACGCCGCAGGTCTTCGCGTGCACGCGAGAACGCGTCGCCCTGCAAGGTCTGCGCATGCACGAGCTGCCGGAGCGCTTCGACGTCGATACCGCAGACGACTATGCGCGCTACGAAGCGGCCACGGCTCGCGCAGCCGGAATCTCGATGATGAGCGCCAAGTGATGTCTATTTTGCAAGCTGCTTGAGTTCGTCGAACACGCGCGTTACGTTGGGCTGCTTTGCGACGAAGGCCAGCAGCGCTTTGCGCTGCACATTCGAGCGGACGCAGCCCTCGAGCGTGACCCAGCCACGGGATGTCGTTATCCATACCGATGTGTCGCGGAAGCGCGCATTCGCACCGATCGCGGCGATCACCTGGGCGTTGATTTCCGGGTCGCGTTTATAGGCACCCCCTGGCTCGCAGGTACCCTCGAGCGCGCAGCGAGTGCCGCGCTCGACGCGGACGTGTGCTTCGGCACGCATTTCTTCCGCGGTCAGCAGTGTTGGCTTGACGATAGGGCATCCAGCGCCGCCGTGCGTCGCCCGTCCGAAAGGATCGAGTTGAAAACCGGTTTCCGCGGCATACGAAACAATGGCGAGGGTCCCGGCGCCCAGAAACATCGCGGCCAGAATGTGGCGTGCGCCGCTGGAGGCTGCTAGGCTGCGGCGATGCGCAAGACAATCGTCAAGTGGTTCGGCGTGCTGTTCGGCGCCGCCCTGCTCGCGGCAGCCATTTTCCTGGTCAATCTGGTCTGGTTCCGCCCTTTCAGCCTGAACCTGTTCTACGAGAAGGTCTTCGTCACGTTCGTGCTGGAGAACCCGGAGTTGCTGACGTCGCTCGGCATCGCCGAGCAGTTCGGCTACCGACGGCATAACGCCCATCTCGACGACCTGTCGATCGCCAAGGCAGACCGTGACTTCGCCACCTGGCATGGATACCTCGCCGACCTGAAATCCTACGACCTCGCGGCTCAGACGCCAGCGCAGCGACTGTCCACGCGCGTTCTGACCTTTTACATCGACAGCCAGATCGAGGGCGAGAGGTTTCGCTTTCACGATTACCCGGTCAACCAGTTATGGGGCGTACAGAACGACACACCCGAATTCCTCATCAACCAGCACCGCATCGCGGACCGGCGCGGCGCCGAGGACTATCTCGCGCGGCTCGGCGAGGTGAGTCGAAAGTTTGACCAGGTGCTGGATGGTCTGGCGATACGCGAGAAGAAGGGGGTGGTGCCGCCGCGCTTCGTGATCGAGCGTGTGCTCACCGAGATGCGGGGCTTCGCGGGCAAGCCCGCGTTGGACAATCCGCTGTACAGGAACTTCGCCGTGAAGGTGGACGCCCTGGCCGAGCTCACGACGCGTGACAAGGAGACTCTGGATGCGCAATGTGCTCAGGCCATCGAAAACAGCGTGCTTCCGGCCTATCGGAAGTTGATCAGCTTCTTCGAGGGGCAGGTATTACGGTCCAGCACGGATGATGGCGTCTGGAAGTTGCCCGACGGTGACGACTATTACGCCTACCGCCTTCGCACCGAGACCACCACGCGAATGACGCCGCAGCAGGTGCACGACCTCGGTCTGTCGGAGGTGGCGCGCGTCGAGGGCGAGATGAAATCAGTCCTCACCGCGCAGGCGGAATTGCAGCCGGGCGAGACGCCGGCGCAGGCACTCGCCCGGCTGGCAAAGGACACGCGCTTCCTGTACGCCAACACGGATGAAGGCCGAAAGGCCGCCCTGGCGGACTACAAAAGAATGCTCGAGGATCAACTCGCTCGCTCGCGCGCGGTGATCGGGCTCATACCCAAGGCGCCAATCGTGGTAAGGCGCGTTCCGGAGTTCAAGGAGAAAACCGCCCCAGGCGCGTACTACGCCGCGCCCGCGATCGACGCCACGCGGCCCGGCGTCTTTTACGCCAACCTGCGCGACATGAACGAGGCGCCCAAGTTCGGCATGCGCACACTCGCGTTGCACGAGGGTGTTCCCGGCCACCACTTCCAGATTGCGTTGGCGCAGGAGCAGACTGGCGGGCCCACGTTTCGGAAGGTGCTGCCGTTTAACGCGTATAGCGAGGGCTGGGCGCTCTATGCTGAGTGGCTTGGCACGGAGCTCGGCGTCTACAAGGACGACCCCTTCGGCGATCTCGGCCGGTTGCAGGCGGAAATGCTTCGATCGGTACGCCTGGTCGTCGATACCGGCATCCACTACAAGCGCTGGCCGCGCGAGAGGGCCATCGCCTACATGCTCGAGAAGACCGGCATGAGCGAGGGTGCAGTGGTCTCGGAGATTGAGCGATACATCGTCAATCCGGGGCAGGCCTGCGCCTACAAGGTAGGCATGCTCAGCATCCGCGCGGCGCGCGAGCGGGCGCAGGCGGCGCTCGGCCCGCGCTTTGATGTCGAGGCAGAGAAGGCGTTCCACGATGTGGTGCTGCGCGGCGGGGCGCTGCCGCTCGAGGTGCTGGATGAGCAGGTGGATGCCTGGATCAAGGCCCGTGGCCAGTAAGCAAGCGGCCTTCCGGTTTCGGCGACTGCGCGAGCGCCGGGATCGTCAGAACGAGCGTGCCGCGACCACGCGTCCGCGCACTTCACCGAAGCCGACGCGGTAATCCTTGCCCTGCGCCCAGCCGGTCAGCACGACTTCATCGTCGTCTTCGAGGAACCGGCGTTCGCCGCCATCGGGAAGCTTGAGTGGCCGGGTTCCATTGCCGGTCAATTCGAGCAGCGAGCCGTAGCTGTCGGGTGTGGCGCCGCTGATCGTTCCGGAGCCCATCAGATCGCCGATGCGCGTGTTGCAGCCGGAAACGGTGTGATGCGCGAGTTGCTGGGCCACGCTCCAGTACAGCGACCTGGCGTTGGTGCGGCAGACGGTGGTTGCGCTGCGCCCGGCATGGATCAGCATTGCTTCCAGATGAATGTCGTACGCCTGCGGTCCCGACGTCTCGAGGTAGGACAGCGGCGGCGGATTCTGCACGGGACCCTCGACCCGGAACGGCTCGAGCGCGTCCATCGTCACGACCCACGGCGAAATCGACGTCGCGAACGACTTGCTGTTGAACGGACCGAGCGGAATGTATTCCCACTGCTGGATGTCGCGCGCGCTCCAGTCGTTCATCAGGACCATGCCGAACACGTGCGAGAGCGCCGAGCCCACCGGCACGGGCTCGCCGAGCGCATTGCCGACGCCGACGACGAACGCCGTCTCGAGCTCGAAGTCGAGCTTCTCGCAGGGCCCGAAATCCGGCTGCGCCGCATCCGGCCGCTTCATCTGCCCGTTCGGCCGCAACACCGGTGTGCCACTCACGACAATCGAGCTCGCGCGTCCGTTGTACGCGATCGGGACGTACAGCCAGTTGGGCAGGAGCGCGTGCGCGGCATCCCGGAACATCGAGCCGACATTCGTCGCGTGCTCCTTCGACGAATAGAAATCGGTATACGCCGGTATCGTCAGCGGCAGCAGCATCTTCGCCGCCGACTGCGGCGCGAATGCGCGTGCGCGCGCGCGCGAATCGTCGCGCAGGCGCGCGTTGTCGTGGCGCAGCAGGTCGCTGATCGCTTCGCGCGCGCGTCTCCACGCGTCGGGACCGCGCTCGATGAACGGATTCAGCGTCGGCCGATTGAAGAGGCGCTCGCCGGGCACGACGTCGAGCAATCCCGCCTGCTCGAGCACCGACAGGTCGAGCACCTGGTCGCCGATCGCGACGCCGATGCGCGGTGAATAATTCGCGGGCGTGGTGAAGACCCCGTACGGCAGATTCTGGATCGGGAAATGCGAGTCCTTCGCGATGGTGACGAAGGATTTCAGCTTCGGATCGTTGGGATGCATGCCGGATTACCCGTCGCGGTCAGCGCCGGCCGTTGAAGTGCTTCGCGAGCCCCTGCCAGCACGCCTGGTAGTTTCGCTGCAACTGCGCCGACGCGAGCGCGTGCGGCGTCGGATGGATCGTGTAGCGCGTCTCGAACATGAACGCGAGCGTACCATCGATTTTTCGCGGCTCGAGCGGCGCCTCCGCAGCACGCTCGTACGTGGCCGCGTCCGGTCCATGCCCGGACATCGAATTGTGCAGGCTGCCGCCGCCCGGTACGAAGCCGCCGGCCTTCGAATCGTAGACGCCGCGAATCAGCCCCATGTACTCGCTCATCACGTTGCGGTGAAACCACGGCGGGCGAAACGTGTCTTCCGCGACCATCCAGCGCGGCGGAAAGATCACGAAGTCGACGTTCGCCGTCCCCGCCGTGTCCGACGGCGACGTCAGCACCGTGAAGACCGACGGATCGGGATGATCGAAGCTCACCGTGTTGATCGTGTTGAAGCGTCCGAGGTCGTATTTGCATGGCGTGTAGTTGCCATGCCATGCGACGACGTCGAGCGGCGAATGATCGATGGGCGCGCGCCACAGTTGACCGGCGAACTTTCCGATGAGCTCGAACGCGCCTTCATGCTCGCTGTAGGCCGCCACGGGGGCGAGAAAATCGCGCGCGTTGGCGAGGCCGTTGCTGCCGATCGGGCCGAGCTCGGGAAGGCGCAGCAGCGCACCGTAGTTTTCGCAGACATAGCCGCACGCAGGCGCGTGGACGTCGCGCAGCTCGACGCGGAAGCGAATGCCCCGCGGTATCAGCGCGATCTCCCCCGGCGCGGCATCGAGGATGCCGAGCTCGGTCGCGATCCGCAACTCGCCCTGTTGCGGTACGATCAGCAACTCGCCGTCGGCGTCGTAGAAATAGCGATCGCGCATCGGTCGATTGCACGCGTAGACATGAATGCCGATGCCGATCTGCGCGGCCGCGTTGCCGTTGCCGGCGATCGTCACCAGGCCGTCGACGAAATCGGTGGGTGCATCCGGCAGCGGAAAAGGATCCCAGCGGAGCTGGTTGGGCGACGTTTGCGACGCGTCGAACGGCGCCGTCGCGAGCAACGGCTGCGGGAACGGCTCGAACGCGCCGTGCAAGACCGCGGGACGAATCCGGTACAGCCACGAGCGCCTGTTTGCGTGCCGCGGCGCGGTAAATGCGGTTCCCGAAAGCTGCTCGGCGTACAGGCCGTACGGCGGTCGCTGCGGCGAATTGCGGCCGACAGGCAGCGCGCCTTCGAGCGCCTCGGTGGCAAATTCGCTGCCGAATCCGGATTGGTAAACGACGCTCATCCGCTCACGCGGGCGGGATGGGCTGGCGCTTCGTCGAGCACGCTGCACGCGGGCGTCTTCGCGAGCTCTGCCTTGGCGGCGGCGACCGACGTGATGTGACCGGGATCGACGCCGTTCTTGATCGCGGTGATTTCCGCGAGAATCGAAATCGCAATCTCCGGCGGCGTGCGGCTGCCGATGTACAGGCCGATCGGTCCGTGCAGGCGCGCAATCTGCGCATCATCGAGATCGAACTCGCGCAGGCGCTCGCGGCGCTTTTCGTTGTTCGCGCGCGAGCCGATCGCGCCGATATAGAACGCCCGTGACTTGAGCGCCTCCATCAATGCGAGGTCGTCGAGCTTCGGGTCGTGCGTGAGCGCGACCACCGCCAATCGCTCGTCCGGCCGCATCGCCTGCACGGTGTCATCGGGCATGGTGCGCACGAGGCGCACGCCCGGCACATCCCAGGTCTCGGTGTATTCTTCGCGCGGATCGCAGATCGTCACGTCGTAGCCCAGCCCCACGGCGATCTGCGCGAGATACTTGGAAAGCTGCGACGCACCGATGACAAGCATCCGGTAGCGCGGTCCGTGGATCGTCCGCAGCATCCTGCCGTCGAACGTGAGACCATCGTTCGGCTGCGCAGGATGCAACGTCGCAAATCCCGACGTGACGTCGAGACGGCGCGCGACGAGATGGCCGGTCTCCACCTCGCGCAGCAGCGCGCGCATGCCCGATTCGCGCGTCAGCGGCTCGAGCACGAGCTGGATCGTCCCGCCGCACGGCAGCCCGAAGCGACGCGCCTCGTCGGCCGAAACGCCGTACGTGACAACCTCGCATTTCGTCGCCCGCTGGCCTTCACGGCGCGTGCGATCGACGATGTCGTCCTCGATGCAGCCCCCTGATACCGAGCCGACGACGAGGCCATCTTCGCGCACGGCGAGCAGCGCGCCTTCCGGGCGCGGCGAGCTGCCCCAGGTCCTGACGACCGTCACCAGCAACACGCGGCGACCTTCGTCCACCCACGCGGCGCTCTTGCGCAGCACGTCCAGATCGACACTGTCCATGGCCACTCTCCGATACCGTTAGCGATAGCCGCGCGTGTACAGCACGATCAGCACGACGATGATCGCGGCGATCGCGGCATAGCGAATCCACACCGAGCCGCCCGGCGGCGCCAGCGGCGGCGGCGTCGCCGCATCGTCGGTCACGGTCAATGGCGCGGCGCTTGACGCCGTTCCCGCCACACCGGGCTGCACAGGCGCAAGACGCGCAACGAAACGCGCGAAGAAATCGTCGGTCAGCTTCGCGGCCGCGCCGTCGACGAGGCGCGACCCGATTTGCGCGAGCTTGCCGCCGACCTGCGCCTTGGCGCGGTACGTCATCGATGTGTGCTGTTCACCCTCGGGCGTGAGCGTCACGCGTGCTTCTCCGCGCACGAACCCCGCGGCGCCGCCCTGCCCTTCGAATTGCAGCGTGTACGCAGTCGGCGGATCGATGTCGCTCATCGTCATGCGTCCGTTGAAGCGCGCCGATACCGGACCGACGCGCGCCGCCATTACGATCTCGTACGCGTTGTCGCCGCTGCGCTCGAGCGACTCGCATCCGGGCAGACAGGTCTTCAGGATTGTCGGATCGTTCAACGCGGCCCAGACGACGGGCGGCGCCGCGGGAACGATACGAGTGTTCGACAGTTCCATCGGCGACTTATTTCAATTCGCGAACGCCAGGGCCGCGTTGCAACGCGCGTGCGGCTCGGCGAGCGCCTTGGCGAGATCGGTCAACGTTTCGAGATTGTGCACCGGAAGAAAATCGTCCACGTGCGGCAGCAGCGCGCGAATGCCCGCCGGCCGCGCCTCGAATCCCGAATAGCGCAGCAACGGGTTGAGCCACACGAGCCGCGCGCAGGATTTCGCGAGGCGCTCGGCCTCGAACGCCAGCCCGTCGCCGGCGTCTGCATCGAGCCCGTCGCTGATCAGCAGCACGACGGCATTCTGGCCGAGGAGCCGGCGTGACCAGTGCCGGTTGAACTCGGTGAGGCAACGGCCGATCCGAGTTCCGCCCGCCCAGTCCTCGACGGCGCCAGCGACGCGTCCGAGCGCCACGTCGACATCGCGATGCCGCAGGTGACGCGTGATGTTCGTGAGGCGCGTGCCGAACGTCAGCACGTGCACGCGGTGGCGATCGCTGGTGATCGCGTGCAGGAAGTGCAGCAGCATCCGCGCGTAGCGATCCATCGATCCCGAGACGTCGCACAGCACGCACAGCGGCGGCGGCCGGC
>Ga0070696_100002786_pt1 | contig 11603 bp, 10 predicted proteins | sample KBSK1253metaG_FD_65474 | JGI IMG/M metagenome (GOLD analysis project Ga0070696, IMG submission 65474) | Corn, switchgrass and miscanthus rhizosphere microbial communities from Kellogg Biological Station, Michigan, USA - KBS K1-25-3 metaG | ecosystem: Host-associated > Plants > Roots >... | reverse complement strand
GGGGGGCAGCGAGCAGAGCGAGCGTGGGGGGATGTCCATCCCAGTCGGGAAGGGCCGCCCCGACCGACTGACCAGCCCCCCGGGGGGCAGCGAGCGGAGCGAGCGTGGGGGGATGTTTCATATCAGCTCGCGCCGGGGATTTTCTTCAGTGCCGCGATGCGTTCCTCGATCGGCGGATGCGATGCGAAGAGCGCCATCATGCCGCCGCCGCCCGAGATGCCGAACGCCTGCAGCGCCTGCGGGAGCTGGCCGCCCTCGAGGCCACCGAGGCGCATCAGCGCATGGATCATCGGCTGCGGGCCGAGGAGCCGCGCGCTGCCGGCGTCGGCCCGGAACTCCCGCCAGCGCGAGAACCAGGCGACGATCACGCTCGCGAGAATGCCGAACACGATCTGGCATGCGATGACCGTGATGAAGTAGCCCGGCCCGGAGCCGCGCTCGGTGCGGAAGACGGTGCGATCGACGATCGAACCGACGATGCGCGAGGCGAAAATGACGAACGTGTTGACGACGCCCTGTATCAGTGTCAGCGTCACCATGTCACCGTTGGCGACGTGCGACAGCTCATGGCCGAGCACTGCCTCGACCTCTTCCCGGTTCATCGACTGCAACAGGCCCGTCGAGACGGCGACGAACGCCGAATTCTTGAACGCGCCAGTGGCAAAGGCGTTCGGCGCGCCGTCATAGACCGCGACTTCGGGCATCGCGACGCCGGCGGCCGTCGCGAGCTTGCGCACGGTATCGAGCAGCCATGCCTCCGCGTCGTTGGCCGGTGCGTCGATCACCCGCGCGCCAGTGGTCCATTTCGCGATGGACTTCGACATCAGCAGCGAAATGATCGCGCCGGTGAATCCGACGACCAGCGAATAGACGAGGAGCTGGCCGTACTGGAGTCCTTGCGCCGCCAGCGCCCGGTCGAACCCGAACAGCTTCAGCACGATCGACAGGACGAGGACGACCGCGAGATTCGTGGCGATGAACAGGATGATGCGTTTCATGGGGGCGCCTCGTCGGGATCGTCGTCTGAATATTAGCGCGCCGACCCGCTAAAACAAGGCGCAAGCCGCAGCGGAATGAGCGCGAAAGCCGTCGCCTCGCGCCGCCCGTCCATCAGGCGGATTTCGGCTTCGACCATGAATCACGCAGCGTGACGGTGCGGTTGAAGACCGGCCGTCCGGGCGCGTGATCGACGAGGTCGGCAACGAAGTAGCCTTGTCGCTCGAACTGGAACCGCTCCTCCGGCGCAGCCTGCGCCAGCGCCGGCTCGACGTATGCGGTGATCACCCGCTTCGATGTCTCGTTGAGATCGTCGAGGAAGCTGCGTTCGCGTTCCTCCGCCCCCTCTTCGTCATCGCCGGCAATGGCGATCGCGTGCGTCGGCCGCGGCTCCGCGCTGCCGGACGTTTCGCCGGCGACGCCGCCGGTCTCGCGCGCGCCTGGAAACGGAACCCGGAACAGCCGATCGTACAGCCGCACTTCGGCCGCCACCGCGTCCCCGGCCGACAGCCAGTGGATGTTGCCCTTCACCTTGCGCGCATCGGCGCCGGCCGTGCCGCTGCGGGTGGCCGCGTCGTACGTGCAATGGACGACGCTGACGTTGCCTTGCGCGTCGCGCTCGACGCCGGTGCAGCGGACGATGTAGGCGTAGCGAAGGCGCACTTCCGCGCCCGGCGAAAGCCGGAAATACCCTTTGGGCGGCGTCTCGACGAAGTCGTCGCGCTCGATCCAGAGCTCGCGCGTGAACGACAGCGTGCGCCGGCCGAGTTGCGGGTGCTGGGGATGATTGGGCGCCGTGCACGCTTCGCTCGCGCCCTCCGGATAGTTGTCGATGACAAGCCGGATCGGATCGAGCACCGCCATCCGGCGCGGCGCGCTCGCGTTCAGGTCGTCGCGCATCGCGTCTTCCAGCACGCTCATCTCGATCCAGGAATCCGATTTCGAGACGCCGATGCGCTCGTTGAAGCTCCGGAATCCGGCCGGGGTGTAGCCGCGTCGGCGTGCGCCGACGAGCGTCGGCATCCGTGGATCGTCCCAGCCGTCGACGTAGTTGTCTTCGACCAGCTTCAGCAGCTTGCGCTTCGACAGCACGACGTAAGTCAGGTTGAGCCGCGCGAACTCGTATTGATGCGGCAACGGCCGCTCGAGCTTCCCGCCGTCGGCGAGCCGCCCGATGATCCAGTCGTACAGCGGCCGGTGATCCTGGAACTCGAGCGTGCAGATCGAGTGCGTCACCCGCTCGAGCGCGTCGGATATGCAGTGCGTGTAATCGTAGAGCGGGTAGATGCACCACTTGTCGCCGGTGCGATGATGCCGCGCATGGCGAATGCGGTAGACGACCGGATCGCGCATGTTGATGTTCGGGCTCGCCATGTCGATGCGCAGCCGGAGCACGTGCGCGCCATCGGCGAATTCGCCTGCGCGCATGCGGCGCAACAGGTCGAGGTTCGCCTCGACGCTGCGGTCGCGGTACGGCCCCGCCACACCGGGCTGCGTAAGCGTCCCGCGCGTCGCGCGGAGCGCTTCCGCCGACTGGCTGTCGACGTACGCGAGCCCTTGCGCGACGAACCATTCGGCGAACGCGTACAGCGCATCGTAGTAATCGGATGCATGATAGCGGTGCGTTCCCCAATCGTAGCCGAGCCAGCGAACCGACGCGGCAATCGAGTCCTCGTATTCGACATCCTCCTTCAGCGGGTTGGTGTCGTCGAAGCGCAGATGACACGTCCCGCCGTTGTCGGCGGCGAGGCCGAAATTGAGGACGATCGATTTCGCGTGGCCGAAGTGCAGGTAGCCGTTGGGCTCCGGCGGAAACCGCGTGACGACGCGGCCGCCATAGGTGCCGTTCGCGCCATCTTCCGCGACGATCGCACGCAGGAAGTTCGAGCCTGCGGGATCGTCGGCGGCGCGCGCGTCCGGGCGCATCGCGGCGGTGCGTTCCGGAAGCGCGCCGTCATTGCGCGGTGCAGCATCGGGCGGTTTGTTCATGAACAAGGCAGTGATCAGGGGAATTCTAACCTGCACGTGTTGTCCCGTCACCGCCGCTTCTGCTGGGCGAATGACCGGCACCGCCGAGAGCCGCGTCCGGCAACGGTTTGCGGGGCGGTTGCCATCTGCCTCGACGAACGTTTTCCACAAAACCTGTGGATAGCAATGTGCATATCTTGTAAGTTCGATTGCTAAGTGTTGCGCCCGTCACGGAAAATGGCGCAATGACGAAAATCGTGTCGTGAAAAAACGACGCCAATTCAATCACCTGCCATATGTGCTCCGTGTGGCTTTTTCCCGCCGACCTTCCTTGCTGCGCGGTGGATCATCCGGGGAGATGGAAGAAATTGCCGGAAGCGGTATCGAGTTTGTCCTGGACAAGATGGTATCTTGTCGACGACAACGCCTCGCCAACGTGACGAATCGAGCGCTCTATCGATGAATGATGATGCAACGCGCAAGCGTGATTTGTTCGATGCGCCGCGCGAGTCCGCCCGTGTTCCAGCGGCGCCCCCCGTGTTGCCGGTTTCCCTGTTCGTGTCGTCCGCGCGGCTTCTGCTCGAGCGCCATCTTGGCCTCGTATGGATCAGCGGTGAGGTGTCGGGCTGTACGCGAGCGGCTTCCGGACACCTCTACTTCACGCTGAAGGACGCGAGCGCGCAAATCCGCTGCGTGTTCTTCCGCCAGAAGGCGCAGGGACTGACCATTACGCTGCGTGAGGGCCTCGCAGTCGAGGTGCGCGCAGTCGCCTCGATCTACGAGGCGCGCGGTGAATTCCAGCTCAACGTCGAAACGGTCCGCCTCGCGGGACTCGGTGCGCTGTACGAGCGTTTTCTCGTGCGAAAGCGCGCGCTCGAGGCCGCCGGCTTGTTCGACACTGCGCGCAAGCGGCGGTTGCCCGCACACCCGCGCGGTGTCGGCATCATCACATCGCGCAATGCCGCGGCATTGCGCGATGTGCTCACGACGCTCGCGCGGCGCTTTTCGGGCCTGCCCGTAATTCTTTATCCGGCCTCGGTGCAGGGCGCTGCTGCGGCCGGCGAAGTGGCCGCGGCGATCAGGCTCGCCAACGAGCATGGGCAGGTAGACGTGCTGATCGTTTGCCGCGGCGGCGGCTCGCTCGAGGACTTATGGGCATTCAACGAGGACGCCGTTGCACGGGCGGTGTTCGAGTCGCGGCTGCCGATCGTCTCGGGCGTCGGTCACGAGACGGATTTCACGATCTGCGATTTCGTCGCCGATGTCCGCGCAGCGACGCCGACCGCCGCAGCCGCGCTGGTCGCGCCCGATCGAGGCGCGCTCTCCGGCGCGCTTCTCGAGTTGCGGCGTCGCGTCCTGCGTGCGTGCGCCCACCACCTTGGCGCCTCCGCGCAACGCCTCGACGCCGCTGCGCGTCGCCTCGTGCACCCGGCCGCACGTCTCGCGCAGCAAGGTGAGCGCGCGCGGGCGCTCGGCGAGCGGCTCTCCCGTGCCTTTGCGCATCGCCGTGCCGACGCCGCGCATCGTCTCCATGCCGCGCGCGCACGCCTCGCGCGCGAAGCGCGCACGCCGCTGCCGCACGGCGCGCGCGTGGCGACGGCGTCACGCGCGCTTGCGCGAAGCGGCCGTGATCGCCTTGCGCGTGCGGCCAGGGACGCGGAACGCCTCGGATCGGCGCTCGCGCTCCTGAATCCGGAAGCGGTGCTCGATCGCGGTTACGCAATCGTCACCGCGCAAGCCGGCGAAATCGTCAGCGACGCGAGACAGATCCGTATCGGGGAGGACATAGGCGTGACGTTTGCGCAGGGCCGCGCCACCGCCGCCGTCAGGACGGTCGAGGCGGACGAATAAGCAGGGTCACATTCGACTTGTCGGACGCGTTGCGGGCGATTTCGCGTGCTTGTCCCGATAAGTCGAATCTGACCCCAGCCTTACGCCTCGTCAGGATCGGGATCGTCGATGGCGCCCCGGCCGCGCGCACGTTGCAGAACATCGGCGTCCGCCCGCGCGGCGAGCCGCGGCGTGTCGACGACGACATCGGCATTTTGCGCGCGATGCCGCAGCGCATGATCCATCAGCACGCAGGCGAGCATCGCTTCGGCGATCGGCGTCGCGCGGATGCCCACACAGGGATCGTGGCGGCCGTGGGTGTTCACGATCACCGGACGCCCCGCCTTGTCGATCGAGTGACGGTCGAGGCGGATCGACGACGTCGGCTTGACGGCGATCGCGACAACGACGTCCTGCCCGGTCGAAATGCCGCCGAGGATGCCCCCCGCCTGGTTGCCGATGAAACCCTCGGGCGCCATTTCGTCGGAATGCTCGGTGCCTCGCTGCGCGACCGCGCGAAAACCGGCGCCGATCTCGACGCCCTTGACCGCGTTGATGCTCATCATCGCGTACGCGATGTCCGCGTCGAGCTTGTCGTAGACGGGCTCGCCAAAGCCGACCGGGACGCCGCTTGCGATCACCTCGATGCGCGCGCCGCAGGAATCGCCCGATTTGCGCAGCCGGTCCATGAACGCTTCGAGCGCGTCGACCATCGATCGATTCGCGACGAAAAACGGATTTTCATCGACGTGCTCGAAGCCTTCGAACGGCACGGCGTTCTCGCCGAGGTGCGTCATGTGTCCGCGAATCTGCACGCCGTGGCGCTCGCCGAGCCACTTGCGCGCAACGGCGCCTGCCGCGACCCGCACCGCCGTCTCCCGCGCCGACTGCCGGCCACCGCCGCGGTAATCGCGGATGCCGTACTTGTGCCAGTACGTGTAATCGGCGTGGCCGGGGCGAAACGTGTCGGCGATGCTCGCGTAGTCCTTGCTGCGCGCGTCCTCGTTGCGGATCAGGAGCGCAATCGGCGTGCCGGTCGTGCGGCCTTCGAACACGCCCGAGAGAATGTCCACCGAATCGGATTCGCGCCGCTGCGTGACATGGCGCGACGTGCCGGGCCTGCGGCGATCGAGATCGCGCTGGATGTCGGCTTCGCATAGCGCGAGGCCGGGTGGACAGCCGTCGACGACGCAGCCGATCGCCGGTCCGTGCGATTCGCCGAACGACGTGACGCAGAAGAGCTTGCCGAACGTGTTGCCGGACATGTGTGCGCGCGCTGCCTTTCGTCGAATCGACTATAGCATCGCGCGCAAGCGCTCCGGCGCCATCGCGAGCCACGCCAGCAAGCGCGCCGCAAACTCGGGCACGAGGGTGCACAGGACGATGGCGGCGAGCGCGTTGGCGATCCCGACCACGAGGAAAAGCTGCGGAATCGAGCAGCCGGCTGACAGCAACGCGATCGCGACGGCCGCCGACACGATGATAAACAGCGCGTTGAGGATATTGTTGGCCGCGATGATTCGCGATCGGTGCGATGGCTGCGCGCGTGACTGAATCATCGCGTAAAGGGGGACCGTGTAGAAGCCCCCGAAAACGCCGAGCAGCACGATGTCGGCCGCGACGCGCCAGTTCGCGCCGGTCGCGAGAAATGCGTCGACGCCGCGTTGCATCACCGGGGCCATCCGCCGCGTGGCGAGCCAGAGGTCGACGGCAAAAAGCGTGAGGCCGATCGAGCCGAACGGCACGAGTCCAGGCTCGATCCGGCGGCCCGAAAGCCGCTCGCATAACAGCGACCCGATGCCGATACCGATCGAGAACAGCGCGAGCAGCAGGGTGAACACGTGCTCGTTACCGCCGAGCACGCGCTGCGTAAACGCCGGAAGCTGCGCGAGGTAAATCGCGCCATAGAACCAGAACCACGAGATGGCGAGCATCGAGCGCCAGACGACGACGTTCTCGTGCGCGATTTTGAGGTTGCGCCACGTCTCGGTGAACGGGTTCCAGTTGATCGCGAGCTGCGGCGCGACGCCGGCCGTGTACGGAATGCGCCGGCTCGCAAGCCAGCCCGCGACGGCGATGACAATCGCCAGCGAACCGGCGTAGATCGTCCCGTTCGGCTTGATTGCAACGACGAGCCCGCCGGCGATCGTGCCGAGCAGGATCGCCACGAACGTCCCCATTTCGACGAGCCCGTTGCCGCCGACGAGTTCGGCAAGACTCAGATGCTGCGGAAGGATCGCGTACTTGACCGGACCGAACAGCGTCGAATGGACGCCGAGCAGCGCCAGTGCGACGAACAGCAGCGCGACGCTCGACGCGAGGAAGCCGGCGAGGCCAATCACCATGATCGCGATCTCGAGCAGCTTGATCATGCGGATCAGGCGCGACTTCTCGTACTTGTCGGCAAGCTGACCCGACGTCGCCGAGAACACCATGAACGGCAGGATGAACACGGCGCCGATCAGGTTGACGATCATGCCGGCGTCGATAGCGAGGTGACTCGCCGCCTCGAACGTCACGAACACGACGAACGCGTTCTTGAACAGGTTGTCGTTGGCCGCGCCGAGGAATTGCGTCCAGAAGAACGGCGCGAACCGGCGCTCGCGAAGCAGCGTGAACTGGCTCGGTGCGCTCGGTGCGCTCATGGGCCGGGCGCTATCCCGGCTTTCCGTCCAGCCGGGGTCGCGTCAGGACCGGCCAGTAGCGAATCGCGTACAGCGCAAAGGCGCTCGCCCAGCAAAGGCCGGACAGGACGACCGTCGCCCGATAGGATTCCGGCAGCGCCAAGCCGCCGAAAACGCGCACGAGCGCGGCGAGCTCAACCAGCGCGTAGCACGTCACGTCGTATCGGTCGGCGACGAGCGGCAGTCCCGAGTGTCCGCGTGCGGTGCGCGTCATCATGCCGATCGTCATCCCGCCGATCGTCCCGATCGTCAACGCATGGATGGCGAGCGGCGCGGCCACGAGACCCCATGCCGCGAGCGCGCGCAACACGAGGTAAATGACGATCCATCCATACGCGGCATGCAGTATCCACACGAGCGGTGTCGATGCCGTGCGCCACGGCCGCCATAGCCACAGCCGGGTCGCATGCGCCACGGCGACGACGATCGCGAGCACCGCCAATGCCGACGAATCGGGCAGCAGCGCGTCGGCGGCGATGAGCGCAAGTACGCCGCCGAGTGACGCCCGCTCGACGAGCGGCTTGCGCATCGACTGCGCGCCGGCGATTGCGTTGTTCGTGAACATCGGCACGACGCGCCCGGCGACAACCGCGATGATGAACAGCACGACGTCGAGGCCGAGCTGCAGCGTCGCGCGCGCCGGCCAGGCAACGAAGCCCAGCCGCGCCAGGTGCACGAGAAAAGTGACAGCCCCGAGCAGTGCGAGCAGCCCGACGAAGAAATAATTGCGGCGATTGCTGCTCCGTGCGAGCGGCACCGCGATGCCGATGGCGACCGCGATCGGGAACGTGGCGTTCACGATCGCGGCGATGAACGGATACGGCATCAGCACCGTGATGCGCCCGAGAATCCACAGAAGTGCATAACCCGCGAGCAGGGCGCCGGTTGGCGTCGGGCGTCCGGTCCAGTTGCGCACCGCGGTGAACAGGAAGCCTGTCACGACGGCAATCGTGTAGCCGAACAGCATTTCGTGCGCGTGCCAGACCGGGTCGCGCAGGTACCCGCCGGGGAGATAGCCGGCATATTCGGCGATCCACAGCAGGATCGAAACGGCGGCGAAGAGGCTCGCAAGCAGGTAGAACGGCCGGAAGCCGAGACGCCACAGCGCGAAACCGCCGGCGGCGGCTCGAGGCGATGTCATTGGCGTTCGCGCGTCATCGGCGCTGCGCGCGCCTGCGCCGGAAGTTCGCATGTCTCGGTTATCCGTGGTGGCTCACCCGCAGAGTATCCGATGCGGCGAAACGACCGTTCTTCGCAGATGCATTCGCGGACCACGGCGACCGGCTCGCCGCCCCACGGGACAGCGAGCCGCTTCGTTACGCCGCTGCCGGCCCGTCGTCGATCGGCCGATAGCGGGAAAGCCACATACTCACGTCGACGTCCCCGCCACTCCACTCGTCGAGCCAGTCGCGGTAGCCCAGCAGGCTGCCGAGCGGCGCCTCGGCCTCCAGCACGAATGGATCGGCCCGCTGATCGACGCGCGTCAAGTGCGCCCGGCGTTGCGCGAGATCCCCCTGCAGCCGCGGCTGGTAGCGCGCGGGTCCGCACAGCAGCACCGTCATGTACGGCTCGAGGACCGGTGCGCCGTGGGCATAGCGAACCGACGGCGGCTCGACGATCAGTCGATGGCCGTGCTCCCGCGACAGCGTGTCGACAGGACCGCGCAATGCACCTTCCGTCCGCGCGAGCACGCGCAGGCCTTTCGGGTCTGCGACAAGCAGCGTCCCTTCCCCGATGAAGGAATGGCGGCGCCAGATCTCCTGCAGCAGCGCCGCCTGCACGGCCGGATCATCGCTTCGAATGGCCTGCTCGACCGGGCATTCGGGGTGCAGCATCGACGTGCGTGGCCGCAACGCGGTGCGCGCATCCGATCGCTGAAGCAGCCGGGGCATCATGACGCGCTCCCGGCGCGGCGCACCGCGACGACGTGCAATCCGTCGATCGTACTGTCGGGGAGCGCGACGGGCACGTGCGCCCCCGCTCGGCGTCCGAGCAACGCGCGCGCGACCGGGGCGAACACCGAGATGCGCGCCGCGGCGGCATCGGCCGATGCCGGGTGCACCAGCCGCACCGTGCGCGCCCGGCCAGCGGGCTGCTCGATATAGGTGACGTCGCTGTCCAGCCCGACGACGTCGCGCCCGAGCGCGCTGGGCGGGACGACTCTTGCGCCGGCCAGCATATCGGCCAGCTCTTCGACGGCCACCGGAACGGACGCCTTGTATGGCGAGACCGTCGCAAGCACCGCGGCAAGCGTTGCCGCATCGTGCGTGGATAGCGTGATTTCATTCATGTCGACCACGAGAACCTCCTTCATCGAACGCAAGAGGACGCGCGAGGTCGCGGCGCGGGCGTTTCGCTCGCGAGCGCTGCTCGAACGTGCTTGATTGATCCCGGCAACCTGCGGCGCCGGCGGCCGAAGATCGGCGTGGCGGCGGGTTACCGGGCTCGCCCGAGGCAGGCGAGCGTTCCCTGATCGTGACGGCGTACCGACAGCGTTCCCGGCGAACGGGAATCGAAATGCCGGCGAGCGATGCGCGCCCACGCACGCGCGAGTGCCCCGAAACGCAGGGTGATCACACGGCGAGTTGTAGAAATAGCGAGCATGAGGCGATTATAACAGCATTTGCAGATTTCATGCAAGTTCGTACGCAGCTCGACGACACGTCCGTGAATCAAATGGCCATCGGCGCCGTCAGCGGCGGATGGCAGCGATAGTTTACCAGCGAAAAATCGCCCGGTTCAACACGATTTAGCCATTCCGGCTCATATCGGCCCGTTTTTGTAAAATCGGGAACGCGGTCGGCGATCGCGAGCCGCGGTGGCGCATACGGCTGGCGGCGAAGCTGCTCGGCCAGCATGTCGAGCTGGTTCTCGTAAATATGCGCGTCGGCGATGAAATACGTGAGGAAGCGCGGCGCATAGCCGGTGAGCCGTCCGACAAGAGACAGCAGAATGCCCGCCTCGCACAGGTTGAACGGCGCGCCGAGACCGATGTCGTTCGAGCGCACGTAGAGGCACAGGGACAGCTCGCGCTTCGCGACATTGGGCAGGAACTGGTAGAGCAAATGGCATGGCGGCAGCGCCATCTGGTCGAGCTCTGCGCAGTTCCACGCATGAAACAGGATCCTTCGATCGGTCGGTTTCACGATGATGGTGTCGACGCACTGGCGCAATTGGTCGATCGCCTTGTGCAGCAGCACCTTCACGGTGCCTTCGTCCACGATGCGCCCGACGAGGCGATAACCGTGGGCGAGCGCATCGTCCACTTGCGCACCGCGCGTGGCATCGAGCAGCTTGTACGCCGGCCATTCGCGCCACTGGTAACCGTAGATTTCCCCGAGCCAGTCGTACTCGACTCGCCAGGGACTCGCGAGCCATTGCGCATTCTCGTTCGCATTCGCGTCCCACACCTTGCAGCCGAGCGCGCGAAATTCGGCGGCGCTGCGGCTCGCTCGCAGGAATCCGACCATTTCGCCGACCGCGGACTTGAACGGCAATCGGCGCGTCGTGATGGCAGGAAACCCCTGCGCCATGTCGAAGCGCATCGATGCACCGGGGATGCTGATCGAGCGGACGCCGGTCCGGTTCTCCTGCCAGGTGCCGGTGTCGAGAATCGATTGCACGAGCGCCAGGAATTGTTGCATCGCGTTCTCCGCCGCGAAAAATCGCGCGCGAAGGCGAGCATACCGCAGGCGATTGCGAAAAAAGACGCCCGCGACTCGAAGTGGCGGGCGTGGGGGATTAGGAGGGCGAAGCCCGGCGTACGCCCGAAAAGGATCGCGTGCGGAAAGATGCGCTACGCTGCGGCGTCAGTAAATACTGCGCGCCGCGCTTACACGATCCGCCAATTGCTCGAGCTCGGCCTCTTCGGAGCGCGCGTCTTCTTCGCGCTTCGGTTTATCCGTGATGTGCGCCGTCTCGCGCGCGCTCCAATGTTGCGCGATGTCGGGAGCTTGGGGTTCCATGATGTCGATCCGCTTTACGACGCGCCGGTGCGCGAGGGTTACGCCACCGTTCAAAGCAATCGACATGCCACGCGATGAGATACGCGCAGCGCGGGCGATCAGCGGGCACGTAGCGCCAGGCTGCGGCGTTGGAAAGCTAAATGCCGCGCGGCGGCGGCAG
>Ga0070696_100002785_pt1 | contig 11605 bp, 9 predicted proteins | sample KBSK1253metaG_FD_65474 | JGI IMG/M metagenome (GOLD analysis project Ga0070696, IMG submission 65474) | Corn, switchgrass and miscanthus rhizosphere microbial communities from Kellogg Biological Station, Michigan, USA - KBS K1-25-3 metaG | ecosystem: Host-associated > Plants > Roots >... | reverse complement strand
TCGGGGCCCCGCTTCTTCCACTGGGTGATGGGAGGAACGACGCCTGCCGCGCTCGCGGCAGACTGGTTGGCGTCACTGCTCGACCAGAACGCCGGCGGCTGGGACGCGAGCCCACTCGTGTCCAGGCTCGAGCTGATTTCGCTTGGCTGGCTGCGAGAGCTGTTCGGGCTCCCGACCAACTGGGACGGCGTACTCGTTACCGGCGGGCAGATGGCGAACTTCACCGGGCTGGCCGCTGCGCGGCAGTGGTGGGGCGAACGCCAAGGCGTCGACGTGTCGGTCGAGGGACTCGCCGGGCTACCGCAGGCGACGGTTCTGACCAGCGACTTCGTTCACGTAACCGGGTTGAAAGCGCTGGGGATGCTCGGACTCGGACGCGGCCGCATGACGACCTGCGCCGACTCGGTGGGTGCGATGGACCTCGGCGCGCTCGAGCGTGAGCTTCGCGCCCTCGACGGGAAGCCGGCGATCGTGATCGGCAACGCCGGCGAGGTGAACACCGGCCTCTTCGACCCACTCGAACGGGTCGCCGACCTCTGCGAGGAGTACGGCGCGTGGCTGCACGTGGACGGCGCCTTCGGGCTCTTCGCCCGCGTCTCACCGCGGACTGCCGAGCTAGCGGCCGGCGTCGAGCGGGCGCACTCGGTCATCTCCGACGGCCACAAGTGGCTGAACGTGCCCTTCGACTGCGGCTTTGCGTTCGTGCGTGAACCCGGGTTGTTGGAGCGCACGTTTGCCGCCGGAGCCGCCTACCTGCCGGAAGCCAGGGACGACCGGCCGACTTTTGCCTACCGCGCGCCGGAGCTCTCGCGCCGCGCGCGCTCGCTCGCGGTGTGGGCGACGCTTGCCGCCTACGGCCGGAGCGGCTACCGCGCAATCGTCGAGCGCAGCCTCGACAACGCTGCCCGGCTCGCCGCCCAGGTCGAGGAGTCGGACGATTTCGAGCTCCTCGCACCGGTTCCCCTGAACGTCGTCTGTTTTCGCTACCGCCCTTCGGGAATCTCCGAGTCGGAGCTCGACGACCTGAACGAACGCATCGCCGACGCGGTGCTGACCGACGGCCGGATCTACGTCGGCACGACCAAGTGGGCTGACAAGGTTGCCTTCCGCCCGGCCTTCGTCAACTGGCGGACGACGAGTGCCGACGTCGACCTGATCCTGGAAACCCTGCGCGACCTGGGCTCGCGCTAGAGGCTCAGACCTCGAGCTTCTCGAGCACCGGGTCGACCGACACCACGTGCCGCTTGAACTTGAGCTCGGGCTCCTCGAGGCCGGCGGCGACGCCGACCAGTTGCGAGAGGTGCAGGATCGGCATGTTGAAGTCGCGACCCGTCTGCGCCTTCAGCTTCGACTGCCAGGCATCGAGCGAGAGGTGGCAGAGCGGACACGGTGTCACCATCGCGTCGGCGCCGGCCTCTGAGGCCTGCTCGATCGGCTGGATCAGCTCCCCCAGCGCGACGTCCTCGCGCGCCTGGATGATCGGGAAGCCGCAGCACTTGATCTTCGCGGGATAGTCGATCGCCTCCCCTCCGCAGGCCTCGATGATCGCCTCGAGCGACCAGGGGCGGTCGGGATCCTCGAAGCCGAGCAGCTTCGACGGCCGCAGGATCTGGCAGCCGTAGAACGGCGCGACCTTGATTCCCTTCAATCCCTTGTGCGCGACCTGACGGAGCCGTTCAGCGCCGTCGTCCTCGACGATCAGCCAGAGCAGGTGCTTGACCTCGATGTCGTACTCGTAGGGCGGGACGCCGACCTTTGCGAGGTTCGTGTTCACGCGCGCGCGGAGCTCGGGATCATTGATCAGCTGGAAGTTCGCCTGCCTGAGGTTGAGCGTGCAGACGTTGCAGATCGTCATCAGCGTCTCGGCCCCGGTGGCAGCGCCGTAGGCGAGGATCCGCGCATTCAGGTGCAGGTAGTAGTCCGGCTCGGCCTCGTGGATGTCGCCGGCGCCGCAACATGTGACCGACTCGAGTTCGTCCAGCTCCAGGTCGAGCTTCGGCGCGAGCGCCTGTGTCGAGATGTCGAGCTCCTTCGCAGAGAGCGAGGCGAGGCAGCCCTTGTAGTAGGCGACCTTGGCCACTAGCCCTCCGCCGCCGGCGGCTCTTCGCCTGGTGTGACCTCGGGCGTGTCGCGCCGGACGCCGCCCGCATCGGTGTGCTCGATCCGCGCCAGCGCGCGCTCGCCCTGGACGATCCCGAGGGCGCCTTCGCGACCCTGCTCGCGCACGAGCTCGTGCAAAGCCCGCGCCTCGTCGACATCGGCGGCCACGTGCACCGGCCCCGGCGGTGGCACCTTGCCGCGCTTGGCGAGCTTGATCGCGAACTTGGTCTCCTTGACGGCCGAGACGACACCCTGCGTTTTCGGTACGAGCTCGGTCTCGCGCAGCCAGCCGGTGGTCTCGGCCGACTTCACGAACCACTTGGCGTGTTTGGCCCCCTTGTCGCGGTCGATGCCCTCCTTGACCGACTCGGCGCCGAGCTTCGCGATCGCGTCACGCGGGTCGACCCCCTTGGGGCAGCGCTCGTTGCAGAAATAGCAGCGGGTGCAGTCCCAGATCCCGTGCTCGTCGTTGTAGTCCTCGAGCCGCTCGACCGAGGTCTGATCGCGGACGTCGCCGACGAATCGGAACCCCTTTGCAAGCGCCGCGGGACCGAAGAACTCGGGGTCGGACTCCATCGAGTTGCACTCGGAAACGCAGCAGCCGCACATGATGCACAGCGCCTCTTTCTGGATCACGTTCACCTGCTGTTGCGAGACGATCCGCTCCTTTTCGAGCACCTCGTCGTAGCCGGGGTCGAGCCAGGGCTTCATCCTGCGGACCTTGTTCCAGAACGGATCCATGTCGACGACGAGGTCCTTGACGATCGGCATGTTCCCCATCGCCGAGATCACCGGCACGTGTCCTTGCTCGACGATCGGGAGCATCCGTTCCTTGCAGGCGAGGACCGCGCGGCCGTCCATCCGCATCCCACACGAGCCGCAGATCATCATCCGGCAGCTCTTGCGGTAGGCGAGGGTGCCGTCCTGCTGGTCCTTGATCAAATCGAGAACGTCGAGCAGGCAGGCCCACTCGGGCGCCTCGATCTCGTAGTCCCGAAGCTCTCGGTCGCCGGTGTCGGCGTCGTAGCGCCAGATCTTGAGCGCGACTTCCATCAGTAGGTCCTCTCCATCGGCTGCCACTTGGTCATCGTCACCGGCTTCCAGTCGAGCACCGGAGCATCTGCGATCCAGCGGACGAGGGTGTGCCTGAGGTAGTTCTCGTCGTCCCGCTCCGGATAGTCGTAGGGACGCGCGTGGGCGCCGCGGCTCTCCTTGCGCGCGAGCCCGCAGACGACCATGCACTGGGCCAGCTCCAGCAGGAATCCGAGCTCGAGCGCCTGGGTCAGGTCGTTGTTGAAGACGTCGCCCTTGTCCTCGACGACGACGTGCTCGTAGCGCTCGCGCAGTCCGGCGACGATCTCGCCCTGCTCGCGCATTTGATCTTCCTTGCGGAAGACGCCGAAGTTCTCGTGCATCGTCTCGGCCAGCTCGTTGCGGATCGACCAGGGGCGCTCGCCCTTGGTGCGGTCGAGCAGGTCTTTGAGGTGGCGCTCGGCATCCGTCTCGACCGACTCGGGCACCTCGATCGTCGTGTGCGTCATGGCCCAGTCGGCTGCGTGGCGGCCGGCCCGCTTCCCGTAGGTGATCGTCTCCATCAGCGCGTTGCCGCCGAGGCGGTTGGCGCCGTGAACAGAGACGCAGGCGCACTCGCCGGCGGCGTACAAGCCCTCGAGCTCGGTGCGGCCGTCGAGGTCGGTGTCGACGCCGCCCATGTGGTAGTGGGCGCCGGGCCGTACCGGGATCGGCTGGTGGATCGGATCGACCCCGGCGTAGGTCATCGCCAGCTCTCGGGTGCCGTGCAGCCGCTCGATGATCTTCTCGGCGCCGAGGTGCCGCATGTCGAGCAGGACGTTCCCGTCGACGCCACGTCCTTCGTCGATCTCGGTCTGCTCGGCGCGCGAGATGACGTCACGCGAGGCGAGCTCCATCGCGTTCGGCGCATAGCGCTTGAGGAAACGGTCGCTCTCCGAGTTCAGCAGGTACGCGCCCTCCCCGCGCGTGCCCTCCGTGATCAGGATCCCCGTCGGCGCCAGCGTCGTCGGGTGGAACTGCATCATCTCCATGTCCTTCAGCGGCACGCCGGCGCGGAGCGCCATCGTCATTCCGTCGCCGGTGCAGGCGTAGGCGTTGGTCGTCCCGACGTAGAGCCGACCTGCGCCCCCGGTCGCCAGGATCACCGTTTTGGCGCCGATCGTCTTCAGGCCGCCGTTCAGCAGGTCCCAGGCGATCACGCCCTGGCAGCGGTCGTCGTTGATCACGAGCTGCCAGGCGAAGTACTCCTCGTACGTCTGGATGTCACGTTTCATCACCTGCTCGTAGAGGACGTGGACGAGCACATGGCCGGTGATGTCCGCGGCGTAAGCGGTGCGCGGCTCGCCGGCGGCGCCAAAGGGGCGCTGAGCAATCCGGCCGTCCTCGGTACGCGAGAAGACGGCGCCCCAGTGCTCGAGCTGGTAGACGTCGTCCGGCGCCTCGTCGCAGAGCACCTGGATCGCGTCCTGGTCGCCGAGGTAGTCCGAACCCTTGACCGTGTCGAAAGCATGCTTCTCAGGGTCGTCATCCGAGGCGTTGCCGAGCGCCGCGTTGATCCCACCCTCGGCCGCGCCGGAGTGGCTGCGCACCGGGTGGATCTTGGAGAGAAGCGCCACATCGGCGCCCGCGTCGAAAGCCTCGATCGCGGCCCGCATTCCCGCGCAGCCGGCACCGACGATCAGCACGTCGTGCTTCGCTTCCACTCGCTCGGACGCTATCGCAAGCGGCTTGGCTTGGGCTTCGGCTTCGTTGCAGCTGCGGCGAGTGCAAGCCGCGAACATGCTGGTGCGGCGGTCGCCCCGCCCAAGCGGAGCGACCGCCACGTCATACCGCTACGGACAACGAATGCGCCGCTCGGCCGAGCACCGGTCGCGGCCACGCCCACCGTCGGCGTAGTCGCGTCCGCCGTTGCCGTTCAGCACGTCGTTGGCTCCAAGCCCGATCAGGCGGTCGGCCCCGCCCTCGCCTTCGAGTCGGTTCACCCCGCCACTGCCTAGCAAGCGGTCGGCGTGCTTCGAGCCGTCGACGTCCTCGAAGTGCGAGAGCCTGTCGGCGCCCCAGCCGACGGCCTTGCCTGTGCCAAGGTTGACTACGACACCGCCGGGCGAGTCGTAGTACATCGCCACGTCGCGCCCAGGGCCCCCGTCGAGCGTGTCGTCGCCGCCGTCGCCGCTGACCAAGTCGCCCCCGCCGCCGCCCTTGATCGTGTCGTTGCCGTCCTCGCCGGCGATCAGGTTCATCCGGTTGTCGCCCGTGAGCACGTCGTCGAAGTCGGATCCGACGATGGAGTTCACGTTTGCGAGGATGTCGGTGCCGTCCCCACTCGCGGTCCGGGCCGAGAGATCCACGGCAACGGGCCCTGGCGCGTCCTTGTAGATCGCGATCGTGAGCGCGGCGTCACCACCGTCGATCCAATCGTCGCCCGCACCGCCGTCGATCCCGTCGAAGAACCCGTCGCCGCCGTCGATCCTGTCGTTCCCATCACCGCCACAGACGAGGTCGTCTCCGTCGTGCGCGTTGATGACGTCGTTGCCTCCGAGTCCGACGATCACGTCGTCTTTGCTTGTGCCTGCAAGCAGGTCGTCGCCCTCCGTTCCGACAATCGTGGCCTTCTCGCCAAGACACGTCGGCACTGAATCGGCCGGCGCACCGGCCGCGACGGCCAGAAGCCCCGTCGCCGCCGTCGCCGCCACCACCGCCACCTTCAGCCTGCCGTTCATCACGCCCTCCTTGGCCCCGGTCGGATTGCCTCGGTTCGACCGAACCTAGGAGAGCGCTGTTAGCCGCCAATCAGCAGCTTGTAACGATTGCAGCGGGAAAGGTTTGGATTTTGGTCAGACGCGCGGGCCCGCAGCGACCACATCCGGCCCAGCGTCTTCCGCGAACTGCTGGAAGTTGTCCCGGAACATCTGGGCCAGGTCGCGGGCTTTGCGATCGTACGCCTCGGGATCGCGCCACGTGGAGCGCGGGTCGAGCAGCCCCGACTCGACCCCCGGAACCGCTGCCGGAACCTCGAAGCCGAACAACTCATCGGTTCTGAACTCCGCATCCGCGAGCCGGCCGGACAGCGCCGCATGCAATAGCGCGCGCGTTGCCGCGATCGGCATCCGCTCGCCCTCGCCGAACGGGCCGCCCGTCCAACCCGTGTTGACGAGCCAGACCGTCGCGCCGTGGCGATCGAGTCGTTCGCCGAGCATGTGCGCGTAGACCGCGGGCGGTTGGGTCAGGAAGGGCGCGCCAAAGCAGGCCGAGAATGTCGGCTGCGGCTCGGTAACCCCGATCTCGGTCCCTGCGAGCTTCGCCGTGAAACCGGAGAGGAAATAGAACTTCGCCTGTTCGCGCGACAGGCGTGCGATCGGCGGCAGAATCCCGAATGCGTCCGCGGTCAGGAAGACGACAGAGCTCGGATGACCGGCTCGCTTGGTCGGCAAGGCGTTCGCGATCTGCTCCAGCTTGTACGCCGCGCGCGTGTTCTCCGTCTTCGAGTCGTCGTCGAGGTCGAGCATGCCGCGCTCATCGACGATCACGTTCTCGAGCACGGTGCCAAAGCTCTCGGTCGTCTTGTAGATCTCGGGCTCGGCCTCCGGCGAGAGGTGGATGACCTTCGCGTAGCAGCCCCCTTCAATGTTGAAGACCCCGTTGTCCGACCAGCCGTGCTCGTCGTCACCGATCAAATGGCGTGCGGGATCCGCGGAGAGCGTCGTCTTCCCGGTGCCGGAGAGGCCGAAGAAAACGGCGACGTCGTCCTCGTCACCGACGTTCGCCGAACAATGCATCGGCAGGACGCCGTCGAGCGGCAGCCGGTCGTTCATCAGCGTGAAGATCGATTTCTTGATCTCGCCGGCGTAGAAGGTCCCCCCGATCACGATCTCGGCCCGGCTCAGGTGGAGCACGACGAAGGTCGCGCTTCGGGTGCCGTCCTCCTCGGGCTCTGCCTCGACTGCGGGTGCGTGGAGGATGAGCGCGTCTGGCTCGAACTCCTCCAACTCCTCGTCAGTCGGCTCGATGAACAGCGTCTTGGCAAAAAGGGCGTGCCACGGGCTGTAGGTGATCACCCGAACCCCGAGCCGCTGGGCAGGATCGGCGCCCGCGAACGAGTCGACGACGTAGAGGTCCTGGTGCTCGAGAAACGACGTCACCTTGTCGCGCAACCCGTCGAATTGACCTTCGTCCAGCTCCTGGTTGACGGTGCCCCACCAGACTCGCTCCTCTGACCCCGGCTCGCGGACGAGGAACTTGTCCTTCGGCGAGCGCCCCGTGTGGCGACCGGTGTCGACGACGAGCGGGCCGCCCTCCGCAAGCCGGCCCTCGTCTCGCCGCAGCGTGTGCGTGTAGAGGACAGAGGTCGAGGGATGGACGTAGACGCGGCCGCCGGCGTCGATTCCGTGCTCTCCGAGATCGATACGTCCCTCGGCTCCGATCGTCAATGCCACGCCGCGTCTCCTTTCCGGTGGCGCAAAAACACGACCCGGCAGCTCGCGGGTCGGACGCCATATCGTACGCATGCTGCGGATCTGCGGCGGCTTGTACCGTGGCCGCGTGGAGCTCCGGCCGCCCGAACCGCCTCTCTCCGACGGAACCGTGTCGCTCCGACCGTGGACGCTCGACGACGTGCCCGCAATCGCCGCCGCGTGCGACGACATCGAGATCGCCCGCTGGATCCACCAGTTGCCGAGCCCGTACCGCGAGAGCGACGCCCGCGAGTACGTGCTCTCGACGGTGGTCGCCTGGAACGACGGACTCGGGGCCTTCTTCGCGGTGGTCGACTGCGCTTCCGGCACCGTCGTCGGCTCGATCGCGCTACACGTGCTCGACCGCGAGCTGGCGAACCTCGAAGTCGGTTACTGGACGGCGGCTTCCGCCCGCGGGCGCGGGCTGACGACTCGGGCGCTGATGCTCCTGTCAGCGTGGGCCTTGCGCGAGGCCGGCGCCGAGCGGGTGCAGCTTCGGGCGGACGTTCGCAACACGGCGTCGCTTCGGGTCGCCGAGAAGGCGGGGTTCACGCGCGAGGGCACGCTTCGCGCCAGTGGGGTCAACGCCCGTGAGGGCCGCCGTGTCGACTACGCCGTGTTCTCGCTTCTTCCGGAAGAAGCCGGGTAGAGGCTTCGGCCGCGTGAGCGCGAAGTCGCGCTTTCGTGGACGAGCGAGTGACAAGGTTTCTCGAGAGCCCCGCGCTCTCGGAGTCCACCCGGCGTGCGTACGGCGTCGACGTGCGGCAGTTCAGCAGCTGGCTCGCCAGCCGCGGACTGGAGCTCGACGACGTCGACGTTCGCGCGTTCTCCGAGTACGCGTCCGAGCTCGGCCGTCGCCGCCCGAAGCTCGCCCCGGCCACGATTGCGCGGAAGCTCGCCGCCGTACGCGCGCTCGTGCGTTTTGCGCTCGGGCCCGACCGCGTCCCGGATGCCTCATTCGCGCCGAAGCGCCCGCGGCGGCTGCCGGAAGCTCCGAAGTCGGAGGAGGTCGACACAGAGCTCGCTGGGCTCGAACGCGACGGCCCGCTCGGCCTCCGAAACCGCGCCATGGGCGAGCTCGTCTACTCGGCCGGGCTCCGGAGCCGCGAGGCCGTCGACCTGGATCTCGGCGACGTCGACTTCGAGCAGGAGCTCGTTCACGTGCGGGGCAAGGGCGGCAAGGAGCGTCTGGTTCCACTCGGTGAGGAGGCCGCGCATTGGGTGGCGCGGTATCTGCATCAGGCTCGTCCCGACCTGGCGAGAGGTGCAGAGAACGCGCTCTTCCTGTCCGCTCGCGGGCGTCGCCTCGACACGAGCACCCTGCGGCGGCTGTTGCCCCATCCGCACCGGATGCGCCACGCCTTCGCCACCCACCTGCTGGAGGGAGGCGCCGACCTCCGCACGATCCAGGAGCTGCTGGGGCACAGCTCGCTGTCGACGACCCAGATCTACTCGCACGTCGACGGCCGACGCCTGCGCCGCGTGTACGACCGGTCGCACCCGCGCTCCTAGCGTCGCGCTTCACGGGGGAAACCCGGTTTCCCCCGTGGACCCCCTCGTCATGTTGACGCGCGTCCCGCGCAGTTAAGGCTCCGGCGGGCCAAGCCCGCCTCCGCCATGGGAACATTCCCGGCCGCGTCCTGGGTCGATCCGGTCGCAGGCAATCGGGTATGCGTACCGAAGTCTCAGCGGATGGCCACGGTGGCGAGGGACCCGGATCTCGAAGGCTTCCTTGCGTTGCTCGCGGCCACTCGGGCGCCGCGGACAGTCGACGCGTACCGGCGCGACCTGCTCGATCTCGCGGCACACGTCGAACGGCCGCTGAAGACGGTGACGACTGCGGAGATCGAGCGCTACCTCGCCGAACTGCGGGCCGAGGGGCGCTCGCCGGCGACCATCTCGCGGCGAATTGCAGCCGCCCGGTCGTTCTTCCGACATCTCGTGCTGCTCGGAGCCCGAGGCGACAACCCGGCTGCGGCCGTTGCCCTGCCGCGCAAGGCGCGGCGCCTCCCGCGCACGCTCTCGCCATCCGAGGCCGAACGGCTGATCGACGCGGCGGCCGGGACAACACCGCGCGCGCTCCGCGACCGCGCCCTTGTCGAGTTGCTCTACGGCGCCGGCCTGCGAGTCGGCGAGGCAGTCGGGCTCGGCAAGACCGACGTCGATCTCGAGCAACGTCTCGTCAGAGCGACCGGCAAGGGCTCGAAGGAGCGAATCGTCCCGCTCGGGCGCCCAGCGGCGGATGCGCTGCGACGCTACCTCTCGCGCGGACGCCCCCACCTCGATCGCCGGCACCGGGCGGAGCTCTTCCTGAACGCCCAGGGTGGCGGCCTGACCCGCGCCGGCGTGTTCCTCGTCCTCCGCCGGCTTGCCGAGAAGGCCGGGCTAGAGCCGGAACGTGTTCACCCGCATCTCCTCAGACACTCGTTCGCCACCCACCTGCTCGAAGGCGGGGCCGATCTCCGGAGCGTCCAGGAGATGCTGGGCCACGCCGATCTCGCGACGACCGAGCTCTATACGCACGTCAGCGATCGGCGTCGTCGCGAGCTCTACTTCAGTGCTCATCCCCACGCGCGGCGCGGGGTTTCAAAGAGCTGAAAACTGTCGAGAATCAGGGACGGTGTCGCTTGACCCGCACGTCCTCGGTCTCTTCGCCTCCACCTTCTGCGTCGCGCTGCTGATGACCCTCTCCGGGATTCAGAAGAGCCTCCTCGGCTGGAAAGACGGGCGCCGCTATTGCCATTCGTGCGGCCGACGGCTGCGCAGCGGCTGTACCTGTCGTTAGCGCCCCTTCTTCTTCAAAAGCTCGGCGACCCGTTTCGCGGCCGCCCGTAGCTCGCGATCCGCTTCGTCGTCACCCGCGAGGCCTTCGAGGATGACGATCGTGTCGCGCTGGGGCGAGCCGTTCTTCAGAACCACGACCGCGAGCCTGCGAACGGCTGGATTCTCTTCACCGTCCGAGACGAGCCTGTGCAGCAGCGATCGGTCCGCATTGACGTCGCCGGGATGGTCTCGCGAGAGGAGCTCGAGCGCGAGCAGCGCCGAGCCCCGGCAGGCCGGGCTCTCGTCCTCGAGTCCTCGGCGAAGCAGCTCGAGCTTCTGCCGGAAGCGGAACTGCCCGATCGCCCTGTAGGCGACAGCGCGTTCGCGGTAGTCCCGGCTGCGCGCGGCGGACTCGAGCTCCTCGTCCCACTGCGAGCGGAGCTGCGCAAGCTCGGTTTGCGACCCTTGCTGCGCGAGGTCGTCGGCCTGGGCGGCGGCCTCGGCGAGCGTCAAGAGACCGACTGGAGCGAGCGAGTCGCGGGCCCGACATACCGTGCCGACGGCCGGAAGAGCCGGCCGGTCCGCTTCTGCTCGAGGATGTGCGCCGACCAGCCCGCGACGCGGGAGCAGGCGAACATGGCGGGTGCCAGCCTCGGCGGAATCTCGGCGACATCGAGGACGATTGCCGAGTAGTACTCGACGTTGGTCGCGAGCACGCGCTCGGGATGCCGCTCCTGCAGCGCCTTCAAGGCGACCTGCTCGAGCTCCTCGGCCAGCTCGACTTGTGGCGACCCCAGTTCTTTCGCTGTCCGCTTGAGAATCCGCGAGCGCGGATCTTCGGCGCGGTAGACGCGGTGCCCGAAGCCCATGATCCGTTTCCCGCTCTCGAGCGCCTCCCGTACCCAGCGCTCGGGATCGCCCAGCTGCTGCACCTCCTGGAGCATCGGCTTCACGTACGCAGGCGCGCCTCCATGGAGCGGTCCGGACAGCGCCCCGACGGCGGCCGAGAGCGCAGCGCCGCAGTCGGCGCCGGTCGAAGCGGTCACGCGTGCGGTGAAGGTCGAGGCGTTGAGCCCGTGCTCTGCCGTGCAGATCCAGTACGTGTCGATCGCCGTGGCGGCTCGGGGGTCGGCCTCGCCGCGCCAGCGAAGGAGAAACTTCTGAGCCGCTGTGTGCCCCTGAGCGACGACGTCGTCGGGAACGTCATCGGTCTTGCCGTCTGCGACACGGGCCGAGCGGGCGACGATCGCCATCATCTC
>Ga0070696_100002783_pt1 | contig 11610 bp, 9 predicted proteins | sample KBSK1253metaG_FD_65474 | JGI IMG/M metagenome (GOLD analysis project Ga0070696, IMG submission 65474) | Corn, switchgrass and miscanthus rhizosphere microbial communities from Kellogg Biological Station, Michigan, USA - KBS K1-25-3 metaG | ecosystem: Host-associated > Plants > Roots >... | reverse complement strand
CCATCCGGCGCATCGTGCCACGCCAACGTCCCGCGCGCTTGAGCCGCGGACGTCATCGCACGTCATCGTGCTGAAACACGCGACCTTGACGCTCCCCACCACGCGGCGCAGCATTTCACCGAGAGAGCGCCGTCACGCTCGCATGCCATCGACCCGACCAGGAGGACCAGATGACCCTGACGCGCGACCGCCGGACGGAGCTGCTCGCCGCCGCGCCCCTCCTTGCCAGCGTCGACGCGGATGGGCTCGAGCGGATCGCGGCGCGCACGATCGAGGTCGCGTTCACGGACGGTCACGTCATCGCCCGCCAGGGCGAGGTCGGAACCGGGTTCTTCCTGATCGCCGACGGCGCGGTCAAGGTCGTGCGCGATGGCCAGACCATCGCGACCCTCGGCCCGGGCGACTTCTTCGGCGAGTTGTCGGTGCTCGACGGCCGGCCCCGCGTGGCCCAGGTCATCGCCGTCGGGCCGACCACCTGCCTCGCGCTGGCGACCTGGGACCTCGAGGCGGTGATCAACGAGCAGCCGTCGGTCGGTCTCGCGCTGTTGCGTGGCCTGGCCGAGCGTCTTCGGACGCTGACCGAAGCCGGCCGACACTGACCCAGGCGCGCGACCCCGTCACGTCCGGCATGTCCGCCACGCCCAGCTCACCGGGTGCGTCCATCCCGACCGGCCCACCGACCGGCACGGTCACCTGCCTGTTCACCGACATCGAGGGCTCGACGCGCCTGGAGATCGACCTGGGCACGGGGCCATACCGCGACATCCGCGAGCGCCACCGCGAGCTGCTGCGAGCGCCGTTCGCCGCCCAGGGCGGGTACGAGCAGGGCACCGAGGGCGACTCGTTCTTCGTGATCTTCCGTGGTGCGACCCAGGCCGTGCTGGCCGCCGTCGACGCGCAACAGGCTATCGCGGCCGAGCCCTGGCCCGATGGGGTCGCCCTGCGCGTCCGCATGGGCCTCCACACCGGCGACATCGAGAGCACGGGCGCCGACGTCATCGGCTACGCCATCAATCGGACCGCGCGCATCGCGGCCGTGGCCCATGGCGGCCAGGTCCTGCTGAGCGACGCGACCCGTGCGCTCGTCGACGGCGCACTGCCCGACGGCGTCGGCCTCCGCGACCTCGGGGAGCATCGACTCAAGGACCTGAGGGCACCGGAGCGGCTCGCCCAGCTCGTCATCGACGGCCTGCCGAACGATTTCCCGCCGCCGCGCTCGCTCGACGCGCGCCCGAACAACCTGCCGACCCAGCTCACCACGTTCGTGGGCCGGGACAAGGAACTGGGCGAGGCGGTCGCCCTGCTCGGCGGCACCCGGCTGCTGAGCCTGACCGGTCCGGGTGGCACCGGCAAGACGCGCCTGTCGCTGCAGGTCGCGGCCGCGGCTGCCGACGACTTCACCGACGGGATCTGGTTCGTGGCCCTGGAGCCCGTCCGCGACCAGGCGCTGGTGGCCCCGACCATCGCCCGCGTGCTGGGCGTGGCCGACAACCGGAACCGCCCGGCGATCGACACCCTTGCCGACCACATCGGAGACCAGCGGATGCTGCTGGTGCTCGACAACTTCGAGCAGGTCGTGGCCGCGGCGCCGGTCATCACCGATCTGCTTCGGCGATGCGCCAACCTCGTCGCGCTCGTCACGACGCGCATCGCGTTGCGGGTCTCCGGGGAGCAGGAGTACGCGGTCCCCGGCCTTCCCGCGCCGCCCGACACGAGCCGCCTGTCGGAGGTCGACCGGCTGAACCTGCCGCGGGCCCTGCGGGAGTACGACCTCGACACCCTCAACCAGTTCGAATCGGTCCGGCTGTTCATCGCTCGCGCGTCGGCCGTGAAGGCGGGGTTCACGGTCACGAACGCGAACGCCCCGGCCGTGGCCGGCATCACGGCGCGCCTGCACGGCATGCCCCTGGCGATCGAGCTCGCCGCCGCTCGCATCAAGCTCCTGACCCCCGACCAGATCCTCGCCAGGCTCGAGCATCACCTGGCGCTGCTGACGGCGGGCTCGCGCGACCTGCCGGAACGGCAGCAGACGCTGCGCGGCGCCATCGCCTGGAGCTACGACCTGCTCGACGACGGCGCCAAGCGCCTCGTCGACCGGCTGTCCGTGTTCCGCGGCGGCTGTGAGCTCGAGTTCGCCGAGGCCGTCTGCGGTCCGTCCGAGGAGCTCGGGATCGACGTGTTCGACGGCCTCAGCGCCCTGGTCGATCAGAGCCTGTTGCGGATCGACGACACCGGCGGCGGAGAACCCCGGTTCGCGATGCTCGAGACGATCCGCGAATACGCCGCCGAGATGCTCGACACGGGCGGAGAGGCGGACGAGCTCGCGTCCCGCCACGCGCACGCGATGCTCGACCTCGCGGAGCGAGCCGCCCCGAACCTGTCAGGGACGGATCAGCGCCTCTGGATCGACCGGCTCGAGCGCGAGCATGACAACCTCCGGGCGGCGCTCGAATGGGCCACGGCCAGGCCCGAGTCGGAGGTCGCAGCGCGGATGGGCTTCGCCCTGTGGCGGTTCTGGCAGCAGCGCGGCTACCTCAACGAGGCGCGGATCAGGTTCGAGGCCATGGCCGCCCAGGACTGGGACCTGGACCCCGTCTGCGCCGCCCGGTTCGCCGAGGGTTTCGGCGGGGTCGCCTACTGGCAGGCCGACCATCCGACCGCCGATCGCTGGTACCGCGAGGCGCTCCGGATCTGGCGCGAGATCGGCGACAAGCGCGAGATCGCCAACGCGCTCTACAACGACGCCTATGCCGACATCCTGCCGCTGATGGGCCTGAGCGGCCAGGCACTGACCGAGATGCAGCGAGGGCCGAAGTACGACGAGGGCCTGCGCAAGCTCGAGGAGGCGCTGGCGCTCTACCGCGAGGTCGGCGACAAGGCGGGCGAGGGCAACATCCTGTGGGCGCTGGGCAGCTACAACTACTTCACCGCGGCCGCCGCCCCGGCCGAGCACTGGTACCGCGAAGCCCTGGAGCTCCACCGCGAGACCGGCCAGCGGACGATGGAAGCCTGGTCGCTGCACATGCTGGCCCTCGTCCAGGTCGGCCATGGGGAGTTCGTCGAGTCCGCGGTCCATGCCCGCGAAGGGTTGAAGATCTTCCAGGACGCCGGCGACGTCGGTGGGATCACGCTGGTCCTCGACGACCTCGCGTCGATCGCCGTGGGCGCCGGCGACTTTCCCCGAGCGGGTCGCCTCTACGGTGCCGCCCGGAACCTGCAGGCCAAGAGCGGCACCATGCTGGCGAACTACGTGGAAGAGACGTATACGACCTACAACGCCCCATCGCCCAAGTCCGTGCTGAGCCCGGAAGACTTCGATCGCTATGTCGCGGAGGGCGCCTCGATGGGGCTCGACGAGGTCGTCGCCTACGCGATGGGGGAGGTCAAGCCGGGCGCCTGACCCGGCTCAGGCAGGGCAAGCACCCGTCGCGGTCGGCTCGGCTAGACTGGCGCTCCGATGACCGCCGAGCCCCGTCCCCCCGATCTGGTGCCGCCGGCGACGTCGCCGGCCGGGGCGGATGGCCGATCCCCGGCGCGTGACAAGACCGGGATCCCCAAGAACCCCGGTCGGCGCGATCTCGGCATGAAGGTCTCGCTCCTCTTCCCGGACCGCGACATCGTCGAGAAGTTCTACGTCCCGGTCATCTACACCGCCTGCCGGACGTGCTACTCGGAAGAGGTTCCCGAGGAGATCTTCGAAAAGGCCGTCGGCGGTGGCTACGACCCGGCCAAGATGCAGAAGCTCATCTCGTCGGTCATCGAGTCGGGCCATGGCTCGACGATCGAGCACGTCGTCTTCACGTTCGCGATCACCGGCGTCTCGCGCACCCTGTCGCACCAGCTCGTCCGGCACCGTGCCGGCGTCGCCTTCGACCAGCAGAGCCAGCGCTACGTGAAGTTCAAGGACCAGGCGACGATGCTGCCGCACTCGATCGCTGAGGGCGACCCGGCCCTGCGCGAGCGCTACGAGGCCCAGATCGAGGGGGCCCTCGGCCTGTACGGCGAGATGCTCGGGGCTGGCGTGCCCGGCGAGGACGCCCGGTTCGTCTTCCCGAACGCGGCCCGCACGAACCTCGTCATGACGACGAACCTGCGGGCGCTCATCCACATGTCCGGACTGCGCCTGTGCACGATGGCCCAGTGGGAGATCCGCCGGCTGTTCCAGCTGGTCCGCCACGAGATCTTCAGCGTGTCGCCCTTCCTCGGGTCGTTCCTGGCACCCAAGTGCGTGCCGCTGGGCTACTGCGACGAGTTCAAGAACCGCGATGAGCACTGCCCGATCCGACCGCACAAGGACAACGTCCTTGGCGCGTGGGCCGACAAGCAGGCGGCGGCCAAGGCGGCCGGGCGGGAGCTGCCGCAGGCGTGACGATCCAGCTCCAGTTCGACCGCATCCCGCCGGGCGTCGAGATCGGTCCCCACCGTCACGGGGTCGAGACGATCGTGTACCTCGCGGTGGGCGAGCTGGTGTTCGAGCACGGCGAGGCGCTCGAGCGCCGAGCGCTCGTCCGCGCCGGCGATGTGCTGTACGAGGCGCCGGCCGAGCACCACCTCGTGCGCAACGAAGGCTCGGTCGATGCCCTGGCACTGCTCGCGTCCGTGGACCCCGACCCACGCCAGGCCGGCGTCGTGTTCCGCCGCTGGGACGACGCCGACGAGCCGGTCCGGCGGGGTGACAGCGCGCCCGTCGTCGAGGCCGACGGGATCGCTCGTCGCCTCATCGTGCGGCCCGGCGACTTCGGGACCGCCACGTTCACGATCAGCGAGGTGGTCGTGGCGCCCGGCGCGTCCGACGCGTGGCATCGCCATCCGGGGGCGGAGCACGCGATCGTCGTCTTCGAGGGTCGCGGCGTCGTGACCGTCGACGAGACGTCCGAGACGCTCGAGCCGCTGACCGGCATCCGCGTGGAACCCGGCTTGACCCACCGTGTCGAGAACACCGGCCGCTCGCCTCTGCGCTATTACGTCTGCTCGTCGCCCGGGACGGATCCGCTCGACGATCGCGAGCCGGCCGAGGCGCCGCCCCGCCGGCTGGACGCCTAGCCCGACCCGGCCTGGGCGCGATCGCCCGCCCAGTCGCCCTCGACGATCCGCAGCTCGCGCGTGTCGGCATCGGCGGCCAGGAACTCGAACAGCCTCGTCCCCTCTGCCTCGATCTCCTCCCGCGGCGCGCCGGCCAGCGGGACCGCGAGCTCGATGGTCATCGTGGCGCGGCCCTTCTCCCGCCGGATCCGCCACGCGCCCGAGATGAAGCCATCGATGAGCACGCCGCCCTTCCAGACGAGGTCCGGGACCGTGACCCGCTTCACCAGGATCCGCGACCGGTCGTCATGCGACAGGAAGATGTTGTCGTACTGCGGCAGGAAGCGGACCGGCGCGGGCACGTCCGGGTCGACGAGCAGCCCGTCCTGGACATCGAACAGCTCGCGGCCGGCCTCGTCCCGGAACGTGCGGAGGCGCGGCCGGAGTCGTTCCACGACCTCGCGAAGCCCGGTCAGCCAGGACCAGATCCGGATGTCGGACACGCTCGCCGGGCCGAAGGCGGCGAGATAGCGCAGCACGACGTCGTCCGCGGCCGTGTCCGTGCCGGGCGGACGGCTGAGCCAGGTCTCGACGGTCAGCGCCCGCGGCGGGGCCTTCTTTCCCCACAGCCCGCGCGGCGGCACTTGGACGATGGGCAGCAGGAAGCGCGACGCATAGGCAAGGGAGTTGGGGGTTCGGTCGGGCCAGCGCTCGGCCAGCGCCACCGCCAGCTGGGCCGTCGTGAGCGGCTCCTTGTCGAGCAGCTCGCGGCCCGCCGCCACGACCTCGGCGAGATCCAGCCCGACGAGGTCCTTCGCGAACGGACTGCCCCGCCAGGCGCGCTCCAGCACGTCCTGCAGGACCGGCCGCAAGGCGAGGAAGTCCCGCCCGGTCATGAGGTGAAGCGTCGTACGCAACGTGCTGCCCCGGACGGCGCGGCGCTCCTCGATGAGCGTGCTCAGCTCGGCGGGGTCGAAGCCCTCGATGCGGGTCCACAGCCCGACGTAGGGGTCGATCGGTTCCTGCGCCTGCATCCCGACGAGATGCTCGATGACGGCCTCGGCCGGGCGCGCGACGCGCTCGAGGAGGAACTGGCGGCCGAGGAGCGTTCGATTGAGGGCCCGGCGGCTCAACACCGGAGCGCCCGAGGACGCCGTCACTCGCGGTCGGGCACTAGCCTTCGGCAAGGTCAGCCAGGAAGCGCCGGATGACGCGCGCCAGCCTGGGTCCGGCCACGGCCCCCGATTCGAGGACCTCCTCGTGGGTCAGGGGCTCGCCCGTGTACCCGGCTCCGGCGTTCGTCACGAGCGAGACCCCGCACACCTCCAGGCCGATCCAGCGGGCCGCGATGCACTCGAGGACCGTGGACATCCCGACGGCGTGGCCGCCCAGCCCGGCGAACATGCGGACCTCGGCCGGTGTCTCGTAGGTCGGCCCGGTCAGGCCGACGTAGATGCCCTCCCGGACCTCCACATCCTCGGCCGCCGCGGCGGCGTGGAGCCGGCGGCGCAGGCGTGGGCTCCAGGCGTCGGTCAGGTCCGTGAACCGTGGGCCGAGCTCGTCGGCGTTGGGCCCGATCAACCCGCTGCGCCCCGTGAGATTGATGTGGTCGGTCATCACCATCAGCGTCCCGGGACCGAACGACGGATCGAGCCCGCCCGCAGCGTTGGTCAGGACGACGATCTTCGCCCCGAGCGCCCCGAACAGCAGCACCGGCTGGATGACCAGCCCCGGATCGTTGCCCTCGTACAGGTGGAAGCGGCCCTGGAGCATGACGACCGACCGGCCGCCGAGTCGGCCGAGCAGCAACCGTCCGGCGTGACCCGGCGCCGTGGCGGCGGGCCAGCCGGGGAGTTCCGCGAACGGGATCGCGACGCCGTCCTCGAGGTCGTCGGCTAGGCTACCCAGTCCCGAGCCCAGCACGATCCCGACCTCGGGCACGAGCGGGGTGCGCTCGCGGACGGCGGCGAGGAGGGCGGCGATCCGGGCGGGTTGCTCGGCGGGTGGGATCGGGCGCGTCGGATCGACGGTCACGGTCACGGTCGAGTCGGGCAGGTCAACGGCTTGGGGGGCCTCCAGGGTCCGTCCAGCATAGGACGCCCGAGGCTCGCGAACTTCGTCCGCCCGACGGAAGTATCGACACCGGGATGCCGATCGCGTCCCGTCGGGCGTTTGGTCCCTCGGTCGGGCCGTGGTGAGACGGCACGAGGACTCGGGTAACGAAGCGCCCGAAGCGACCGGCGCAGAACGAAGGTCCTTGATGTGATCTCGGTTCCTCAGATCCTGTCGGCCCCTTCGGGCAAGACCTACGGTAGGGTGACCGACCGGAGACGGTCAACGCGCTTATCCACGAACCTCACCAAGAGGCCGAAACGCTGTCCACGAACCCCGTCCACCTGTGGATAACCCTGTGGACGAGCGGCCGCGGCGGATGGGCGAACCCCGGCGTCAGCCCCCCATCGCGAACATCTCGACCTTCGGGAGGTCGGACGTCGATCGCGAGCGCAACTCCGAATACCGATCGTCCCGAGCGCGCCAGGCGTCGGACAGGAAGGCGACCAGCTCGTCCTGGGTCGAGCCGTCGCGGAGCACCGCCCGGACATCGCGCCCGGCGACCGCGAACAGGCACGTGTACAACTTCCCGTCCGCGGACAGGCGCGCCCGCGTGCAGTCCCGGCAGAAGGGGCGGGTGACGGACGAGATGATCCCGAACTCCCCCATGCCGTCCAGGTACCGCCACCGGCCGGCGACCTCGCCGCGGTAGCCGGGGTCGGCGGGCTCCGCGGCCCAGACCGCGCCGACCGTATCGATCAGCTCCTGGGCCGGCACGACCTCGTCGAGCCGCCAACCGTTGGAGTGCCCGACATCCATGTACTCGATGAAGCGCAGGGTCACGCCGGTCTCGCGCGCCCACTGTGCCATCGGCACGATCGACGACTCGTTCACGCCGCGCCGCACGACCATGTTGACCTTGACGGGCGTGAGTCCCGCCTCGATCGCGGCATCCACCCCGTCGAGGACCCGGGCGACGGGGAAGTCGACGCCGTTCATCGCGCCGAACACCGCGTCGTCCAGCGAGTCCAGGCTGACCGTGACCCGGCGCAATCCCGCCTCGGCCAGCGGCCGGGCCAGCGCCCGCAGGGCAGCGCCGTTGGTCGTGAGCGTCAGGTCGAGCTCCCGCCCGTCAGGCGTCCGCAGCGCCGCGAGCATGCCGATGAGGGTCGGCAGGTCGCGCCGGACGAGCGGCTCACCACCGGTGATGCGCAGCTTTTCGACGCCGAGCTCGATGAACGCGCGGGCCGCGCGCTCGATCTCCTCGAAGCTCAGGACCTGGTCCCGCGGCAGGAACGCGTAGTCGCGGCCGAACACTTCCTTGGGCATGCAATACGTGCAGCGGAAGTTGCAGCGGTCCGTGACGGAGATCCGCAGGTCGTGGAGCGGGCGGCCGAGCGTGTCCAGTGGTCCCATCGCCACCCATCCTACTCGTGAAGGCCGTTGCGGCCTCACAACACCGGTCCCTGACGACCTACCCGACGGTACGACCGGCGACCGCCGCTGGTACCTCTAGCGGACTCCACCGGACCAACCCTCGGAGGCACTATGCCGACACACCCAGAGCAAGCCCCAGCCCAAACCCGACCGAGGATCCCACCGCATGGCCACGACCGACGCCAAGCCCGGTTTCCGTCTCCCATGGAGCGCGGAGCGAAGTGAGCCCGACGCCCTTGCCGAGACGGCGGGTGATGCGCCGGTCAGCGAAGCCCTCCCGCACGACCAGGAGATCGAGACGCCCCACATGATCGACGCTTCGCACACCGCCACCGACCAGACGACCACGGACGACGAGGGGTCGACCGCCTCAGGGGCCGTCGACGAGGGGTCGACCGTTTCCGACACCGTCGCCGAGGGGTCCCAGCCGACCGACATCGCCGAGGAGCTCGTCCCGTCGCACGACCCGGAGAGCAACAACGGCCGCAAGCCCAACAAGTTCATGGCCGACCTGACGCGCGCCATGCAGGGCGCCGCCGAGACCGCCAAGGCCGACACCCTGGCCCGCTTCAGCGCGGATGCCAAGGCGCACATCGAGACGATCCACGCCACGACCGGGGTCGAGGCCACCGAGCTGCGCAAGCAGGCCGACGACGACGTCGCCTCCATCCGCGAATGGTCCAAGGCCGAGATCGCCCGGATCCGCGAGGAGACCGACGAGCGCATCACGCATCGCAAGGCCCGCCTCGAGCGCGAGATCGAAGCCCACGCGGCCGAGATCGAAGGGCGCATCGAGCGCGTCCAGCGGCGCGTCGACGCCTTCGAGGCCGAGATGGCCGCCTTCTTCGAGCGCCTGCTCGCCGAGGACGACGCCACTCGCTTCGCCGCGATGGCCGAAAGCCTGCCCGAACCGCCCCCGTTCGACAGCGATACCTTCGAGGATGCACCGGTCGCGGAGGCGTCCCACACCCAGATCGCCGACCAGCCGGCCGAGCGAAGCGTCGTCGTCGACCCCTGGCCCGAGACACCCACTGAGGCGGTCGCCGAGACCGTCGACACACCCGAGGCCGAGGTCGTCGGCGATACCACCGTTGCGTTGGATGCCGAGTCCACTGGCTACACGCTCGGCGAACGGATCGGCGAGTCGTTCAACGGAACGGTGACCACCGACGGCGAGCCCACGACCGACCAGCCAGCGGCCGAAGCCGAGACCACCGAGCCCGAGGTCACAGAGTTCGTGGCCGAGGCCGAAGGCACCGAGACCGAAGCCGTCGACCCCCGCCTCGACGCCCTGGGCCTTACCCCGAACTTCGAAGCCGCCGAGGCCGAGGCAGCCGCCTTCACCCCGGAAGAGAACCCGGCTGACGAGGAGATCACCGTCATCGCCGACGACGCCCTCGCCGCTCGCATCGCCGGCCTGGTGCCGGAGGCCGAGGCCGCCGGGACGGAGTCGAACACGACCCGTGTCGTCGTCACCGGCCTCGTCAGCGTCGCCAGCATCGCGGGCTTCAAGCGCCAGCTCTCCCGAGTCGCCGGAGTCCATTCGGTCGGCGTCTCGTCCGGCCCCGATGGTGAGTTCCTCTTCGCCGTCTCGCACGACGCAGAGATCGTCCTGCGCGACGCGGTCACGACCCTCCCCGGCTTTGGCGCCCGCGTCACGGCCGAGGCTCCCGGCGAACTGACCGTCACCGCCCGCGATCCCGAGTCCGAGGGCTGATCGTGCCGCGACCGAGCATCGCGATCGCCCTGCCGCCCGACGAGTCGGTCCCGGTCGCCACCGAACTGCGCGAGGCGGGCTTCAACGTCATCACCGTCAATGAGCCCGACGAGCTCGAGGCACTGCTGGCGAGCACCCGCGACGTCGGCGTCGCGATCCTGGATGGCGAGACCGATTTCGACCGATCGCTCGAGTTCTACGGCCTCCTGCGCGATGCCGGTCGCGCCATCCCGGCCCTCATGGTCGTCTCGCAGCGGACGCTCGACCAGCTCGGCTCCAGGGCCGGCGGCGCCGTCGAGGACGAATACTTCACACGCCCTTACTCGGCCGAGTCACTTCGTTGGCGGGTCGAGGCGATGTGCATCCGCAGCCAGACCGTCGACGACGGCTCCGGCCCGGTCCTGCAGAGCGGCCCGATGGAGGCCGACGGCTGGACCCACCGCGCCACGGTCATCGCGGTCTTCAACCCGAAGGGCGGCGTCGGCAAGACGACGATCGCCACGAACCTCGCCTCGGCGCTCCAGATGCGCAAGGGACAGAAGGTCCTCCTGGTCGATGCCGACACCGTCACCGGGCACGTGACCACGTCGCTCGGCATGAGCGAGGCCCGGACGGTCGTCGACAGCTGGCGGGATGAGCCCGATGGCGGTCCGATCGAGTCCATGTCCGACCTGGCTGCCGCTCATTCGTCCGGTCTCCGGGTGGTGTCGCTGACCTCGTCCCCGTTGCACACCGAGATCCTCGATCCGACGCGCGTCGTCGAGTTGATCAACGCCGCCCGGCGCGGCTTCGACTTCGTGGTGATCGACCTCCACCCGTCGTACTCCGATCTGAACCTGGCGATCTTCGATGCCTCCGATCGCATCCTCGTGCCGGTCACGCCCGACGTGCCCGCCATCCGCGCCGCCGTTCAGCTGGCGGACCTCGCGGGCGAGCTCGGGATCCGCGATCGCCTCGCCCTCGTCATCAACCGCGCCAACAGCGGCGTGTCCGTCGCGGACATGGAGCGGACCGTCGGCATGCCGTCGCTCGCGCTCCTGCGCTCGGGCGGCCTGCTCTTCGTCCGCGCCGCGAACGAGGGTCGGACCGTCATCGAGATGTTCCCGCGCGAAAAGATCAGCGAGGACTTCGACGCGCTCGCCGACCGCATCATCGGGACGCCTCCGGCCGTGGCCGTCGTCAAGCCCGCCTTCGGGATCTTCAATCGTCAGAAAGTCGCGGCCCGGGCCTAGCCCCGCGCCCTCCCTTCGACCCTACGGGTCGTGGCCTCAGGCCGCGGCCCGTTTCGATTCCACGACCGAACTAGATCGCAGCTGCGGCGCCGCAGGGACGGTCGAGGCGAAGGCGGGAGGGAGCACCGAAGCGAGCGCACTGAACGTGCG
>Ga0070696_100002782_pt1 | contig 11618 bp, 6 predicted proteins | sample KBSK1253metaG_FD_65474 | JGI IMG/M metagenome (GOLD analysis project Ga0070696, IMG submission 65474) | Corn, switchgrass and miscanthus rhizosphere microbial communities from Kellogg Biological Station, Michigan, USA - KBS K1-25-3 metaG | ecosystem: Host-associated > Plants > Roots >... | reverse complement strand
ATGTCAGCAAGACCTACAACGGTACGCTGGCCGCGCTCGGCACGGCCGTGGCGACCGGGGGCACGCAGCTCTTCGGCAGCGATACCCTGAGCGGCGGCTCCTTCGCGTTCACCAACGCCAACGCCGGCGCCGGCAACAAGACGGTCACCACCAGCGGCGTGACGGTAAACGACGGCAACAGCGGCGCAAATTACAACGTCACCTATGTCAACAACACCACCAGCACCATTACTCCCGCAAGCATCACGGTCGATGCGGCCAACGTCGCCAAAACTTACGACGGCACGCTGACTGCCGCCGGCACCGCAGTGGTGGTTACCGGTACGCTGTACCACAACGCGAGCAACGGCAACGTGCAGGACCGCTTGAGCGGCGGCACGTTCGCCTTCACGGATGCGAACGCAGGCACGGCCGACAAGACGGTCACCGCCGGCGGCGTGACGGTGAACGACGGCAACGGCGGCGGCAACTACACCGTGACTTACGCCAACAACACCACCAGCACCATCAACAAGGCGCCGCTCACCTTCACTGGCACCATCACCGAGAAGACTTACGACGGCAGCACTCTCGCCACGCTGTCCGGCTATACGTTGACGGGCTTCGTCGGCAGCCAGACGGTGGACGCGAGCGCGGGTACCGCCAATTTCATCGACAAGAACGCAGGCGTCGGCAAGGCCGTGACGATCAGCGGCATCACCCTTGCCGGCGGCGCCAACGGAGGCTTGGCTTCCAACTATTCCGTCAACCCGACTGCGAGCAGCACCGGCACCATCGATCCGAAGGTGCTGACCGCGAGCGTCACGGCGAATGACAAGGTGTACGACGGTACCAACGGCGCCACTTTGCAAAGCAACACCATCGCGCTGTCCGGCTTCGTCGGTACGGAAACCGTGACCGGCCTGTACAGCGGCGGTGCGACTTTCGCCGACAAGGACGTCGGCAACAACAAGGCGGTGACGATCACCGGCATCGTTCTGACGAACGGTGCGAACGGCGGTCTTGCCACCAATTATACGGTTTCGCCCGTCGCGAACAGTTCCGCCGACATTACCCCGGCGACGCTGCACATCGCAGGCGTGATCGCGATGGACAAGATCTACGACGGCAGCGTGACGGCGAACCTGAACACGCAGGCCGCGGTGCTGACGGGAGCCTTCGGTTCGGACGACGTGGAGGTGAGCCCCACGTTCACCGGCACTTACGCCACCAAGGATGTGGGCGCGAACAAGCCGGTCACCATCGGCACCAGCAACAACGGATTGAGCGGAGCCGACGCCGGCGACTATGTGCTGGCGCCGCTGTCGGGCCTCAGTTCGAGCATTACGCCGCGGCCGGTAACCATAGCGGCCACCGGCAACAACAAAGTCTACGACGGCACCACCGCCGCGACGGTGAATTTGACCACGTACAACCTCGTTGCCGGCGACTCGCTGACGGTGACTTCGAGCAACGCCTTCCTGGACAAGAGCGCCGGCACGGGTAAGTACATCAGCGTCTCGGATATCGCCATCAGCGGCGCGGATGCGGCTGACTATACCGTGAGCAACTTGAACGACAGCACCGCCGCCTTCGCGAACATCAGCAAGGCCAATCTTGCGCTCGTCATCAGCGGCGTGACCAAGGTGTATGACGGCACCACGGCCGCGACGGTGACGCTGACCGACAACCCCATCGCCGGCGACGCGGTGACCCTCAACTACTCGACAGCCGCTTTCGCCAACAAAAATGTCGGCACCAACAAGGCCGTGTCGGTGAGCGGCATCACTTTGAGCGGCGCGGATGCCGATGACTACACGATCGGCACCACGGCCAACACCACAGCCAACATCACGCCCGCGATCTTGCGAGTGGCCGCAGCGGGTAGTTCGAAGATATACGACGGCACCACCGCCGCCACGGTTACCCTGTCGGACAATCGGTTCGCCGGCGACCAGCTCTCGTTGACCGATTCCAGCGCCACCTTCACCGATGCCAGCGTCGGCACCGCCAAGACCATCACGGTCGACGGTATCGAAATCGCCGGCGGCGCCGACCGGGGTAACTACGTCCTGGGCAATACCACCGCCAAGACCACGGCCGACATCACGACTCACTCGGCGTACAGCGATCCGGCCGCCATCGCCGGAACCTGGTCATTGGCGCCGTCGCTGGCGGTTCAGACGCCCTCGTCGGCCCCAACCCGGCCGGCCTCGAGGCTCGATCTGACGTTGCCCATCGGCTTCGGCTACGGAGTGGGTTCGCTGTCGGGGTCGGCGGGCAGAGGCGGTACCCGTGGCGTCGGCGGCGACAGCGGCAACACAGCCGGCGCCGACGCGGCCGATCTCGTCACCGTCTCGCTGGTTCGGCCGGCGACGACGGAGCTCGACGGCTTGGTGTCTGTCTCCGTGCCGGAGGAAACAGTGCGGTCGGGCAAGGGATTCAGCTTCCCGCTGCCCGCAGTGATGGTCGAAGCAGCAGCTGTCAACAAGGTGCGTGTGGCGCTCAAGGACGGTAAGCGCCTGCCTGCGTGGCTGCGGTACGTGGCGGCCACGAAGACCTTCAATGCCACCGCCATGCCCGCGGGCGCCTTGCCGATCTCGGTGTTCATCCGCATCGGAGACAAGCAGTGGACGGTGGTTATCAGGCAGCATGCGAGCGGTTGAGGGAGTGGCTCGCCGCGGGTGGCGGTACGCCGTTGCCGGGTAGGGCGTTGAGCCAGACCACATAGCGGTGCATGGCCGCTTCCGGCATTTCGAGGCTCTGACGGCAAGCGGCCCTGGCATCGCTGCGTGGCCCCTCGCGTCCACCGGCGCGAGGAGATCCTGCCGGCGGCCTCGCTGCATGAGCGTAATTACTGGCATACTGCCGACGAGCCCTGCATTTATCCGCAAGAAGGGAGAAGCACGGCACGCGCTGCAATCGGCGCGCGCCTCGCAGCATGTGAGAACAGCCCCCGACCCGCCCCCCGAGACGGCCGCTTCGACTACGGCGTTGAGCGAATCCGCCCAATGGGTCGTCTTCCGCCTGGATACGGGCCGCTATGCGCTGCCGTTGACCGCGGTCGAGCGCATCGTGCGGGCGGTGTACGTCACGCCCTTGGCGTTGGCACCGGACATCGTGCTCGGAGCGATCGACGTGGCCGGCCGGATACTTCCCGTGTTCAACATTCGCCGCAGGCTGCGGCTGCCGGAGCGGATGATCGATCCGCAGGATCACTTTTTGATTGCCCGCACGGCACAACGCACGGTGGTCCTGGTCATAGACTCCGCGCAGGGCATACTCGAGCGTTCCGCCGTGGCCATGATCGATGCGAAGAGCATCGGATCGAATCTCGGGCACATCCAGGGCGTGATCCAGATCCCGGATGGGCTGGTCCTGATTCACGACTTGGAGCATTTTCTGACGCCGGACGAGGCCTGCGCGCTCGATGCGGCGATGAGCCGCCAGGGTCCGCATGCAAGCTGATGCCGTCCCGGATGCTCTGTGGCTGCGCCTCAGCGACTTCGTCGCGCAAACCACCGGGCTGCATTTTCCCGCTGAACGGCGCCCGGATTTGCAGCGAGGTCTCGCGGCGGCGGCGGCCGAATTCGGCTTTCCGGACGGCGTCAGCTGTGCGGATTGGCTGCTGTCGGCGCCCTTGAGCCGGCCACAGATGCATGCGCTCGCGAGCCACCTGACCATCGGAGAGACCTATTTCTTTCGCGAACAGCAAACCTTCGACGCATTGGCCCGGCACGTATTGCCGGCGCTGCTCCGGCGCCGCCGCGGCCGCGAGCAGAGCCTGCGCCTCTGGAGCGCGGCCTGCAGCACGGGCGAAGAGCCCTATTCGCTCGCGATCCTGGTTCAGCAGCTGCTGCCGGATTGGCGCGACTGGGACCTGACGATCCTGGCCACGGATATCAACGAGCGGTTCCTGCGCAAGGCGCAAGCGGGCGTGTACGGCGAATGGTCTTTCCGTCAATCGCCGCCTGGGTTGCAGGAACGGTACTTCACGCGCCTGCCGGATGGCCGATTCGAGATAGCGCCGGAGGTAAGAGATTGCGTGACCTTCACGCCCACGAATCTCGCGCAGCAGCCCTTCCCGGCACCCCAGAGCGGCGCCGACTCGATGGATGTAATACTGTGCCGCAATGTGCTGATCTACTTCACGCCGCCGCAGGCATGCAAGCTGGTGGAGAATCTGCATGGCGCCTTGGCGGACGAGGGTTGGCTGGCGGTCAGCCCCAGCGAATGTTCTCAAGCCCTGTTTCCACAGTTCCACGCGGTGAATTTCCCCGGCAGCATTCTGTATCGGAAGTGCAATGCCGAAGAGCGCGCCATTCCTCGGCTGGAGCCGGCGGTATCCTGGGCGGATGCTGGAAACGCCGCCTCGCCCTTCGTCGGCAACCCGACCGCCGAGGCTGGTGCTCCGGCGGCGCCTGCAACGCCGCTCGCGCCGGAACCATTCCAGCCCGCTGCGGAAGAAAAGATGCGGTCCGCCGCGCCGGGCCCGCGCGAGTATTCCCTGCTGGCGCGAGCGTCGGCAGGCCAGGGCCGGCACGCCGACGCGCTGGGCTTCAGCGAACGGTGGATCGAAGCGGACAAAATCGACCCCGCGGCTCGCTACGTGCACGCGATGATCCTGCAGGAGATGGGTGAACGAGAAGCGGCGAAGAACTCGTTGCACCGGGCGATCTACCTTCAGCCCGATTTCGCGCTGGCGCACTTCGCGCTCGGCAACGCTGCCCGCAGCGAGGCACGCGCCGGCGAGGCCGCGAGGCATTTTGCCAATGCGCTGCACGCGCTGAGCAGCTGCCCGCCGGGCCTGGACCTTCCCGAATCCGACGGGATGACCGCCGGCCGGCTCGCGGAAATCATCACCACGCTGCTGGCCCGGGCGGCTCGCGAATGACGGATCCGGGCGCCGAGGCGGAACGGATTCTGCGCGCTCGCGCGCAGGCGCTGGCGCAGCCGACCTCGAGCGCGCCGCCGTCGGGCACGATGCTCGAGCTGCTCGAGTTCCGCCTGGCCTCCGAGCGCTACGCGGTCGAGACACGGCACGTTCAGGACGTACATCCCTTGCGGGATCTGACGCCGCTGCCCTGCACGCCGCCGTTCGTGCTCGGCATCGTCAATGTCCGCGGCCGCATTCTGCCCGTTCTCGATCTGAAGAAGTTCTTCGACTTGCCCGAGCCGGGTCTGACCGATCTGCACCGGATCATCCTGGTCCGCGGCAACGATCTCGAACTCGGCGTGCTGGCGGATGTGATCGTGGGTGTCCGAAGCGTGGCGGCGGGCAGTCTGCAGCCTTCGCTGCCGACGTTTGAGGGGATCCGCGCGGCGTATCTGAAGGGGATAGGCGAAGAGCGCCTCGTGGTGCTCGACGTCGATGCCATACTGGCGGATCCGAAACTCATCGTGGATGAAGAAGTCGATAGTTGAATTTACCTAGTCACCGGAGCGAGAGCCCATGAAATGGAATGTCGGCACCAAGATCAGCGTCGGATTCGGCGTTACGCTGGCCATCTTCGTGATCGTCGGAACGATTTCCTACGAGAGTGTCACCAAGCAGACCGAGGCGGCCGCCTGGGTCGCGCATACCCGCGAAGTCGGGAATCAGCTGGACCAGCTGATGTCGGCCATGCAGGACGCCGAGACCGGCCAGCGCGGCTACCTGATCACGGGCGCCGACAGCTATCTGGCGCCCTATACCGACGGCGCCGGCCGGGCCGAGGAGGTTCGCAGGCAATTGGCGCAACTGGTCGCCGACAATCCCGCCCAGCAAGCCCGCGTGCAGGCCCTCGCGCCGTTGGTTACGGAGAAACTGTCGGAGCTGCAGCAGGCGATCGACGTTCGCAAGAGCCGTGACTTCGCGGCGGCGCAAAGCCTGATTTTGACCGATCGAGGCAAGAAGTCCATGGATGCGATCCGCGCGCTCATACGGGAGATGATCGGGGAGGAGGAAGACCTGCTGAAGGTACGGGCGGCTTCCGCGCAAAGCGATGCGCTCGAGGCCAAATGGACCATCGTGCTCGGCACGCTCGCGGCGCTCATCCTCGCCGGTCTGGCGGGCTTGATGATCACGCGCAACATCGCCGGTCCGCTGAAGAATCTGACCGGCGTGGCCGAGCGGATCACGCTCGGCGATCTGAGCACCGCCGTGACGGTGGACGAACGCAGCGACGAAGTCGGCGCCCTGAACCGTGCGTTCGATCGTATGACGCGCTCCCTGCGCACCATGGCCGGCGCCGCCGAGCAGATCGCCGCGGGCGACCTGCGCGCGAGCCTGCAGCCCCAATCGCCGAACGACGTACTCGGCAATGCGTTCGCCCGCATGACCGACAACTTGCGCCGCCAGATCGGCGGGATCGTGGAAGGCGCCGCCGTTCTCGGCGCGGCCGCCAGCGAGATCGTGGCTTCGACCGCGCAGTTCGCCTCCGGTGCGAGCGAGTCCGCCGCGGCGGTGAGCGAGACCACGACCACCGTGGAGGAGATCCGGCAGACCGCGCAGCTGGCCAACCAGAAAGCAAGATCCGTTGCCGACAGCGCACAGAAAGCGGTGCAGATCTCTCACTCGGGGCGCAAGTCCACCGAGGACGCGACCGCCGGCATGGGGCGGATTCGCACGCAGATGGAGGCCATCGCGGAAAGCATGATGCGCCTGAGCGAGCAGAGCCAGACCATCGGGCAAATCATCGCCACGGTGGAGGATTTGGCCGCGCAGTCGAATCTGCTCGCGGTCAACGCCGCCATCGAGGCCGCCAAGGCCGGCGAGTACGGCAAGGGGTTCGGCGTGGTGGCCCAGGAGGTCAAGAGTCTGGCCGAACAGTCGCGGCAGGCGACCGATCGCGTGCGTACCATTCTCAACGACATTCAGAAGGCCACGACGGCGGCGGTGATGGCTACGGAACAGGGCGGCAAGGCGGTCGAGGCGGGCGGAAAGCAGACCGACCTGGCGGGCGAGTCGATCGCGGCGCTGGCGGGTAGCGTGTCCGAGGCGGCGCAGGCGGCGACGCAGATTGCCGCCTCGAGCCAACAGCAACTCGTCGGCATGGATCAGGTTGCCGGCGCGATGGAGAACATCAAGCAGGCGAGCACGCAGAACGTGGCGAGCGCCAACCAGCTGGAGACCGCCGCGCGCAATCTCGACGATCTGGGGCGGCGTCTGAAGCAATTGGTCGAGAGCTACACGGTCTGAGGGAAGACGAGTGATCCACAGATTCGCGCCGGCTCGACGGGTATGACGGCCGCGGAGGAGGAATTTCTCCGCAGTCTGCGCGCGACGTTCAAGGTCGAAGCGGGCGAGCATCTGCAGGAGATCGGCGCGCGATTGCTGGAGCTGGAAAAGACAGCCGGGCCCGGGGAGCAGATGCAGATCGTGGAGTCCATGTTCCGGGCCGCGCACAGTCTGAAGGGAGCCGCCCGCGCGGTCAATTTCACGGAGATCGAATCGCTTTGCCAGTCGCTGGAAGAGTTGTTCTCGTCGTGGAAGCGCCGCGAGAGCCGGCCCACGCCGGCGACGCTCGATACGGCGCATCGGGCCATCGACAAAATGTCGGAGCAAATCGCCGCGCCCACCCTTCGCGCGGGAGCGGAACGCCGGCCGCAGAATCGCGCGGCTGCCTCGCCGCAGCCCGCGGCACCGCCGGGCGAGACCGAAACCGTGCGTGTCACGGTAAGCTCGCTCGACACGCGGCTGCTGGAGGCGGAGGAAATGCTGGCCGCGAAACTGTCCGCCGAGCAGAGGGCGAGCGATCTGGGGGCATTGGCGGCACGGTTCGAGCAGTGGCGCAAGGAATGGGCCAGGATTCAGCCGCGGATGCGCGCATTGCGGCCGGCGCCCGGGCGGGCGCGCGGCCCGGCCGGCGCCGCGGACTTGCCCGGCGTCGCCGAATTCCTCGACTGGAACCATGATTACCTACGCGCCCTCGAGGCAAAAGTGGCGGCGTTGCGACGCACGGCCGAGCAGGATCGGCTTCTCGTCGGCAAGCTCGTCGACGATTTGCTGGAGAACTCCAAAAAGCTGCTCATGCTGCCGCTCGCCACCCTGGGAGGACTGCTCTCCAAGCTGGTGCGCGATCTATGCCGCGATCAGGGCAAGGAAGCGGATTTCACGATCCGCGGCGATGAGGTGACCATCGACAAGCGGATCCTCGAACAATTGAAGGATCCGCTCATCCATCTGCTGCGCAACTGCATCGACCACGGCATCGAAACCCCCGAGGAGCGGCGCCGCGCGGGCAAACCGCCGCGCGCCGCGATCGTGCTCACGGTGTCGCCGGTGAACAGCAATCAAGTGGAAATCTCGGTCAGCGACGACGGCGCGGGCATCGACGTCGAGAAAGTCAAGGCGGCAGCCGGCAGACGCGGGGTCGTTGCGCCGGCCGCCCCGGATCATCTCGACGAATCCGCGGCGCTGGCGCTGGTCTTCGAGACCGACGTGTCCACCAGCCCGATGATCACGCAGCTGTCCGGCCGCGGATTGGGGCTGGCGATCGTGCGTGAAAAGGCCGAAAAGCTCGGCGGTCGCGTGGCCATCGAAAGCCACCGCGGTTCCGGCACCACGCTGCGAATGACGCTGCCCTTGACGCTGGCGACGTTCCGCGGCGTACTGGTCGAGTCCGCGCGCCGCCTGTTCATCGTGCCCACCGCGCAGGTGGAGCGGGTGACGCGGTTCAGGAGCGAGGATGTGCAAACGGTCGAAGGCCGTAGAACCCTGGCGCTGAACGGCCGCGCCGTGGCGCTGGTGGATCTCGACGAGGTGCTGCAACTGCCGTCCGCACCGCACGGACGAGGCGCGGCGGACGCAAGGCCGGTGATGGTCCTCGGCGCGGCAGACCAGCGGGTTGCCTTCGCGGTGGATGCCGTGCTCGATGAACGGGAGGTGCTGGTCAAGAGGTTCATGCGGCCTTTATCCCGGGTGCGCAACATTGCCGGTGCCACCGTGCTCGGCTCCGGTGAAGTCGCGCCCATCCTGAACGCCGCGGATCTGCTCAAGTCCGCGAGGAAGGCGGGCGCCGCGCTGCGCACGCCGGCCGCCGCTGCGACGCCTAAGGCACCGGCCAAGAGGATTCTGGTGGTCGAGGACTCCATCACGTCGCGCATGCTGCTGAAGGGCATACTGGAATCCGCGGGCTATGATGTGAAGACGGCCGTGGACGGCATCGACGGATTCACCGTGCTGCGCGCGGGGCGCTTCGACCTGGTCGTCTCGGACGTCGAAATGCCGCGAATGAGCGGCTTCGATCTGACGGCCAGAATACGCGCGGACGGCGCGCTGGCGGGGCTGCCGGTCGTGCTGGTGACCGCGCTGGAATCACGCGAGGATCGGGAGCGCGGCATGGAGGTCGGCGCCAACGCCTATCTGGTGAAGAGCAGCCTCGATCAGAGCAACCTGCTGGAAGCCTTGCGCCGGCTGGCCTAGCCCTGCGGATATACGCCATGCATGCCGACAAGATCAGAGTGCTGGTAGCGGACGATTCGCAGGTGACACGGACGCTGCTGGTGCATCTGTTGAACTCCGATCCGCGCATCCGGGTGATCGGCGCGGTCCACGATGGGCAGGCCGCGCTCGATTTCCTCGACGGCGGCGACCGGCCCGACCTGATCGTCATGGACATCCACATGCCGCGGCTGGACGGCTTCGAGGCCACCCGCCGCATCATGGAGTCGCGGCCGCTGCCCATCATCATCTGCACCGCCACCGCCGACCCGCAAGACGTCGCGGTCGCCTTTCGTTCCATGGAGGCAGGCGCGGTCGCGTGCGTGGAGAAGCCGGTCGCCATGGGCCCCGATTTCGAACTCAAGCTCAACAATCTGCTTCAGACCGTGTGTCTGATGTCCGAGGTCAAGGTGGTGCGCCGCTGGAACCGGTCGCCCACTGCGCCTGCGAGGCCCGCCGCGAACGGGATGGCCGTTCCGAGCGTGGGTGCCGCCGGCATCCGGCTGATCGGCATCGGCGCCTCCACCGGTGGACCGCCGGTCCTGCAGACCATCCTCTCGGGATTGCCCAAGGATTTTCCGGTTCCGTTGCTCATCGTGCAGCACATCGCCCGGGGTTTTTTACCCGGCATGGCCGAATGGCTGAGTGAAACGACCGGTTTGCGCGTGCACGTCGCATTGCACGGCGCCAGGCCGCTGCCCGGCCATGCCTACGTAGCGCCCGATGATTTTCATCTGGCGGCCGACGCCGGCGGCCACATGGTGCTGGCGCGCGAAGACGCCGAGAGCGGATTGAGACCCGCCGTGGCGTATCTGTTTCGGTCTCTCGCGGATTTCTACGGCCCCAGCGCCGTCGGGGTGCTGCTCACGGGGATGGGCAAGGACGGCGCGGCGGAACTGAAGCGCATGAAGGATCGCGGAGCGCATACCATCGCCCAGGATCGCGACAGCTCGATCGTGCACGGCATGCCCGGGGAAGCCATCGAACTGGGAGCAGCCACTCAAATATTGGCCGCCGACAGAATCGCCGGCGCCCTGGTCGCGCGGGTCGGGCTCGGCCGTTTTCCAGCAGGAGATATAGGAGCATGAGCATGAGCACGACCGCGGGCGGTACGCCGCTGCACATACTGATCGCCGAGGACAGCGCGACTCAGGCCCGGCGATTGCAGTACATCCTGGAGCGGCAAGGCTACCAAGTCACGGCCGCCGCGAACGGGCGGCTCGCTCTCGAAGCGGCACAGCGAGCCAGACCGGCGCTCATCATCAGCGACGTGGTCATGCCGGAGATGGACGGTTACGAACTGTGCAGCCGAGTCAAGGCCGATGCCAGCCTGCGCGACGTGGCCGTGGTGCTCGTCACCACGCTGTCCGATCCGCACGATGTCATCCGCGGGCTGGAGTGCGGGGCCGATAACTTCATCCTCAAGCCCTACGATTCCGATCACCTCGTGCACCGCGTACAGTTCGTACTGATCAACAGCCAGATGCGCCGCACCGAACAACCGGGCATGGGCCTGGAAATCGTGTTCGGCGGACAGAAGCACTTCATTACGGCGGACCGGCTGCAGATCCTCAACTTGCTTCTGTCCACGTACGAAGCGGCCATGCAGCGCAATGCGGAATTGAGCACGACCCGAGACACCCTGCACCAGACGAATCAGGAGCTGCAGCAGCTGACGCACGAGCTGGAGCACCGTGTGCAGACGCGCACTCGCGAACTCGAGCTCAGCAACGAAGCGCTGCGGCAGGCGCAGCAGGCATTGATTCAGCAGGAGAGGCTGCGGGCGCTTGGTCAAATGGCGAGCGGGATCGCGCACGACATCAACAATGCAATCTCGCCGATCGCGCTCTATACCGAATCGTTGTTGGAACGGGAAACCACCCTGAGCCCGGGCGCAAGGGACCGTCTCGTGACCATACAGCGCGCCATCGACGACGTAGCCCAGACGGTGGCGCGCATGCGCGAGTTCTACCGCCCGCGCACGCCGGACTTCGAGCCGGCGCAAGTCGATTTGAACATCCTCGTGCAGCAGGCCGTCGAGCTGACGCGTGCCCGCTGGAGCGACCAGCCGCAGCGGCGAGGCATCATGATCGAGCTGAAAGCCGAGTTCGCGCCCGATCTTCCGGGCATTCACGGCGCAGACAACGAGATCCGCGATGCGCTGACCAATCTGATCTTCAATGCCGTTGACGCCCTGCCCGACGGCGGCGTAATC
>Ga0070696_100002778_pt1 | contig 11622 bp, 8 predicted proteins | sample KBSK1253metaG_FD_65474 | JGI IMG/M metagenome (GOLD analysis project Ga0070696, IMG submission 65474) | Corn, switchgrass and miscanthus rhizosphere microbial communities from Kellogg Biological Station, Michigan, USA - KBS K1-25-3 metaG | ecosystem: Host-associated > Plants > Roots >... | reverse complement strand
GAAGGGTTCCCCGTTGGATTCGTGCAAGGCCCGGACGTGGCGTCCCTGGCGGGCGAGGTCGCGTACGAGCACGACGCCTCGTGGGAATTTCGGGTCCGTGGCGAGTGGCGCAAGAAGGGCGAGGGCTCGGTCGGCGATGCGTTCCCGAAACTAGGCGGCGTGCAAGCCGACGCGGACAAATTCCAAGGGGTCGTGGAGCGTGAGACCCGCGTATCGGGCGGTGCGATCTACGCGCCGGCGCGCTGGCTACGCCTCGAGGCGACGGTGGGCGCGTACCAGATCAAGAATTTGGATCACACGACCGGAGGGGACGAGGACGGAACGGCGCTGCGGCTGGGCGGGCGCGTGGAGTGGTGATGCTCAGGTCTTCTCGTCGTTGATGTAGGGCTCCCAGACATAAGGGCGCTCGTAGAAGCCAGGATAGCACTTCAGTTCTTCGATCTTCTTCAGTACCTTCGCGGGATTCCCCGCGGCGACCATTCCGTCCGGCACGGACTTGGAAACAACCGACCCAGCGCCGATCAAGGCGTTCCTGCCGATCACGACTCCGGGGAGCAGCGTGCAGTTCGCGCCGATCTTCGCCAAGGTGCGCACGGTGACTCCGCCGAGACATTCCTTGTATCGCGGGCATCCCATCGGATGCGGGTCGTCCGTGAAGACCACGCGCGGCCCCACGAATACATCGTCCTCGATGATCGTCATTTCCAGGAAGCAGCCCGAGTGGATGCGGGAGCGCAGTCCGATGCGGTTGCCGAACTCCAAGATTGCGCCGGTTCCTATCGACGAGCCGGCGCCGATTTCGTTGTCCTCGCGGATCGATACGCACTGCCCCGTCTGGACCGTGTCGCCAAGCATCGACCCAGCGTAAATCGTCGTGAAGGGCCGGATCACCACGTTTCGGCCGATGACGAGTCGTAGTTCTCCCGGCGCTTTCCCACGCGGCGGCTTCCCAAGGACGAGAGGCGGTTCCAGCACAGCCCCTTCGCCGATCTCCACGTTCGGATAGATCTGAACGCCGGGAAGTGCCTCGACGGCGTCCGGCAAACTCATGCGCGGGTTCTACGCAAGCCGGCCGCCACTTCCTGTCGCGCCGCTGCAACGCTCGTCCGCTTCGCCTCTTCAACCCCGAGGGCGACCTGCTCCAGGCGATTTCCGTTCATCCCGGAACGCTCGATGGCTTCTAGCACGCGAACGACGCGCAACCCGCTCAATCCGTCGGTGCGGGGCCGCTCTCCCGTTATCGCGCACTGTAGAAAGTGGTCGATCTCGATCTGGAGCGGTTCCGTTGTCGGGACGTGTGGTGAAACGATGTCCCCTGTCCGATAGGTCAGCGTGTACTCGTTGAAGGTCATGGGCTCCTTGAACTCTACTCCCCGGTCGAACACCTTCACGCGCTCCATGGCATTGGTGTCATCGTAGATGAGCATCTTCTTCGAGCCGACGACCGTAATCTGACGAAGCTTACCAGGAGCCAGCCATGAAACCTGGATATTCGCGATCGTGCCGCTGCCGAACTGCAGGTTGATGAACGCTACGTCCGAAATCATCGGCTGGACGAACGCCCCGCCCATCATCGAAGCGGCCTCTGGGCTCTCGCCCAACCAATACAAGAGCATCGAAAGGTCATGTGGCGCCAGATCCCAGACGACGCTCACGTCGCGCTGGTGAATGCCCAGATTGACGCGGATCGCCGACACATAATAGATCTGGCCCAGGCTTCCGGAATCGATGATCTCCTTGATCTTGACGACGGGAGGAGAGAACTCGAACGTGTGCCCCACCATCAGCGTCACGCCGGCTCGATCCGCGACGCGAATCAAATCCGCCGCCTCTCCTGCCGATGCCGCCAGCGGCTTCTCCACGAACGTGTGGCGCCCCGATTCGAGACAGGCCCGCGCCAGGGCGTGGTGTGTGGAGACCGGCGTGGCGATCAGAACCGCCTCGATACTTCGGTCGGCGAGCAGATCATCGACGTCGTCGAAGCACCTCAAATGCGGAAAACGGGATCGCGCTCGCTCGAGATTCTCCTCGCTGCGATCGCAGACCGTTACGGATTCGCACTTCCGGTTCTCGAGCAAATTCCGGATGAGATTGGGCCCCCAGTAACCGCAACCGATCACCCCGACGTGCATCGCCCCTCCCTCAGTAGCTGCCCCTGCCGCGGATCATGGCGGGAATCGTTTGCGCGATGAGCGCCAGATCCCGCCAGACTGTTCCGTGATGCGCGTAGTGCAGATCCAGAATTACCATCTCCTCGAAACCGACATGGCTCCTGGCCGTCACCTGCCAGAGGCCGGTGCAGCCGGGTGAAACATCCAAGCGCCGACGCTGCCAGGGCCGGTAAAGGTCCCATTCGAACGGAAGGCAGGGGCGGGGTCCAACTAAACTCATATCGCCCTTCAGGACGTTCCAGAGTTGTGGCAATTCGTCCAGGGAGAACGCGCGGATCCAAGCCCCGACCCGCGTCACGCGGGGGTCGTGTGTAAGCTTGTAGATCTTGATTCCGTCTTCACCGACGGCTGCCGGTGCGCCATCGCGGATGAACGACTTGAGGTAGTCCTGATGAATCTTGGGGTCGTTTCCAGCACCCATGGACCGGAACTTGAACATCGTGAAGCGCTTCCCGCGAAGACCCACTCGTTCCTGGCGGAAGAAGATCGGCCCAGGCGAGGAAAACTTGATCGCTAATGCAATTGCAAGAAGCACCGGGGAGAGCAAAATGAGGCCGATGGCGGAGCCAACCACGTCGACGAATCGTTTGACCCCGACTTCTGGCCCGGCAAGGTCGAAACGCCGGAATTGCATCACGGGAATCCCTTCGACATCGCCAATCGCGGTTCGTCCCATGAGCACTTGGAACTGATTCGATACGATCCTCACCTCGGCCCGGGCATCAAGGCAGGCAAACGCCGTGTCGAACACCTCTTCCGTGCTCCTGCCGTCCGGTTCGACGACGACCTCTCCTATTCCATACTCCAGCACGTAACCCGCTGCCAATTCAGAGGATGTGGCGGACAGCGGTCGGAGCGCAACCGCACGCGCGCGAGCATCCGAATCTGCGATGTCGCGTGCGAGACGATCGGCACGCTCGGTGTCCCCGAGGATCAGAACGGGCCCGGTGGCGACGCGTCGATAGGCTCTACGTGCGAGGGGTCGTGTGGCCCCCAGGCGAACAAGAACGAGCAGAAGGATGATCGAAGGAAGCGAAAGACCAACCGCCAACCGACTCTCGAACGGGACCTGCGCTTTGAGAAGAAAGGCGAGGATGTGGGTTAGGACCCAAGCGGGCACCGCGGCGCTCACGATGCGTGCGAGCTGGCTCGACACGGAAACGAGAACGCGTGGGGCGTAGGCTTCACGAGCCGCCAGGATCGCGACCCACAAGACGGCGCCTAATCCAGCGACGGCGAGACCGCTCGCGGTCGCCATCGCCTCGCCGAGCGTGTCCGTCGAGAATCTAAGAAGGGAGGGAAGCGCGAAGCCAAGGCCGACCGCGACGAGGTCGGCGAGGATGATGGCGGTGATGATGAGGCGGTGGAGGGGCTGCGACACGGACGGAAATCCCGTGCGCGGCAGCGGAAGCTCATCCCGTCCGGCGCTGCCGGAGGGAATTGCGGCGCGACCTTCCTGGCTCAGAGCGGTCCTCCCGGCGGCTTGCGTCGCCGATCGATGTGCGGACCTAGCTCGGGGTCTCCCTGTCCCCGTCGGCGGGTAGTGAATCAACCACCGTGCGGTTCTGTCAACGCTTATTTGATTGCGGGACAGCGATTAGGCCGAACGCCTTCACGCCGTCAATTACCTGATCGAGCAAATCGGTTGTCAGTTCTGGATACATCGGAAGCGATAGGCACTCCCGGGCCCATGACTCCGCAACGGGAAACGCTCCAATTCCGTGGCCCAGGTGAGCATAGGCCGGCTGAAGATGAACCGGGGTCGGGTAGTGAAGGCCGGACTGTACGCCGCGACCTTCGAGGTGCGCCCTCAAGCCGTCTCGATCATCCGCGCGAACGACGTAGAGATGGACGACCGGCTCGCATTCGGTGCGAACGACCGGCACGCGAACGCCCGTTGGCCCGAGGCGAGACGAGTAATAACTCGCGTGCTCTCGCCTCGACCGGTTCCATCCGTCCAGGTGTTTTAGCTTCACGGTAAGGACAGCGCCTTGAATTCCTTCGAGTCGGGCGTTGTAACCAATCTCCGCGTGATGGTATCGCTGGGACTGTCCGTGATCTCGGAGCCGCCGGATTCGCGCGGCGAGATCTGCGTCGTCGGTCGCGACCGCTCCTCCTTCTCCGTAGGCGCCGAGGTTCTTCCCGGGATAGAACGAGAAGCAGGACAGCGTGCCGAAGGATCCCACGCGCCGGCCGCGATAACGGGCACCGTGGGCCTGGCAAGCGTCCTCCACGACCGGGATCCCTCTGGCCTCAGCGATTTGGAGAATGCTGTCGAGATCGGCAGGGTTCCCGTACAAATGAACCGGGATGATCGCCCGGGTCCGTCGCGTGATGGCGGCCTCGAGGCGATCGGGATCCATGTTGCCGGTATCCTCGAGAACATCGACCAGGATCGGCGTAGCACCGACATGAGACACTGCTTCCGCCGTGGCGATGAAGGTGTGCGCCGGCACGATGACTTCATGACCGGGCCCCACATCCATGGCCAATAGGGAGAGCTGAATCGCGGTCGTTCCGTTGCTGGTTCCAACGACGTGGCGTACTCCTAGAAACTCGGCGAAGTCCGCCTCGAACCGTTCGACCGCAGGTCCCAAGGCGAATGCGGTATTCGTCACGACATCTTGGATCGCGGCATCGATCTCTTGGCGAATCGCCCGATACTGGGCCTTCAAGTCAACGAACGGGACGGGCATGACGGTCTCCTATGGGCTGTTCGCGTTGGATCCGCGCCAGGTCATATACCTGCTGGAGCACGAACTCGCGCAATCCGGGCGACGGTCGCGGCGCATTCTTGGTTGGCTTGCGCTCGAACCCAATACGATCCACATCGGCCGAGGTGGCGACCATCCTGAGCCTCCCGGAACGCACGAGTTGCTCATCCAGGGCGCCGGAGGGACCCGTGAAGATGCTATAGGCCGGGGTCCCGATCAGGGCCGCTTCGCGGTTCATGGTTCCCCCGCCCGAGATTGCCAGGTCCGCGGCCGCAAGTAGGGAGGGGCCGTCGATGGGTTCCGGTAGGTGCGCGAAATTCGCCGCGCGCGCCAAATCGGGAATGGAGTCTGACGGGTCGCGCCGAAGCCAGACCGCGGTTACGGCGGGGTTGTTTCCAATGCGCCGCAGGATCGCGTCGAGGACCGCCTCACTTCGAGCATCATGATAGTGGGCGGACGTGCTCGGTGGCCGGAGAACGACAAGCACCGCATCCCCGCTGATCCCGAGGCGAGCGCGAATTCCTGCATCCGGTTCGAATTCGGCCAGGTAGATCTCCTCCTTGAATCCATCAAATGGAAGGAACGGGTGTCCGCGCCGTTCGATGGGCGCCCGATCGTAGACGGCGCGCGGGATGAGAACTCGATCGCAAAAGCGCCGAAAGACCCAGTTGGTCACGTGCTCGTAATCGTACATCGTCAGATTAGGGACCCTCAGGAAGCGGGCCGCCACCGCGAGGGACCGGGATCCGTGTCCCACAGCGACGTCGAATCGACGTCTCGAGCCAAAACGGATCAGATCGAATACGCGCGCCCCCATCGCCAGAGCCTTCGCCGCCGTGCCCCGTGGCTGCCCTTCCCCGACGATCGTGTGCTCGATCCCCGCCGCATCGAGGAGTTGGGGCACGTAAGTTCGAGAGCGGGCTGTGACGGTGACGTTTGCTCCCTGTGCCGCAAGTCGATGAATGATCGGACGGAAAATCTGAACGTGAGGCGCGTTGTCGACGTCGATCCAGACGTTCATCGGGAGGTTCCCGCGAGGCGCGACCGAACCTCTCCGGCGTCCTCCAGGGCAGCCGCCTTCGCCATCGCAAGAGCCATCCAGGCCTGAACCCAGCGAATGAATTCCCTCTCGTCGCGCCGGCCGTTCACGATTCTGTATCCGAAGTGACCCCGTTCTTCGATCCAGAGCGCATTCAACGCCCAGCCGGAGATTCGGGTGGCGATCTCCGGGTCTCCCGCGGCCAAATAGGTGATGATCCCCTGCGCCGCCGAGTGAGCATCGAGGAGGGTTGAATTCTCGCGGTACAGGCGCGATGCACCGCTGGCTTCGAAGAATCCGCCGTACGCTGCAAATCCTCGCGACATGGTACTCGACGGAACTTCGATCCCGTTTCGTCCGAGGTAGAGCAACGACTCCAGCACATATCCCGTATGGAACGAGTCCTCCCATTCGCCTCCGCGATCGGCCGCATAGGGCCAGGAGCCGTCGGGTCGCTGGTGCGTTAGGACGAATTGAGTCAGGCGTTCGGCCTTCACTCCCGCCGCCGCGATCGTGGTAAAGCCGGCGGCTCGGACGAGCAACCGCGCCGCCAGCGCGGAGATATTGATCACTCGAGTGCGGTCGTTCGGCGTGTAGCTGAGCGCAGACCCCGCACCGACTTCGGTTGTTGGAAGCTCTTCTGCGAGAAACCTAGCCGCGGCCAACCCGAGCACGCGGGCCCGGTCGATACCCATGAATTCCGCGCAGTCGAGCAAGTTCCAGCCGACAGTCGCCGTGACTACCGCATTTGGCATCCCCGCCGGAGCCCAGAAGGAACGCGATTGCCAGTGGAATGGGTAGCCCCAGCCAATGGAGTCGGCAGAGTGTGGTTTCCCCTGGTGGGAGATGCGTTCGATCAGCTCGACGGCCAAGTCGCGGGCCCGTGCCTCACCTAGCTCGTTGCGACCGGCTGCAACCGCGCCCAAGAAGAGCGCTAGCGCCTTCGGGTTCACGGACGGAGCGGGGCGAAGCAGTTTGCGAATCGACGAAACGCGAAGCATGACTTGCGAGAACGCGAATCGCGGCAGGCGGCCCATGGAAGCGATCAACCGCCCCGTTGGAGTCATCAAGCCGTCGTACGGGTCGGAGCCGGCCCATTCCGTGGCCTTCGCGCGTGCTAGAGTCGAGGCAAGCGCGGCGGCCGGAGTCAAATCAGCACCCCTCCCAGGGGATCGGGCGCCCTTCCCGCATGGAGCGAGCGGCGGCGAGGGTGAGCGCCGTGCTCCGAAGGGACTCCTCCTCGGGGATTGGCGTCGGCGCGCCGGTACGCACAGCCTCGAGGAAGGCTCGCACCTCGGCCCGGTGACCCTTGTCACGGGTGGCCCACTTCACTCGCGAGACTTTGCCCGCTCTGTAGCACTCCGCCTTCCGGAAGTCTTCGATGACGATGGACAACCCTTGGCGGTGGATCTCGAACCGTTCCTTGGCCAACGAGGCGTCCCCGCTCGAGACATACTCGATCATTGCCGTGGACCCGTTTGCGAAGGAAATCTCCACGCCGAAGTCCTGTGGTGTTCTCATCCCGCGCCCGGCGTCCCGATCCCGGCCAAGAATCTCCACCGGTTCACTTCCGATTACGTGGCAGGCCAGGTCGATGAAATGACAGGCTTCCCCGAGCAGTCGGCCTCCGCCCACGTCCGGATCGAGCAGCCAATGATCGGTGGGGAGAGGACCCGCATTCACGCGACAGAGGAAGCGTATCCCGCCGCGATCGGCTCCGAGACGTTCCGTCGCCCATCCGATGGCCGGCGCAAAGCGGCGGTTGAACCCCACCATCAACCGACCGCACGTGGCGCGGAGAGTCGTCGCAACCCGATCGAGATCCTCCTCCGTGATCGCGAGGGGCTTCTCGACAAAAACGGCGCGATTTGCCCGAAGTGCTGTCTCGGCAAATGTGGCGTGCGTGTCGTGGCGCGTCGCGATGAAGGTGATTTCTGCCTCGGTATCCGCGAGAGTCGAGGAGGCGTCCGTCCCGGCCCCTGCAAATTTCCAACGTCCTCGAACCGCCTCGGCCCTGAGTGGATTCGACGCGACAGCTTTTAAAAGGGTGGCGCTGGGAACCTTCGATATCGCCGGAAGGAGCGTGCCTGTCGCAAAATTCCCTACGCCGATCATGCTGATGCGAAGGGGCCGAGGCTGAAACGCCAGCCGAACGCCCCGATCCGCGTGTCCAGGGAGGCGTTTCCGGTGTTGCGGCGGAGGCTCGATCGACTTGACTGTGGCGTATTCCAATACAAGCGAAATGGGAGCCGGGCCGCTTTCACCAGACAGGAGCTTGTACCCCTGTGGCGCGTCCTCAAAGGGCAGGGTGATTCCGACCAACCCCCCGAGCGATACCCGCCCCGTATCCAGCAGGGAAAGGAACTCCTCGATGTTGCGACGCTCAGTCCAGGGGATAAATCCGGGAGGATATGCGTATCCCCTTTCTTCGAATTCAGGATCGTAACGCCCTGGGCCGTAGGAACGGGAGACGACCAAACTCAGTTCCTTGTGATAATAGGTTTCGCGCGGCAGCTCGAGGTCGACCGCCCCCACTACGACCACTTTGGCTCGGTCCCGGGCGGCTTCGCCTGCCAGCACCAGTGGTGAGTTATCAGATCCTCCCGCCGCTACGAGCACCAGGTCCGCTCCACGCCCTCCGCTCCACGCCTGGATGGCCTGGGAGGTGGCTTGATCGAGGGCCGTATGGGCAGCCTCCGCCCCCGAATCCATGGCGAGCTGAGCCCGGTCTGCGCGCGGGTCGACTCCAAAGACGTGGGCGCCGGCAGCAACTGCGAGACGCACTGCGATCTGACCCACCAAGCCCAGGCCAACAATGAGGACGCGGTCCCCCAGCGCCAATCCGCCCGTGCGCAGTCCGTGCATCGCAATCGCCCCTACGATCGCAAACGCGGCGTCTTCTGATGCTACGGTTCGTGGGATCGGGATGACGAGGTTGGCGGGGACGGAAACATACTCCGCGTGCGACGCCGTCGCGCCGCCGCAGGCGACACGCATGCCAACACCGATTCCCCCACACTCATCGCCGGAGGCCTCGACAACGCCTGAGAGCGAGTATCCCAGGGGCTGCGGCGTTCCAAGACGCTCGCGCACCCTCTGCGCTGTCGCTACAACACCCTCGGACCGGACGGCAGCGACAACCTTGGCAACCTGATCCGGCCGGCTTCGAGCCTTCTCCCATATGGATTTTCTAGCGAGGTCGAGCTTGGATAACTCGGTACCCGTGGAGACGAGTGAGTGCGTGACGCGGACAACAGCCCGACCGCGGCCGGCAAGAGGAACGGCGACTTCGGCAAAGGACAAATCGCCTGATGTGGGGTCAAGGGTGAGCTGTTTCAGGCGATACCTCCAGGGGTGCGGGCATGGAGTCTTGTGTGGAAATGTTTTCCGGCTCGTCGGGAGACCAATTCTCAGGCCTTTTGTAGACAAGGTTCTGGTCGAAGAACTCTTGCAACCAGACTTCAAGGGTCAGGAGCGCCCAGAGCCGAAGCGAATGATCCTCGACGCCACGATTGTGTTCCCGGACCATCCTTTGAACAACGGTCGGGTTGAGAAGACCGCGCGCCATGACCCGGTCAGTATGGAGCAAGTCGCCAACCATGGACTCAAGGGGTCCTCTCAACCACGACCTTACGGGCGCTGCGAACGGAGCCTTCTCTCGATTCAGAATCACGTCTGGTATCTTGCCTTTTAAGGCCCGCCTTAGAATGACTTTCGTCGACATCCCATTGACTTTCAGGTGTCCCGGGAGCCTCGAAACGACGTCCACCACGCCGTCATCAAGCAAGGGAACACGAACCTCTACGGATGCGGCCATACTCGCCTTATCCATGTACGATAGCCCAAGACCCGGCAGGTAGTACTTCAAGTCTAGATAAAGCATCCGGCTGATCAGATCCTCAGAGGCCCTCGAGTCCCACGACGCTTTTAGTCGATGAAGTCCAATGTACGGATCGGCGCTTTTGCCGGTGTCGCCTCCAAGGAGGTCTACAAGCTCGGCGCCATCGTAATAGGTTGAATATCCCAAGAATCGATCGAGTGCGTCACCGTCGGCGTACCGCAGGAATTTCTTCGCAAATCTCATACCACGAAGCCCCACGCCACCAACAAGTACGGGCAGATGGCGCGCGGCTGGTCCGATTAGATTCTCTCGAATGAGCCGCGGGATGCGCTGATACGTCGACGCAAGAACCGTGGCCGGATACTTGCGGTACCCACCGAACAGTTCATCGGCACCAGATCCGCTCAACAACACCGTACTGCTCGAGCGGGCCGCCTCGCAGATCAGCAGCGTGTTAATGGCCGCCGGGTCGGCGACTGGATCCTCCAGGTGTCGCACAATCTTAGGTAGGAGGGCGGCCGCATCCGGCGCGATCACAATCTCTTCATGCTGCACGCCAGCCCAATCCGCGACAAATCGCGAATACTTCGAATCGTCAACGGCACCTTCTTCGATGCGATCCTCGGATCTGAATCGGATCGTATAGGTCCGTACCTCCTTGACGTTCAACTGACTTGCCAACCCGACGATCGCGGTGGAATCGATTCCGCCGCTCAGGAACGCCCCCACCGGTACGTCTGATTGGAGTTGCCTCTTGACCGCCGATTCCAAGGAGTCAAGGACCCGATCAGCAGCTTCGCCCGCTGGTACTTCCGGTTCCGAGGTGGGAACATCCCAGTACCTCTGGATCGTGGCCCGCTCGCCATCCCATACGAGAGTCGTGCCGGGTTCCAATTTGTTCACACCTTCGAAGAGGGTCCCTGGTTCAGGAACCCAGAGCAGCCGAAGATAGCTCTCCAACGCCTCACGATTGATCCTAGGTACCAGAAGACCCGAAGCAAGAATCGACTTGATCTCAGACGCGAAGCAAAACGAGTCACCCCGATGCGCATAGTAAACCGGCTTTACGCCAAGCCGGTCCCTTCCAAGGACGAGGCGCTTCGTCATCTCATCCCAGAGCCCGAAAGCGAAAATGCCGTTGAGCCGGGTTAGCGCATCAAGTCCCCAAACTTCAAGAGCGTGAAGCAGCACCTCGGTATCCGAGGTCGACCTGAAGGTATGCCCCTTGCGCTCAAGCGCGTCTCTAAGCTCTCGATAGTTGTATAACTCGCCGTTATATGTGAGACACAGACGCCCGTCAGGCGAGACCATCGGCTGGTGTCCCATCGTAGAGAGGTCTAGGATTCTGAGCCGACGATTCCCAAGGGCCACCGGAGAACTCGAGGAGGCCCAGGTCCCTTCAGCGTCGGGCCCACGGTGAGCGAGCAGTCTTGTCATCCAGTCGACTCGCTCGGCGGATAATGGCCCCCAGTATCCCGCTATGCCGCACATGTTTACGTACGCCCGGGAGCGCGCTTGCGCTCCGAAATCGGGGATGAGAACGCCAATACGTCTGCGATGACGGAGCCGGCGATGCGCTCCGTTCCATACGGCATTGCACGCTCTCTGCTTGCCGCTCGCAGGTTCTCTCGTTTCGCAATCGCAGCTCTGAGAGCCTCTGAAAGCGCGAGCACGTCACGACTCCGCACGATGTATCCGTTGATTCCGTCCTCAATGAGCTCCCTTACGCCGCCCACGTCCGTGGCGACTGCTGGCAATCCGCAGGCCAACGCCTCGAGAAGCGCTACCGAAAAGCCCTCTTGCCAGCTTCCGGACAAGAACAGGTCCGAAGCCCCCAGTACTCGCGCGACTCGGTCC
>Ga0070696_100002777_pt1 | contig 11623 bp, 9 predicted proteins | sample KBSK1253metaG_FD_65474 | JGI IMG/M metagenome (GOLD analysis project Ga0070696, IMG submission 65474) | Corn, switchgrass and miscanthus rhizosphere microbial communities from Kellogg Biological Station, Michigan, USA - KBS K1-25-3 metaG | ecosystem: Host-associated > Plants > Roots >... | reverse complement strand
CCCGCTTCGTCGAAGTGGAAGCGTTGCCGCCGGAATCGCGGCTGCCGCTGGCGGCGCTGGCGTTTCCCGCGTTGAAACAACTGCCGCCGGGGCGACGGCAGACCTTGCTGGACACGCTCGATGCACTGGTGCGCGTGGATGGTCGGGTCGAACTGGACGAGTATTGCCTGGCCCGCCTGTTGCGCGTGCAGTTGCTCGAGGCGCGGCAGCCACGGCGTGCGCCGGTGGATGGCCTGAAGAAATTGCCGGCCTGCCGCGACAGCGTGGCACTGGTCTGCGCGGTGGTCGCACGGCACGGTGCTGCCGACGAAACTGCGGCGCGACGCGCGTGGCTGCTGGCGATGCAGCAGGTGTTCCCCGGCGCGGCGCTGGCCTGGCCGAGCCTGCCGGCGGCGTGGCAAATGCCGTTCGAGCGCGCGCTGGACGACCTGGACGGGCTGCTGCCGCCCGCCAAGGAGCTGCTGATCCAGGGCCTGTCCCGGGCGATCCGTGCCGACGGTGCGGTCAGCGCGGCCGAGGTCGCACTGCTGCGGGTGATCTGCGCCAGCCTGCACTGCCCGCTGCCGGCGTAACCGCGCGCTCAGGCTTCGCCGCGGATCAACGCGCTGGCGCGCTCGGCGATCATGATCGTGGGCGCATTGGTGTTGCCGCTGGGCAGGCTCGGCATCACCGAGGCGTCGACCACGCGCAGGCCGTCCACACCACGCACGCGCAGCTCGCTGTCCACCACCGCGCGATCGTCGCTGCCCATGCGGCAGGTACCGACCGGGTGATAGATGGTTTCCGCCTTGCGCCGGATGAAGTCGGCGTATTCCGCGTCCGTGTTGATCCGGCGCTCGGGGAATACCGGTGCGCCGCGGAACGGCGCGAACGCCGCCTGGTCGAGGATCTCGCGCGACAGCCGCGCGGCCTCGATCATCATCTTCAGGTCGTGGCCTTCCGGGTCACTGAGGTAATTGGCGTGGATCGCGATCGGCTGTGCCGGGTCGGCCGAGTACAGGCGCAAGCGGCCGCGGCTGCGCGGATGCAGATGGCAGGCGTGCAGGGTGTAGCCATAACCGGGCAGACGGTGGCGGCCGTGGTCGTCGAGCAGCGCGGGCACGAAGTGGAACTGCAGGTCGCAGCGCGCGTCGGCAGCGAAGCGGCTGCGCACGAAACCGCCGGCCTCGGCCACGTTGGAGCTGCCCGGTCCGTCGCGGTGGCGCAGCCAGCGCAGGCCGGTGGCCAGTTCGTTGAGGTGGTCGTAGCTGACCTTGCCCGGGTTGCCATCGAGCGTGCAGATGTCCAGGTGGTCCTGCAGATTGCCGCCGACGTCGGGCGCGTCGGCGACCACCGCGATGCCGTGCTCGCGCAGATGGTCGGCCGGGCCGAGCCCGGACAGCATCAGCAGTTGCGGCGAGTTGATCGCGCCTCCGGCGAGGATCACCTCGCCCGCCTCGATTCGTTCGGCGTCGCGCCGACCGCGGCGCAGCTGCACGCCGATCGCACGGCCCCGCTCGATCAGCACGCGCTCGACCAGCGCATGCGTGCGCACGTGCAGGTTGTCGCGCGGACGGGCGGGTTTCAGGAACGCCGTTGCGCTGGAGCAGCGCGCGCCGTTGCGCTGGGTCACCTGGTACAGCCCGAAGCCGGCCTGCTGCTCGCCGTTGAAGTCGTCGTTGCGCGGGAAGCCGGCGCTGGCGGCCGCGTCGACCAGGGCTTCCGACAGCACGTTGTGATGGCGCAGGTCGGCGACGCCGAGCGGGCCACCCGTGCCGTGCAGCGCGCTGGCGCCGCGGCTGTTGTCCTCGCTGTGCAGGAACCATGGCAGCACCGCACGCCACGACCAGCGCGGGTCGCCGCTGGCCTCGGCCCAGCGGTCGTAATCGGCCGCCACGCCGCGGATGTAGCACATCGCATTGATCGCGCTGGAGCCGCCCAGCGTCTTGCCGCGCGGCCACCACAGCCGGCGCTGATTGAGCGCGGGCTCCGCTTCGGTGCGGTAGTTCCAGTTGAGCGAGCGGTTGTTGGCCAGCCGGGCGATGCCGGCTGGCATGTGGATCAGCGGGTTCCAGTCGGCAGGGCCGGCTTCCAGCAGCAGCACGCGCGTGGCTGGATCGGCGCTGAGCCGGTTGGCCAGCACGCAGCCGGCCGAGCCGGCGCCGACGATGATGTAGTCGAAGTTGTCCACGGCATTCCCCACGCATGACGGGATCGGCGGGATCGCGTGCTAGGCTTGCCGCGCCCCACGCCGGATGTCCCCGTGAGTTTGCCCCGCCCGCCATCAGTGGAACAAGCCGCCGCGCCGATGCTGTCCGCGCTGGCGTTCTTCTTCGTGATGACCTCGTATTACATCATCCGGCCGGTCAGGGACCAGCTGAGCGGTGCCGTCGGTTCGCAGTCGCTGCCGCTGTTCTACGGCGCGGTGTTCGTGGTGATGCTGCTGCTGACGCCGGTGTTCGGCATGCTGGTGGCGCGCTTCCGGCGCCGCCGGCTGCTGGGCTGGAGCTACAGCTTCTTCATTGTGTGCATGCTCGCGTTCGTGCCCGCATTCGTGGCACAGGAGCGCATCGGCGCGCGCGAGCTGGGCGTGGTGTTCTTCGTCTGGGTCAGCGTGTTCAACCTGTTCGTGGTGTCGCTGTTCTGGAGCTTCATGGCCGACATCTTCTCCAGCGGCCAGGCGCGGCGAGTGTTTTCGCTGATCGCGCTGGGCGGCATGGGTGGCGCGATCTTCGGCCCGCTGGTGACCAAGCTGCTGGTGCAACTGATCGGTGTGGCGCCCCTGCTGCTGGTCTCGGCGCTGGCGCTGGGCTTGTCGCTGGTCTTGCTGCTGCGGCTCTCCACGCAGCATGACCGGCAGCCGGGCAGCCGGGGCCAGGAAGCGATCGGCGGCTCGCTGTGGGCCGGTATCAAGGAGCTGTGGTCGCGCCCATTCCTGCGCTACATGGCCCTGCTGATGCTGTTCGGCGACGGCATCGGCACGCTGGCCTACGCGCTGGTAGCGGACTACGCGAAGGCGCATTTCGCCGACAACGTGGCGCGCACGTCGTTCTACAACGACCTCGACCTGGCCACCAACCTGCTCGGCGCACTGCTGCAGCTGAGCCTGACCCGCTGGCTGCTGATCCGTCATGGTGCTGGTTGGGGGCTGCTGTTGCCCGCACTGGTGAACGTGGTGCTGCTGGCAGGCGTGGCCTTGATCGGCGGCGGCAATCTGGTGCTGCTTGGCTACAGCCTGCCGCTGCTGGCGCTGATGAGCGTGGCCACGCGCGGCTTCGCCTACGGCATGACCAAGCCGGCGGTGGATGCCCTGTACACGCGGGTGCCGCGCGAGACGCGCTACAAGGGCAAGAACTTCGTGGAGACGGCAGTCTGGCGTTTCGGCGACCTGCTGGTGACCAGCGCGGTGAGCGGTCTGCGCATGCTGGGCTGGGGCATCGGCGGCCTGGCCCTGGCCGGTGCCGGCGTCGCCGCGCTGGCGACCGTGGTGGCCAGGCGCGCCGGCTGGTCGCCCGACCTGGCGCCGGACGAGCACGCAACCATCGCCGGGGGGGCGAAAGCCCCGGTTTGAGTCGGTGGTTCCCCGAATCCCGGCCTAGCTGGTGATGTAGCGCTGCAGGTGTTCGATCTGCTCGGCCTGTGCGTCGATCACCGCCTTGACCAGGTCGCCGATCGAGATCACCCCGACTACCTTGCCGTCCTGCACCACTGGCAGGTGGCGGATGCGGCTGTCGGTGCACAGACGCATGCAGTCGAACACGTCGGTGTCGGGGCTCACGGTCAGCGGGGTGCCGCTCATGATGTCGGACACGGCAGTCTGCGATGAGGAGCGGCCCTGCAGGATCACCTTGCGTGCATAGTCGCGTTCGGACATGACGCCCACCAGCTGTTCGCCGCGCATCACCAGCAGCGCACCGATCCGGTGCTCGGCCATGTGCTTGATCGCTTCGAGTACGGGTGCCTCCGGCGCGATGCTGTAGATCGCGTTGCCCTTGCCCTGCAGCAGATGTTTCACCTGGCTCATGCTTGGGTCTCCCAGCGGCCCGGACGGGCCGTCCGGGCCGAGTCTAGCGCCGCCATCGCGCAGGCGTGTAGCAAAGTTGTGAACCCTCCGCGCAGTGGTCAGCGCGATGCGCGCGGCGGCACGCGCCCTTCGATGTAGCCGGGCCCGCCGAGCTGGTACATCTGTCGCTGGATCCACGCGGCGCGGCGTTGCACGTAAGCGCTGGGCCGATCCGCATGCAGGCGCCGCGGGTTGGGCAGCACCGCGGCGAGGCGGGCGGCCTGGACCGGGCCGAGCCGCGCTGGCGTGGTGTGGAAGTACGCCTCGCTGGCCGCGCCCACACCGTAGACGCCGTTGCCCAGCTCGGCGATGTTCATGTACACCTCGAGGATGCGCTGCTTCGGCCAGGTCAGCTCGATCAGCACGGTGAAATAGGCTTCCAGCCCCTTGCGCACGAAGCTGCGGCCGTTCCACAGGAACAGGTTCTTGGCGGTCTGCTGGCTGATCGTGCTGGCGCCGCGCAGGCGCCTGCCGTCGTCGGCGGCGTCGAGCGCGTCCTGGATGGAGTCGAGGTCGAAGCCGTGGTGGTAGGGAAACTTCTGGTCTTCGCCGGCCACCATCGCCAGCGGCACCCAGCCCGACACTTGTTTCCACGGCACCCAGTGCTGGCGCAGCCGAAAATCCTTCTCGCCGTGGAGCCACGCGCCGAGCTGGCGCTCCAGCATCATTGCCGACGTCCATGGCGGCACGAAGCGCAGCACCAGCACCACCAGCCAGCTCAGCGCCAGCCACGCCAGCAGCAGGACCACCAGCGCGCGCAGCAGGCGGCTCAGGCGGGGGTGTCGTCGCAACGGAAAGGGCATGGCGGTCTGGGCGGATGGATGCGGCCAGTATAAGGGGCGTTGTCCGGGTGCCTTCGCGCCCCCATCTGTGGCGCTTGCCCTCCGAGAGATCCCGCCGTGGAAAACCTGCCTGTCGAAGACGTGCTGCATCGCTTCCTTCTGGAACGCGCCGGGGTGCGCGGCACCCTGGTGCGGCTGGGGCCTGCCTGGCGTGAAGTGGCCGGCCGCGCCGACTACCCGCAGGCGCTGCATGCCCTGCTGGGCGAGGCGCTGGCTGCCAGTGCGCTGCTGACCGGCACCATCAAGCTGGACGGCGCACTGTCGATCGAGCTGAAGAGTTCGGACGCATTGCGCCTGCTGTTTGCCGAGTGCAGCGACCAGGGCCACCTGCGCGGACTGGCGCGCTGGAACGAGCCGCTGTCCGCACCGTTGGCGCTGGATGCCCTGGCCGGCGCGATCATGGCGATCACCATCGGCAACGTGGATCGCGGCCAGCGCTACCAGGGCCTGGTCGACCTGCGGCACGCCGACCTGGCCGGTTCGCTGGAAGACTACTTCATGAAATCCGAGCAGTTGCCGGCGCGGATCCTGCTGGCCGCCGACGGCGAACATGCGGTCGGCCTGATGCTGCAGAAGATGCCGGGCGAGGGTGGCCACGATGCCGTGCGGGACGACGATGCGTGGAACCGCGTGGTGCACCTGACCGCCACCCTGGGCGCGCAGGAACTGCTGGCCAGTGCGCCGGAGCAGTTGCTGTATCGGCTCTACCACGAGGAGTCGGTGCGCCTGTTCCGGCCGCGTCCGCTGGCGTTCGGCTGCAGTTGCAGTCGCGAGCGGGTGACCTCGATGCTGCGTTCGCTCGGCCGCGACGAGGTGGAGGCGGCACTGGTTGCCCGCGGCGACGAGATCGAGGTGGTCTGCGAGTTCTGCGCGCAGCGCTATCACTTCGACCGCATCGACGCCGAGCACCTGCTCAGCGAAGGTGCGGCGCCCGGGGCACCGGGCACGGCGCAGTAACGGCGAGGGCCGATCAGGCCAGCAGCGGCTTGTCGGCGCCGAGCCAGGTGCCGGCGGGCTGCGGCTCGGCGAACAGGAAGCCCTGGCCGTAGCGGCAGCCGACTCGCAGCAGCGCCTGTCGCTGCGACTCTTCCTCGATGCCTTCGGCGATCACCTTCATCTGCAGCGAATCGGCCAGCACCTGGATCGCGCGCACCAGGGCCAGGCCCTGCGTCTCGGTATCGTCGGGCGGCAGTTCGGTGATGAACGAGCGGTCGATCTTCAGCGTCTCGAACGGGTACTGGTGCAGGTAGCTCAGCGAGGAGTAGCCGGTGCCGAAGTCATCCAGCGCGATGCCGACGCCGCGGCTGCGCAGGTTCAGCAGCATCTGCTTGACCTGGGTCGGGTTCTCCAGCAGCGCGTGCTCGGTGACCTCGATGCGGATGCAGCGCGTCGGCACGGCGTACTGGTCGAACAGCGCCAGCAGTCGCTGGTCGAGGTCGGCCGAGCGGAAGTGTCGGCCGGACACGTTGATGCTGATGAAGCCCTCGGTGCCGATCAGCCGCACCGCCTGGGTGCACACCTGCTCGAAGATCTGCCAGTCGATCGCCTCGGCGCAGCCGCACTCCTCGGCGATCAGCAGGAAGTCGTGCGGCGCCAGCAGGCCGCGCTCGGGATGATGCCAGCGCAGCAGTGCCTCGTAGCCGGTGACGCGGCCGTCGGCCAGTTCCACGATCGGCTGGTAGAACGGCTCGAACTCGTTGCGGCTGAGCGCGTGGCGCAGGTCGCTCTCCATGTCCAGCAACGACAGCGCCTCGCGGCGCAGGCGGTCGTCGAACATCGCCGCGCGATGGCGGCCGCCGTCCTTCGCGTTGTACATCGCGGCATCGGCGTCGCGCAGCAGTTCCTCCGGCTGGCGGTAATGCGGGCTGGCCAGCGCGATGCCGATCGAGGCGGAGGTGAAGATCTCCTTGGTGCCGAGCCGGAACGGCGTCTGCAGCTCGCTGATGATGCGCTCGGCGATCAGGGTTGCCTTGTGGGTGTCGACGATACCCTCCAGCAGCACCGCGAACTCGTCGCCGCCCAGGCGCGCGACCACGTCGCGGGTCTTCAGGCAGGCGCGGATGCGGCCGCCGACCTGGAACAGCAGGTCGTCGCCGATCAGGTGGCCGACCGAGTCGTTGATCACCTTGAAGCGGTCCAGGTCGATGAACAGCACGGCGAACTGTTCGTCCGGGTTCGCGGTGTAGCGTTGCATTGCCTGTTCCAGCCGTTGCAACAGCAGGGTGCGGTTCGGCAGGCCAGTCAACGAGTCGTGCAGGGTCTCGTACTTCAGCCGGCGCTCGACGCGCTCGCGCTCGGCGATCTGTTCGCGCAGGTCACGGTTGGCCAGCGCCAGCGCGCGGGTACGTTCGGTGACGCGGCGCTCCAGCCCGGCATAGGCCTGTTTCAGCGACGCCGCGGCCTGCTTGCGCTGCAGCGCATTGGCGATGTGGTAGCTGACAAAGGTCAGCAGCTCCTGGTCGCGCTCGTTATAGGTGTGCTCCGGCGAGTAGCTTTGCAGCGCCAGCACGCCCATCGCCTTGCCGCCCCAGATCAGCGGCACGCCAAGCCAGCACACCGAACGCGCGCCGAAATGGCTGATCTCGCCCTGCGCGCTGAGCCGGTCGATTTCCGCCGGGGTGGCCAGCAGCGGCTTGGCATGGCGCAGCACGTATTCGGTGGCACCGCGGCCGTGCGCACGCGGCGGCCGCACGCTGTCCATGTCGTCCACCGAATAGGGGAAGGTGAGGTGGCCGTTCTCCTCGTCGATCAGCGCGATATAGAAGTTGCGCGCATACAGCAGGCCGCTGATCACCTGGTGCATGGCCGCGTAGAACTTTTCCGGACTGTCCGAGGTGTTGGCCAGCTCGGCGATGCGGAACAGCGCCGCCTGCAGGCGCTCGCCGCGCTGGCGCTGCAGCACCTGCTGGCGCAACACGCGGTTCGCCTCGCGCAGCGCGGCGGTGCGGTCGGTCACCCGGCGGCCCAGTTCGAGGTGCGCCTCGCGCCGCTCCAGCGCGGTCTGCACGTGCTGGGCCACGTAGTTCAGCAGCTCCAGGTCGTTCCGCGAGTAGTGGGTGTCGGCGCGATAGCTCTGCATCACGATGCCGCCGACAACGCGGCCGCCGCGCAGCAGCGGTGCGCCCAGCCAGTGTTCGCAGCTGGGGCCGATCGGGACGAAGTGGTCGCCGAACTGCTGCTTCAACTCGTCGAACGAGCCCATCAGCGGGCGGCCTTCCTGCAGCAGGTTCCAGGTCAGGCTGTGCAGCATGTCGTGCAGCGGCAGGTTCTGGTCCGGCAGCGGCGGGTCGGTATCGGCGATGTCGACGTAATAGGGAAAGCGGACGGTATCGGTGGCCGCGTCATACAGCACGATGTAGAAGTTTTCCGCGTACATCAGGCTGCCGACGATGGCATGCAGCGAGCGCATCATCTCGGGCATGTCGTGCTCGGCACTAGCTTGCTCGGCGATCGCGTAGAGCGCGCGTTGCAGTCGCTCGGCCAGCGCCAGCCGCGAGATCGCCTCGTACAGGCGGCTGGTCTCGGCCAGTTGGCGCAGACGGATGTCGGCCAGCCGGCCCAGCCAGTCCAGGCGGTCGCGCACGACTTCGGACAGCGGCAGGTCGGCCCATTCGAGCATCAGGGTGCGCGGACCTTGCGGATCCTCGGCCAGATCCATCTGCCCGGCCAGGTGGGCGGGTTGCTCGTCCATGCGCCGCCAGCGCAGCCGGCCGTGGATGCCGAAATTGTCCAGCATGAGTTCGCAGATTTCCATCACGCCGGCGGCATCGGGTGCCTCGAACAACCGTTCGACCGCCGCGTGCAGGGCCGCAAGATCCCTGGCCACCGGTGGTGGTTGGGGTGAACGGATCGTCGGTGTGGCGCTCATGGGGCTGTGGCTGGTTCCGGGCGACCTGACGGGATCGACGTGACGTACCTTGATCTTTATATCGTGTAAGTCCGCCCCCCCGCCAGTTTTCCCGCGTTGGGAACCCGCGGATGGCGGAAGGGTCGAAAGAAGGCTGGATGCTGCCGTTTTGTGCGTTGGGACGGATTTTTTGGGTGTTAGTAAAACGTAAAACCGGGTATACTGAAGCTCAAGTATCCTCCATCGAGCGAGTCATCGGTCCATCACCATGCGCCGTCTGTCTGCCCTGCTGCTGATCCTGTCGCTGCCGCTTGCTGCGGCCGGGCAGTCTGTGGGCGGCGACAACGGCATGGCGGGGCGTCTGCTGGCGCAGCCGCCGGACCAGACGGCCGAGGTCGGGCACGGCGTCGTGGTGCCGTTGTGGCGCGGTGCCGATGGTCGCCTGCTGGCGCTCAAGGCGGATCGCAGTACCGGTGCCGAAGCCCTGCGCAAGAATGCGCCGCTGGCGCTGCGCGTGGTGGACGCCTCCACGGTGATGACGACCGGCGTGGAATACGGACTGGGACCGCGACTGCAGGCGCATGCGGAGGTCAGCGAGCGCGCATGGACGAATCCGGGCATGCGCGTACAGGGCAGCGAAGTGGGCGCCACCTATGATGCCGGCCGCTACAGCGTAGGTGTCAGCGTCGGCACCAGCACCACGCCGAACAGGAACGTATTGCCGCGCGTGTTGCCGGGCGCCGCTCCGGGCGTGGATGGCCTGTCCAGTTTCGACAGCAGCGCCCAGCTCAACGCGCATGGCCGGCTGGCCCTGGGCAGCAAGAGCGGCATCGACCTGGGTGCCAGCGTGGGCCGCATCCACCTGTTGCCGGGCAACCTGCTTGGCGTCGACACGCTGGACCAGAAAGCGCTGAGCTTTGGCGTCGATCACGGCCCGCTGAGCGGTGTCCTGACCGGCCGCACGATGCAGCCGCAGGCCGGCATACCGGGCGCCCTCAACGCAGACCGGCGCTGGAACAGCATCGACCTGGGCGTGACCTGGCGCCTGCCGTGGCGCGGCTCGCTGAGTGTCGGTGCCCAGAACCTGTGGTCGTCCGGCACACCGGCCAATACGCCGGCGGGCCCGGAGCCGGACCAGTCGCGCACGCCGTACGTGCAGTACCATCAGGATCTCTGATCCGCCTTCTTCCGCTGGGTCATGGAAACGCCGTCGCCCTTGCGACGGCGTTTTTCGTTCCGGCGGCGAGCGATCAGTCCTGCCGGCGCACGCGCAGGTCGCCGCTGAAGGTCTCGATGTTGATCTTGCCGGCACCGTCGCCGAGGCGGACATCCAGCGAACTGCCAGGGCCGTGCTCGGGTTTCTTTGCGGTACCGAAATCGCTGCGCAAGTCGCCGCTGAAGCTGCCGGCATGCAGGTTGGCGGAGGTGTTCACGGGCAACTGAAGCTGCACGTTGCCGCTCATGCTGTCGATGCCGATGCTGCCGGCGGGAGCCAGCCCGCCGCCAAGCTGCACGTCGCCGGATACCGTGCTGAGGGTGAGCTTCTGCCACGGCCCGCCATGGGCCTGGATGCGGCCGGAGATGGTCTGCAGCTCGACGTCGCGGCCCAGTGCGGGAGCGAGGATGTCGCCGCTGACGGTCTGCAGCTCGGCCTGCTCGGCATGCCCGGCCTGCTCGATACCACCACTGACGCTGTCCACCTTCAGCGAGGGCGTGCGTGCGTTGATGCGCGCCTTGCCGCTGACCGTGTTGATCCGGATGCTGCCGCCATCCATGCCGTCGATCACCAGCGGCGCGCTGACCACGTCGACGTCGAGCGAGGCGGCCCTGGGCACGCGCAGCTCCAGCGTGGTCGGCGCCATCCTGCTGTCGCCGCCCCAGTTGAACCGGCCGGCGCCGCCCTGTGGTTCCACCTTGATCTCGAGGTTGCCGTTGTTGCCGGTGATCGCCAGCGGTTTGGCGCCATCGCCGAGCCGGCCGGTGACCTGCACCTCGTTGCGGTCCCAGGCGGTCACGTTCACCGTGCCGGCGATGTTGCCGATGCTGATGCGGGCGGTCGGGGTGGCGTCATGGCGCAGCTGGATCGGCGTGTCGGCCAGGGCCTGGCCGATGCAGAAGCACAACAGCAGGGGAAGATAGCGGGTGGTTTTCATGATCGTTCCTGGTGGTGTCAGCCGGCCTGGGTGGCCAGTTGGCGCAGTTGCGCCTGTTGTTGTTCGGTGCGACCCAGCAGGCGTTGCAGCGCCGGTGAGTCCGGTGCCTGCCGGATCGCCAGTTGCAGTTCCATCCGCGCGGCGTCCAGTTCGATCGCGGCGCCGGCGAGGCGCGGGTCCGATGGTTTCCAGCTGGTCGGAGCCGTCGCGTGGCTGGCGATCGGCACGGCTGTCGGCGCCTGCAGCGCGTGCCAGCCAATGCCGGCGGCCAGCAGCAGCGAGGCGGCGAGGCCGGCGGCAACCAGCCAGCGCCGGCGATGCGTCGGCCGGAGCCCGTGCAAGGCCGGGTTCGCGGGTACTGGCATGCGTTCGGCATCGTCCAGTGCGGCGTCGATCGAGGCCCACAGGTCGCGCTGCGGCGCGAGCGGCTGGCGCAAGTCGCGCATCTGACGACGCCATTCGAATTCGTTCATGAGCTTTCTCCCAGTACTTTGCGCAGCAGGCCGCGGGCGCGATGCAACTGCGCTTTCGACGTGCCGACCGCCATGCCCAGTTCGCTGCCGATGTCCTCGTGCCGCCAGCCCTCGATGTCGTGCAGTACCAGCACCGCACGTGCACGTGGCGGCAATTGGCCGATCGCGCGTTCCAGTTCCTCGCGCTCGGCGGCGCAGAACGGCGTTTCGCCGGTGTCCGGCAGGTGTTCGTCGTCGAGCATGCTGACCGGGTCGGCGCCGCGGGC
>Ga0070696_100002775_pt1 | contig 11624 bp, 8 predicted proteins | sample KBSK1253metaG_FD_65474 | JGI IMG/M metagenome (GOLD analysis project Ga0070696, IMG submission 65474) | Corn, switchgrass and miscanthus rhizosphere microbial communities from Kellogg Biological Station, Michigan, USA - KBS K1-25-3 metaG | ecosystem: Host-associated > Plants > Roots >... | reverse complement strand
GCCGCCGGTAGGCGGGTTCGCCGTGCAGCTCTCGCAGCACCTCCCCTGCCCGTTCCAGAGAGGTGATGGATTCCAGCAGAGGCGCCACATCGAGCGGGCATTCGCCACTGCGTTTGTCCGTGATGTCGGCCCATCGGGCCAGCAGCAGTACGGCGAGGACGTCCTCGGGGCCCTCGGCGCCGCTCACGATGTATTCGCCGATGGCGCGTCCGCCGAATTTATGGCGCGCCTGCGCGATGGCTTCGAACACCCACAGGGTGCGGCGGCCCACGGCGTCGAACGAGCCCGTGGGTCCCTGATCGCGCACCAATAGATCCCGCAATTGGCCGAGCCGCTCCTCCCGCGGGAGCATGGGCCAGTCCGCGAGATCCAACCCCTGTGCGATCACCTCGTCGTGAACGTGCGCGTGCTGGATCACATCGAGCGTCGCAAGATGAAAACCGAAAGTGCGTACCCGCCGCATGAAACGGCGCACCAGAAAATACCCGGCGTGCCGTCCGCGGTTCGCGATCAGGCTGTCGGCCGCGAGTCCGATGTCGGCCAGCAATTGATCGGGATTCTGATAGGAGTTGGGCCGGCCCTCGTAGGTCGCTTTGAGCCGCTCGCCGATCTGACCGAAGAACATGCGGTAGGGCATGCGGTCATGCCGGGCCGGCGCCAGTGCCTGAGCTCCGGGCAATATGGCGCTGTATGAGTCGATGCGCGCGGCCAGCGCCGCGCTCACGCCGACTCTGCTCGCGCTTTGACTCAATGTTTCCGCGAGTTGGCCGCATTCGGTGAAGTAAGTCGACACGATCAGCTGTTCGTGACGATGCAAGGTCTCGCGAATGGTCTTGCCGTGCACGTCCGCATTGCCGTCCATCTCCCCGCCCACCCAGGAACCGAAATGCAGAATGCTCGGCACGTCGAGCTCTTCCACGGGAACGGAGTAGGCCTTCCCCAGCGCCGCCTCGATTTCTTCGTAGAACAGCGGCACCACGCGGTACAGTATGTCGATCAAATAGAACAACACGTGCTCGCGCTCGTCGACCACGGTCAGGCCCTCGCGCGGATGCTCCTCGGTCTGCCAGATGCTGGTGACCTGCAGCCGCACCCGCGCCCACAGCGTGTCCAATTCGGCGCGCGTCGACGCCGGGTTGCGCCGATCCAGCAGGTCCTGGGCAATGTTCTGCTGCTTGCGCAGTATCGTGCGGCGGGTGGACTCGGTCGGATGGGCCGCGAACACCGGTTCGATGCTCATCGAGGCGATCAAGTCCAGCGCCTCATCGAGCGACACGCCGTCGCGCCTAAGGTGCGCGATGCAGTCCTCGATGCCGCCGGGTTGCGAGGTGCTGGAATCGTCGAGATATTGACGGCGCCGGCGCACCCGGTGCACTTTCTCGGCCGTATTCACCGCTTGGAACCAAATCGAGAACGCACGGGTAAGATCGGTGGCGGCCGACGGCGACCGGCCCATCGTGCGCTGCTGCAGTCCCGTTTCGCCCCCGGCCTCGCCCTCGCGCCGGCGAATGGCCGCGACACGATCCCCTTCCACGAGCTTGAAGAACTCCTCGCCTCCCTGGTCGCGCAACATTTCACCGATCAAGGCGCCCAGCGCGTGCACGTCCTCGCGCAGCGCCGCGTCCTTGATCGGAAATTGAATGCTTTGGCGATACATAATGCTAGGCTCTTGGGGAACACGGAGAAATATTATGAGCTTGTTGGCGCAGATCGCTATATTTCTCGCCGCCGCAGTCATCGCAATCCCGATTTTCCGCCACTTCAAATTGGGATCGGTGCTCGGCTACCTGGCGGCAGGAATCATCATCGGTCCGGCCTGCCTCGGGCTCATAAGCAAAATCGATGCCACCCAGCATATCGCGGAGTTCGGCATCGTGCTCCTGATGTTCGTCATCGGGCTGGAACTTCAGCCCTCGCGGCTATGGGTGCTGCGCAAGCCCATCTTTGGATTGGGATCGGCCCAAATAGTCGCGACCACCCTGGGGTTGGCTGCCGTCGCGTATTTTGCCTTCGCGCAATCCTGGCGAACCGCGCTCATCATAGGGTTCGGCTTGTCCCTATCCTCCACGGCACTGGCCCTGCAATTGCTGGCGGAACGCGGCCAGCTCAATTCCAAGTTCGGCCGCTCCTCATTCAGCATCCTGCTGTTCCAGGACATCGCAGTCCTGCCGGCGCTCGCCCTGCTGCCCCTGCTGGGCTTCGCCGCGGCAAGGAATGCAGGCCCGGGCGGCTGGCTGGTGCTCAAGCTCATCGCCGTGCTCGCGGCCGTCGTCGTCGGCGGCCGTTACGTGCTGAGCCCCATGCTGCGCATAGTCGCCGCCACGCGGGTTGCCGAGGCGTTCACGGCCGCAGGGCTCCTGGTGGTGATAGGCACCGCGCTGCTCGTCAGCCAGGTCGGCCTGTCGCTGTCGCTGGGGGCCTTCCTGGCCGGCGTGCTGCTCGCGGACAGCGAATTTCGCCACGAATTGGAGGCCGACATCGAGCCGTTCAAGGGCCTGCTGCTGGGGCTGTTCTTCATCAGCGTCGGGATGTCGGCCGACCTTGCGCTGGTGCGCGAGATGCCCGTAACCATCGTCGGCCTCACGCTCGGATTCATGCTGCTGAAAGTCGGCGTTCTGTGGGCGATCGGACGTCTCTCCGGACATTCCCCCACCGCCAGCCGCGGACTGGCATTCAGTCTGCCTGCCGGCGGAGAGTTCGCCTTCGTCCTGTTCGGTCTTGCCGCGGCCTTGAAAATCATGGATGCGAGAACCGCCGCACTTCTGGTGCTGGTGGTCACCGCCTCCATGATCTTGAGTCCGTTGCTGCTGGTGCTGCACGACGTCCTGTTCAAAATGAGCGAGCCGGACCAGCGGCCGTTCGACACGCCCATCGAGCTTCATCCCAAAGTCATCATCGCGGGATTCGGCCGCTTCGGACAGATCGTCGGCCGCATCCTGCGGGCGAAGAAAATCCCCTTCACGGCGCTCGAGTCAAGTCAATCGCAAGTCGACTTTCTGCGCCGTTTCGGCAACCAAGTGTTCTACGGGGACGCTTCGCGCTTGGAATTGCTGCGTGCCGCGCATGCGGAGAACGCCGAAGTCCTGGTGCTCGCCGGCGATGACGTCGAAGTCTCCGTCAAAACCGCGGAAATGATCCGCAAGCACTTTCCAAATTTGAAGATTTTCGCCCGTGCGCGCAATCGCCAGCACGCATTTCGGCTCATGGATCTGAACGTGCACTACCAGATTCGCGAGACGCTGGCATCGAGCCTGGAGATGTCCGTGCAGGTCCTGGAGGCACTCGGGATGTCGAAGTCCAAGGCCGCCGAGACGGTGCGCCGATTCCGGGCGCACGATGAGGAAACCATGGCGAAGCAGCAGGCCGTGAAAGGCGACGAGAAAAAATTCATGCAAACCACCCGTGAGTCCACCGAACAATTGTTGCATCTGTTCGAAACAGACACCGCCGAGCCGGAGGAACTCGAGCCGCGGCGCAAGCGCCGCGCCGCGGGTTCTCAATGAGGGTTCAGCAGCACCGTGGTGTCGAAACTCTCGAAGCCCGTGAGCACGCGGCGGTAGGCATTTTGCATGATGCGCTCGGCGTTCTTGTCGGCGCGAGTCCCCAACAACATGCGGATCACGACCTCATCCTGGGGGCGCGCCGGATCCTCGCTCAGGATCTGGTAGCTGAAACGCGCCAGCCGTTGGTTTATTTCGTTGGCGAAGCGCAGGCGAAGGAGGTCGTTGCCGTCGCCGGCGCCGACCTTGGCTTCTTCGGCGACTTCGAATATCAGGCGCGCCACGAACCGCGCCTTGTCGACCAGGCTCAGGTCGCTGAAAAACTCGATTTCGGATTGGATGTTCATCCGGCGGGGAAGAAATCGATGGGTTTGGTGGCGGTCAGGGTCGCGACATCCTTCGCCTCGAACTTGAACAGGCGAATCCGCGCCAGTAATTTGTTGACGAATTCCGGATCGTTCAAGTCCGACGAGACGATGCGGGCGGCGGTGATGTCGCCGGAGGGCGCAATGGTCAATTCGATGACCACCTTGCCCTGCAGCGCCGGGCTGTCGCGCAGGGCGCGCGCATACATCGCATCGATCGCCCCCTTGTTCTTGGTGAAGACCAGCGCGATTTCATCCGCGCTGCGCGAAGCCTTGCCGGAGCCGCCGCCGCGCGTCGCGCCCTGGCCGGATGCGGCCAGGTGCGGATCCTTGACCTGCGTGGTGTAAATGCCGCGCAGCGAACCCGAGCCCGCCGCCAGCCCGCTGCTGGCCGGCGCGCTGATGCCGCCGCTGGTGCCGCCGGCCTTCGAGGTAATGATATTTCGAGTCACCATGCTGACGTCGCCCGGATCCGTGGTCTTCGGCTGGTCCTTCGCGAATTTATCGAGATCCGCTTGATCGCGCAATGCCGCGAGATCGTCCAGGTTCGCCAGCAAGCCGCTCTTCGAGGCTTTTACGCGGGCATCCACCGGCCGGGGCGTCGGTTTGGCGCTGAGCGGCGCCTTCTCGGCCGGCTTCTCCCGCTTCGGTACCGGCGGCGGCGGCGGGGGCGGCGGCGGCTCCACCACCAGCTGCACCACGCGCTCGGGCAGCGACTCCGTATTCACCACCTGCGCATGCCGCGGCAAGAGCGTGATGATCAGCGCGAGAATTCCGCACGCGATGCCGAAATTGCGCAGGATGACGCGAAAGCGCCGTTCCATGTCATCGGACGGCGACCACGGCAATTCATAGCGCCGGTAGTACGGCGCCAGCGCGGTGGGAATGTGCAATGCGGGATTGGCCGCCATTTATGTCGCCGCCTTTTCGCGCTCGATCACGGCAAACGACACCTTGCCGTATTCGGCCGCACTGCAGCTCAACATGACCTTCTTCAGCACGCTGTAAGGCGTGTTCTTGTCGCCCATGATGGTGACCTCGCGCTTGGCGATGTCGGTTTGCCGCGCGGCGCGCAGACTGCGGTCGTTCTGCAGCGTCAAAGCGGTTTTCAGCGGCGCAAAATACGGCCCCTGGTTGGCGGCCAGGGCGCTCACCGAGCCCACCAGCCGGCCGTCGACGTACACCGAGTCCTTGGTGATCATGACGACCACGGCGGCGCTGGGTTTGCGGTCCGATATGGACTGCGGAATCGAAATGTTCTTGGTGTTCGGCAGGATGTCCACGTCCGCCGTATGCGCCAGCAGGAACACTATCAGGATGGTCATCATGTCGATGAACGGAATCAGCGCGAAATGGCTGGCTCCGAGCCTGCGTTTACGATGCCGCTTGATTCGATAAGAGGTCATATCGGCGCATCCGCAAGGGCAATGTCCGGAAAGAGCTGCGCTTTCGAAAACGGCGCCACGGGCAGTTGATACACGCGCACCGTATCCATCACCTGCACCAGGGTATCGTAGGAAATCGTCGGGCCGGGCAGGATGGTGGCATCGGTCATCTGCGGGAACTGGGACTTGATCCTGCGCATGAATATCGACAGATTATCGATGTCGTAGCCGCTTGCAAGGTTCGGCAGGGTCTTGAGCGGACCCGAGTTGCGGTCGTTGACCACGATGTCATCGGCGCGAATGATGACCTCGAGCTTCAGGCCCTTGGGCAATTCGGTGGGAACCAGGTTGCTGTTCGCCGGCAGATTCAGCTGCAGAATATTCGTCTTGGAGAACACCGCGGTAAAAATCAAGAAGAACACCAGGATCACCATCATGTCGATCATCGGCACGATGTTGAGGTCGTCACGCCCGTGGTGGTAGCGGGCGTGATTGCGGCGGACGAGGCGCGAGGACTTTGACTTCATGTATGGAGCACCAGCCTGATGACCCTTGAGGGGCTAGATACTGCCGCGGGCAGCGGCCGGAGCCGGGGCTCGCGTCGAAGGCGCCGGCGCAGTGGGCTCATGAGCCGGCCGATCGGATTGGCGCTCGGTGATGGAATTCAGGAACTTCACCGACGCAATCTCCAGGCTGTCGATCAGCGACGTGGTCTTCGACTCGAGGAACATGTGCGCCAGCAGCAGTGTGATCGCGACGCCCAAGCCCGATGCGGTGTTGTTCATGGCCACCGAGATCGCCGCGGCGAGCAACGTGGCCTTCTCCGCCGGATTGGCGGTTGCCACGGCGGCGAACGCGGCGATCAGGCCGATGATGGTGCCGAGCAACCCGATCAACAGGCCGACGTTGGCCAGCGACGCCAGATAGTGCGTGCGCTTCTCGATGCGCGGGATGACCTCGAGCAGGCTCTCGTCCATGGCCTTTTCGATGTCGTCGCGCCGGCGCGCGTTCGCGACCCGGGCCACGCCGTAGTTGAGAATCGTGGCGATCGACGCCTTGGAATTCTGCGTCAGTCCCACCACCTGCTTGAAATTACCGGCGCTCAGGGCCGGCACCAGATCATCCCACAGGCTGCGATTGCGAATCGTTTCGCGGGTCAGGTACACGTACCGCTCGACGGCGATCGATACGCCGACCACGAATATCAAGGCCAGCGGATACAGGAAGAACCCGCCGTCCTTGAAGAAACCGACCACCGAATTCATGAAATTCATCTGCGCGCTCCTAAATAATGCTCTTCCGCTCGTGACCACCCGGTCCGAATCTCAGGATTCAACCAGATTCCGTAAAATCGGCCATGACTTACTTCTCAACCTGCTGCGGCCCTGGCTGCTGCGGGCCTGGCGGCGCACCATTTTGGGTCGCATCTGATTGCACGGCCTGGTAATAAACGACTTCACGTTTGAAAACGTCCCGATCGACGGGCGCCAGGATCTCATCGACCAGGCTGTTCATCGGCCTGGCCGCCAGATCGCCGATGTCCGATTTTTTCCAGGGGACGATGTACATGACTTTCGGCTGCTCACGATCACCGGTCACCGTCGCGGTATCGAGGTTGAGCCTATCGACGGCCGGCGATTTCTTGCCCGGTGCCGCCGCAGCGCCGCCGGCTTTGGGCTTGGCGCCCGCGCGGCCGGTTTTGGCCTTCGCATCCGCCTCGGAAGCGTTGGCGTTCGGCACCGAGGTGACGGCCCGCGGTTCACCGGCCTCCGATCGCGCATCGCCCTTTGCCGGCGCCGCCGCCTGTGTTCCGCGATCCGCAGGTGCCGCCGGCGGGGCCAGTGCCGGCATCTGCGTCTGCGTCGGCGATTCCTGTGCCTGGGCGAGGCCTGCCATCGCGCAACACAGGGTTATCGAACTCAAGGCCCTGATCACGGTGTTCATGCAGGCTCCTTCTTTGCTGCCGACGGTGGAGGCGGAGGCGGCGTCGGCGCGCCGACGCGTTTGCGCAATTCCACCACCCAGCCGGCGACTTGTTTGTTCTCGCCGGCGATCTCGATGTAGCGTTCGAACTGCTCGAGTGCCTTCTGCGGCTCCGCGAGATACAAGTCGTAGAGCATCCCCAAATTCAGATGCGCGGGAGCGTAATTGGGGTCCGCGGCTATCGTACCCTGATAGGCCGCTTCCGCTTCCGCAAATTTGCCCAGTCTGCGCTCCACGATCCCGAGTTCATTGCCGCCGATCGGATTGGCCGGGCTCTGTTCCAGCGCCGTCTTGAAGGCCGCCTCGGCCTCGGGCAGGCGCGAATTACGCAAGTACAGCAGCCCCAGGTTCAATTGCGGCCCGGGAAATCGCGGATAACCGGCCGCCAACTGCCTGAATTCCTGCTCCGCGTCCGCGTCGCGCCCGGACTTCATGAGCTGCAATGCCTGCGCATATTGCTGTGCCGCAGGCTCTGAAAGTGGATCGGCCTCGCCAGTGGCCGCGTTGCCGCCGGGCGCGCTGCTGTTGGGCGCCACAGCGGCTGTGCCGGACGCGCTGGTGTTGGGCGCCACTGCGGCTGTGCCGGACGCACCGGTGTTTGGCGCGGCTGCGCCGGCCGCAGCGGCCACGCTCGGCGCCTGCGCGGCAGCCGCTTCGACCACGTCCTCACCGACCTCCACCTTGCCGTATCGGCCGGGATTCAGTTGCGCCAGCGCCGCGAAGCTGTTCTGCACCCATTCGTCGTAGTCGCCCCCTTTGGCGCGAGCAGCATTGACTTCATGCAATTTGATCGCCTTCTCCTCGAACGGGAAGGCCTGCTCTTCGAGCAACACACCGTACTGTTCCAATTCGTCCTTGTTCAAATTCTTCGGCCGCTCCGAGCTGATCAAGTCCTTGCCCAGCTGCCGGTACAATTCGGCGCTCTCGAAGGTCGCTGCGGTGGTGACTTCGGCGACTTGGTAGTCGGCGGCCGCCTCATAGTCCTTGAGCGCGGTCTCCATCGCCTTGCGTTTCGCGGTCAGCGATTTCTTCAGCGGCACCACCAGCTTGATTCGATCGAACTCCTCGCGCGCCGGCGCCGCCAGCGTCAGAGTCGCTTCGGCCGCCAAGGCCCGGCTGCGATCGGTGCGCGCCGCGCCCGCAGCGTGATCGGCGGCGATGATGTCCTTGAGCCAGGTATCGCGGGCCGCCGTATCGCCGAGTTTCACTGCAATCAAACTCAAGCGATTGCGCGCCTCCATCGCCGGATTCAGAGGCTGCGGAAAATGTTTCACGAACGCCTCGAGCATGGCGCGTGACTTTGCGACGTTGCCCGCCTTGTCGTAAAGATCGGCCGCCTGCAGGGTGGCCTCACGCTGCACGTCAGGTGTTTCGCCGGGTGATTGTGCGATTCGTTCGAACTCCACTGCGGCCTGCTCCGGCCGGTTCGATTCCGAGTACGCCACCGCAAGATCGCGCGTGACTTCCCCCTGCAACGTGCTTTGCGGGAAGTTGCGCCGAAATCCCTCGAGCACGGCGATGGCGCGATCCCATTGTTTCTCCTTGAAGAGCAGCGCCGCCGCATCGAAATCCGCATTCGCCCGAATCTTCGAAGTCGGCGCCAGTGCCGACACCCGCAGGAAATCGTCGACCGCGGCCGCGCTGTCGCCGGACTTGGCCTTCTGCTCGCCCTGCTTATAGATCGACGCCGCCAGCCGCTCCACGATGGCCGCATGCTCGGGGTCGCCGGCCGCCATCAGCGTCTGTGCCTGGCTGTAAGCCGCCTCGGCTTTGTCGAACACCCCCTGGTCGAAGTTCGTGTTGCCGATCACCGTCCAGGCGATGCGTTGCTTGCCCGCGTCCACGGGCGGCTGCCGCGCCAGGAGAGCGTCGGCTGCCGCGACCGCGCGAGGATAGTCCTTGGCCGAGTACAGTTCGGTGGCCGCGCGCGTCAACACCTGCGCGCTCTCCGGATGAGCGGGAAAGGTCTGCGCGAATTTCAGCGAGCTGTCGATGCCGCGGCTATGGACCCCCGCCTTCGCCTCGCCGGAGAGCGTCTCTTCCTGCTTGCCGTAGGCCACGACGGCGGCATAGCCCGCCGCCGCCGCCTTCTCATGGTTGCCATAGTGGTAGGCGGTGTTCTCGTATTCCTGGGCGGCATCCAGATACTGCCTGCTCTCGAACAGCGTGTCGGCGAGCAGGAAATTGGTGACCGCGGAATCCGGGTCGTCGGGGAAGGAAGTGAGGTAGCTGCGGTACCATTTCGCAGCCTCCTGGTAATCCGCGACGCTCTTACTGCGCTGCGCCTCGGCGTGATAGTACTGCGCCACATCCTTGAGGTTGGTCTTGAGCACGGCCACCACCGCAGGCTCGGTCTTCGGATCGCGGCCCTGCCAGAAAGCCGTGCCGAAGTTGTAGTTCTCCACGAATTCCTTCTTGCCCTGCAGCACCAGCTGCGGGAAGCCGCCTTTTGCGTAGGCCCCGATCGCCTGCATCTCCAACAAGGGCGCCTTCTCATTGTTGCGGTCATGCGAGACGAAGGCACGGTAACTGTCGGCCGCATCCGTGTAGCGTTCCTTCTCCAGATAAAGATCGCCGAGCCGCGCATACAGAAGATAGGTGTAGGGCCGCACCGCCCGCCCCGGCGGCGTGCGGCGCTTCACGAATTCCTCGATGCTTTTCGGACCATCGAGATAGGAGAAGGTGATGGACATGACCCGAAAGGTGTCCTCGACCAATTCCCGATTCGGCCGGCTCAAGGTGGTAAGTTCGACCAGCGCCGCCGGATCGCGCTTCGACACCAACACCGAGTCCAGCACTCCGGCAAAGGAATCCAGACTGCGCCCGTTCTCGCCCTGCTTGAACAGCGACCAGCCATGCTTGTACAGGCTCTGGTCGTAAAACGCCGACGAGGGGCCGATCTTGATGACGGCCTCGTACGCGGCCTGCGCCTTCGGGTAGGCCTTGGCCGAGAACGATAATTCGCCGCGGCGGAACTGCGCTTCGTCCGCGTAGTGGCTGTTCGGATAGCTCGCCACCAATTGGTCCAAGGACGCCTGCGCCTTGTCGGGCTGTGCATTGAGTTCGTAGGCACGCGCCAGCTGGTAGAGCACCGCATCGTTGCGCTCGTACGTCGGATACGTCTTCAGCAGCGCGGAATACAGGTGGATCGCTTCCGTGGCCCGCAAACCCTCGTTGGTAACGAGTTCGCGCTCGATGCGCTCGGTTTCGGAGCTCTCCAGGTTGAGATCTCCCAGCCTGCGCAGTGCCTCGGCCCGCAGCGCCGCATCGCCGGCATTCAAGTCGAGAAAGCGGCGATAGCTGTCCATCGTTTTCGCCTCATCGACGTTCCGGGGCGGATTGGTATTGACCTCGACCTGCTGCGATTCCAGATCCTTGATGGTGGGCGGGTTCTTACTTGCTGCGTTCGCAGGCGCCGTCAGGGCCAGTGCCAACGCCAGTGCCAATGCCAATGCCAATGCCAATGCCAATGCCGGCGCCGGCGCCGGCGTCGGCGCCAATGGCGTTCCCGCGCTGCACCCTGGAACGAGTGAGTCCCGGCGCTTCATGGCTTGGCCTTCGGCTTGTCGTTCTCGGCGCGGTCATAGATCGCCGCCAATTCGTAGCGCGCCTGGATCTGGTAGGTCTCGATGCGCCGCTTTTGATTTTCGAGCTCCCGGATCGCCAGCGCCTGAAGAAATCGGTTCTGCTGCGCCGACACATCGGACAGGCGTTGCTGCAGCTGATCCATGCGCGCGCGCACGGCCGCGATCCGCGCCGCGTAGCCGCCGGTATCGGTCGGCATGTTCTGCCGCGCCTGCTTCACCAGCACCACGCGTTTCTGCGTCAGATCGATATCGCTTTCGAGCTCCTTGACCGAGCGGCGTTCGTTCCACAGCCTGGCTCTGAAACTCTCCGACAGTCTCCAGTACATGACGCCCTTCAACAGGCGCTCCTTATCCCGCATTTCGGCCAGATCCGGGTCGTCCGGATGTGCCGCGAGGTAGTCTTCGATGTGCTTCAAGCGGGCCCAAGTCCGCTGCTCGTCCGGCGTGCCCAAGGCGGCGACGTCGTTGGATTTCTCGATTTCGTTGATGCGTGATTCGAAGTCGACGCGCTTGCGCGTCAGCGCGTCGAGATCGGTGGCGGCGAGGACCGCATCGGCCTTCGGCACGCGCTGCCTGTAGGCCTCTTCGCGCGTATCCAGCATGTCATCGTAGGCCGACACGCTGTCGCGCCAATCGTTCAAATTGCGGCTCATGAACTTGAGCTCGCGATAATTTTTCAAGCCCTCTTGGAACTCGTTGCTCGCCAGCAATTGGTACAGATAGCGCGACTCGGGCGCGTCGGGCAGGGTTTTGAGCTGCCAGTACCACGTCAAATTATCCTTGTCGCCGTCCAGCAGACGGTCG
>Ga0070696_100002774_pt1 | contig 11624 bp, 2 predicted proteins | sample KBSK1253metaG_FD_65474 | JGI IMG/M metagenome (GOLD analysis project Ga0070696, IMG submission 65474) | Corn, switchgrass and miscanthus rhizosphere microbial communities from Kellogg Biological Station, Michigan, USA - KBS K1-25-3 metaG | ecosystem: Host-associated > Plants > Roots >... | reverse complement strand
CCCTTGCCGCCGGCGCGAGTGCGACGATGCCGAACGGGACGCTGGGCTACGAATGGGATGCGGACGTCGACAACGGTCTGCGTCCGTCCGGCCTGATTGCGCTCTCGTCGACGACCCGCGCGGTCAACGGCATGCTGCTCGACTACGGCTCGACGTTCGGCCCGGGCACCGTCACTCATCGTCTGTCGCTCTACCGGCACAACAGCGGCGCGCTCGTCTTCGGCGCCGGCACGGTGCAGTGGGCGTGGGGTCTCGACGCGTCGCACGATCGCGGCTCGCTGCCGGCGGACGTCCGCATGCAGCAGGCGACGGTCAACCTGTTTGCCGACATGGGCGCGCAGCCGGGGACGCTGCAGGTGCAGGACGGGCTCGTTCCGGCGAGCGCATCCACCGACCTCGCGCCGCCGGGGTCGACGATCACGGCGCCTGCCAACGGCTCGTCGATTGTTGCCGGAACGCCAATCACCATCAGCGGCACCGCGGCCGATTCGGGCGGCGGGCTGGTCACGGGCGTCGAAGTCTCGACCGACGGCGGCGCGACGTGGACGCCCGCAGCCGGCACCACGGCCTGGTCGTTCAGCTGGACGGTGAGCGGCACCGGCAGCGTCTCGATCAAGAGCCGCTCGTTCGACGACAGCGGCAACATGGAGACGCCGTCGGCCGGCGTGTCGATCACCATCTCCTCCTCGCCGTCGTGCCCGTGCAGCATCTGGAGCGCCGCCGCGGTTCCGCCCGCGCCGCTCGACGACAACGACCCGGCGTCGATCGAGCTCGGGACGAAGTTCAGGGCCGACGTCGATGGGTTCGTGACCGGCGTGCGCTTCTATAAGATTGCCGCGAACAACGGCATCCACACCGGCACGCTATGGACCAGCGCCGGGACGCAGCTGGCGACCGGCACCTTCATCAACGAAACGGCGTCGGGCTGGCAGCAGATGACTTTTGCCAACCCGGTCGCCATCACCGCCGGCACCGTCTACGTCGTCTCGTATCACGCGCCGAACGGCCACTACACCGGGTCGGACAACTTCTTCGGCAGCGCCGGCGTCGACAACCCGCCGCTGCACGCGTTGAAGAACGGCACCAGCGGCGCCAACGGCCTGTATCGCTACGCCGGCGGCACCGTGTTCCCGAACAGCACCTACCTGTCGGAGAACTACTGGGTCGACGTCGTCTTCACGACGACGCCCGGCGCCGACACGACGCCGCCGACGGTGGTCTCGAGGGTGCCGGCCGCAGGCGCGGTCGACATCGATCCCTCGGCGCCGGTATCGGCGACCTTCAACGAAGCGATGTCGCCGGCCTCGATCTCGAGCTCGAGCGTCGAGCTCCGCAATCCGCAGGGGATTGCCGTCAGCGCAGCGGTCACCTACAACGCGACAACGAAGACCGCGACGCTGTTCCCGCAGGGCAGCCTCGCCTACTCGACCACGTATACGGCGGTCGTCAAGGGCGGCGCCGTCGATCCGCGCGTCAAGGACGCGGCGGGGAACGCGCTGGCTGCGAACTCGACCTGGACGTTCACGACGGTGGCGGCGCCGCTGCCGACCTGTCCGTGCTCGATCTGGCCGTCGACCGCCGTGCCGGCGATCCTCGACTCCGAGGATCCGTCGTCGGTCGTTCTCGGGACGCGGTTCCGATCGGACATCGCCGGCTACGTCAGCGGCGCGCGCTTCTACAAGAACGCGATGAACACCGGCACGCACACCGCGAAGCTCTGGTCGAACACCGGGACGCAGCTGGCGACGGCGACCTTTGCCAGCGAGACCGCGTCGGGCTGGCAGGAAGTGCTGTTCACGACGCCGATTGCGATCACGGCGAACACGACCTACGTGATCTCGTACCTGGCGCCGAACGGACACTACTCGAACCAGGACAACTATTTCACCGCCGCCGGCCTCGACACCCCGCCGCTGCACGCATTGCAGGACGGCATCGACGGCGCGAACGGCGTGTACGCCTACAGCTCCACCAACGTGTTCCCGACGCAGACCTACGCCTCGGCGGCGTACTTCGTCGACCCGATCTTCACGACCAGCACCGGGCCGGATCTGGCGCCGCCGGTCGTGCAGTCGACCAGCCCGTTTGCCGGCGCGTCGGGCGTGTCGACGACGACCGCTGTGCTGGTGACCTTCAACGAACCGGTCAATGCGACGACGGTGACGGCGGCGAACCTGTTCGTGCGAACCCCGCAGGACACGGCCGTGCCGGCGACCGTCACCTTCGATGCGGCGACGAATACCGCGACGATCACGCCGACCGCGGCGCTCGCGAATTCGACGGTCTATACCGGCGTCGTCAAGGCGGCGGTGAAAGACACCGCCGGCAACCTGATGGGCACCGACTACACGTGGACCTTCACGTCGGCGGCGCCGCCGCCGCCACCGCCGACGCAGGGCCCCGGCGGCCCGGTGCTCGTCGTCACGCGCAGCGCGAACCCGTTCAGCACCTATTACGCGGAGATCCTGCGCGGTGAAGGGTTGAACGCGTTTGCCACCGCCGACATCGCGTCGGTCACCGCGGCCACGCTCGCGCCCTACGACGTCGTCGTCCTGGCCGAAGCGCCGTTGACGGCCGCGCAGGTGACGATGTTCACGACCTGGGTGACCGACGGCGGCAACCTGATCGCCATGCGGCCCGACAAGAAGCTGGCGGGCCTGCTCGGGCTGACCGACGCGACCACCACGCTCACCGACGCCTATCTGCAGGTCAACGCCGCGACCACGCCGGGCGCCGGCATCGTCGACCAGACGATGCAGTTCCACGGCATCGCCGACCGCTACACGCTGAGCGGGGCGACCGCGGTGGCGATGTTGTACTCGAGTGCGACCACGGCAACGGTGAATCCGGCGGTGACGATGCGCAAGGTCGGCCTCGGCAACGCGGCGGCCTTCACCTATGACCTCGCGAAGTCGGTCATCTACACGCGCCAGGGCAACCCGGCCTGGTCGGGACAGGACCGTGACGGCACGCTGCCGATTCGCTCGGACGATCTCTTCTTCGGCGCGAAGACCGGCAACGTGCTGCCCGACTGGGTCGATCTGAGCAAGGTGGCCATCCCGCAGGCGGACGAGCAGCAGCGCCTGCTCTACAACGTGATCATCAAGAGCAACCGGGCGAAGAAGCCGCTGCCGCGCTTCTGGTACTTCCCGCGGATGCTGCCGGCGGTCGTGATCATGACCGGCGACGATCACGCCAACGGCGGGACGGCCGGGCGCTTCAACGACTACATCGCGGCGAGCACGCCGGGCTGCTCGGTGAACGACTGGCAGTGCATCCGCGGCACCTCGTACATCTATCCGGGGACGCCGATCACGGACGCGGAAGTCGCCGGCTACGTGGCGCAGGGCTTCGAGATCGCCCTGCACGTCAACACCAACTGCCAGGACTGGACGTCGACGACGCTGACGAACTTCTACACCTCGCAGCTGACGCAGTTCGCGACCCAGTATCCGCACGCGGGCGCGCCGAAGACCAACCGCACGCACTGCGTCGTCACCAGCGACTACGCGACGCAGCCGACGGTGGAGTTGAACAAGGGGATCAGGCTCGACACCAATTACTACTACTTCCCCGAGACCTGGATCCTCGATCGGCCGGGTATGTTCACCGGCTCGGGCATGCCGCAGCGCTTCGCCTCGTCGACCGGCGCCATGATCGACGTCTACCAGGCGACGACGCAGATGACCGACGAGTCGGGTCAGACGTATCCGAAGAATCCTGACGCGCTGCTCGACAACGCGATCAACCTCGGCTACTACGGCGCGTTCGCCGCGAACATGCATACCGACTTCAACCCGTCGAACAGCTCGATCTCGTCGGTGGCGATCGTGAACTCGGCAAAGAACCGCGGCATCCCGGTGGTCAGCGCGCGGCAGATGCTCGACTGGCTCGACGGCCGCAACGCTTCGACGTTCTCGGCACTCGCGTGGAGCGGAAACGTCCTGTCGTTCACCATCGGCGTCGGCGCCGGCGCCAACGGCCTCCAGGCGCTGGTGCCGCCTGCGGGCAAGGGCTTCGGACCGGTGAGCGGCATCACGCTCGACGGCAACCCGGTGCCGTTCACGATGCGGACGATGAAAGGCGTGAGCTACGCGGTGTTCGCGGCCTCGGCCGGCAACTACCAGGTGACGTATCCGGCGCTGCCGGCCTATAGCGTCGTCGGTTCAATCGCGCCGGTGGCCAACGGCACCGGGGCGGTGGTCACGCTGACCGGGGCGGAGGACACGGTGACGACGACCGCCGACCTGTCGGGGAACTACGTGTTCACCAACGTGCTCGACGGGAACTACACGGTGAGCGTCGCGAAGACTGGCTACTCGTTCGCACCGGCCAGCCAGGCTGTCGCGGTGAGCGGCGGCGACGCGACCGTTGCGACGATCGCGGCGCAGCCGGTGACGATCAGCGGCTCGGTCACGCCGGCGTCGCTCGGCGCGGGCGCGACGCTGACGCTCAGCGGCGGGGCAACGGCGACGGCTGACGCGAACGGCGAGTTCAGCTTCAGCGCCGTGCCGGATGGCACCTACACCGTGACCCCGAGCAAGAGCGGCCACATCTTCACGCCGCTCTCCGCACAGGTGACGGTGGCGAATGCGACCAGCGTCGGCGGCGTGGCGTTCACGATCGCCGTGGCGCCATCGGTGATTACCATCGACGCGACCAACACGGTCGGACGCTCGACCCGCAGCACGTCGCTGGCGTCGGGCACGTTCAACACGACGGCGGGCAACGAGCTGCTGCTCGCGTTCTTCTCGCTCGACAACATCACCGCGACCCCGGCGACGGCGGTCACGGCGGTGACCGGCGGCGGGTTGACGTGGACGCTCGTCGGCCGCACCAACACGCAGCGCGGCGACGCCGAAATCTGGCGCGCGTTCGCGCCGGCGCCGCTGACCGGCGCGCGCGTCACCGGCACGCTCAACCAGGGCGTCGCCGGCCAGATCACCGTCATGAGCTTCAAGGGGGTCGATCCCTCGGGCACCGGCGGTTCGGGCGCGATTGGCGCCATCGGCAGCGGCAGCGCGCTGGCCGGCGCGCCGACCGCGTCGCTGGTCACGACGCGTGACAAGTCGCTGGTCGTCGGCGTCGGCAGCGATTGGGACGGCCAGACCGCGCGCACGCTCGGGCCGGGCCAGACGCTGGTGAGCCAGTACTTCGCCACCGACGGCGATACGTTCTGGGTGCAGCGCACGACCGACGCGGTGCCGACGGCTGGAACGACCGTGACGATCAACGACACGGCGCCGGCCAACCACCGATACAACATGACGATCGTCGAGATCCTGCTCAATCCCTGACGAATGAGGAGGGGCCGGTCTGACAGCGACCGGCCCCTCCGAGAGGTTCGGGGTTCGGGGTCGAGGTTCGACGGTGCCGCAGACGGTGCCGCAGACCGTCTGCGAGACGGTGTCGGAGACGGTCTGCGAGACGGTGTCGGAGACGGTGTCGGAGACGGTCTGCGAGACGGTGTCGGAGACGGTCTGCGAGACGGTGTCGGAGACCGTCTGCGAGACGGTGTCGGAGACGGTCTGCGACACCGCCTCGTCGGACGCCAAAGCGGACCGTCCTGATCGTTGCTGCGCGCTCGGATCGCCGGTCGTCGCCGCCGGCGAAGACAAAAGTTCGCCGTCCGGGTTTTCGCGCCAGCCATTTAGGGCGCTGCACACAGAAATCGCCAACAAACCGGCACGAATCGGCCATTTCTGCTGGCTCAAGCGTTGCGTATGCAGAGCTGAATCTTCTTCGGAGCGGGGGTGTGTGTGCCCTCGCGAAAGGCCTTCTTCATGACCCGTCGTCGTCCGTCGATCGCCACTCTTCTGCGTGCCGCAGGCGTCGCCGCGCTGCTCCTCGTTTCGGCCACCTCGCGCACGACCGGTCCGAATGCCCTGGCGCAGGTGACCGGCTGTCTCTCGAACCCCGTGGTGTGCGAGAACCAGAACACCGGCTCGCCGGCCAGCGAATGGGATGTCGTCGGGTCTGGCGCCACCGGCATCCAGGGCTTCGCCACGGACATGAGCGTCAACCGCGGCGGGACGGTGCACTTCAAGGTGCTGACGCCGGCCGCGGCCTACCAGATCGCGATTTATCGCATGGGCTATTACGGCGGCCTGGGCGCGCGGCGCATCGCGACGATCGCGCCCACCGCGACGCTGCCGCAGACGCAGCCGCCCTGCCTCACTGAAACCGCGACCGGGCTGGTCGACTGCGGCAACTGGGCGGAATCGGCCTCCTGGCAGGTTCCGGCCACGGCGGTGTCGGGCATCTATTTCGCGAAGTTGACGCGGACCGACAACGGCGGCGCGAGCCATATCGTGTTCGTCGTCCGCGACGACGCGGGCAAATCGGATCTGCTGTTCCAGACGTCGGATTCGACCTGGCAGGCGTACAACCGCTACGGCGGCAACAGCCTCTATACCGGCGGCCCGGCCACGTCGCCGAACCGCGCCTACAAGGTCAGCTACAACCGTCCGCTGACCACGCGCGGCACGACGCCAACCAACTCCGTCTTCAACGCCGAATACCCGATGGTGCGGTGGCTCGAGATGAACGGCTTCGACGTCAGCTACATCAGCGGCGTCGACACCGACCGCGCCGGCGCGACGCTGCTCGATCCGAAAAGCCACAAGGCCTTCCTCTCGGTCGGCCACGACGAGTACTGGTCGGGACCGCAGCGCGCCAACGTCGAGGCCGCGCGCGGCGCCGGCATGCACCTGGCCTTCTTCAGCGGCAACGAGGTGTTCTGGAAGACACGCTGGGAGGCGAGCATCGACGGGAGCGGCACCGCGTATCGGACGCTCGTGTCGTACAAGGAAACGCACGCCAACGCCGACATCGATCCGACCTCGAGCTGGACCGGCACGTGGCGCGATCCGCGCTTCAGCCCGCCGGCCGACGGCGGACGCCCGGAGAATGCGCTGACCGGGACGATTTTCACGGTGCAGTGCTGCCAGGGCCAGTATCCCAGCATCGTTGTCCCCCCAGCGGCCGCGACCCACCGGTTCTGGCGCAACTCGCCGATCGCGGTGAGCGGCGGCGGCGTGCTGGGACCGGTGGTGTCCGGCGTCAACGCGGCGTCGGGCGGCATCCTCGGCTACGAGTTCGACGAGGACCTCGACAACGGCTTCCGTCCCGCGGGCCTGGCGCAGTTGTCGTCGACCACCGCGACGGTCGACGAGAAAGTGCGCGACTACGGCAACACCTACGGCGCCGGCACGGCGACGCACTCGTTGACGATCTACCGCGCCGCCAGCGGCGCGATTGTCTTCGGCGCCGGCACGATTCAATGGTCGTGGGGTCTCGACAACCAGCACGATCGGCAGCCCGACAACGTCACCGACTACACCAACCAGTCGGTGCAGCAGGGCACGGTCAACCTGTTCGGCGACATGGGCGCGCAGCCGATGACGCTGCAGGCGGGCCTCACGCCGGCCGCACCGTCGGCCGACGTGGTGCCGCCATCCTCGGCCATCACCGCGCCGGCCGCCGGCTCGTCGGTGGCCGCGGGCACGACCCTGACGATCAGCGGCACGGCGACCGACACCAACGGCGTCGTCGCCGGGGTTGAAGTCTCGACCGACGGCGGCGCGACCTGGCGCCGCGCGACCGGCCGCACCAGCTGGACCTACAGCTGGGTGGCCAGCGGCATCGGCGCCGTGTCGGTGAAGAGCCGCGCCGTCGATGACAGCGGCAACATCGAAGCCCCGCTCGCGGGCATCTCGGTGACCGTCACCTGCCCGTGCAGCATCTGGAATCCGGCGATCACGACGCCGTCGAGCGTCGACGCCAACGACCCGAGCTCGGTCGAGCTCGGCCTGAAGTTCCGCGCCGACGCCAACGGCTTCATCACCGGCATCCGCTTCTACAAGAGCGCGCTCAACACCGGCACGCACGTCGGCAAGGTCTACACGAGCAGCGGCACGCTGCTCGGATCGGCGACCTTCCAGGGCGAGACGGCGAGCGGCTGGCAGCAGGTCGTGTTCGGCACGCCGGTCGCGGTGACCGCCAACACCACCTACGTCGCGTCGTACCACACCACCACCGGCCACTACTCGGCGACCAGCGGCTACTTCGCCAGCGCGGGCGTCGACGCGCCGCCGCTGCATGCGCTGTCGAATGTGACCTCGCTGAACGGCGTGTACAACTACGGCTCCGGCGGCTTCCCGACCTCGAGCTTCAACGCGACCAACTACTGGGTGGACGTCATCTTCAACACCTTCGTCGGCGAGGGCGACACGACGCCGCCGACGGTGACGGCCGTGTCGCCGGCGTCAGGGGCGACCGGCGTCGGCTCCGGCGTCAACCCGGCGATCACCTTCAGCGAGCCGGTGGCGCCGTCGACGATCTCGACGAGCACGATCGAGCTGCGCGATCAGTCGAACGCGCTGGTTGCAGGTGTGGTCAGCTACGACGCCGCGTCGCGGACGGCGACCTTCAGCCCGGCAGCGGCATTGGCGGCGCAGGCGACCTACACCATCAGCGCCCGCGGCGGCTCGAGCGGCCCGCGCGTCACCGACATTGTCGGCAACGCGATGGCCGCGACCTTCAGCAGCTCGTTCACCACCGCCGCGGCCTTGACGTGCCCGTGCAGCATCTGGGATCTGGCGAGCGCGTCGCCCGCGATTGCCGACACCGGCGACGGCAACGCCGTCGAGCTCGGCGTGAAATTCCGCGCGGAGGCGGACGGGTTCATCACCGGCCTGCGCTACTACAAGAGCGCGGCGAACACGGGGACGCACCTCGCGAACCTGTGGAGCGCAAACGGCGCGCTGCTCGCGTCGACGAGCTTCATCGGCGAGACGGCGAGCGGCTGGCAGGAAGCGACCTTCTCGGCACCGGTGGCGATCACCGCCAACACGGTCTACGTCGCGTCGTATCACACCAACACCGGGCACTATTCGGTCACCGGCGGCTACTTCGCCAGCGCCGGCGTCGACTCGCCGCCGCTGCACGCGCTGGCCAGCCCGACGAGCGCCAACGGCGTGTTCCTCTACGGCGCCAGCGGCTTCCCGACCGGCAGCTACAACGCCACCAACTACTGGGTCGACGTCGTCTTCAACACCACCGGCGCGTCCGATACGACCGCGCCGACCGTGGTGAGCAAGAGCCCGGCGGCCGGCGCGAACGGCATCAGCACCGGCACGACGGTGACGGCGACCTTCAGCGAGGCGCTCGCGCCGGCGACGGTGACGGCGGCGACCGTCGAGCTTCGCAACGCGAGCAACGCGCTGGTCACCGCGACGATTGCCTATGACGTCGCGACGAAGACGGCGACGTTGACGCCGTCGGCGGCGCTCGGCGCCAACCAGCTGTACACCGCGCGGCTGCGCGGCGGCGCCACCGATCCCCGGATCAAGGATCTGGCCGGCAACGCGCTTGCGGCCGACGTGACCTGGAGCTTCACGACCGCGGCGCCCGGAAGCTGCCCGTGCAGCTTGTGGGGATCGCCGGTCATCGGCGTCGCTGACGCGGGCGACCCGAGCGAGGTGGAGCTCGGCGTCAAGTTCAGGAGCGACGTCGCCGGCGTGATCACCGGCATCCGCTATTACAAGAGCGCGGCGAACAGCGGCGTCCACACCGGCACCCTGTGGTCGGAGAGCGGCGCGCGGCTGGCGACCGCCACCTTCGCGAACGAGAGCGCGACCGGCTGGCAGCTGGTTCTCTTCCAGACGCCCGTGGCGGTGAGCGCGAACACGGTCTACGTCGCCTCGTACCACACGACGACCGGTCATTACGCGGCGACCGCGAGCTACTTCCTCGCCGGCCTCGACTCGCCGCCGCTGCACGCGATTGCCAACGGCGCGAGCCCGAACGGCGTCTATCAATACGGCGCCAGCTCGTTCCCCGGCTCGAGCTACAACGCGACCAACTACTGGGTGGACGTCGTCTTCAACACCGGCGCGGCGCCTGACACGACGCCGCCGACCGTGACGTCGACGGTGCCGGCCAGCGGCGCCAAGCCGGTGGGCCTCTCCACGACGGTGACGGCGGCATTCAGCGAAGCGCTGAACGCGTCGACCGTCACCACCAGCACGTTCCAGCTGCGCGACGCGCTGAACACCCTCGTCGCGGCGAACGTGTCGTACGACCCGGCGGCGGGCATCGCCACGCTCGCGCCGCAGGCGGCGCTGCAGCCCGACACGACCTACACCGCGCGCCTGGTTGGCGGTGCGACCGATCCGCGCATCAAGGACGCCGCCGGCAACGCGCTGGCCGCCGACTACGCGTGGAGCTTCACCACCGCGTCGCTGCCGACCGGCTTCGTCGACACGCTGCCGGCCGACTTCAGCCGCGGCACGCTCGACAGCGGCGCCTACATTGCGCAGACAGCCGACGGCGAACTGACGCTCGCGCCGGTGGTTGGCGCCGAGTTCAGCGGTAGCGCGCTGCCCGCCGGCTGGACGATGTCGACGTGGGCGGGGAATCCGACGGCGACCGTCAGCGGCGGCACGATGAAGGCGGACGGCGCGCTGGTCGGGACCGGCGCTCAATACGCCTCGGGCCGCTCGCTCGAGTTCATCGCCAGCTTCAGCGGGGCGCCGTATCAGCACGCCGGCTTCGCCGTGACGTTCGCCGAAGGCTTGTGGGCGATGTTCAGCAGCAGCTCCGGCGACGCGCTCTACGCGCGCACCAACAACGGGTCGACCGCCACCAACACCGCAATCCCGGGCAGCTGGTTCGGCACGCCGCACCGGTTCCGAATCGACTGGAGCGCCTCGCGCGTCGACTACTCGATCGACGGCGTGCAGGTGGCGTCGCACAGCATCGCCATCGGTTCGACGATGCGCCCGGTGGCGAGCGACTACGACGGCGACGGCAACCCGCTGACCATCGACTGGATGCGGATGTCGCCGTATGCGGGCACCTCGACCTACCTGTCGGCGATCTTCGACGCGGCGGCTGTCGCCGCGTGGAACTCCGCGGCCTGGACCGGCTCGACGCCGGCCGGCACCAGCGTCGAGCTCGCCGTGCGCAGTGGCAACTCGCCGGCGCCGGACGCGAGCTGGAGCGGCTTCGTCGTGGTCAACGGCCCGATCGACGTCACCGCGCAATACCTCCAGTACCGCCTCCGCCTGACGACAACGGCGGCGGGGCAGACGCCGGCGGTCAACGACGTGACGTTGGGCTTGAAGCGCTAGGCAACACGGCTCGACGTCGCGGGGCCGCCCTGGCAGGGGGCGGCCCTTTTCTTTTGAGTGGCGCTTCGCCGCGCTGCCAATTAGGACTTAAGAGAATTAGGAATTGGGAATTCGTGATCGCGGTCGTGGGCGACGGTGTCTGAAGCGCTCGTACGCGTGCTTCAACCGAATGACCAACGGTGGAACAGGGTCCTGGCGAATCTGTTCTACCAGCGAGAAGCCGGCGGGCAGCTCGAAGAGCGTGGGATCGATCTCGGCCGTCGAAAGGTGTGTCACTCGAGTTGTGCACGCTCAGCAAATGCGTGGGCCGAGCCTGACCACCACGACGGTTCGCATGAGCGGCCCACGTCGAGGTGAGCGCGGCGTTGTAGACTCGATGTCGGTTGCTTGAAGAGGAGCGGCACACGGGAATCCTGACCGCGGACATGAAACGGGTCGTCGAGGAGCAGCGCCTGGGCTTCGTGGCCACCGTGTGCGCCGACGGCACGC
>Ga0070696_100002772_pt1 | contig 11629 bp, 13 predicted proteins | sample KBSK1253metaG_FD_65474 | JGI IMG/M metagenome (GOLD analysis project Ga0070696, IMG submission 65474) | Corn, switchgrass and miscanthus rhizosphere microbial communities from Kellogg Biological Station, Michigan, USA - KBS K1-25-3 metaG | ecosystem: Host-associated > Plants > Roots >... | reverse complement strand
GATGCGGCCGCGGATGAGAAGAGCTTTCCCGCCGTGGCGGTGAGCATCACCGCCCCCTAGGCGCCGGTTGCGGGTGCCCGGGCGACGGACTAGCTTCCGCGCCCGAGATGCCCTCGGTTACCCGGCTCCTCGATGCACCCGCCATGGCGCGCACGCTTTCAGGCATGGCCGGAGCAATCGTTGAACGCTGCGGGACCGAGGGCCTCGTCCTGGTTGGGATCCAACGACGCGGCGTCGAGCTGGCGAACCGGCTCGCGAAGCTGATCGAGCGCTCGCAGGACGTCTCCATCCCGCTCGGCAAGCTCGACATCACCCTGTATCGCGACGACCTCTCCGCCATCGGTCCGCGCCCGCGGGTCGGCGAAACCAGTCTGCCCGGCGAAATCGCCGGAGCTTCGGTCGTGCTGGTCGACGACGTCCTATATACCGGGCGTACGGTGCGGGCGGCGCTGGACGAGCTGGCCGACTTTGGACGCCCCAAACGCATCTCCTTGTGCGTTCTCATCGACCGCGGCGGGCGCGAGCTGCCGATCCAGGCCGACGTGGTCGGTCAACAGGTCAAGACGGGACCCGGCGAACGGGTCGAGGTTCAAGTAGACGAGCTGGACGGCCGAGACCAGGTGGACCTGGTCCGATGACGATCTCGCTCGGAAAGGATCTCATCGGGCTCGAGCACATGACGCCCGAGCAAATCCGCCTGATCCTCGACACCGCCGAGCCGTTCAAGGAAGTATCGGAGCGGCCCATCAAGAAGGTCCCCGCGCTGCGCGGCAAAACGATCGTCAATCTCTTCTTCGAGGCTTCCACGCGGACGCGCATCTCGTTCGAATTCGCCGAGAAACGGCTCTCGGCGGACACCGTGAACGTCGCGGCCACTGGGTCGTCGGTCTCCAAGGGCGAAACGCTGGTGGATACGGCGCGGAACCTCGAGGCGATGCGCATCGACATGGTCGTGATCCGCCACGGGTCTTCGGGCGCCGCGGGGTTCCTCGGCCAGCGCATCCGGTCCAACGTGATCAACGCCGGCGACGGTAAGCACGAGCATCCCACGCAGGCGCTCCTCGACCTCCTCACTATTCGGGACAAGCACGGCAAGATCGAGGGCCTGAAGGTCTGCCTCGTCGGCGACGTCCTGCACTCGCGCGTCGCCCGGTCCAACATCTGGGGCCTGACGAAGCTCGGCGCCCACGTGGGCGTGTGCGGCCCCCACACCCTGATGCCGCGCGGAATCGAGGAGCTTGGCGTGACGTTCTTCCCGCGCATCGAAGAGGCGATCGAGTGGGCCGATGTCCTGAACGTGCTGCGGCTCCAGCTCGAGCGGATGGAGAAGGGCTTCATCCCCAGCTTGCGGGAGTACTATCGCGTGTGGGGCGTGACGCCCGAGCGCCTCGAGCGCTCGCCCCGTCCGATCACGATCATGCACCCGGGCCCGATGAATCGGGGCGTCGAGATCGACTCGCGAGTGGCCGATGGCCCGCACTCAGTGATCCTCGACCAAGTCACGAACGGCGTCGCGGTGCGTATGGCGGTCCTCTATCTCCTGGCGGGGGGTCGCCCTGAGCTGGCCGACGCGGCGAAGCGCGGAGGCGCGGAATGACGCGACCCCTCCTGCTGCAGGGTGGCCGCGTGATCGATCCGAGTCGCGGCTTCGATCAGACCGCCGATGTGCTCGTCACGGACGGCAAGATCGCCGCCGTCGGTCCGTCGCTCACGGCGCCGGCCGGCACGGAAGTCCGGAGTGTCGCAGGCAAAGTCGTCGCGCCGGGACTGGTGGACGTGCACGTCCACCTGCGCGAGCCCGGCAACGAAGATGAAGAGACGGTGGCGAGCGGGGCCCGTGCCGCCGTCGCCGGCGGCTTTACCGCCGTCTGCGCGATGCCCAACACCGACCCCGTGACCGACAATCAAGCGGCCGTCGGATTTATCGTGCGCCAATCGGTGCGGGCGGGATTGGCTCGCGTCTATCCGATCGGCGCGGTCTCCGTCGGGCAACGCGGCGAGCAACTCGCCGAGTTCGGCGAAATGGTTGGGGCGGGCGCCGTGGCGGTCTCGGACGATGGCCGGCCCGTCGCCTCGAGTCATCTGATGCGCACGGCGCTCGAGTACGCCCGAACGTTCGGCATCCCGGTCGCCGACCACTGCGAAGATCCGACGCTCGCTGCGGGGGGCGTCATGCACGAAGGGCTTGTCGCGGCCCGGCTCGGATTGAAGGGCATTCCGGCGGCGGCCGAGGAGATCATGGTAGGGCGTGACTGTCTGCTCGCCGGTCTCACCGGTGGTCACGTGCACCTCTGTCATATGTCCACGCGCGGCTCGGTCGAACTTATCCGCCGGGCGAAGGAACAGGGGATTCGCGTCACCGCGGAGGTGACGCCCCATCACCTCACGCTGACCGATCACGCGTGTGAAGGCTACGACACGCACGCGAAGATGAACCCCCCGCTGCGCGAGGCCGCCGACGTGGCCGCGCTCCGCGCGGCTCTGAAAGACGGCGTGATCGACTGTATCGCGTCGGACCACGCCCCCCACGCCTACGATGAGAAGGAAGCGGCGTTCGACGATGCGCCCTTCGGCATCGTCGGACTCGAGACGGCGTTCGCCGTCGCCCACACGGAATTGGTGCGGGGCGGGGTCCTCACGCTGCCCGAGCTGATCGCGCGCATGAGCACCGAGCCCGCCAAGATCTTCCATCTGCCGGGGGGCACGCTCGTCGTCGGCGCGCCGGCCGATGTCGTGGTGCTCGACCCCGCCGCGCCGTGGACAGTCGAACCCGCGACCTTCCATTCCAAGTGCCGCAACACGCCGTTCACCGGTCGCGCGCTTACCGGCCGGGCCTTGCTGACTCTCGTCGCGGGGAAGACGGCTCACGACGGGGCTGGGGCGGATTCGACGGCTCCGTGACCGCCCTCACCGTGGCGCGTCGCATGGCGCAGTGTTGTCGCCAGCTCGCCGCGGGTGGATTGATCGCCGGCCGCGATGGGAATCTGTCGGTACGCCTCGGTCCCGACCGCGTGCTCGTGACGCCGAGTGGACTGATCAAGTCCACGCTGACGGCGGGGGACATGGTGGAGGTGGGACTGGCCGGTCACAAGCGGCGTGGCCGCCGCAACCCTACCAGCGAATTGGACTTACACTTGCGCATCTTGAGCCGTCGGCCCGACGTCGGGGCGGTCGTGCACGCGCATCCCCCCGCCGCGACCGGGTTCGCCGTTGCGGGGGAGGAGATTCCCGCTAATCTGTTGCCCGAGCTTATCTTCCTGGTGGGACGGGCGCCAATTGTCCCATACGGCACCCCCGGGACGCCCGAGTTGGGCGACCGGGTGGAGCCGTTTCTCGCAGAGCACAATGCCTTACTGCTCGCGAACCACGGCGCCGTGACGATGGGGAGCACACTCGAGCAGGCCTGGATCCGGATGGAGACGCTCGAGCACGCGGCGCGGATCATCTTTACCGCGCGTGTGCTCCGCGCCCAGGCGCGACGGGAGAAGGATGCCTAAGGGTTCCTCGAAGAGTACCGCCGCCATCCAGCGGTTGCTGGAAGAGCGCCGCCAATACGAGGCGTGGCTCGCGCGCATCAACGCGGCGGGCGACGCCGCGCCGGAGCACGTGCGCGTGCGCGTGCGGGCCGACTACGAGGCGCGGCTTCAGGCCGTGACGGAGGAGCTCAAGGCGCACGCGGACGCCGGTCGCCAGCTCGTCGCGCAGCGCAAGGAGCTGTTCCGCGAGCTGCAACAGAAGGAAAAGGCCGCCGCCGAGCGACTCGCGGAAACGGAGCTGCGTCACGCGGTGGGTGAGTACGACGAAAGCCAGTGGACGCAGGTGCACAAGGATGCGCTTGCCGAGCTGGTCTCGGTGCGGGAAGAGATGCAGGAGGTCGGGCAGGACATCGAGAAGCTCGAGGAGCTCGACGCGATGGTGCGCGCGAAGCCCAGCCCGCGCGTCGGTCCACCCCCCAAGCCGCAGGCGCCGCGACCCGAGGAGCGCCGCAAGGTCTCGCCCTCGCCCATCGACGAGTTGGCGTTCCTCAAGTCGGTCACCGAGGACGACAAAGCCGCTCCGTCGCCCAAGCGGGCGAGCGGCGCGCAGTTTCAGCCGGCGATTCCCGGAGATCCGCCGCGCGGCACGCCGATGTCTCCGTCCCCGTCCATCACACCTGCCGCGGAGATCAACGACGACGCCGACGTCGTGAAGACGTTGAAGTGCAAGGAATGCGGGACGATGAACCTGGCGACGGAGTGGTACTGCGAGAGCTGCGGAGCGGAGCTGGCGGCCCTGTAAGACGTCTACTTCGCCGCCAGCTTTTTCACCATCGCCGCCAGACGCGACTTGTGTCGGGCGGCGTTGTTCTTGTGGATCAGCCCTTTGCGGGCGGCGCGGTCGAGCAAGCGGGCGGCGAGGGCGTAGGCCTCGGTCGCGGCCGCCGCGGTGGTGGCGACGCGGACGTGCTTCACAGCGGTGCGCAGCGCGGAACGTTGCGCCTTGTTGCGCACGGTGCGCGTGCGCGCCTGACGCATGGCTTTCTTCGCGGACTTGATCTTCGGCACGACGAACAATCTCCCTGGAGTGAGGCGCGGAACATAGAGGGTAAGTTGCGTGGGGTCAAGGCTCTACGTTATCTTAGGCCGTGCAACTCGAGCAGATCCTGGTGATGGTCCCGGTGCTCCTGTTCTCCATCGTGGCGCACGAGTATGCGCACGCCGAGGCCGCCTACCGTCAAGGTGATCAGACCGCCTACATGCTCGGGCGGCTGACGTTGAATCCCCTCAAGCACATCGATCCCTTTATGACGGTGATCTTGCCCGTCGTCCTGATCTGGATCCAGGCCCCGTTCATCTTCGGGGCGGCCAAGCCCGTTCCCGTAAACCCCCGCAACTACAGAAACTATGTCCGGGGGGATATCATCGTGTCGCTGGCCGGGATCGCTACGAATCTGGTGCTGTTCGTGGTAAGCGCGATCGGATTTGCGCTGGTTGGCCTCGTCGGACGAGGGGCTCCCGCGCTCGAGGGGAGTTTCGCCATCTTGCAACAGATGATGGCGTGGGGGATGCAGATCAACCTGATCCTGGCCTTTTTCAACCTGATCCCCATCCCGCCGCTCGACGGCAGCCACGTACTCAAGTTCGTTTTGCCGCCCGGCGCGGGCATGCGGTTCCGCCAGTTGTACGCGTTCGGCTTTCTCCCCATCCTTCTGGTGGTGCAGTTCCTCCCCGGGGTGGTGGACGTCTTCCTCTGGCCTGCGCGCGGTCTCATGCACCTGGCCGTTTCGGTAGTGGGTGGATTGCAACTCCCCGGAGGATGGCCCCTATGACAACGCCGTCACCGGTCATGCGTGATCAATCGGGCTTCGTCATCGAGCTGGAGCAGTTTTCCGGCCCACTCGACCTGCTGCTGCACCTGATCCACGAAGAGGAGGTCGATATCACCGACCTCCCGATCTCGAAGATCGCCGATCAGTTCCTGGCCGTGATTCGAGATCTCGCCCTCAATCAGGCGGCTGATTATCTGGAGATGGCTGCCCGGCTGCTACGCATCAAGGCGCAGATGCTCCTGCCGCGGCGCCTGGGCGATGATGAGTGGGAGGACCCGCGCGCCGAGCTGGTGCGCCGGCTCCTCGAGTATCAGCAGATCCGCGAGCTCGTCGACTGGCTGGCCCGCGCCGCCGCGGTTCGCGCCGAGCGCTTCGGCCGCGGCTACGAGGCACCGCCCCCCGACGCGCCGCCGGCGCCGCTCCAGATCGACTTGAACGATCTGCTGGCGGCGGCGGAGCGCGTCATCGCGCTGATTCCCGAGCCGATGCTGCACCGGGTGGTGCCGCGACCCCTCAACGTGGAAGGGGCGACGGCCAAGATCTACGCGCTGCTCGACGAGCGCGAGACATTCGGTTGGCTCGACGTCGTCGGCCCCGGCGCGAGCATCGTCGACGTGCTGTCCGCGTTCATCGCGCTGCTCGAGCTGGCGAAGCGTGGCACGGTGTCGCTCGCGCAGCCCGAGCCCTTTGCTCCCATGGTGATCCGGCGTGAGTCCCCTCGCGAAGCTGCTTGAAGCGGCGCTGTTCGCCGCCTCACGTCCCCTGACGCTCGAGGAACTGGCGTCCCTCGAGCCCGAGACGGGGGAAGCGGCGCTCCGCGCGGCGCTCACCGAGGTGCATGCCACCTACAGCGACGACCACGGCGTCGAGCTGGCCGAAATCGCGGAAGGATGGCAGTTCCTCACGCGGCGCGAGTACGCCGAGGCGATCGACCGGGCGCAATTCGCGCTGCGGCCGCGTCGGCTCTCGCCCGCCGCGCTCGAGACGCTCGCGATCATCGCGTATCGCCAACCGGTGGGCCGGCTCGAGGTGGACGAGATCCGCGGCGTCGACTCGGGCGCGGTGATCGACAAGCTGCTCGAGCGCGGCCTCGTGGAGGTCGTCACGCGCGGCGAAGGACTCGGCCGGCCGCTGCTCTACGGCACGACGCCGCAGTTTCTGGAGATTCTCGGCCTCAAGGATCTGGAGGAGCTGCCGCGACTCGAGGAGTTGTCGGTCGCGCTCCGGCCTCCAACCCCGGCCGAAGAGCCCGAATGAGTCTCATGCGCCTGCAGCGCGCCCTGGCGCGCGCGGGCGTCGCGGCGCGCCGCAAGGCCGAGGACCTGATCCGCGCGGGGCGCGTCCGGGTGGACGGCAAGGTCGCCACGATCGGGTCGAGCGCCGACCCCGACACGCAGCGCATCACGGTCGATGGCCAGGTGGTCCGGACGGCCACGCACACCACCTGGATCGCCCTCAACAAGCCCATCGGCTACGTCGTGAGCCGCTCCGATCCCGAGGGACGGCGCACCATCTTCGACCTCCTCCCCAAGGTGCCCGGTCTCACGTACGTTGGGAGGCTGGACCTCATGACCTCGGGTCTGCTGCTCCTCACGACGGACGGCGCCGCGGCTCACCGGCTCATGCATCCTCGCTTCGCTGTGCGGCGCACGTACTGGCTCGGCGTGCACGGGATTTCCGCGGCTGAAGTTCGCGCCGCGCTGGCACAACGCATTGTGATCGACAGCCGTCCCGTGCGCATCCTCGAAAGCCGAGTGCGATCGGTGGGGAAGTCCCTCGAGGTCGAAGTGACGCTCGCCGAAGGCCGGCAGCGCATCGTCCGCCGCATGGCGGAAGCGCTGGGGTTGAAAGTCGAGTGGCTGCATCGCGTGTCGTACGGACCGATCCGGCTCGGAAAGTTGGCCGAGGGTCGGTGGCGAAATCTGACGGCGCGGGAAATCGAGACGATCGGAAAGTAGGGATGGCAGCGATCGACACCGGAGGAGTCGACAAGGCGCTCGGCGCCATTGGGACCACGTTCCGCCTGACGCGCCTGTATCCGCCGACGCATCCGGCGGTGCAGGAGGGCCTGCGCCAGATCGCCGCGGGGCTCCCGGGGTTGGCTGCTCTCGGGACCGTCGAGTGGAAGATCGGCGCGACGGGATTGCACTGGCACGGCCAGCACCTCCTGGCGCGCAACACGCAGGTCGCGGAGCTGGCGGGTCTCTTGTACGCGCGCGGCGTGCGCGCCATCCAGGTGAACCCGGGGGTGACGCCTGAACAGTGCCTGGCCCTGTTCAGTGTCGCGATCGGCACGATCGAGGCAGACGATGCGGCGCTGGGACGCATCACCCTGCTGCTCGGCCGGCGCGCGAGCCAACGCATGTCGGCAAGCCGCGCCGCCTTCGTGCCGGCGCCGGAGCCCGCTCCGGCCCCTGCGCCACTACCGCCACCTCCGCCGCTCCCGGCGCCCGAATCGTCCGCGCCCGTAGCGGTCGCGCCGGCACCGGCCCCGGCACTGGCACCGCCGCCGCCACCATCGCCAGTGCCTGAGACCGCGACGCCGTCGCGGGCCAGCGCGGCGTTTCGACCCGACGCACTGCCGGCGGACCTGGAAGCCAGGCGCGCGGTGGCCGGGCTCCTCGCCGCGCGCACCGTCGAAGAGCAACGGTCACGCGTGGAGCAGCTGCGCAAGCTCACCGACGCCCTCCTCGCCTTGCGCAACATCGCCGCCATCGCCGAGATCATCGCCGGGCTCGATCGAGCGCTGGTCGAAGTGCAGGATCCGGTCGCCCAGGAAGGCATCGGCGACATTGCGGCGGCCCTGACGGACGAAGTCGTCGTCGAGCGGATGGTGGCCCGCCTCGGCGAGGCGCGCGTCCCGCCGGGAGAGCGGGCGCATCTCGTAGACGCGGTGGGCGCCCTCGCGGCGGTAGCCGCCGGGCCTGTCATCGATGCATATCTCAATGTGCCTGCGGAGCTGCGGGAGTCGTACCGCGCGGCGATGCGCGCCGCCGGGGAGCGCGCGCTCGAGACGCTGCAGGACCGGCTCGCCAGCAAGGTGCCCGAGGTGGCGGCGGCAGCAGCGGAGTTCCTCGGGCTCACCGGAAGTCCTCAGGCGGTGCAGTTGCTCATCGGCATCAGCCGCCACTCGGACGAGCGGGTGCGAGAGGCGGCGCTGCTCGGCCTGGCGGAGCTGGGCGGGCGGGAGGTCTCGCGGCCCGCCATGCCGGCCCTGAAGGATGAATCGGTGTTGGTGCGGATGGCGGCGGCCAAGGCGATTGCCTCGGCCGGCGACGCGGGGGCGACCACCGTGCTGGTCCGGCGGTTGGAGCAGGAGGCCGATGAAGGGGTATTGGCTGCGTTGCTGAAAGCCATCGCCCAACTCGGGGCGAAGGAAGCCCTCGCGATCTTGGCAAAACACGCCGAGCCAGGTGGCCGGCCGCGCCGCACGCCGTACGTGCGCGCCGCGGCGGTCGAAGGTCTGGCGCGGCTCGACCGGCCTGAAGCCCGGGCCCTTCTGGAGCTTTACGCGCGTGACAAGGAGCCGACGGTGAAGCGGGCGGCGGAGGCATCGCTCCGATGACCACGAAAGCGGCCAAGACCAGCGACGCGGTCCTGACGCAGAGCATCACGCGCGAAGTCGCCAAGCGCGTGGTGGGACAGGAAGTGATGGTCGAGCGGCTGCTGATCGGGTTGCTCACCGGCGGGCACGTCCTGCTCGAGGGCGTGCCGGGCCTCGCGAAGACCCTCGCGGTAAAAACCGTCGCCGAGTGTCTGCGCATCGCGTTCTCGCGCATCCAGTTCACGCCCGACCTGCTGCCGGCCGACGTGATCGGCACGATGGTCTTCGACCAGCGGTCGCAGGAGTTCTATCCCAAGAAGGGGCCGCTCTTCGCGAACCTCGTCCTCGCCGACGAGATCAACCGCGCGCCCGCCAAGGTGCAGTCCGCGTTGCTCGAGGCGATGCAGGAAAAGCAGGTGACGATCGGCGGCGAGACCTTCTATCTGGGTGAGCCGTTCCTCGTCCTCGCCACGCAGAATCCGATCGAGCACGAGGGGACGTACCCACTGCCCGAAGCGCAACTCGATCGCTTCATGCTCAAGGTGCGCGTCGGCTACCCCTCCCGCGATGCCGAGAAGGAGATCGTGGGCCGCATGGCGGGTGGGCGGCCGATCGAAGTGCAGCGCATCGCGGAGGCCGACGACATCCTGGCGGCCCGCAGCGCGATCGCCGAGTTGTTCATGGATCAGAAGGTCGTCGACTATATCGTGGACGTGGTGCGCGCGACGCGCGAGCCGGCCGCCATAGGCCTGCCGGAGCTGAAGCCGCTGATCGCCTTTGGGGCCTCGCCGCGCGCGTCGATCTATCTGGCGCAGGCGGCGCGCGCGCACGCGTACCTGCGCGGCCGCGCCTACGTCGTGCCCGAAGACGTCAAGGCGATGGCGCCTGACGTGCTCCGGCACCGGGTGCTGCTGACCTTCGAGGCCGAGGCGGAGGACGTGGACACCGACCGCGTGATCTCCAAGATCCTGGAGGCGGTGGGCGTGCCGTGACGTACACGGGAGGAGAGCGCCGGCGCGCGGTGACGTCGCCGGTGCGCGCGCGCCGGCGGGCAGTCACTCCCGAAATCCTGAAGCACGTGAAGGGGATCGAGCTCCGGGCCCGCAATCTCGTCAACACGCTGTTCACCGGTGAGTATCGCTCCGTCTTCCGCGGGCAGGGTATCGAGTTCGCGGAGGTGCGTGAGTACCAGCAGGGCGACGACTTCCGCGCCATCGACTGGAACGTCTCGGCCCGCATGGGCCATCCCTTCGTGAAGACGTTCATGGAGGAGCGCGAGCTCACGCTGCTCCTCATCGTGGATCAATCCGGGTCGCTGCACTTCGGCCGGCCTTACACCAAGGCGGGGCTCGCCGTCGAGGTCGCCGCCGTGCTGGCCCTCGCGGCGGCGCGCCACAACGACCGCGTGGGCGCGCTGCTGTTCGCCGACATGCCGGAGTACGTCGTGCGGCCCGCCAAGGGCCGCGCCCACGCCTTGCGGGTGATCCGCGACTTGGTCGCCTTTGCGCCGCGAGGCCGCGGGACGAATCTCGGCGGCGCGCTCCGCTACGCCGCCAAGCTGTTGCGTCACCGGGCCATCGTAGTGGTGCTGTCCGATTTCCGGGCGGAAGGGTGGGAGGACGCGATGGCCCAGGTCGCCGCGCGGCACGAGGTCGTGGCGATCACGGTGGACGATCCGCGTGAGTACGATCTCCCCGACGCCGGCTGGGTCGAACTCGAGGACGCCGAAACCGGGCAGCGCCTCCTCGTGGACACGAGTCACGGACCCACGCGCACGCGCATTCGCGTCGCCGCGGAAAAGCTGCAACAGGAGCGCACGCGGAAACTCGTGCAGGCCGGCGTGGATCGCGTGGCGCTGCATACGACCGTCCCGTACGGGCCGCCGCTGCGGCGCGCGTTCGCCGAGCGGGCGAGACGGCTGTCCCGGTAAAGCGCCCCATGACGACAAGACGCCACGTTGCATGCGCGGTCGCACTTGGCGTGCTGGCGTCTTGGCGTCTTGGCGCGGCTCAGGCTGCGGGATGGGTGGCCGTGCCGACTCGGCCCACCGTCGGCGACACGATTTGGCTGGAACGCACGATTGCGGTACCCGCGGGATGGCGGGTGCGGGCGGCGCGGCTCGACCCGGGACCCGAAAGCGAGCCGCTCGGCGATCCGGTGGTCGTGCCGGCGGAGGGCGGGTGGTCGGTGCGCTACCCGATCGCCGCCTGGGCGCCCGGCGTCGTCTCGACGGAGATGCCGCCGCTCTGGCGTCTCGGCCCGGACGGCAGCGCGGACTCGATCGCTGGTGGGACCGCCACGGTGCGCGTCGCCAGCGTCATTCCGGACAGCGTTCCCGATCCGACGCCGCGACCGGCGCTCGCTCCCTTGCGCTTGTCGCGCCGCACGCCGCTGCCGGCGGTCGCCGGCCTTCTGCTTTCGGCGGGCATGCTCGTGGCCGTGGTCGCGTGGCGGCGGCGTCCGCCGCGTACCCTCCGTCCAGCCCCCGACTTGGAGCTCGATGCGGAAGTCGGCGACACGCGCTGGGTCGCCGCCGGGGAGCCGCGCGCGGTCGCCGCGCGCGCGTCACATCTGTTGCGAGGCGCGTTGGCGCGCGCCGTGCCGGAAGCGCATAGCGCGCTCAGTACGACCGAATGCCTCGCGGTCGTGGAGCGCGTGAAGCCCGACGCCCCCCTGCGTCAGCTGCGCGAGCTGCTCGCCGCGCTCGATCAGGTCGCGTTTGCGACGGCACACGGAGTAGACGTGGGGCCTCTTGCCGCGCGGGCCCGTGCCCTCGC
>Ga0070696_100002771_pt1 | contig 11631 bp, 14 predicted proteins | sample KBSK1253metaG_FD_65474 | JGI IMG/M metagenome (GOLD analysis project Ga0070696, IMG submission 65474) | Corn, switchgrass and miscanthus rhizosphere microbial communities from Kellogg Biological Station, Michigan, USA - KBS K1-25-3 metaG | ecosystem: Host-associated > Plants > Roots >... | reverse complement strand
CGTAGATGTTCACTCGTCGCGCGCACTCACCGTGTGCTCGTCCATCTTCCGCTTCTGCGTGGCTGGCTTGGTCGTGATGAGGTCGAGCAGCAGTTGATGGTTGCGGTCGTCATCGACCAGGCTCGCAGCGAACGCGAGCGGCCACAGCGTGAGCACGATGAGGGTGATGACGTTGAAGCGCGCGGGCCCATCGAGGACCCAGTCAACTGTCGAGAGCAGCGCGGCCACGACCAGGATGAGCGCGAGCCCGACGGCATACCGCGCCGTACGGATGCGCCAGCGCCCGGCGTGAAGGACCGCGCCGTTCCCGCCCTCGGCGACGTGCGCCGCGTGGTCCGACTGCGCCGCTTCGAGTTTGCGGTTCGCGAACAGCAGCGCGACGATTCCGGCTGCGAGCCAGAGTAGTCGCACGCCATCTATGAGCGTCACCGATTCCTCCTGTACGACTCAACGAGGGCATCGAGCACCTGCTTGCGCTTGCCCTCCAGTTCGGTCGCGTGCGAGATTGCGAGGTCGGCTCGCCGCGATGACGCCTCCGCTCGTTGGTCAGGTGGAGGACGGAAGCGCCGCAGGATTTGCCTAAGCCTTTCTATCACCGCGACTACCCCACTCTCGTAGCAGTGCGTCGTCAATGTCGTTGCGCTTCTCCAGCGCTGCTGCGAGCCGGTCCACCTGGTCGGCGACCCGCTCGAACGTCGTACCGGCCACGATTTTCCCGGTCATGAATGCGCCGATGACCACTGAGGCCAGTGCCACGAACGTCGCACCACCGGCCACCAGTGCATCGGGCGTCATCTAGCCGACCACGTAGGCGTAACTGCCGCGCGGCGGTCCGATGACCGCCTGCACGACGATTTGCGTGAGCCGCACGCGCGACGTGGTCGGCAGGATGGTGGGCTGTACAGCGGCCTGGGTGAGCAGCGCGAAGAACGGAAGGTAAGAAGGGTAGACCGCCTGAACGACTGCCTGGGTGAGCCGTACGCGGGCTGTGGTGGGCAGCAGGACGCCCTGCACGACCGCCTGCGTGAGCCGGACGCGCTGCGAGGTCGGCTGGATGGTCGGCTGCACGACGGCCTGCGTGAGACGCGCGAGTTCGGAGGTCGAGAACAGCGTGAGTTGAACAACGGCCTGGGTGAGACGCCCGGCCATTAGGCGACCTCCTCCATGCCCCACTCATCGGCGTTCACTTCGGAGAGCGCCCACGGATTCGTCGTCACCGGGTTCGTGATGAAGTGCTCGATGACGTAGTTGTACGTGGTGCCGATGTTCACGCTCGCGCCCGTCGCGTTCGAGCCGCCGTCGCGTGTGACCGGCCGCACCGTGCGCGTACCGGCGTCGTCCTTGCGAACGCAGAGCGCGACCGACACGTCATGCACCGTGCCCGCTGTCGGCGTCGCGTTCGTGAACGTGTACAGGTCGATGTCGCCCGGCGTTGAACTGCCGACGTAATCGGTGTCGCCGTTCTGCGAGGTCTCGTCAACGAGGAGGTAGTTGTCCACGCTGTTGCCGTCCGAGCCGAGGAACTGCGAACTGTTGCCGTTGCCGTTCGGCCGCAGGTACTCCACCCGCGCGTCGCCGAAGTCCGCATAGTTGTTCCACCAGAAGTCATCGAAGTCCATGTTGTCCGACGCCGTGAAGCCTTGCACGCATAGTCCGAAATAGTCCGCGCCTGTCGGTGCTCCGTTGCGCGTGTCTTGGTTGGTCAACGTTATCTCGGGGTTGCCATTGACCGCCACGTCCACGACGCCGACGGTGTCGCTGATGACGATGTGAACGGACACGTGCCGCTCGACGCCAGTGGTGAACACGGTGGTCCCGGTGCCGAGCACGGTGCCGGTGCCATTGTTGCCTCGCAGGACCTCGATGCGACCTGTGGTATTGAAGCGCACCGTAACTTGCACGACGGCCGCCCCGATGTCCTTCAGTTCGACGATAGGCAGGTTCGCGCCAGTGGTGCTGGCATGCTTGTAAGAGAATCCGAAGTAGTGCGTCGCCTCTGGAGCGGCGATGATTTTGAACACGCCGTCACCTGTGGAGGCGCAGCGCAAACCGTTGGTGCCTAACCGCCCGAATGCGCCGATGGCGGGGTTGCTCTGCTTGCCGGTCCACACGGTGGCGATGTCGGCCGTGGCGTAGAAGTCGAACGAGTCGGTGTGGTGGACGGTGTTCGGCATCTAAATCCTCCGTGCTTTCAGGCAGAGTGTCGCACGCGATGCGCCGCCATTGGTGTCGATGTTCGCGCGCAGCACGTCGCCCGCTGCGATGGAGTCCTCATCCCACGTCGCGACCTCATCGCTCGCGCTCGCTGCCGCTGTGGTCTGCGGCTTGTCGGCGTCGGCTCCCGGCATGCTGTCGCCCACGGTCGGTGGGTAGTTCGCGAAGGCGTCGCGCCACACGTCGATACGCACCGTCGCGACCGCATCGAGCAGCAGCGTCCACGCGGTCACGATGCAGTTGAAGTCGATGCGCACATCGAGTTGCTTGCCGATGGTCGCGCCGTCGAATACGAACACGATGTCAACGAACTGCTGCGCGGCCGAGGTGGTGCCGCCCGGCACGAGCACGACCTGCGACGAGAAGGAGCCCTGGTCAATCATCTTGCGGATGCGGCGCTGGATGACCGCCGCCATGTGGTCCTGATGGCGGCTAGGCACTGCTCACGTCCACGGCATCGAAGGGCTCGACGACCATGACGCCGACGTAGGTGCCCGCGCGCGCGTCCTGCTCCTGGCGCAGCGACAGCACCCGGTAGTCGGCGAGGATGCCCGAGCGCGGAGCCTGGATGGTCACGCGGTCCATCTTCTCCAGGCCGGGGTGACCCACGATGCCGACGACCTTGCGGCGCTTGAAGCGCGCGAACGCCATCGCCAGGCTGCGCGCGATGAAGGTGGCCTCCTCGACCGAGCGCGCGTTCAGGTCGCGCACCATCTTGGTCCGCGCCTGGCCGAACTCCTGCCAGAACGCCGTCGCCTCGAAGTCACCCTGGACCGTGTTGCCCTCAGCGTCGGCACCGAACACGCGGAAGTGCGTGAACGACTCGTCGGCCGAGATGTCCTGCTCCAGCGTGAGCACATCAACGTCGCTGCGAAAGAACCAGTAGGCGTAGCGGTCGAGGTTGCCAAACGACTCGGTCCTGATGATTCCCATGCGGTCGGCCCAGATGCGCAGCCCGCCCTCGTTCGCGGTGCGCACCAGCGCGTCGCCGACCGAGCCGCTCTGGAAGGTGATGAGCGCGAACACGAACGTCGCGCTCGGGTCGAGGTCGATGTTCTGCGGGAGGATGCTGCCCCAGAACTGGAGCAGGTTGTCGAGCACCTCGTTCACCGACTTGTTGATGTACACGAGATTGCCCATGTCGAGGACCGCGCCGTCCTGGTCGGCCTCCTGCGGCGCGCTCGGCATGATGTCGGTGTTCAGCAGCCGATAGAACTCGTCCTGGCAGCGGAAGGTCACGAGGTCCTCGTTGTCGCTGACGTTGACCTCCTCGACCTTGCCGGTGAAGGTGGTCACCTCGTTCGCTACGTCACCGTGCCACTGCGAGACCGTGACACCCGTGCCCGGCTGCATCACGTCGTAGAGCATCGCCGAGGTGTCCTCCATCGAGAGCGCCTGGTCGGTGTTCGCGAGCACGATGTCGCACGAGTCCGACTGCATCTCGACCGACGAGTTCGTACCGATGGAGACCACGCGGTCGCTGAGGTCGATGTCCTGCGAGCCGAACCAGAACTCGGGCACGTTGATGGGCTCCCAGTTGGGCAGCAGTTCGAGATTGCGACCGACCTGAATTGCGCCGATGCTGAACGCGGGCGGAGGGCCGCCGCCGCCGAACTCGCTCTCGCCGCCGATGATGTACACGTCACCGTTGTAGCCGGGGAGCAGCACGCCGCATCCGATGCCGAGACCCTCGCCGTAGGCGGTGCCGGGCGGCATCATCTGCGTCCCGCTCGTCCAGGTCGTCCCTGAGTCGTTGCTCCGATAGATGAACGCGCTGTCGCCGCCGTCCTCCATCACCCAGTACAGGAGGCGGTCGGAGAAGTCGAGCATGAGCCCGCCGTTCGCGCCCTGGTTGCCCGAGAGCCCGCCACCGAATCCGACGAGCAGCGTGCGGGAGAAGCCACCACCACCGAGCGTGCCGGTGGCGACCATGTGGTTCGCGTGAAAGTCACCGTCGTCGGCCTCGCACGCGATGGCCCACAGGTCGTCGGTCGCGGTCTCGCACATCGCGAAGGTCCGCTGGAGTCCCTGGTTGTACGCGAACGAGCCGCCGAAGTTGCGGCCGATGCTCGGCACCGTCGCGTCGGTGTCATCCTCTGCGGTCCAGCCGAGCGTCGGGTTCGCGTTCGAGGTCTGACGCCAGAGCACGTTCGCGGGGAAGGACGTGCCGTCCATGTAGAACATGAACAACACGGTGCCCTCGCGGTTCGTCGTCAACTGGAACGACGGCCGCTGCACGCTGACGACGTTCGCCGCGACGAGCGTGATGCCCAGACCCGCCTCGTCGCTCCAGGTCTGGCCGTTGGTCTGGCTCGTGCGATAGCGCAGCGCGCCGTCCGATGGCCGATAGCAGACCGCGAGCAGCCGGTTGTTCCAGCGCACCAGGCCGTAGGCGTAGGTGTCGTAAGGGAACAGTTCCATCGTCACGCCGCTGTGCTCGGTGTCGTAGCGCAGGAAATACACGCGGTTGCCGAACACGAGCGGGTCGATGGGGTCGCCCCGGAAGATGACGCCCGCCTGGCCGTTGAGCATCTGCACCGCCCACGGCGCACGCGGGTTCGTGAAGTCCGGCTCTACGCGCACGCGCGTATGCGCGATGACACGCTGACGATGACCGGCCGCGCCCGCCTGGAAGCGCGAGGTGAGGATGCGAACCTCGTCATCGGTAAGCGTGACGCCCACTGGCTAGACGCTCTCTGCGGCGTACTCGCGGAGTTCGAGCGACACAATCCAGGCCAGCGGCGCGACGCCGACGAACAGCGGGATGCGCACGAGGGCCTGCATCACGGTCACCGCGTGGTCGCCGTCGCCGTCGCCCGCGTCGAACGTCTGCTGTGAGAACAGCATCGCTTCGAGCGCATCGCGGTCGGCGCTCGATGTGACCACCGCCTCGAAGCGCGCGACGCGCGAGCCGAGCGCGTTGGACTGGATGACCTCGTTGTTCGCGGGGAACGATGGGTCGCCTCCGAGGAGCGGGATGACCTTCGCGGTGTCCTCGTAGCCGAACCCCTGGTAGATGCCGCGCGCCATCTGGAACGTCACGCCACCGAGCGTCGCCATCTCAGACCGCCGCCAGCCGGTTGAACTGGTCGCTCAGTCCCTTGGTGATGTAGTCGAGCGTGTCGGCTCCCATCTGCTTCACCTTCGCCGGGCTCTCGGGTCCCGTGTAGTTGAGCGTGAGCGGTCCAACATTGACAGTGATGGGCGCACCACCGAGCGGACCGCCAGCGCGTATCGGTGACATGCTCGCGGTCAACTGCGGCAGCGCCATCTCTGGCAGTTGCGCGGTCTGGTCGATGCCCTCGGCGAGCCCGCGCATCATGTCCTGCCCGATGTTCTTGAACACGCCCGACGGCGAGTGCGAGTCGAGCCCGCGCTTCACGCCCTCGACGAGCCCCGAGAAGAACTCGCTGACCGTCGTCGTCACCGTCGAGAACATCGACTTCGCTCCGCCGATGAAGCCGAGCAGCATGTCGATGCCGAACTTGAACATCTTGCCGGGGAGTTCGGTGAAGAAGTCGGTGAGGATGCGGCTGACATTGCCGACCACCTCGCCGATGGCCGTGCCGACCTGGTCCTTGAACTGCACGAACGAGATGAGCGCCTGGCCGAGCCACGTGCCGAGGCGGCCGGGGAGTTCGGTGAAGAACGTGCCGATGGCCTGACCCACACCGGCCAGCCACGTACCCCACGCGGTCGCCGTGTCCTGCGTGAACTGGCCGATGCGCGCGGCGGCGTTGCCGAGCGCGGTCCCGATTTGGCCGGGGAGCGCCGTGAAGAACGTGATGACCTTGCCCGTCGCGCCCTGCACGAACCCACCGAAGGCCGCGCTCGCCTTGTCGCGGAAGTCCTCGATGAAGTTGACGATGCGCACGAGACCGCCGACCACGAACCCGACGATGAAGCCGATGGCGCGTGCAGGGCTCGTGGCGAACTGCTGCCACAGGCCGACCCAGAAGTCGAGCGCCTTGCGAGTCGCGGTGCCGAGCCCGTCGAAGAAGCCGCCGACCGCGCGGCCGATGCTGTCGAATACGCCCTTGATGGCAGCGCCCGCACCGTCGGTCGCGCGCTTCCAGAGAATCATCACCTTGTCCCAGTTCTTGACCACCAGTTCGACGGTCTCCTTCACCTGGAGGATGGCCTCCACCACGAGCACGATGGTCGCGACGACGAGCGCGATGGGTGCAGCGGCCACCAGGAACGCCTTGAAGCCAGCAGCGGCCGCCGCGAGCCCAGTGGGGAACAGAGTGAGTTGCTCCGCCACCCCGGCCGCCTTGCCCACCCCGAACACGCCACCGAGGACCTTGCCGACGCCCTTGCCGATGAACCCGAGTTTTGAGAACGCGAACGCGGCGGTGACGGTGTTCGCGATGATGTTGATGAGCGTATCGGCGACGCCGACGAGCGGGCCCCCGATGACCGCGACGCCGACCGCGCCGCCAGCGAACTTCTGGATTGCGGGCGGCAGGTCCTCGAACTTTTGCTTCAACTCCACGACCTTGTCGATGACGCCCTGAATGAGCGGCTTGATGAAGTCGAACGCCTTCTTCAACGCCTCGCGCACTTCGGCGACGGCGTGCTGGATGCCCTCGGCCGCGTCATCACCCACCAGGTCGCGCAGCACTCCGCCCGCTTCGGGTCGGCGGCCGGTGAGCACGTCGAAGATTTCGCCGATGGAGCCGAACAGGTCGAGCACGACTTTCAGAACGGGCGCGACTATGTTCTTCCACCCGACGCCGATGAGGTCGAAGATGGGCTTCACCACGGTCGCCAGGTTCTTGAACGCCGAGATGAGTTGCGGCAGGACGTTGGTGCGCAGGAACGTGATGCCCTCGGTCGCGACCTTCACGAACTTGGTGAACAGCGGCAGCAGCGCGATGCCGATTTCCTCTTTGAGGTTCTCGACCTCGTTGGTGAAGATTTTCCACGAGCCGCTCGCGGTGCGACCGAACCGCTCCGACTGACCGGCGAAGCGCTCCTGCACCTTGCGCAGCACGTCCATTGCGGTCGCGCCCTTCTCGACGCGGATGCCCTGACGCTGTAGCGCGCTCGTGGTCTCGTCCGTGACCTTGCCGAGCAGTTTGGATGTGGTCGCGAGGTCGAGCCCGCTACCGCGCGCGAAGTCCATCGCAGCGGGCAGCCGCTCCATCGCTGTGTCGAGGTCGCCGGTCATGTTGACCAGGGTGGTGAGCGCGTCGCGCAGTTCCCCGTCGCTGAACGCGGACATGCGCGCGAGCCCGCCGAGCGTCCCGGCCAGTTGCTTTTCGAGATTCGCTCCAGCCTCGGTGGTGATGTCCATTGAGCCGCCGACGTTCTCGACGGCCTGCGCGAGACGGCCGACGCTGACCTCACGCTCCATCGCCGAGCGGATGGAGCCGCCGACGATTGCACCAACGGATGCGCCGAGGCCGATGCCGATGAGCGTCTTTTTGAACACGTCGCCAACGCCGCCGAGTTTGTTCTCCAGTTCGCTCTTGAACTGGCCCAACTCGGGACGCATGGTGACGAACGCTTCGGCGAGTGTGGTCACGGCTTCACATCCTTCCGTGCCTTCACGACTTCACCGCCCAGGCGCGTGAGCATGGCGGCACGATTGCCGCCACCTCGACGCGGCTCGACAGCGCGCTCGTTCGCAAGGTCGGCATCAAGCGCCTCCAGTTCCTTCTCGTCCTTGTTCTCCGCCAGGAGGTAATACGTGAAGTTCAGGAAGCGCGAGAGGCTCCACCTTTCGAGGACTTCCGTGCGGATGTCCTCGCCGCCTTGCCCGTGGCCCGATGCAATGAGACGACCTTCGACACGCCACCAGTTACGGAGGGCCCACGCGGTGAGAGCGACGGTCGCTCTAAAGGGCGGTTGCCGTACTGAACGAGCAATTCCCCCAGCGCGTTGTTCAGGTCCTCGAACGTGATGGGCGTGACCGAGTCGTGCAGCACTTCGGAGAGAGCCTCGCGGTCTGCGGGGATGACGAGGTTGCGTAGCGTGCGGCTCAGAGCCGCGAGCGCGCGCATCTCGCCTCCCTCTCCATCGCTGCCGACCATCGCTTCGGCCAGGTCGAACGAGAGCCCGACGGGCATCGTGTCGATGCACCGCAGGTCCTTGCCTCCGAGTCTCAGTGACTTCATCGGCTAGGAACCGAGCGGTGCATAGTCGGCGCTCTGGATGAACTTGAAGGCCGGGACGCCCGCTGGCTTGGTGCAGCGGAACGAGCATGGGATGACGGCCTTCTCGGGAGCCTTCTTGCGCGGGATGTCCACGCTGCCGACCTGCACAGCCTTGCGGAAAATCCACCGCTCTAGACCGTCGGTGCTCTCCCAGCCAATCATCGCCTCGGTGTAGTCGCCAGCGGCCGGGGGCTCGAACGTGGTGATGCCGTCACTGGTCTCGACGACGCCACCGTTGAAGGCACGTTCGAGGTTCTCCGCCGTTATCTCCGCGAGCGCGAAGTTCACGGTTATCTCGCGCGCGGTCTGGAGCACGATGATGGGGTCCAACTCCTCCGCGACCTCGACGTTCTCGAAGGTCTGGTCGAAGATGAAGTTCGAGCCCTCATCCGTGTAGCCCAGGTCGGTCCACAGCGCGTCCCAGTTGGTCGCGAGGTCGGTCGGCTCAGTCGTCCCGAGCGGCGCGATTTTCAGGACGCCGGGCCCGATGCGTACTGCGAGCGGGTCACCCACTTGCGAGTTCCTTCTGCCTCTAAGAGGCTGCTGCTGCTACGACCGTGGCCTCCACGATGTAGCGCGGTAACGTGCTCTCGGGGTCTGGCTGCCAGCGCGTCCCGTCGATGGCGATGCCGGTGAGCAGCACGCCGTCGTTGATGTAGCGCGAGAGCGCCTCAGCCTGCGTGGCGAGTTCCGCTGCGAGAGCGGCAGCGGACGCCTTGGTCCTGGCCCAGACATCGAACTGAACGATGCACGCATCATCTGGACCGGCGATGCGCTGCACGACGATTTGCGGCTCGTTGATGTCGTTATTGACAGCGAAGAACACCCGCCGCGCGGCGGTCAGGACGTTGTCGCGCGCCCACTCGCGCACGGCGTCCTCGACATCTACCCAGACCTTCGCCTCAGCGACCAACGCGCACCCCTCTGATGCTCGCGAGCGCGTTGCGCAGCGGAGCGAGCGGCTTCTGGGTGCGCGTGCCGAACTCGATGAAGATGGCCCGAGGTCCGCGCATGATGAGTTGAGCGAACGCGCCACGTGGACCGATGCCACTCTTTGTCGAGATGACCTGGTCATGCGGCGCGTGAACGCGTGACTTGGCCGTGTCGGCCACTTTCAACAGAAGCCGCGCCGTTCCGGCGTCCTTCTTCATCCGCTCCTGGTAGTCGGGTACGACGCGGGTGCGGACCGTCGTGCTCATACGACGAGCCTCGACGATGACGCAACGCCGGTCACCTGTTTCAGTCCGGCGCGCGTGTGGTCGAGCCCGAAGCCAACGCGCTGCCGGGCCCACACGACCTCGAACATCTCGCCCGTGTCCTGGTCCTCGACCTGGTCGAGGTTGGTCAGGTCCACCGGGTCACACGAGAGACTGAACTCGACGACCTCTTGCACGCCGCCAAGATTACGCTCTCGGCCGAACGGTGACGAGATGTTCGACCGTACATCCTCGGCGATGACCTCGGCTGGCGGTGCCTCGTCGAGCGGGTCACGGTCAGGGTCTGCCGGTACTCGATAGACACGGATGCGCGACGTAGCAAACGGAATCACTTGGCGCGCTCCCCCTTTTTCATCCGAAAGATGGCGCAGCGACCGCAGACGTACACGTCGCCGAAGCGATAGCGGAAGGTGCGAAAGGGTCCCTTGCAGTCGGCGCAGGTCACACCTTGCTCCAGTCCACGGTGAGCGCTGACACGTCCTCACCGATGAAGTGCTTCGCGACCCGGCCGGACATGTTGCCCCGGCCCGGCACGAGCGATGGCTCCTCGCGGCCGATGCGGTGGTTGACCAGCGACGGCACCGTGTAGAAGCACTTGATGCGCCGCGCGCCGAAGTAGCGCGACAGGCGCATGTCGTAGTTGTCGATGGCGGTGAGGCCGTCGCAATACTTCACCATCTCGGGGATGAACTTGGTCGGCACCGCGATAGCGACGCCCCACCAGGGCCCTTCCATCTGGAACCAGTTGACGCTGCTCCCGCGCGCGAGTTGCATGCGCCGCTCGACCTCGACCGCGCGCGGCCGCACCGCGCCCGCGTAGAGCGCGACGGGGTTGTCTGGCACGTAGCGCAGCGCGACCTTCATGGCCGGGATGAGGTCATCACAGAGCAGCGCGTCGTCCTGCACGACCAGATGATGCGTTGAGTCGGGCTCGAAGGCCAGCATCGAGCGACGCCCGGTGTCCCAGCGGTTGTTCTTCTCGTCCCACACGACCTGGATGCCGCCGCCCATCTTCGCTTGTAGGTACGGGATGTGCCGCTCCCGCGCGCGGTGAGCCATGATGGCGACGCTGAGGCGTACCTCCTGCGGCTGTGGAATGAAGCAGTACGTCGGCGTCGCGTTGAACATCTCGCCGAGCATGTAGCCGAGCGGTTCGAGCAGCGCGGTGACGGCGGCCAGGTCGCCGGTCTCGATGTACATGCGCGGGCGACAGCGCTTGATGGTCGCGAGCGCGCCGCGCAGAACGTCCATCTCGCCGCCTTCGACATCGACCTTCATCAGCGTCACGTCGTCGAGGTTCAGTTCGTCGATGGTCAGGACCGGCACGCCGCCCGAGCCGTCGGCATCGAAGCGCGTCATGCCGCTGTTGTCGGGCGTGCCGTCGATGAGGCTGCCGGTGCCGCGCTTCGCGCCGACCGCTGCGTTCACCAACTTCACCTGACGCTGGAGCACGTTGCGCTTGATGTTCTGCTGGAGCGCGGCGAAGGCGAGCGGCGCGGGCTCGAACGCCATCACGCGCATCCCGCAGATGCGGCCGAGCCAGAGCGTGTGCGTGCCGCAGTACGCGCCGATGTCGAGCGCCAGGCCACCCGTGCGCGTGTACTTGCGGATGTCCAGCAGCATGTCCTTCTCGTACCAGCCGCGCTTCACCATCTGCGCGCGGATGTGGTCGCCTCCAGGTGGGAACTCCATGCTGATGCGCCGACCGAACGCGGCAGCGTTCACGACCGAGAGACTCATGAGCGCTTCCACGCGATAGCGAGCGGCGGCGTGTCGAAGTCCCACCCGATGAGCACGCTCCGCTTGCGCAGTTCATCGACGAAGCGGCGCACGCCGGGATTGCGGCGGCCGTAGTCGTCAAACACCACGACCGCGCCGATGACCAGGTGAGGCAGCCACGCGCGGAAGTCATCGCGTACGTCCTCGTACTCGTGCGATGCGTCGATGAACAGCATGCCGACCGAGCCCCGGAACGCCTTGCCGACCTCCGCAGATAGCCCTTGCATGGCGATGATGGACTGGGACAGTCCGAGCGAGTC
>Ga0070696_100002769_pt1 | contig 11631 bp, 7 predicted proteins | sample KBSK1253metaG_FD_65474 | JGI IMG/M metagenome (GOLD analysis project Ga0070696, IMG submission 65474) | Corn, switchgrass and miscanthus rhizosphere microbial communities from Kellogg Biological Station, Michigan, USA - KBS K1-25-3 metaG | ecosystem: Host-associated > Plants > Roots >... | reverse complement strand
GCGCTGCGGGCCTTCTACTACTACATCCTGATGGACGCCTTCGGTGGCGTGCCGATCGCCACCACGACGGAGATCGCCGCGCGGGCGAAAGCGCCGCGCGACTCGGTGTTCCGGTTCATCGCGGCGGAGCTCACGGCCGCCCGTCCCCTCCTGCGGGTCACGTGGCCGGCGGCGAGCAGCGGCCGCATGACGAAGGGCGCCGTGGATGCGATCCTGGCCAACATGTATTTGAACGCCGGCGTGTTCGACAAGGCCACGGGCGTCAGCCCGACGTCGTACAACTCGTGCACGACCGTGACGATCGGCGCTGGAAACGCCTGCCAGGCCGCCATTGCCACCGCGGACCTAATCATCAACTCCAGTGCCGGCTACGCCTTGGCCGACTCCTTCGCGCAAAGCTTCCGGGCGGGGAACTCCACGTCGAAGGAGAACATCTTCGTCATCAAGTTCGCACCGGTGGACGGCTTGGGCCTGAACTTCGTGATGCGGTCGCTGCACTACAACCAATACACGCCCACCCCGTGGAACGGCTTCGCGATCCTGGCGGAGACCTACACCGCGTTCGATGCCGCCGATCAGCGCCGCAAGGTCATCTTGCAAGGACCGCAGTTCAATGTGGAAACCGGCGCGCCAGCCAAGGACCGGGCGGGCAACCCGCTGGTCTTCACCACCACGATCGCGGATCCGACGCAAGCCACGGAAGGCGAAGGGCCTCGGCTCTACAAATGGCCGGCGGATCCGGGCCACGTCGCGCAGAACAACGGCAACGATTACGCCTGGTTCCGCCTGGGCGAGATCCTGCTGATCAAGGCCGAGGCGCTGAACGAGCTGACGCCGGGAGACCCGGCGGCCTTGGCGCTGCTGAATCAGCTGCGCGCCCGTCCGCTAGAGACGGTCGCGCCGGCGCTCACGGGTCCCGTGACGCAGGACATGATCCTCCAGGAGCGCCGGTTCGAGCTCACCGGCGAGGCCAAACGGCGCCAGGATCTGATCCGGTTCGGCAGGTACACGCTGGCGTGGGGGTTCAAGCCGGCGAGCAACGCCCGCAACATTGTGATGCCGATCCCGCAGCAGCAGCTCGACGCGAACCCGTTGCTGACGCAGAACACCGGCTACTGATTGACGCCGGCGGTCACTGATCGTAGCAGCACCGTAGGGGCGCAGGCAGCTGCGCCCCTACGTTTTTTTGTGGCGATCGGCCTGGTGACCGGATGCGGCGGCGCGCCCACCCTCCCTCCTCCTCCAGCCACGGGCGGCCCCCTATTCACCCTGCTGCCCGCGGCGTACACGGGCGTGCGCTTCGTGAATCGCCTCACCAGCACGCGCGACCTGAACGTCTTTACCTACCGCAACTTCTACAACGGCGGCGGCGTGGCGCTGGGCGACCTCACGGGAGACGGCCTGCCCGAGATCGTGCTCACGTCCAACCAGGGCGGTCCCCACCTGTACCTGAACGAGGGGAGATTCCGCTTCCGAGACGTGACCGCGGAAGCGGGCCTCCGGAACGACCGCCCCTGGACCACCGGAGTCACCCTCGCCGACGTCAATGGAGACGGGCGGCTCGACATCTACATCTGCCACGCCGGCAACGTCGACCCGGCGCGCCGCGCCAACGAGCTGTACATCCAGCAGGCGCCCCGGGGGGAGGGGGGCGGCGTCCCGCGCTTCGTCGAGCAGGCGGCCGCATGGGGCCTCGCGGACCAGGGCTACGCGACGCACGCCGCGTTCGTCGACTACGACCGCGACGGCCGGCTGGACCTCTTTCTCGTCAACAATGCGCCGCGATCCGTCGTGAGTCTCGGCCGGCAAAACACGCGCAACGTGCGCGACCCGTTCGGTGGCGACAAGCTCTATCACAACGTGGGCGACCGGTTCGTCGACGTGAGTGCGCAGGCTGGGATCTTCGAGAGCGAGATCGCCTTCGGCCTGGGCGTGGCCGTGAGCGACTTCAATCGCGACGGCTGGCCGGACATCTACGTCTCGAACGATTTCTTCGAGCGTGACTACCTCTACCTCAACAACCGGGACGGCACGTTCACCGAAGCGCTCGAGCGGGCGATGCCCATCATCAGTTATGCCTCGATGGGGCTCGACGCCGCCGACGTCGACGACGACGGCCAGCCCGACCTGTATGTGGTCGACATGCTTCCGGAGGACGACTACCGCCTCAAGACGACGACGTCGTTCGAAGACTGGGGGACCTACGAGGCCAACGTGGCGAATGGGTACCACCACCAGGTCACGCGCAACATGCTGCAGCTAAACAACGGGAACGGCTCGTTCAGCGAGATCGGGCAGATGGCGGGCGTGGCCCGGACGGACTGGAGCTGGAGCGCGCTCATCGCCGATTACGACCTGGATGGGCGCAAGGACATTTACGTGACGAACGGCATCGCTCGGGACGTGACGTCGCAGGACTACGTCACATTCCTCGCCAAGGACGAGACGATGCGCGCGGCGATGCGCGGTGACCGCGTCGACTTCCTGAAGCTCGTCGCGGCGATGGACTCGACGCCGCTACCCAACTACGCATTTCGCAATCGGGGAGACCTTACCTTCTCGAACGAGAGCGTCGCCTGGGGCTTGGCCACGCCTGGCTTCTCGAGCGGCGCGGCCTACGGCGACCTGGACGGCGACGGCGCGCTCGATCTGGTGGTGAACAACGTCGACGCCGAGGCGTTCGTCTATCGCAATAACGTCCGCACGGTGTCGCCCGCGAACCACTACCTCCAGGTCCAGCTAACGGGCCAAGGCGTGGGTGCCGAGGTGACTGTATGGCACGGCGCCGCCCTCTCCTTCCAGGAGCTGCAGCCGTCGCGCGGGTTCCAGTCGAGCGTCGATAACGTCCTCACCTTCGGCGTCGGTGCGGCGGACAGCGTGGACTCCGTACGAGTCGATTGGCCCGGCGGACGTTCGACCACGGTCCGCCACGTCGCCACGAACCAGCGCCTGACGCTCCGCGAGTCGGATGCGCACACGGGAGGGGACCACGCCCCGCGCTCCACGCCCCACGCCCCGCTTTTCACCGACATCACGGCGCAGGCAGCCCTCCCCTTCGCCCACCACGAGGACGCGTTCGTGGACTTCGACCGGGAACCCCTCATCCCCAAGCTGCTGTCGACCGAGGGGCCGTACCTCGCCGTCGCCGACGTCAACGGCGACGGGCTGGACGACATGTTCGTCGGGGGCGCGAGGGATCAGCCCGGGGCGCTGCTGCTACAAACGCAGCGCGGGCGGTTCGTGACCAGCAACGAAGGGCTGCTCGACCAGGACCGGGTATCGGAGGATCTCGGCGCCGTGTTTTTCGACGCCGATGGCGACGGCGACCCCGACCTCTACGTCGTGAGCGGCGGCAGCGAGTTCTCGACGATGGCGCCGGCGCTCCAGGACCGGTTGTACCTGAACGACGGGCACGGGCGGTTCGGCAAAGCGACCGCCAACCTGCCAGTCGAGTACAACAGTGGCTCCCGCGTGGCGGCCGCCGATTTCGATGGCGACGGCGACGTCGATCTGTTCGTCGGCGGGCGCGTCGTGCCATGGCGCTACGGCGCCGACCCCAGGAGCACCCTGCTGCAGAACGACGGACACGGCCACTTCACGGACGTCACCGCGCGGCTCGCGCCCGATCTGGAGCACATCGGCATGGTCACCGACGCCCTCTGGATCGACGTGGACGGTGATCGCCGTCTCGACCTGGTGGTCGTGGGTGAGTGGATGCCGGTCACGATCTTCCGGAACGCGGGCGCCAGCGGGGGGCGAAGGCTCGTTCGCCAGGACACGCCGGGGTTGGCGCGGAGCAACGGCTGGTGGAACCGTATCGTCGCGGGCGACTTCACCGGCGACGGTCGGGTCGATTTCGTCGTCGGCAATCTGGGCCTCAACACGCGCCTGCACGCCACCGACCGCGAGCCCGTCACCATGTACGTGAAGGACTTCGATCGGAACGGATCGGTCGAGCAGATCGTGGCGACCTACCAGGGAGGCGTGAGTCGTCCCCTCGCGATGCGCGACGAGCTCACCGACGCCCTGCCCTACCTCAAGGCCCGTTATCCCACCTACAAGGCATACGCGGGTCAGGCCGTGACCGATGTCTTCTCAAGCGGCGACCTCGCCGGCGCGATCGAGAAGCACGCGTACACGTTCGCCACGGCGCTGGCGAGGAATAACGGCGACGGTTCGTTCACGCTCGCGCCGCTGCCCCGCGCGGCCCAACTGGCGCCCGTGTACGGTATGCTCGCCGGGGACTTCGACGGGAACGGCACGCTGGACCTCGTGTTGGCCGGGAACTTCGATGGCGTGAAGCCGGAAATCGGCCGCATGAGCGCGAGCTACGGTCTGTTCCTGCGCGGCGACGGCAAGGGGAGTTTCACGCCCGTGCGGACGGTCGAGAGCGGCTTTTTCGTGCCCGGCCAAGCGCGGGACATCGCGCGCATCCGAACGCGGGCCGGCGTGCGCTACGTGGTGACCCGCAACAACGACGGCCCGCTCGTCTTCCGCGCCCGTCCCTAGCGTGTCCCCGGCCGCTTTGTCTTGATGACGATGACCCCGTTGGCGCCGCGCACCCCGTACATCGCCGTGTCGGCCGCGTCCTTCAGCACCCGGATAGATTCGATGTCGTTCGGGTTAATCCCCGTCAACGCCCCGCCGGGTCCCGCCTGGATCGGGAGCCCGTCGACGACGTACAGGGGCTCGGTGCCTCCGCTGAAGGACGTGGCGCCGCGAATGCGCACTGCGATGCCGCCGTCCGCCGTGCGCGTGACGTCGACGCCGGGGAATCGACCCTGAAGCACCTTTTCAATGGGCTGGCCGGGGTTGCGCTGAATGTCTTCGGACGTCACGCTTGGTTCGCTGGGCGGGCTCGTGGAGCGGGCGCCACTCGCGTGGGCACATCCCGACATGAGGCCGACGACGACTCCGGTGAACAGCAGAGCGCGCGATGCGGATGAGGTCATGAGCCCCCCTTTTGCTCTGCAATATAGCGCTCTAGCGGCCGCTCCGTTTCGCCGCCATCGTCCTCAACGGCTGTGCATCCCACACCCCCGTCCCCGTCCCGCTGGCGCGCCATTCTGGCCGACGTCCACTTCTGGATTCCGGTGGCCGTACTCGCGCTCGGCCTCCTGGTGCTCTGGTGGATCGCGTGAACGAGCTCGATCCGGCACGGCTGCGGCAACTGCAGCGCGTGGGGACGCTCGCGGGCTTCGCCGCGGGCGCCTGGCTCGGCGCGGCCGAGGCGCCCACGAAGCTGGTCACACTCGGCGTCTCCCCGGTCGTGATCTCGTTCATGATGGTACTGGGGGTGTTCCTGGCGCGCTGGAGTCTCCCGGCGTTGGTGCGCGGCACCGCCGCCCTCAAGGACGACGTGCGGCAGGCTCCGCATTTGCTCGTCTGGGCGGCGCTCGGCGGCTGCCTCTGGGCCGTGGCCAACACGCTGACGATCTTCGCGATCAAGGACATCGGCCTCGCCATCGCGTTCCCACTGTGGAACTCGAACAGCTTGCTCGGCATCCTCTGGGGCACGGTGCTGTTCAACGAGCTGCGGGATGCCGGCCGGGTGCGCTGGATTGGCGTGCTGGGGGGCGCGCTCTTCATGTTCGCCGGGGCCACGGTGCTGGCCGTGACGTCGTCCGCGCATGCGCCGGGGAGCAATGCGGTCCGCGGCGTCGTGGCCGCCCTCACCGCCGGTGCCCTGTGGGGTACGATGTACATCCCCTACCGCAAGGCGTATCTCACCGGCATGCATCCGCTGTCATTCATCGCGTTCTTCACGATCGGCGAGCTCGCGATGATGACGGTGCTGGCACTCACCTTCTTGGGTGGACCGGGCCAGCTGTGGCACGAGCTGGCTGCGAGCCGGAGTATCCTCTTCTGGCTGCTCATCGCGGGTTTCGTGTGGGTGGTGGGCGACCTGTTCCAGCAGTACGCCGCCAAGTACATCGGCATCAGCCGGGGCATCCCGCTTTCAAACACGAACCAGCTCTGGGGACTCTTGTGGGGGATGCTCGTGTTCGGCGAGCTGGCGGGCGGGGGCCGTACGGCCGTCATCGCAGGCTCGCTCTTGATGGCGGCGGGAGCGGGTGCGATCGCGCTCGCCTCGGCGCCGGCCCGAGAGTATCGTCGCTGGCAGGAAGCGGGCGCCCGAGAGAGCGCCCGGTACGGCGTGGATCCTGCTTACGTGGCGGCGCGGATGGCTGGTGACGACCCGGGGGCGCGCACGCGCCATACTCTGCTCGACTGGCTGCTGCTGCTCTTCGCGACTGCGGTCTTTGTGGGATCCGCCGCGCTCGCCCGCGTGCCCGCGCTCCAAATCGGCTGGGGGTGGGCCGCGGCGCTCACACTGGCGATCTTCGGGTTCCTCGTCGCGGGCGGCGTCGCGCTGTGGCGCACGACGCGCTTCGGGTGACGACTAGTGCGCGCCTCTTGTCTTGATGCGGATCACGCCGTTGCCGCCGCGCAACCCGTATATCGCCGTATCGGAGTCGTACTTGAGCACCTCGATGGTCGCGACGTCTTCCGGATTCAGCCAGCTCAAGTTGCCCTCGGGCCCCGGCTGCACCACGACGTCGTCGACCACGTACAGAGGCTCCTGGGACATCCGGAAGGAGCGTGGTCCGCTCATGCGCACCGAAATCCCACCGCCGGGCATGGACGTCACGACCACTCCGGCGACCCGGCCCGCCATCATCTGCGCGAGCGACTCGGCTCGGGGTGGGATGGGTTCCGCCGGGGTCGCGAACGACGACGTGCGGGCGCAGGAGGCGATAATGCCAGCAAGGAGACCGACAGACAGGACGCGCAACGGGGCTGAGGTCATGGGACCCCCCTTTCGTTCCAATATAGCACTCTGACCAGAACATGGAGACTCGCATGGTGAAGGCCCGTTTGTCCCTGATGCTGCTCGTCTTGGCCACCACGGTCGCCCAGGCTCAGGTCCGGACCGCCTCCCCGGACCGCCGCACCGAGGTGACGGTGCAAGTCCAAGACGGCAAGCTCTACTACAGCGTGCAGCGCGACGGGCGCCCGCTGCTGACGCCCTCGCTGCTGGGGTTCGAGTTCCGCGGCGCGCCGCCGCTGCGCGACCGGCTCCGCATCGTGGATTCGAGCCGCAACACATTTGACGAAACGTGGACCCAGCCCTGGGGTGAGGTGTCGCACATCCGCGATCACCACAACGAGCTCAAGGTCTCGGTCGCCGAGACCGGGCCGCCGGACCGGAAGTTCACGGTGGCGTTCCGCGCCTTCAACGACGGCGTCGCCTTCCGCTACGAATTCCCCGCACAGGCAGGCCTGGGCGATTTCGAGATCACCGACGAGCTGACGGAATTCGCGATGGCCGACAACGCGCGGGCCTGGTGGATCGCTTCCAACCGGCCCAGGCTGGACCGGTCGGAGCAGCTCTGGTCGGCGGGGCCGGTGAGCACACTCGACAGCGTGCAGACGCCGCTCACCATGGAGCTGCGCGACGGCAAGACGTTCGTCGTGATTCACGAGGCGAATCTCGTGAACTACGCGAGGATGAACATTCGCGGGCCCCGCCTGGATAGCCGAGTGCTGCACGCGGATCTGGCGTCGATGGCGAACGGCGTGAAGGTGAGCGGCAGAACGCCGTTCGTAACGCCGTGGCGCACGATCCAGATCGCCGACAAGGTGACGGAACTGTCGCCCTCGGTCATCGGGCTGAACCTGAATCCACCCAGCGTGATAGCCAACACCGATTGGATCAAGCCGATGAAGTACGTCGGCATCTGGTGGGGCATGCACATCAACACGATGACGTGGAGCTCGGGACCCAAGCACGGCGCCACCACGGCGAATACCAAGCGCTATATCGACTTTGCGGCCGCGAACGGGCTCGGCGGCGTCCTCGTCGAGGGGTGGAACGTCGGCTGGGACGGCGACTGGATTCAGAACCGCAACGCCTTCTCATTCACCCAGCCCTATCCCGACTACGATCTCGCCGAGCTCGCGCGCTACGCGCAGTCGAAGGGCGTGAAGTTGATCGTGCACAACGAGACGTCCGGCGGCATCGAGAACTACGAGCGGCAGATGGACAGCGCGTTCGCGCTGTACCAGTCGCTCGGCCTCGACGCGATCAAGTCGGGATACGTGACCGACACGATTACGGGCGGGCATTCGCACTGGAGCCAGCGCATGGTGCAGCACTACCGCCATGTGATCGAGAAGGCGGCGCAGTACCACATCATGCTCGACGTGCACGAGCCGATTCACGACACCGGCGAGCGCCGCACCTATCCGAACATGATGAGCCGCGAAGGCGCGCGCGGGCAGGAGTACAACGCCTGGGGCGGCGAGGGCGGCAACCCACCCGAGCACGAGACGATTCTGTTCTTCACGCGCCTGCTCGACGGCCCGATGGATTTCACGCCCGGCATCTTCGATATCCTCCGGACCAAGACGGGGCCGGCGCGCACCAATGAGGACGCGCGCGTCCGCACCACGCTCGCGAAACAGCTCGCGCTCTACGTCGTGATCTATTCGCCGCTGCAGATGGCGGCCGATCTGCCGGAGAACTACGAGCGCCAACCCGCATTTCAGTTCATCAGGGACGTCGCCGTCGACTGGGACACGTCGCGGGTGATCGACGGCAAGATCGGCGACTACGTCATCGTCGCACGGCGCCAGAAGAACAGCCCCCAATGGTTCATCGGCGCGATCACCGACGAAGAAGCCCGCACGTTCGACGTCCCGCTCTCGTTCCTCACGCCGGGGCGACGCTACGTTGCCGAGATCTACGCCGACGGACCCGGAGCCAACTGGGCGACGAACCCGCTGCCGGTGACGATTTCACGACGTGCCGTGACGTCATTGACGCGACTCCACATCGTGCTGGCGCGCGGCGGCGGCCAGGCGATTCGCATTCGGCCGGCGCGCTAGGTTCACGTTTATGAACCATTCACTCCCCATCGCCCGCGTCGTCAACCTGATTCCGTCGGAGGCGCAGCGGCTCTGGTCGGAGACCGAAGCCGACGCTCGGCGGCGACTGCTGGCGGCCGACCCCGGCGCCGTGCTCGAGATCGACGGATCGTTTGCCCTGGTGGCAGTGGAAGATGAGCGCGCCGTGCTGGCGCGCAGCCTCGACCGCCCGCTGCGTTATTTTCTCGCCAAAGCTGCCGATGGTCCCGTGCTCATCGTCGCCGAGCGGATCGACGAGATCGCGGCAGAGCTGGGGCGGCGAGGCTGGGCCGGCCAGTTCCATCCGACGTACACGCGCATGGTCCCGGCGCATCACGTGACCACGCTGCGCCTGATCGGGTGTCCCGATCCCAATCCGATTCACCGGCGCTTCTTCGACCCACCGCGCGCGACGCTGCCGCCCGATCTGGACGTCATCGGCCGGAGCTACGTCGAGGCGCTCTACGAGGAGCTGCGCCGCTGGCTCGCGGCTCAGGACAGGTCGGCGCCGATCGGCGTTCCTTTCTCCGGCGGCATCGACAGCGGCGCGGTCCTGCTGTGCTTGAACCAGCTGCTCCTCAACCAAGGCCAGTCGGCCGCTCGCCTGAAGGCGTTCACGCTCTCGGTGAATGGCGGCGGCGACGATGCGCGCCAGGCACGCGAGTTCCTGCGCCGCACCAATCTCGAAATGCTGGGCGAGACGATCGACGCCGGCCCGAGCGATGTCGATCCGCTGCGCGCCGTGGCGGTCATCGAGGACTACAAGCCCCTCGACGTGGAGTGCGCCGCCGTCAATCTCGCGCTGCTCGGGGGGATCCGCGCGCGCTATCCCGAGTGGCGGCTGCTCGTGGACGGCGACGGCGGGGACGAGAATCTCAAGGACTATCCGATCGAAGCGAACAGCGAGCTGACGATCCGCAGCGTCGTCAACAACCGCATGCTGTATCAGGAGGGTTGGGGCGTCGAATCGATCAAGCACTCGCTGACCTATTCCGGCGGCTTGAGTCGTGGGTGCGTGCGCGGCTACGCCTGCGCCCGCGCGCACGGGTTCAACGGCTTCAGTCCCAACACGCGTCCCTCCGTAATCGCGGTTGCCGAGGCGATTCCCTTCGCAGAGCTGACCGAAGGCTCGACGGAGCGCCTGTATGCCTTGAAGGGCGAGATCATGCGCCGGGGCCTCGGTGCGGTGCTGGGGATCGACATGCCCATCTATCCGAAGCGCCGCTTCCAGGACGGCGTCTCACATACCTTCGCGAAGGACGAGGGGCGCTATCGCCGCCATTTCCACGCGCTCCACTGAAGACCGCCGGATCAGGGGGCTCCGCCCAGCCAAACCCCACGTCATTCCGTGGAAAGCGCACGGGTCGACGATTGAGGATGAGCGGAGACCGGGCGGCGCCATCGAACGCGCGCTGACCGTCTTCCTCGCCGGCGCCGAGTGCCCGTTTACCTGTTCGTTCTGCGACCTGTGGCGCTGGACCCTCGACGGCCCGACGCCCCCTGGCGCGCTCCCGGCTCAACTCCGGCATGTCCTCGACAACCTCGACAACCTCGACAACCTCGACAACCTCCACCGCCTGAAGTTGTACAACGCCAGCAACTTCTTCGACCACCGGGCCGTGCCCCCCGAGGACATTCCAGCGCTCGCGGAGCTGTCCCGTCGCTTTGCCGCCGTCACCGTCGAAGCGCACGCTAGCATGATCGGCCCGCCGACCCTCGAGTTTGCCCGGCTCATTGCCGGCCGTCTCGAGGTCGCCGTTGGCCTCGAGACCATCCATCCGGTTGCCGCAGGGCACCTCAACAAGCACATGGACCTGGAGCGCTTCGACCGGGCCACTGAGTTCCTCGCGGAGCACGACATCGACCTGCGCGTGTTCGTGCTCCTGGGCGCGCCTTACATCGATCGCGAGGAGTCCGTCGAGTGGACCGTGCGGACCGCCGAGTACGCCGCGCGACGCGGCGCGGCTGCCATCGCGTTGATCCCCGTGCGGGGCGGCAACGGTGAGCTGGAGCGGCTCGCGGGACTCGGCCACTTTACCGCGCCCACGCTGGTGCAGCTCGAACAGGCGCTCGACGCCTGCCTCGGCGTCGCGCCCGCCGCCGTCGCCGCCGATCTGTGGGACGTCGACCGCCTGGTCGCGTGCGCCGAGTGCCGGCCGGGCCGCGTCGAGCGGCTGCGCCGGATGAATCTGACGGGGCGCGGCGAGCCGCTAGTCACCTGTTCCGACTGCGACCCATGACCAGAAAGCGCGCGGTCGCCTCGGTTGCGATTGTCGGTAGCGGCTTCGCGGGGTCGGTTTTGGCGCGCGTCTTGGCGCGCCAAGGCCACGACGTGGTGCTGCTCGAGCGCGGCACGCATCCGCGCTTCGCCATCGGCGAATCGACCACGCCGCTCGCCAATCTTGCGCTCGAACGCCTGGCGCGCCGCTACGGCCTGACCGACTGCTACCACCTCGCGGCCCACGGCCGTTGGCTCGAGCGCTATCCCGACGTGCGCCGCGGCCTGAAGCGCGGTTTCACGTTCTACCGGCACCATCCCGGCGAGCGGTTCGCCGACCGGGGGCTCGATTCCGAACGGCTCCTCGTTGCCGCGAGCCCGTCCGATGACGTCGCCGACTCACACTGGCTCCGCGCCGACGTGGATCATCATTTCGTCCGCGAGGCAGTCGCGGCTGGGGTCGACTACCAGGATCGCGTCGAGCTGACGGGCGCCGAGATCAA
>Ga0070696_100002768_pt1 | contig 11632 bp, 12 predicted proteins | sample KBSK1253metaG_FD_65474 | JGI IMG/M metagenome (GOLD analysis project Ga0070696, IMG submission 65474) | Corn, switchgrass and miscanthus rhizosphere microbial communities from Kellogg Biological Station, Michigan, USA - KBS K1-25-3 metaG | ecosystem: Host-associated > Plants > Roots >... | reverse complement strand
CCTACGGACGCGGCGGCGCGGCATACCCGTTGGTATGCCGCGCCGCCGGTCAGCGGGTCGGGTCAGGCCTGCGCCGCCGCGAGGTTCGCGTCGATCGCAGCGAGGAACTCCTCGGTGGTCAGGAAGGGCTGGTCCGGGCCGACCAGCAGGGCGAGGTCCTTGGTCATCTTGCCCTCCTCGACGGTCTGCACGCAGACCCGCTCGAGGGTCTCGGCGAACGCCGTCACCTCGGGGGTGCCGTCGAGCTTGCCGCGGTGCTTGAGGCCGCCGGTCCACGCGAAGATCGACGCGATCGGGTTGGTCGACGTGGGCTTGCCGGCCTGGTGCTGGCGGTAGTGCCGCGTCACGGTGCCGTGCGCCGCCTCGGCCTCGACGGTCTTGCCGTCCGGCGTCATCAGCACCGACGTCATGAGCCCCAGCGAGCCGAAGCCCTGCGCGACCGTGTCGGACTGCACGTCACCGTCGTAGTTCTTGCACGCCCAGACGTAGCCGCCCTCCCACTTCAGGGATGCGGCCACCATGTCGTCGATCAGGCGGTGCTCGTAGGTGAGACCGGCGGCGTCGAACTGCGCCTTGAACTCGGTCTCGAAGACCTCGGCGAAGATGTCCTTGAACGCGCCGTCGTAGGCCTTGAGGATCGTGTTCTTCGTCGACAGGTAGACGGGGTAGCCGCGCTGCAAGCCGTACGACATCGACGCCCGGGCGAAGTCGCGGATCGAGTTGTTGAAGTTGAACATGCCCATCGCGACGCCACCGTCGGTGCCGTAGTCCGCGACGACGTGCTGGATCGGCTCGGAGCCGTCGGACGGCGTGAACGTGATGGTGAGCTGACCGGCGCCAGGAACCTTGAAGTTGCTGGCCTTGTACTGGTCGGCGTGAGCGTGGCGGCCGATGATGATCGGCTTGGTCCAGCCGGGCACGAGCCGGGGGACGTTGCTGATGATGATCGGCTCGCGGAAGATGACGCCGCCGAGGATGTTGCGGATCGTGCCGTTGGGCGACTTCCACATCTCCTTGAGCCCGAACTCCTTGACGCGCGCCTCGTCGGGGGTGATCGTCGCGCACTTGACGCCCACGCCGTGCTGCTTGATGGCGTTGGCCGCGTCGATCGTCACCTGGTCATCGGTGGCGTCGCGGTGCTCGATGCCGAGGTCGAAGTACTTCAGGTCCACATCGAGGTAAGGGTGGATCAGGCGGTCCTTGATGAACTGCCAGATGATCCGGGTCATCTCGTCGCCGTCGAGCTCGACGACCGGCCCCTCGACCTTGATCTTCGCCATGGGTCACGTCTCCTGTCGTTGCCAGCCGGTGGGCGCGGCACACCGACCGAATTGTTTGACATCAAGATATCGGGTCGGGGCGGGGCAGGCCAACCGCCTCGAGCACCGTGACCTCGTCCCCCACCGCGAGCGTGCCACCGGACGTCGGCACCAGGCGCACGCCGAACCAGGTCACGCCGTCCCACCGCCGGTGACGAGCCAACGTGCGCAGCGGCTCCTTGCCCCCGCGCGCGGTCTCCGGGTCGAGCGTCGTCATGACGCACCGGTCGCACTGCTCGGCGAACCGATAGGTGACGTCCCCCAGGCGCAGGGACCGCCAGCTGTCCTCGACGAACGGCTCGAGGTCGCCGTCGACGACGATGTTCGGCCTGAACCGTCTCATGTCCAACGCGGCGGGTTCGGGCTCGCCGCGGCCGGCCGCCTCCTCGCGCATCCAGACGTCGAGCTGCGCCAACGACGACATGCTCGTCAGCAGCAACGGTCCGGCGTCCGCGAGGCTGAGCGGGTCGCCGGACCGACCGCCGTGCTCCGGCGACAGCGGGCGACGGGTCGGGTCGTCGAGCCACACGAGCCGCACCGGTTCGGCGAGGACGTCGGAGAGCCAGCGGTCCGCCGCCGGGCCGGCGGCGGTGGCACGGGTCAGCCGGGAGATGCCCACCGGCACGTCGGCCGGCCCCGTCGGTGGACGCACGTGCACGGACGTCGAACCGTCGGCTCCCAGCGTGACGCCGCCCTCGTCGTCCGGTGTGGCCCTTACCGTGAGCAACGCGTGGCGCTCGCGCGCCGTCAGCACCGCCCCTGAGGCGTCGACCACCATCCAGCGGCGGTCACCCCGCAGGCCCCAGGGCTCGACGTCCGCCGTCGCCACGTCGACACCCGCCAGCGACTTCACGGGATACAGCCGGACCCGCGTCACGGCGCCGTGCACCTCGCGCACCCGCATGCCGCAACGGTAGCGAGCGGGGCCAGCAAGCCCGCTGGTACCAGCGTTCGGGCCGTTCGATCGGCCCTCGCGCCCGGGGGACTATCGTCGTGCTGCCAGCCCCCGAACATCCAAGGAGTGCACGTGAGCGCCACCCCCAAGAAGGTCGCCGTGACGGGGGCCGCGGGCCAGATCGGCTACAGCCTGCTGTTCCGGATCGCCAGCGGCGCGATCTTCGGGCCTGACACGCCCGTGGAGCTGCGGCTCCTCGAGATCACGCCGGCCCTGAAGGCCCTCGAGGGCGTGGTCATGGAGCTCGACGACTGCGCGTTCCCGCTGCTGTCCGGTGTCGTGACCGGCGACGACCCGAACGTCATCTTCGACGGCGCGAACCTGGCGCTGCTCGTCGGCGCCCGTCCCCGCAGCAAGGGCATGGAGCGCGCCGACCTGCTCGAGGCGAACGGTGCGATCTTCACCGGCCAGGGCAAGGCCATCAACGACCACGCCGCCGACGACATCAAGGTGCTGGTGACCGGCAACCCTGCCAACACCAACGCCCTCATCGCGATGAGCAACGCGCCCGACGTGCCGGCCGAGCGCTTCGCGGCCCTCACCCGCCTCGACCACAACCGGGCGATCGCCCAGCTGGCGGCGAAGGCCGGCGCAGCCGTCTCCGACGTGTCGCGCATGACCATCTGGGGCAACCACTCCGCCACGCAGTACCCCGACATCTTCCACGCGCAGGTCGGCGGGCGCAGCGCCGCCGATGCCGTGGGCGACCAGGCCTGGCTGGAGAACGAGTTCATCCCGACCGTGCAGAAGCGCGGGGCGGCCATCATCGAGGCCCGCGGCTCCTCCTCCGCGGCCAGCGCAGCCAACGCCACGTGCAACCACGCCCGCGACTGGTTCGCCGGCACCGCCGAGGGCGACTGGACGTCGATGGCCGTGCGCTCCGACGGCTCCTACGGGGTCACCGAGGGCCTGATCTCGTCGTTCCCGGTCACGGTGTCCGACGGCCAGTGGCACATCGTCGAGGGCCTCGACATCGACGACTTCTCCCGTGCCCGGATCGACGCGAGCGTCGCCGAGCTGGCCGAGGAGCGCGACGCCGTCAAGCAGCTGGGTCTGATCGGCTGACGGTCAGGAGCCGGCGAGCTTGAGGGTCGCGGCGAGCACGCCGGCGGCCGTGGCCGCGCCGAGCAGCAGGATCACGTCGGTGGTGCGCGACCGGGTCGCGACGGCACCGGAGAGCCGCGGCGGCAGGACGGCCCGCAGCACCGCCGCGGCACCGAGGCCGGCGGTCAGCAGGTAGCCGCCGAGCCGTACGCGGTCGGTCATCACGGCCGCGACGGCGACCAGCAGGCACAGCGCCAGCAGCAGCCAGGGTCCGAGCAGCCGTGGGGTGGGCGGGCGCCGGACCGTCGGCGCGCCCTCCGTCGCACCGGTCGCCGGCGTCACGAAGCGACGGTCGCCGTGCCGCGACCGGCCAGCCGCAGCTCGGCGCTCTCCACGACGTTGGCCAGCAGCATCGCCCGCGTCATCGGGCCGACCCCGCCCGGCATCGGCGCGAGCCAGCTCGCCACGTCAGCGACGCCGCCGTCCACGTCGCCGACCAGCCGCGCCGTGCCGTCCGCGGCCACGACCCGGGTGGTGCCGACGTCCAGCACCACCGCGCCGGGCCGCACCATGTCGGCCGTGATCAGACCGGCCTTGCCTGCGGCGGCCACCACCACGTCGCCGGTACGCACGACGGACGCCAGGTCACGCGTGCCGGTGTGGCAGAGCGTCACGGTCGCGTTCTCGGGACGGCGGGTGAGCAAGAGCCCGAGCGGTCGGCCGGACGTCGTGCCGCGTCCGACCACGACGACGTGCGCTCCGTCGAGCGTGATGTCATAGCGGCGCAGCAGCTCGACGATGCCTCGGGGGGTGCAGGGCAGGGGCGCTCCCGAGGTGCCTGCCACGTCCAGCACGAGCGTGCCGAGGTTCGTCGGGTGCAGGCCGTCGGCGTCCTTGGCCGGGTCGATGCGCTGCAGCACCGCCCCGGCGTCCAGCCCCGCCGGCAGCGGCAGCTGGACGATGAACCCGGTGCAGTCCGGGTCGGCGTTGAGCTCGTCGACGGCCCGCTCGACGTCGGCCTGGGTGGCCGTGGCCGGCAGGTCGCGCCGGATGCTGGCGATGCCGACCTGCGCGCAGTCCCGGTGCTTGCCGGCGACGTACGAGCGGCTCCCCGGGTCGTCGCCGACCAGGACCGTGCCGAGCCCCGGCCTGATCCCGGCCTCCCGCAGGGCATCGACCCGACCGGCCAGCTCGACCCGGATGGCCTCGGCCGTCGCCTTGCCGTCGAGGATGCGGGCTGCCATGCGCGCATCCTCCCACGGAGACGGTCGCGGCCGATGGCGACCACCCGTCGCGGCCGCGGCAAGGTCACGCTCCGCGTCCGGTCGGGCACAACGCCGTTCGGCGGGTGGGCCGAAGGGGTCGTCGCGACGTCGGCGGCTCGCTGTGCGACCGGGCCACGTGCCAGGCTGACCGCAGTCACGGTGAGGGAGAGAGCCCCGTCATGCTCAGCCTGCTCAACGGTTCGGCGCTCGGGTTCGACCTCGTGCGCCTGCAGCACGGGCCGGCCGTCGCGGACGTCGTGCTGAGCGCCCTTGCGGTGCGGCCAGAGGACCTCGAGCACCTGGCCGGGTCGCTGACCGGCGGCCACCCCGCGACCGCGGCGCCGGCCGCGCGCCGCCCGCGGCGGACGACGCCGAGGCCCTCGGTCCTGACGCCGCGCAGCGACCTGCCCAACGGCACGGCGGTCCACCCGCCGGGCGAGCTGCGCCTGCGGGACGTTCCCGCTCGCGCCGGCGCGCCGGGCAAGGGCGACACGTCGGTGTCCGTGCTCGCGTCGCTGCTGCGGTCGGCCACCGTCGGCAGCCTGGAGTCACTCGTTGCTCTCCTGCGTCGGGAGGTGTTCGCCTGGACCTGGCAGGGCACGACGGACGGCGGGGCGCTGGCGAGCCGGACGGCCGAAGCGGGTGAGCTGCAGACGACGTGCCTGGCGGCGGTGTCCGCCGCTTACGGCGCGGTGGACCTGCACGCCCCGCAGGTCGCCGAGGCCCTGTCGCGCTGGACCACGCTGTACGCCCGGCTGCCGAGGCGCTCGGTGCCGCTCGGGCCGCAGCAGGCACAGCTGGCCGTGCTGCTCGCCCGCATCCAGGCACTGAGCCCCACGCAGGTGCGCGAGGTGGTCGACGCCTACCACCGCCACCAGCCCGCCCAGCTGTGGGCGCCCGCGATGCACGAGGCGACCTGGGCGGCATACCTGTCCGGCCGGGTGGCCGCCGCCGCCGCGGCCCAGCTGCACCTGGTCTCCGCCGTCCGGTCGGCCCAGGTGTCCCTCGACGACGTCGCGGGCGGCTTCTGGAACGCCGTCAGCGGCGCGGTGAGCGCCCTGGTCGTCGAGGACCTGCTCGACGACGTGTCCTGCGACCTGCTGCTGGCCCGCTACCCGGTGCTGGCCCGCTCGCTCGACTGACTCGGTCGCTCCCGGCCGCAGCGGCCCGGCCCCGGGCCGGTGGCCGAACGCCTAAGGATCCCCGCCCGCACGCCGATGACTAGGTCGTGAAGGCACTCGTCATCGACGACTCCCGCGCCATGCGCAAGATCCTGCGCAGGGTGCTGGAGCGCATGGGCTTCGAGGTGACCGAGGCGGAGAACGGCCAGGTCGCCCTCGACGTCATCCGGGCGGGCGGCGCACCGGACATCGCGCTGGTCGACTGGAACATGCCGGTCATGGACGGGCTGCAGTTCGTCGTGACCCTTCGCGCGGAGCGGGAGTACCGCGACATCACGCTGATGATGGTCACCACCGAGAGCGAGTACTCGCAGATCGTGCGAGCGCTGGCGGCAGGAGCCCACGAGTACCTCATCAAGCCGTTCACCGCGGACGCGGTCGAGGAGAAGCTCGCCATCCTCGGGATGGTGCCGGTCTGACCGGCGGTCGCCCGCGCGTGACCTCGAGGCGACCGCCAGCACAGCAGCACAGCGGAACAGCATGCACACGGGAGCAGCCTGGACATGAAGATCCTGATCGTCGACGACAGCCGGGTGATGCGCTCGATCGTCACGCGGACGCTCCGCCAGGCGGGGTACGACGACCACGACGTCGTGCAGGCCGGCAACGGCGTGGAGGCGCTGGACGTGATGGCGGACGAGCACCCCGACCTCGTCCTGTGCGACTGGAACATGCCGGAGATGAACGGCATCGAGCTCTTGCGGACCCTGCGCAGCCAGGGCGACACGACGCCGTTCGGGTTCGTCACCTCGGAGGGCTCCGCCGAGATGCGCCAGCGCGCCGAGGACGCCGGGGCGATGTTCCTCATCGCCAAGCCGTTCACCGCCGAGGTGTTCGCCGAGGTCCTCGAACCGGTCCTGGGCTGAGCGTGGAGCCCGAGCCGCTCACCGAGCTGCCCCCGAACAAGGCCGTCAAGGACGTGCTGGAAGACCTGCTGGGTCGAGACGTCGACGTCCGGCTGTCGCGGGACCGCACCCCGCTCAGCCCGGAGCACCTCACCATGGAAGCGGTGTACGTCGACGACCAGATGGGCACCCGGGCCGTCATCATCACCGATCTGCCGCTGACGGCCTACTGCGCCACCGCCATCGGTCTCGTGCCGCCGGCCAGGGCGGAGTCCGCCATCGAGCTCGGCGGCCTGACGGACGCGCTGGTGGAGAACATCAGCGAGGTGTTCAACATCATGGCCAGCCTGTTCAACCGCCGCGGCGCACCGCACGTGCGCCTCTACGCCTGGTACCCGCCCGGCGAACCCGCCCCGGCCGACATCGCGGACCTGACCGCCGCCTACATCGGGCGTACCGACCTGGACATCGACATCTCGGGCTACGGGGCCGGTCAGCTGGGGATCGTCATCGCCTGACCCGCGCCGGGCCAGTGCTCAGGCCGGCGCCCGTTCGGCCGATAGGAACACCGAACCCTCGGGGGACGACGGCGCCGCGCGCCAGCGCAGCGCCGACGACAGCACCAACGACAACAGGTGGAGGAGGAGCGTCGTGGAGGACATGGACGAGATCGTCCAGGAGTTCCTCGTGGAGAGCCACGAGAACCTGGACCAGCTCGACCGCGACCTCGTCGACCTCGAGCAGGACCCGACGTCCCACCCCCTGCTGTCGAGCATCTTCCGCACGATTCACACCATCAAGGGCACCAGCGGGTTCCTCGCGTTCTCCCAGCTCGAGAGCATCACCCACGTCGGGGAGAACCTGCTGAGCCGGCTGCGCGACGGCGCCCTGGTGCTCACGCCCGACATGACCAGCGCGCTGCTGGCCATGGTGGACGCCGTCCGGGCCGTCCTCCGCCAGATCGAGGAGACCGGCGCCGAGGGGGACGACGACCACACCGACCTGCTTGCCGTCCTGACGGCTTTGCAGGACGGCACCCTGGTCACCCGCGACCGCGCAGCAGAGCCGGTCGAGGACCGCTTGCTCGGCGAGGTGCTCGTCACCCAGGGGGCGGCCAGCGAGGACGAGGTGCTGCTCGCCCTTTCCGCGCAGGACGTCGGCGACGACCGCAGAATCGGCGAGATCCTCGTCTCCGTCGGCGACACGACACCCGAGGCCGTCGCGGCCGCTCTCGACAGTCAGCACGAGGGACGTCGATCGGCGGCGGACAGCACGATCCGCGTCGACGTCGGCCTGCTCGACACCCTGATGAACCTCGTCGGTGAGCTGGTGCTGACCCGTAACCAGATCGTGCAGCGCGCTGCGACCCGACAGGACCCGGACCTGCTGCGCACCTCCCACCGGCTCAACGTCATCGCGGGCGAGCTGCAGGAGGGTGTCATGCGCACCCGGATGCAGCCCATCGACACGGTGTGGAGCAAGCTGCCGCGGGTCGTCCGCGACCTGGCGGTGCAGCTCGGCAAACAGGTCCACGTGCGCATGGAGGGCCGCGACACCGAGCTGGACCGGACGATCCTGGAGTCCGTCAAGGACCCGCTGACCCACCTGGTCCGCAACTGCGTCGACCACGGCATCGAGACCCCGGACGTGCGGGCCGCCGCCGGCAAGCCGGTCGAGGGCACGCTGACCCTGCGCGCGTTCCACGAGGGCGGCCAGGTCAACATCGAGATCTGCGACGACGGCGCCGGCATCGACCCGGCCCGGCTGCGCGAGCGGGCGATCACGCGGGGGCTGCTCACGGCCGAGAAGGCCGCGCGCCTGTCCGACCGGGAGGCGCTGAACCTCGTCTTCACCCCCGGCTTCTCCACCGCCGAGACGGTGACGAACGTGTCCGGCCGCGGCGTGGGCATGGACGTCGTCAAGACCAACATCGAGAAGATCAGCGGGCTCGTCGACGTCCAGAGCGTCGTCGGCCAGGGCACGACGATCCGCATCAAGATCCCGCTGACGCTGGCCATCATCCCGGCCCTGATCGTCTCCGCGCAGGGCCGCCGATACGCGATCCCCCAGGTGAACCTGCTCGAGCTGCTGCGCCTGGACGCCGCAAGCGACGGGCCGCAGGTCGAGACGATCCAGGGCACGCCCGTCTATCGGCTGCGAGGCCGGCTGCTGCCGCTGGTCGACCTGCGCGAGCAGCTGGGGCTGCCGGCGAGGGAGCCCTGCAGCGCCACGCACATCGCGGTGCTGCAGGCGGACGACCGTCAGTTCGGGCTGGTCGTCGACGACATCTCCGACACCGAGGAGATCGTCGTCAAGCCGCTCGGCAGCCTGCTGCGGCACCTCGACGTCTACGCCGGCGCCACGATCATGGGGGACGGCGAGGTCGCGCTGATCCTCGACACCACGGCGCTGGCCGAGCATGCCGGGGTGCTGGCCGAGGACGCCGCGCAGCGCTCCACCACCGACGAGTCCGACCAGGCCAAGAGAGCCGACCACGCCGCCGAGGACGCCGATCGCGCCCAGCTTCTGCTGATGTCGCTGTCCGACGGACGTCGGTTGGGCCTGAACCTCGACATGGTGGACCGGCTGGAGGACCTGCAGCGGTCGGCGATCGAGCAGGTCGGCGGGTATGAGGTCGTCCAGTACCGCGACGGCCTGCTGCCCCTGGTCCGGCTGGATCGGGTCTACAGCGCCGACGGCGCCGACAGGTTCGCCGACGTCGGCTCGCCGGACGACCGGCTGCAGGTCGTGGTGTGCAGCCACCGCGACGTGCTGGTCGGCCTGGTCGTCAGCGAGATCCTCGACATCGTCGACGACGAGCTGGCGGTGCGCAGCGCGTTGGGCTCCGGCGGCCGGTACGGCTCGGTCGTGGTGGACGGCCACGTCACCGAGATCCTCGACGTCGGTCATGCGGTCGGCGACCTGGACCTGGCCATGTCCGGACCGGTGTCCGCGCTCACGTCCCTCGCCGTCCCGACCGCGGCGGAGGTCTGACATGCCCGCTCAGTACTGCACCTTCCGGCTCGACGGGCACCTGTTCGGCATCCCGGTGGAGACCGTCCAGGAGGTGCTGCAGCAGCAGCCGATGGCGAGCGTGCCGCTGGCTCCGCCGGAGGTGGCCGGGCTGCTCAACCTGCGGGGGCAGATCGTCGTGACCCTCGACCTGCGCATCCGGCTGGGGCTGCCCGTCCGGCCCGACGGGCAGCAGACGGTCGGCGTCGTCGTCTGCACGCACGAGGGCACGGTCAACCTGGTCGTCGACCAGATCGGTGACGTCCTGGAACCCGCCGACGACAGGTTCGAGCCGGTCCCGCAGACCGTCCCGGCCTCCGTGCGGTCCGTCGTGGACCGGGTGTGCACGCTCGAGAGCGAGCTCCTGCTGGTGCTCGACACCGACCGGGCCGTCACGACCACGGTCGGGGCTGGTGCGTCATGACGCGGCCGCTCACGGGGTTCCGCAACCTGCGCACGTCGTCCAAGCTCCTGATCCTCGCCCTGGTGTGCTTCCTGCCCACCGCGGTGGTGGCGGTCGTAGGCGTCCAGCAGGTGCGGGCCCTCAGCGCGGCCCAGCACGTCGACGGCCAGATGTGGCAGGCGTCCGCGGCGCTGCACCACCTGGACGCCCGCAACAGCGAGCTGAAGTCGGACGCGTACCGGGCCCTGCTCGAGGAGGACCTCGACACCCTGGCCGACGAGACGGCACAGGACGCGCAGAAGGTCGGCGACGTCCTGCGGGAGATCGAGGCCCTCGACCTCACGCCGGCCCTGCAGGAGCAGCTCCCCCGGCTCAAGACCGCGCTCGAGGCGAACGCGCGCTTCGTGACGCAGTTCATCGGCGTGGTCGGCGAGGACCGCAACTCCGGCCTGCGCATGGAGAGCCAGGTCGCCGACCAGAACAACCGCCTCGACGCCTCCCTCGCGGAGTTCCGCAGCGCGGTGGAGGACGCCTTGGCGACGTCCCAGAGCCACGTCGCCGGCCTCGAGCAGCGCCTGCCTTACGTCGTGGGCGCAACGTTGCTGGTCGGTGCCGTCGTGGCCCTGCTGCTGACGCTGCTCATCACGCGACTGCTCGTGCGTCCGCTCAAGCTCACCGTCGAGGTCCTCGACGCGGTGGCCGAAGGCCGGCTCGACGTGAGGCTCGACGTCGACAGCAACGACGAGGTGGGCCAGATGGCCCGCTCGCTCAACAGCGCCCTGTCCACGCTCCGGACGTCGATGTCGACCATGGGCCACAACGCGGAGGCGCTGGCCTCCGCAGCCGAGGAGCTGTCGACGGTCGCCACCACCATGACCGGGTCCGCCCAGGAGTCCGCCTCGCAGGCGGGACTGGTGTCCGCCGCCGCCGAGCAGGTGTCGCAGAACGTGCAGTCGGCGGCCATCGGCACCGAGGAGATGACGGCGTCCATCCGGGAGATCGCCGGCAGCGCGGCCGACGCGGCGGGAGTCGCCGCCCGCGCGGTCGCCTCCGCGCAGAGCACCAACGACGCGGTCGCGAAGCTCGGCGAGTCCTCCGCCGAGATCGGCAACGTCATCAAGGTCATCACGTCGATCGCCCAGCAGACCAACCTGCTGGCGTTGAACGCCACCATCGAGGCCGCGCGCGCGGGCGATGCCGGCCGCGGGTTCGCCGTCGTCGCCGGAGAGGTCAAGGAGCTGGCGGCCGAGACGGGCCGGGCCACCGAGGACATCGGTCGCCGCATCGAGGCCATCCAGGCCGACACGGCGGCCGCGGTCGCCGCCATCGCGCAGATCAGTGAGGTCATCGGCTCGATCAACGACTCGCAGGCGACGATCGCGTCCGCGGTCGAGGAGCAGACCGCGACGACGAACGAGATGGGTCGCAGCGTCACGGAGGCGGCCACCGGCGCGCACGAGATCGCCCGCAACATGGCGGTCGTGGCGAGCGCCGCGGCGGACGCCACCCGAGGCGCCACGGACACCGAGCACGCGGCCGCCGAGCTCGCCAGCATGGCGGCGCAGATGCAGCAGCTCGTCGGGCAGTTCCGGTACTGACGGGCGATCG
>Ga0070696_100002765_pt1 | contig 11635 bp, 5 predicted proteins | sample KBSK1253metaG_FD_65474 | JGI IMG/M metagenome (GOLD analysis project Ga0070696, IMG submission 65474) | Corn, switchgrass and miscanthus rhizosphere microbial communities from Kellogg Biological Station, Michigan, USA - KBS K1-25-3 metaG | ecosystem: Host-associated > Plants > Roots >... | reverse complement strand
TGTATGTTGCCTGGATCAACAATTCTCCGGACCATCATGGACAGATGGTTTTTACCAGGAGCGTTAACAATGGAGAAAGTTTTGAAGTTCCGCATATTTTACACGAAGTTGCAAATGAGGGCCTTAACGGTACGATACTTCAACCTCGCATTGCCTCAGATATCAAAGACAAAAACATTTTCTTGATATGGCAAAGCGGGAGAATTGTAGAGCACGGCAGAGTCCGTGCCCTCATAAGTGATGTTTTTTTCACAAGTAGTAGTAACAATGGAGCAAGTTTTGGAGAAATAGTGAATCTAAGTAATTACAGCGGAATAGCTGTGGATCCACAAATTGCTGTTTCACAGAATAATAACGTGTACGTGGTGTGGACTAATAATTCCACCAATAATGAAGAAGTTTTTTTCAAGAGACATAATTTAAACGAGAACGATGATCTATGTAGTCCGGATATTTCGGCCTCTCCAAATGAATCAATCTTTTTGCACCCCGGCAATAGAAGTGAATATAATACTCCAAGGGCCCTCAACATTGCGATAGTGCGGGCTACTTTTACCGATGCTGCCTATGATAAATCGCTATACATGTTCTATGAAATATACGAAGACCAGATAAAGAAATCAGATAATACAAGTTTTAGCAAGTATACAGATTTGTTGTCAAGTAGGGTTACAAAGAATCCTACAAACTGGTCGGGAATTGACCAGGTAGTCAACCATTTGAAATGGCTGACACCAACTTCCAACATTGATGTTTTGGGTGATCAAGATATAGATAATGGAACGTTATTATTTAACCAAAAAGAATCAAGTAGTTACGACGTCATAATCCTAGAACATCAAGAATATGTAAGTCAGAAAGAGTATGATAATCTAAGGAAATATGTTTCAGATGGCGGGTTGCTTGTTCTTTTAAATGGCAACATTTTCTTTGGCGAAGTAAAATATGACGAGGAGACTAACACAATTACATTTGTAAAGGGACATGGATTTACATTTAATGGAATGACAGCGTGGAGGAGTGACAGAGAAAGGTGGGCAAAAGAGAACACAGATTGGATCGGTAGTAATTATAAGTGTTGTTTTGAATGGGATTTCACCTTTCATAATGACCCATTTGGAATTACTCATGTAGAGGAGCAGTATATTACAAACCCAAAGGCTGAAATTCTGCTTGATTACAATGCAACTACAGATAAATCGAAAGACAAATTTACTATTGCAACGTATATGCTGGGTTACAAGAAAGGGACCGTGATAACCCTGGGCATTTGGACTGTCAACAAGTTATTTGAAAACGAGAGATTCCTTAGATTTTTTGATAGTCTGATGTTTCAATATGCCCTCAGGCAACCATAGCAATAAAATTCTGATTCACTGAATTTAGTATTTGTGCAAAACAAAAACTCAATATACATATAAGAGCCCTATCTTTCTTTGTGTTTGGATAATGATTGCGATGAAGCAACCTTTGCTCATTTTCATAGTTATCTTCGCCTTTGCATGTGTCCTCTTTGGAGCAGCTGCATTTGGTGTCTCACCTCAATCTCAACAAACAGGTTATTACTGGACAAATGGGAGCAAAATGCCGACTCCAAGATCTGCGATGGCTGCAGCCCTATTAGATGACAAGATCTATGTGGTCGGAGGTCAGGGATCGAAGGTTAAAAAAGACAAAATCGTGGAAGTTTATGATATAAAATCAGATAAATGGACCCCAGGGCCTTCATTACCCGAGCCACTTGACCACCTAGGAATGGCAAGTTATGACGGGAAACTGTATGTTGTAGGTGGCACTCTAAAATATGGCTATTCGAACAAGCTCTTAATTTATGATCCGATGCATAACAACTGGACGGAAGGCAAGCCGATGCCGGGTGCACGTACAGCCTTAACCGCAAATTTTGTTGACGGAGTGCTGTACGCAGTAGGAGGAGTAGACGATGTTCACAACGTTGTTGGCACAAATTATGCATATGATCCTACCACGGATACTTGGGCAGAGAAAGCACCTATGCCTACTGCAAGACACCACCTGACTTCGTCGGTAGTTAATGGAAAACTGTATGTCATCGGAGGAAGGATATACGGAGACGGAATACCAGAGCCGATTGCCAAAGCGCTTTCAAATTTTAATAATACCGAAGTGTATGATCCTAAAAATAATAGTTGGACAGAGTTAAAGCCTATGCCTACTAAAAGAAGCGGACTGGCATCAGCTGCCATCGGAAATGATATATATGTTTTTGGCGGAGAAAAAGTCAAAGGCACATTTGAAAATAATGAAAAATATGACACCATAAAAAATACTTGGACTGAAGAGGTTCCGTTACCGACTCCTCGTCTTGGTCTAAAAGCAGTTTCGCATGATGACAAAATATACGTCATTGGTGGCAAGACATGGTATTATATCAGCGGAGATGTTGAGATTTTTCATTTGCCTGTGAAGCAGGTTGCATCAGGTAACAATTCCACAGAAAATTGACTAGGCGATCCATCTCATATTACATTCCTATCTCATAGCGCATTAAATCGGCGATCCTTTAGGACTGAGGATTTAATATATGGGGTAATCTGTTGTCTCAATTTCCCTGTTCCGCAGAATCGTCATCTGGAACAATCTTGAATATTTTCCCTTTATTGTACGATACCACGTACAAATAACCATCTGGTCCCACTTCTAGGTCTGTAACAGAACCGAAGCCTTGACCAAAAAGAATTGGATCAAGTTCGGCCCTTTCTAAGGAATGTACCATTCTATCTACAATAGCACCATGAAATTCCAACTCTGTCCTGTTGGTGTTCAGATCGAAGTGATAAATATTACCAAGATTTGAGTCTGCGACGAATAAATCATCTCTATATTCTTCTCCTAGTTTATCTGAGTGAAAAAATTTAATTGCGGTAACACCTACGGTCATGTTCCAGATGAATTCAGGGTCGCTATACTTACCTCGCCCTTGAAAATCTACTAAATCGCTTAAATCAATTATATTGTCATTAGTGATTTTATTATAGATTCCTTCAAAGTATCCTCGGTACGGAGGAACTACACCCTGTGGATACAATTGAGTCCGATTGTGGATTGACCAAATTCCCTGAACTTTTAGCCATCCACTGTTAAATCCAGGCTCCACCAGATTTATTTCATCACCAAACGAAGGTCCATTTTCGGTATCCCACAGTTTTCCACTAATAGGATCAAAGTCTATCCCATAACTATTGCGGATGCCATATGCATAATACTTGCCCAAAATTCCATCCTTGCTTAATATTCCGCCATCCCCATTTCCAGTGACTGTCGAGCCATTCTGTGTAACTCTGAGTATCCCGCCTCTTCCATTAGGTACTTCTCCTTTTTTGACGTTAGCGCTTTGTGAATTCAAAACAGTACTTTCTATTCCGTTATCACAACTATTATAACTGCAGCTATCTCCATCGCCAGTGGTAACATATACATTATCGTCAGGACCAACTAAAATAGCACCGCCCAAATGGTCCGATCCTGGATTGGCAGGCAAATCTAGCAATAACTTTGGATTATTCAAGGAACCATTCCGATATTCATATCTATACAATCTGTTACCGAGTGGTTCAGTCCCTATTTTGCAATAGTTTATGAAAGGGCAATCATCATTCCCTTCCTTTCCAGATGACTCGGTAAAGAATAAGAAAACATAAGTTAAATTGCGTGCAAGTCTTTCACCAATCAGATTTTGTGCAGCGTCTTGCGATACATAATTGTGTATTGAGCTGGCGACACCTAGCATGCCTCTTTCCTTTTCATTGGCAACATTGACATCCAGTACTGGAGTGTTCAAAATGTTACCATTGACTACTCTCTTTACGATACCCGACCTTTTTTCTAATACCAGAAAATCGTCTGGGCCCAAAAATGTCATGCTTGTAGGATGTTTTAAACCTTCAACAACTACAGTAGTCTTTATTTTTTCTTCGTTCATTGTTGGCCTTTCTCCTGTTGTACTGGTGTTAGTGAGCCCTGCTGATTCCCCATGTGCCAGTTTAAATGGTACCCAAGAAACGCCAGACATATGGAATATTTCAAACGCAATTGTTAATCCTACTATCATTGGAATTGTAATAATTAGAATTAATGAGTATGATATAGAAATATTACTTGTCATCGTCACACATGAGAGAAACGAAATTGCACTTATAATCTATTTGTCCGAAATCATCATTATTATCGCACATTACCATTTCGATGAAATAGGCAAATTCATAATCTTGCTGAGATCAAATAACAATCGTCGTTAGTCATTTCTATTGAATCGGTCCAACAATTGAATTATGAATGCGAGTAATGAGGCGATCTGTGTTTATGCACTCTTTATACACAATAATCAAGATTATATCTAATATATATATACAATAAGTAAAAATTATCACTAATTGAAATCCGCAGAACAGAGAAAGGCAATCAAATTGTTAGCACCCTCTGCACTGATCAGTGGATTATCTGCGTACGGCGTTCTTTCATACTTAATGATTCCAATTAACTATATCATACCAATCTCTATCTCGATGTCTTTGCTTTCTATTGGATTAACAAGATATTATTCTAATCCCCAGGAAGATAAAGTTGACACTCCTAAAGTAGGGAATGACGAGTCTTTTTCCTTGTTGCAGGATGAAACAAATATTGAAAAAACAATTTCAAAAATAATTTTTGTATTTGTGTATCTTATCTTAATTACAGTTAGCGCCACTTCGTTACCGAAATTGGATATTTTGTACTCAAGTTGGAATTCAATTGGCGTAATAAATATAATTCAGTTGTTTGCAGGCATTATGCTTTCCTTTTTTCTGCCCGGATATAGTTTGGTAGCGATTGTAACAAGAAATAAAAAAGCGAGTCACATTTTAACAATATTGTTATCTTACCTTTGCAGCATTTTGATCACTTCGTTAGTAGTATACTTATCTGCCGTTTACATAAATAGTAACATATACGAAGATAAAGTTTTTCTGATATCGGTTAATATCGCAATAGTTATTGCGTTTGTCACATATTTCCGGCTGTATAAGTTCAATACTCGTGCTGGCATTACAATTCTTGGTACAATTCGTTCCTATTTCGCGTACTTTTATCATAAGTTCAAAAAATACTTAAAAAGGAATTTGTCAGAATGTCTAGTCTTTGCAAGCCTAGCTCTATTGTTAATTATTTCTACTTACTACTTATACGGCGGTATAACTGTAGGGGACCAGTGGTACCACCAGAACAGAGCAATCTTGTTCATGTATGGTAACTTTAAAGATAGTATAATATCAAGCGGGGATCAAAACTATACACCATTATTATCAGCACTATTAGCAGGACTAACTTCTATCTCTGGGGTCCCGCTGGTAAATAGCTATGCTTCAGTGGCTATTCTTAACATGGTATCTGTTTTTTCATTCTTTTATTTTTGTCGAACGTGGTATTTTTTGAACAACAAACGCGCATCGCTGTTTGCTTCAACGCTTTTTGTGATAGCTTCAGGACTTGGTTGGGCATATATGCTTCACCTTGCAGACGTACATCAGGTAAATTCTCCAACTGATATTATTTCAGATTTCACAGAGGAAAAATTGAGAGTGAGCGACATAAGACTTTCAGCTAATTTCATGATATCCGCTTTCCCAGATTTTAGTACGGGTTTAACGCTTGTTTCATTACCTGCAGGTTTTCTTCTATTGGCGCTAATCAAAATGAAATTCCGCAATAAAGTAAGTTACATTATCATAATTTCACTAGTACCCTTTTTAGGAATATTATTCCATGACGAATTCTACATATTTATCTTGGTCTCATTAGTACTGCCTTTGGTCTTCAATTTACAAAAAAAGTTCTATGTGTATATCTCTATTCTTATTGCCATGGGACTTGTATATTTAATCAATGACATGCTTCCGATAAAATATTTTTCCTCAAATAGCATTCTAGGACTCTCAGTTCTCGAAATTAGTATCGTCTTTACAGCAATTACATTCGCATCATATATATTATTTCAACGATCGGCTAAACATTTCCATCGGATTACAAGATCATTTTATCCATCTAAAAAACACTTCAACGCCCGGACTGCTCAAGTCGCTTTTGCTTCAAAAGTGTTTCTTGTTTCCGCGTCTATTTACTTAGTTGCGCTTTGTTTTATTGTTTGGATCCAACTTCCAGATGGTTATGTCGATGCACATACTCAAAATTACAACACGCCTTGGTATCTGTACGGAATACGATTGGGAATTAGTGGACTTATCGGTATTGCCGCCATACTCTCGTATTTATTCAAGAAGTTCGAAAAGGAGGTGTTTGTTTTTGGAATAATTTTGATCATAGCCCTATTTCTCGGTCCGTATTACAATGAACACAGAATGAATAAATACATAATGGTAGGAATGATAGGATTTGCCTCATTATTGATTTTTAGAATACTCAATTTAGTAACAAATAAGAATCCGATTTTGGGCAGTGTGATGGTAGGCTCAATAGTTACTCTAGCATGCCTTTCTACATTAATGTATATTGGATACAATGCACTAGTTGTAGAAACGGGAGATTATACAAATGCGTTAGGACGAAGAAATTTCCCTTCGTTTGACGAGATAAATGTTCTAGACTCAATTCGATCTAAAATTCAACTTGATTCAGATGATGGGAATGTTGCTTCTTTTTCTAATCAATATAACTATAGAAATGGCGACATTATTTCTAAACTTCATGCTTTTTCGGGCCTCCCACTGAAAAATAGTATCCAAACCCAATATTTATTAAATTCATCAACGTTGGATTCATTTTACCATCTCTTAGAATTGAGCAAAACAGGATACATTATGGTACCAACTAATACTTTGAATGACTCAACCTTGACAAGTCCCACCAGATTTGTAATGAACAACTTTCAAAAGCTCCACGAGGACAGCGACAATGTTGTGATAAATATCCCCAGGATAAATGGACCCTCAACAAATTCTGAAAGTATCTTTGGTATTGTCCATAAAAATGACCAATCAATGTCATCGTTCATTTTTGATGAAAAAACCCTTTATATTGATAACAAGACTTTCGATATTGAGAAGGATACACCAAAATTTATCAATGTTAATACAGTAGATCAACAAAATATAACTACCTTGTATGGTAACAAAAAGGATAGTAATCATACAATTTGGTCAAAAGATCTCAAAGACAGAACATTCAATTTCATAGAATTCAGGCTTAGAATAGTCGATGAAACTAAGTCCGGAAAGAGCGTCTCTGGAATAAAATGGATCGATGGTAATGAGACGTACTTTGTTTCCCTCTCTAGTAAGGGATTGCAATTAAGAGAGCAAAAATTGAATGACGGAGACGATATTGTTTTGTCCCGTAACTCACAAGCAATCACTCAGATAGGTACATGGCATCAATTAAATGTTGAAATATCAGATGATTCAATAAATGTCTATCTCGATAATTTTTTAAAACTTATGGTTGCAAGAAATCATCATCAATACAGTCCGGGACTTGTCAAGGTGGGAATAATTTCTGAAAATAACATTTTAGAATTTGAACCAATTAAAATAGGAAAATTCGCAGCATCGCAAAAAGACTATGACTTTAACGATTACAGTTATTACTATCCTTTAACATCGCTAGCACTCTCAGGAATCAAGTACGATTCGTATTTAGAGGGGGACAATTCAGTCTTTTCCAATCCAGTAGTAATCTTGCCATTTGATAATACCAATCTGAACAATGAACTTGTTGATGCCGCCTTAAATTATACAAAATCTGGAGGTACGCTCGTCGTAATAAATCCACATGAGAATTTTAACGGCACCTTCGGGAAATTATTTCAGGGATTACGGATTGGTGACACAACTCAAAAGTTTTTCAACATATCAGGTGAAAACAAAGGGCATTTCAATTTGAACGTCTCCGGTATTGCCAAGAATATCCAATTGACTCCGTCCTCAAATGTAAGTGAAATTGCATCATACAGAAATATCACTAACGAATCATTTGCACCGTTTGCAATTGAGAAGAGAATGTCAGAAAAAGGGCGCTTAATTTACATTAATGGATTTGGTTATTTTGATTCGTTATTCAATAATCCAAAGCAGTATTTCTCGTCGTTATCCAAACTTACTAACTTACTGAAATCAAACCAAGAGACCTCGCAGAGTAGTAATGATACTCATGAACCTATCAGGAGATTTATTGGTGAGGAATCAATAGCAGGTGAGATATCATTAAATGGTTCATCATTTGAATTTGTCAATGAATCATCTTTTCCCAGTTTTTACGTGAAAAGAATCGCCGTATATAATGCTGACGGTAATTTAGCTGATTATTTTAGGAATTCAACCGTGTCGCACATCCAAGCATCGGGCGAGTATGAGTACCTAATTAGGTTTACAGGTAAGTTATCGTTACCTTCAGGACACTCTTATGGCAATTATCTTGGCGTGTTACTACCGGAAAGATTTGATATCACAATAAAAACCCTTGGGAACAAAGGACAAGTCGAAATTGTTAAAGATAAGAGCAATTCAACGAACGGAAATTTAATAGCAACTGACGGCTCAAGGGTTGAGCTTTACGGCGTTCAAGAGCAACAATCAAGGACAATTCCACTATTGCTAAAAAATCCTATTCTATCAGTAAATGGCAGTGTGAAATTTGATAAAACTAACTTTTATGGGCAGGAAATTGATGATTATTTTCCTATTTACAGAACCGGCAATATGAATTCAAAATTTGCATTCGTAGATGATTTCAAGGAATCTTCTAACGGAGGGACAAAAATCGGGCAACTAAGTTATTTGGACTCAGTTGATATTAGAGGCAAAATTAATGAACCAAGGCATCAATTTGAATTTCCCGGACAGATATCAGTCGACGTCAATATGCGTGGTATGGGCATACCGTATAGCAAAATTTTGACATCTACACTCAACTATTATGTTATCTTAGCAATAGCCACGGGTACCATTGCGGTGTTATTGGCTCGAAAAATAAAAGTGATTTGAGCAATAATTTTGAAACAATATTTTAAGACAGTAATCTGTAGCATTACGGGAATATTCAACAATACATGAATGCTCAAATTCAACGGTGCAACCAGAAGCAGAACTTCTTGTGGATTGGATTTGGTTAGAAGAACAAGCATAACATTGTAGTGATTTAAGATGATTTGCTGGACGGAAAAGCCCAAACCTTATTAAAGATTTGACGTCAGTAGGTAGCAATAGAATCAAAGCGAGTCTTGGTTGATAAATGAAAAATATTTTGGTGACAGGAGCAGCAGGTTTCATTGGGAGTAATTTAATTAATGCATTATCTAATGACAAAAATTACGGTCTTATTCTCACGGACAAAAATGGCTCTAGAGATAATCCTACTGAAGTATTTGAATCTAGTAATCAACGACCAAATATTCAATATTTAGATATTACAGATAGAGAATCCACATTCAAGTTTTTTAGTAATCACGAAGTAGACACATGCGTTCATTTAGCATCTTTGATTAACGTTGAAGATTCTATAAAAGATCCTGATAAAACTATGGACGTGAATGTAAACGGTACCGTCAATGTACTTGATTCATGTTCTTATAACAATGTCAATAGTTTTATTTTTGCGTCATCCGCCTCCGTTTATGGTCACCCGACGAAACTGCCTATAACAGAAGAACATCAATTAAAGCCCCTATCTCCGTATGGCACTAGCAAGCTCCTTGGCGAGAGACATGTTTTATCTTATATGAATTCAGGAAAAATTCAAAGAACCATTTCACTAAGAATTTTCAATGTTTATGGAGCTGACCAATCGGGCAGTGCCAGCGTAATTACACAATTTGCGAAAAGGCTTTCTATGGGGCTTCCTCCCATTGTTCACGGTACTGGACTGCAGAAACGTGATTTTATTTCTATAAATGATGTAGTCAATGCCATATTGCTGTCTATCAAAGCTATGGAAGTTGAAAATGATCAACTTGAATCTGCGTATCCTTTGATATTCAATATAGGAACCGGCGTTGGAACATCGATATTGGATTTATGCGACCAAATGATCAAGTTATCTGGACTTAATTTGCATCCTATCTTCAAAGAGGGTAACAGTAAGGGCGATATTAGTGCCAGTTGCGCTGACATAACTAAGGCCAAAACCATCTTAAATTTTGTTCCCAAAAGTGATCTTGAATCAGATTTACAAGCATTGATATCGTCAATGGTTACTACCCAGGATTAAGCATTTAGAATGCGCTTATTTTTTGTATTTTATTCTTTATTTTCAAAAATGTAGCTATAGATTCATTAAGACTCTGCAATATTTCAGCACTCTAGTTGACCCCCATGATAAAACGATTAAGTAAATTTAGAGAATAGCTTATTCCAAAAAAACATGAGATGCTATTTATCTCCAGAAAACTGAAACTACTCCAAGACCCATAATACAAAGCCCCCCATAGGTAACAGGCGGTACGCTTACAACTAATCCCACTACGGCCAAACCTATCCCGCAGCATATAGTAATAAATTCTCCAATTCTTCGTTGATTTTTCATCGTCAAAAAAACTTTGTAAGAAGGTATTATAAAAGCATATGTAATCCAGAATTTTATTTAAACAATTTTAACCTCACCCTCTATAATAATGAGTTTATTCGAAATTACAGGTATTATCGCCAAATTTGACCTGGAGATCGAGTCGATTTGTAAAATGACATCCCATTAGTTATAACCCCACGGGACTGGTACCTTACATTTACATCTGCTGTCCCGCAGTTTTACTGTAAACCAATCAATGTTTCTGGGAGTAAGCATTTAAGATAGGTAAGCAAAACTTTTGTGTTGGTCAAGATTTTATATCAGAATCCTCACACTAACGCAGACTCTGATAATTTTTACATAAGCATACCAAAGGATTGGAGCGGTGGCGCCGATGATGAGGTCACTGTAATCATTGATGATGTGTGCGTCATAGTTCCACAGACCATTGCAGGTGCCACTGGAGAGCTTATTGTGTTAAGGCTTTTAGAAGCAATGATGGAAGGAGACATCATTGATGCTGGAGATATCCAGAAGGCAATAGAACATATTTTGTAGTTGAAATTTAATATTTCACGTCTTATTGGATGCTTTGATGTGTTTGGGCTATAAAAAATCGATTTATCTGACTTTTGACTAATTTACAGCTTGAAGTGTCTCTTTGACTTGGAGTATATTTCCATTGTTTGGATCCAGTTCCAATGCTTTATCGATCAACGATACTGCCTGTTGATAGTTTCCGGAACCATATAGAGAATCAGCTTTACCGCCAAGTGCGTACACGTCGGTAGGATCGATAGTTAGCACTTTGTCGTAAACTACAATTGCTTCGTGATATTTACCCAACTCTCTAAGCGCAGCGCCTTTACTCACTAATGCCATTAAATTAGTTGGATCTATACTAAGGGCTTTATCAAGCCAAGTTATTGCCTGCGCTCCATTGCCATTATTGACAAGTTCTGTACCTTTCTGAACAAGGGCTGGAACATTATTCTGATTTATGGAAAGAGCTTTGTCATACCAATTAGCCAGTGCAGATTCTGAGGCAAACGCAGGTGCATGATAACTCAAAAGTGAAATCAATGACAGTGCGATTATG
>Ga0070696_100002763_pt1 | contig 11641 bp, 8 predicted proteins | sample KBSK1253metaG_FD_65474 | JGI IMG/M metagenome (GOLD analysis project Ga0070696, IMG submission 65474) | Corn, switchgrass and miscanthus rhizosphere microbial communities from Kellogg Biological Station, Michigan, USA - KBS K1-25-3 metaG | ecosystem: Host-associated > Plants > Roots >... | reverse complement strand
CCTGCACACCGGCGTCGCCGGCTCGAGCATGGGCGGGCTCATCTCGCTCTACGCCGCGCTCAAGTACCCCAACGTGTTCGGCCGTGTGGGGGTGTTCTCGCCCGCGCTCTGGGTCGCGCCGGAGATCTATGCGCTGGCGCGGCGGGCGCACCCTCGTCCCGGAACGCGCATCTACATCGTGACGGGCGGACAGGAGGGCGACACACCCGAGGTGTACGCGCACGACCACCAGCGCATGGTCGACACGCTCGAGGCTGCTGGGTTCACCGTGCAGGCCGCCTTGCAGCCCGACGGGAAGCACGCCGAATGGTTTTGGCGTCGCGAGTTTCCGGTAGCGTACGAGTGGCTGTTTCAGGAACCGCCGGCGTGGACGCGCGGCGGCGTGTGCTACGAGATCTTCGTGCGCTCGTTCTACGACTCCAACGGTGACGGCATCGGCGATCTGAACGGCCTGATTCAGAAGCTCGACTACGTCAAAGGCCTCGGCGCCACCTGCATCTGGCTGATGCCGATCGCGGCGTCGCCCAGCTACCATGGGTACGACGTGAGCGATTACTACCGCGTCGAACCTGCCTACGGCACCAACGACGATTTCAAACGCCTGATGGTCGAAGCGCACCGCCGCGGCATCGCGGTGCTCGTCGACATGGTCCTGAATCACGCCTCGAGCGAGCATCCGTCATTCCAGGCCGCGCTGCGCGACACCACGTCGCCCTACCGCGCCTGGTACCGCTGGTCGCCGACGGACCTCGGCAAGGGACCCTGGGGCGCGGCGGCGTGGCACCACTCGCCGGTGCGGGACGAGTATTACTACGGCGTCTTCTGGTCAGGCATGCCCGATCTCAACTACGAGACGCAAGCGGTGCGCGACGAAGCGAAGAAGATCGCGACCTTCTGGCTACGCGACATGGATGTCGACGGGTTCCGCCTGGACGCGATTCCGTACCTGCTCGAGGAAGGGACGTGCCTCCAGGGCTGCGCCGGGACCCACGCCTATCTGCGCGAATACGCCGCGCACCTCCGCAGCGTGAAGCCCGACGCGTACACCGTCGGCGAAGCCTGGGGCAACATCGACATGGTGATGCCCTACTATCCGGACCAACTCACGTCGTACTTCGGGTTCGAGCTCGCCGATTCGCTCATCTCGGCGGTCCGCACGGGCTCGGGAGCGGGACTGCTGAGCGGGTACCTGCGACTCCAGGACACGCTGCCACCGTACCGCTGGTCGCCGTTCTTGAGCAACCACGACGGCACCCGCTCGTTCACGATGCTCGGAAAGGACATGGCTCGGGCAAAGCTGGCGGCGACGCTCCTGCTCACCCTACCCGGTCTGCCGTTCGTCTACTATGGCGAGGAGATCGGCATGACTGGGGACAAGCCCGATCCGCGGCTCAGGACGCCGATGCAATGGAGCGCGCGCCCGGGATTGGGGTTCACGTCCGGCACCGCGTGGTCGAGCGCACAACCCGACTCCCTCAGGACGACTGTCGCGGCGCAGGATACCAATCCCCGCTCGCTCCTGAACCTGTATCGCCGCCTGATCCACCTGCGTCGCTCGAACGACGCGCTCGCCGTGGGGACGCTCGTGCCTCTCACTGCCGGTAACGGGCAAGTCGTCGCCTACCTGCGGCGCGGCGAGGATGGCAAACACGCCGTGCTCGTCGTGGCGAACCTGGGCGGCACGGCGGTGTCGCGCGTATCGATCAGCTCTACGGCGGGCGTACTACCAGTCGGAACCTACTCGGCACACAATCTCCTCGCCGGTCGCCCTGCCGCCCCGTTACAAGTGAGCCATGACGGATGGATTCGCGGCTACGTTGCGGTGGATGGCAGCTTCAAGCCTCGGCAGACTCTGATCCTCGACCTACGCCGATGATTATTCGGGCCCACTCCTTGGAGTGGGAACGGACGACGACGCGCCTCGCGCTCTTTGCGCGCGCAGCGCGAACCCCAGCATCACCAGCCCGAAGACCAGCAGCACCAGGCCCCACCACAGATTGACGTTGATGCCGAGCGAACGGGCGTAGATCGCCGGGTCCGAAGCGAGACCATACAGCGTCAACATCACGCCGAAGATCGCGAACATCAGGCCGATCGGCAGCCGCAGATCCAGTTTCATCGCCCGCTCACCAGAAGATCACGTTGAGGACGAGCGTCAGCCCGAGCACGAGGACGGCGAGGGTGGCGGGGCGCTTGTACCACACGATTTCGTGGTCGGTCAGGCGCGGCGTCAGCGCGTAGACCAGGCCCTTCAGCTCGTCGTCCGACTTGTTGCGCCTGGTCGCGAGCGAGATCACAATCGTCGCCACGAAGCAGGCACTCCACGCGAAGATCGCGGTCCAGAAGTTCTGCGCCATCTCGCTCGGGTAGGTGTGCAGTACCGTTCCGAAGAACGCGCCCTTCAGGCCCGGCGTCGCGCCGTGCGGCAGCACCAGGCCGTGGTGTACGGCCGCCGCGGCAGTCCCGACCAGCAGGCCGTAGAACGCGCCGTGCCCCGTGGTGCAGCGCCAGAACATCCCCAACAGGAACGTCGCGAATAGTGGCGCATTCACGAACGCGAACACCAGCTGCAGCATGTCCAGGATGTTGTTGAACCGCGTGGCGGCGTACGCCGCCAGGACGCTGAGCAGAATCCCGAATACCGTCGCCAGCTGCCCCATCCGCAGGTAATGCTGGTCCGACTGTCCCGGCCGGATGTGCGATTGGTAGATGTCGTACGTCCAGACCGCGTTGAATGCCGTGACGTTCCCCGCCATCCCCGACATGAACGACGCCATCAGGGCCGTGAGCCCAAGGCCCAGCAACCCCGACGGCAGGTAGTGCCCGAGCATCACGGGGACCGCGAGGTTGTAGTTCGGCGTGCCGTCGCTCTCAAGGGGCAGCAATCCCCCGCCCGTGCCGTGCATCGCGATCGCGATCATGCCGGGGAGAATGACGAGCGCGGGGAACAGCATCTTGGGGATCGCGGCGAGGAGTGGTGTGCGCCGCGCCGCGCTCATCGAATCGGCGGCCATGGCCCGCTGCACGACGAGAAAGTCCGTGCACCAATAGCCGAACGACAGCACGAACCCCAACCCCATCACGAGGCCGAACCACTCCACGCCCATGGGATTGGAGCTCGCGGCATCGAGATGTCGCCACGAGCTGGACCAGGCGCCTGGCGCGTAGCCGGCGTTCGTGGCGACGGTGTTGAGCTTCGCGGTCAGCCCGTCCCAGCCTCCCACGTCCTTGAGACCGAGCAGCACGAGCGGCAGGAACCCCATCACGATCAGGAAGAACTGCAGCACTTCATTGTAGATCGCGGAGGTCAGGCCACCCAGGAAGATGTATGCCAGTACGATGGCGGCCGAGAGAATGACGCTGGTGTGAAAGTTCCAGCCGAGGATCAGCTCGAGCAGCTTGGCGAGCGCGTACATCGAGATCCCCGAGGAGAACACAGTCATCACCGCGAAGGTGATCGCGTTGAAGCCTCGGGTTTTCTCATCGAAACGGAGTTTCAGGTACTCGGGGACGGAGCGGGCGCGCGACCCGTAGTAGAACGGCATCATGAAGATGCCGACGAACACCATCGCGGGGATCGCGCCGAGCCAGTAGAAGTGGCTGGTCATCATGCCGTACTTGGCGCCAGAGGCGCCCATCCCGATGACTTCCTGCGCGCCAAGGTTTGCCGAGATGAACGCGAGGCCGGCGATCCACGCGGGGATCGACCGCCCCGACAAGAAGAAGTCTTCGCTGCTTTTGACGAAGCGCCGCAGGGCCCAGCCGATCCCCAGGACGAATGCGAAGTAGACGACGAGAATCGCGCGGTCGATGGCGCTGAGATCGATGTGTTGCACGGCGCCTTAGAGGAGGTATCCCCGCTTGAGCAGCGAGCGTCCCGACGCGGCCATTCCGGCGGGCCCCGGCAAGTGGAATTTAAGCGAGTCGGCCATGCGGTCGTAGATGTTGAACAGCACGCAGGCGTGAATCGCGTCCTCGATCGCGGCATCGCTGACGCCCGCGGCGCGCAGCGGCTCCACATCGATGGGGCGCACGTCACCGGGCGTGAGCGTGAGCTTCTCGAGGAAGCCGAGAGTGGCGCGCAGCTTCGCGTCGACCGGTGCGGTGCGCCAGTCGTTCAGCACCGCCTCGACCATGTCGTCCTTCTTTTCCTTCTCCAGGGCCATCGACGCGACCGCGCCGTGAGCCCCCGTTCAGAAGAGACATTGATTCAAGCGTGAGGTGAACGCCGCGAACAGCTCGCGCTCCCCCACGCTCCATTCCGACGGCCCGCGCATGACCGCCTGCGTCCAATCGCACATGGGCTTGCCCCAGAACTCGGGGCGGTACATGAGCGTCTTCACGATATCCGGCACGCGGCGCATCCCCACCAAGCGAATCAGGATGAGCTTGAGCCGCTCGGGCAGGCGATGGTTGTGCTCGACGGCGCGGAGGCGCATCAGTCGTCCTCTCGGCCCTCGAGCGCCGCCATCCCGCGCTCGAGCCGTCCCAGCGCGGCGCCCACCGCCGCCGCCGCGGTCACCTCGAAGAGCACATCGTCGGAGTTCCCAGCCTTCTGCAGCGACGTGACGTCCTCGTCGGTCACCTTGTACGCGTGCTGCGCGATCTTGTCGACGTAGGTACCGAACGGCGCCGGCGCCGGCGCGCCGCTGCGATCGCTCGCGAACCGCGCGGCCCGTGCCATGACCGCCTTGCGCAGCTCGCTGGGCGTGTGGCCTCTACCGAGCACCGTGTCGATGATGCCCTGCGTGAACTTCGCGTACCGGCCCGGTGGGTTTTTCACGGCGCTAAGGATACGCCACTTCGAAGGTTGCCTCCAGACCCTCCATGGAGTTGGGTCCCACAAACACACGGAACGTGCCCGCCTCCACGGCAGACCGCATATCCAGGCCGTAGAAGGCCAAATCCCGGGCCGCGAGCCGCAACTCCACAGGACGGGACTCACCTGGCTTGAGGGTGATGCGGCGGAACCCTTTCAGCTCACGCACCGGCCGCGCCACGCTCCCCACCTCGTCACGCACGTAGAGCTGCACGACCTCGGTGCCTTCTCGCGTCCCGGTGTTGGCAACTGTCACCGTGATTCTCAGGGAGTCACTGGGCCCGATGCGCGCGGCGCTGAGCTTCAAGTCGCGATAGGCGAACGTCGTGTACGACAGGCCGTAGCCGAATGGGTAACGCGGCGTGACGGGGGCGTCGATGTACTTCGATGTGAATTTGTCCGCCGCGGGGGGACGGCCCGTGTTGCGGTGATTGTAGTACAGGGGGATCTGTCCCATGGCGCGCGGGAACGTCACCGGGAGCCGGCCACTCGGGTTCACCTCGCCGAACAGCACCTCCGCCGTCGCGTTGCCCGACTCGACCCCCAAGTACCAGTCCTCGACGATCGCGGGGACGTGCTCGGCGGCCCACTCGAGAATCAGCGGGCGACCATTCATGAGGACCAGCACGATCGGAGTGCCGGTCGCCGCGACCGCCTCGAGCAGCTGCTGCTGCACGCCGGGGAGACCGAGGTACGCTCGGCTCGCCGCCTCACCGCTCATGTCGTGGCGCTCGCCCAGAACGAGGATTGCGACCTTGGCGCGTTGCGCCGCGGCGACCGCCTCCACGAACCCGGCGGTGGACGGGTCCTCGATGCCGGCGCCCTGCGCGTACAGCACCTGAGTCCCCGACGGCACGCGGGTCTTAATTCCCTGAAGCACCGTCACGACGTCTTCGGGCTTGCCATCGGTATGCCAGGGGCCGAGCGGATCGAGCTGATTGTCGGCGAGAGGGCCGATGACCGCTATAACCGGCGTGGCGCGGTCCAAGGGCAGCAAACTACGGTCGTTCTTTAGAAGCACGATCGATTCGCGCGCGGCGCGACGAGCCAGCGCGCGATGCTCGACGGCGTTGGGCGCCACAGGCTTCAGCGCCGCGGCGCGCGCCTTGGCGCGCAGCACGCGCCGCACGGCCTCGTCTACGACCGCCATCGGGATACGGCCGCTCTGCACCAGCGGGGCGAGCGTCTCCACGTAGATGCTCGACTGCATATCCATGTCCACACCCGCCGTGAGCGCCCGCCGTCCCGCTTCTTCGCGCGACCCGGCGATCCCATGCGGAATCAATTCCGCGACCGACGTCCAGTCGCTCACGACCATCCCGTTGAACCGCCACTCGCGCCGCAGCAACGTGTCGGTGAGCCACGCGTTGCCCGATGCCGGCACGCCGCCGATGTCGTTGAACGCCGACATCAGCGTGGCGACACCGGCGTCCACGGCCGCCTTGAAGGGTGGGAGGTACACCTCGCGCAGCGTGCGCGGCGAGATGTCGGCGCTGTTGTAATCCCGTCCGCCCTCGGCCGCTCCGTACGCCGCGAAGTGCTTCACGGTCGCGAGGATCGATTCCTGGAAACCGCGCACGCGCGCCGCCGCGAACAGCGAGCCGAGGTAGGTGTCTTCCCCGGAGCCCTCGGCGATGCGGCCCCAGCGCGGATCGCGCGCGATGTCGACCATCGGTGCGTAGGTCCAGTTGATCCCGGCGGCCGCGGCTTCACGCCCCGCCGCCCGCGCCGTCGCCTCGGCGAGCTCGGGGTCGAAGGTGCCCGCTTCGGCGAGTGGAATCGGGAAGATCGTGCGGAAGCCGTGGATCACGTCGAGCCCGAAGAGCAGCGGGATCTTGAGTCGCGACTCGGTCGTCGCGACGCGATCGACGGCGCGGGTGTTCTCCGTGCCGATCACGTTGAAGAGCCCGCCCACGAGTCCGCGGCGCACCAGCGCCGTTTGCTCCGGAGACGCTTTGCCGCCGGCCGAGAGGAGGTTCAGCTGGCCGAGTTTTTCTTCGAGGGTCATCGCGGCGAGGAGCGAGTCGATATGCCGGTCGGTTGCTGTCTGCGACGCGGCGGCGCCGAGCGGGAGGAGCGTGAGCAAGGCGATAAGCGACGTGTAGCGTGGGCGCAACATGACGATCGTCTCCTCGTGAAATCAGGTGCAAGCGGGCGTCGCGCGACGCGACGAAACTCTAGCGGTGCTGTGAAGGCGCGCACATGTTATGCCACCTCATGCGAAACCACCCTACCAGCAGGCGACCATGAATCTACGACACGTTTTTCTCGTTGGCGTGGCGGCCTTGACCTTCGCAGGCTCGGCGCGCGCCCAGACGACCACCGGCACGATCCGCGGTTATGTGAAGGATCAGAACGCCGCGCCCATCGCCGGGGCAGAGATCCAGGCCCTGAACACTGCGAATGGCGTACAGCGCGCGACAACGAGCCGCGCCGACGGCTCTTACATCCTCGCGGGGCTCGTCCCGGCGAATTACGAGTTGTCCGTCCGAAACATCGGGAGCACGCCCCAGCGGCGGGCGGTCGTCGTCCAGATCGGCGCGACGCTGCTCATGGACTTCGAGCTCCAGGCGGGCGCGGTAGAGCTCGCTGCCGTGACGGTTACGGGCGCTACCGCGGTCGAGCTGCGAACCTCGGAGGTAGCCGTCAACATCAGCCAGCAGCAGATGCAGCAGCTTCCCACGGCCAGCCGAAACTTCCTCGATCTCGCGGGGCTGGCGCCTGGTGTCGTGGCCACGGAGGACCGAGTCGATGGCTCCTCGCGAACCTTCCGAAGCGGCGGCATGGGCGCGAATTCGTCCAACGTCTTTGTGGATGGCTCGAGCCTTAAGAACGACCTGACCACCGGCGGTGTGTCGGGCCAGGACAACAGCCGCGGGAATCCCTTCCCACGTAGCGCGATCCAGGAGTACCGCGTCATCAGTCAGAACTTCAAAGCGGAATACCAAAAGGCGACAGGCGCGATCATTACTGCGACGACGCGCTCCGGAACCAACCAGTGGACCGGCAACGCGTTCTTTGGCTACCAGAACAAGGGTCTGCTGGCGTTGGACACCTTCAACCTGAAGGCCAAACACCGGGCCGACAGCATCGCAAAGGCCAACGCGACGCCGTCCACGTTCAGGGTACCCGACTATTCGCGCGCGCTCACGTCGCTGAGTGTCGGCGGCCCGATCATGCGAGACCGGCTGTTCTTCTTCGGGTCGTACGAAGGCAACTATCAGAACCGCGCGAGTCGGGTCGCGATTCAGACACCGACCGGATATGCCGCGCTCGACACAGCGAACCTGACGCAGTACAACGACAACTTCCAGTCCCCATTCCGTGAGAATCTGCTGTTCGGCAAGCTGAACTACGCCATCAACGACCACTCCTCTGCCGAGCTCAGCTTCAACAACCGGCACGAGACGGATGTCAAGGGTTTCGGGGGGACATCGGCCTTCTCGACCGCAAACAACTTCCGTCAAGACGTCACGATCGCACAGCTCCGCTACAACCGGTTCTGGGGTGGCTGGCTCAACGAGGCCAAAATCGATTACTCGCGCTTCCGGCGGGATCCATCCCCCAACACGCCAGGGACGCCAATGCGTCTGTTTCACTCGTCCCTGCCGGATATCCGCATCGGTAGCGACTTGAGCACGCAAGACTTCGTTCAGAAGCGCGTCGGATTGCGGAACGATCTGACGTACAACGGCCTCCAGCAACACACGTTCAAAACCGGCGTCAGCGTCGACTTTGTGACGTACGACATCCGGAAACTCAACAACGAGAATCCGCTGTTCGAGTATGCCGACTTCGTCGATCCCGGCTGCTGGTGCCGTCAGGATTCGACCCCGGCGCGGCTCCGATTCGCCTACCGCAATCCGTATCAGCTCCAGTATGCCACCGGCGCCGGCCTGGTCTCGGTTCCGAACAAGCAAGTCGGCGCGTACTTGCAAGACGACTGGAGCCCGACGTCTCGGCTGACGCTGAACCTTGGCGTGCGGTGGGACTTCGAATCCAACATGATCAACTCGAAGTACGTGACGCCGCAGAACGTCGTAGACACGTTGACCCGCTACAACGACTCGATGCCGAACCGGCTCGATTTGAGCCGCTACATCAGCACGGGCAACAACCGGTCGCCGTTCTATGGCGCGATCCAGCCGCGGATTGGCTTCTCCTACGCGCTCGACAAGGACAACATCACGACGGTATTCGGCGGCTGGGGCATCTACTACGACCGCTCGCTGTTCGACTTCTCGGTCGACGAGATCCAAAAACTCGCCCGGCCCACCTACCTGGTACAGTTCGCAGATCCGGACTCCACGCCGACCGGCAATCAGGTGCAGTGGAACGACAGCTACCTGACGGCCGATACGACCGTGATCAGCGGCCTCGCCAGATCGAGCGGTCAGCCAGAAGCATTCCTGCTCGACAACAAGATGAAGGTGCCGAAGTCGACACAGTGGACCCTCGGCGTGCGCCGCGTGATCGGCAGTATGGTCGCTTCGCTCACGTACCAGGGGCAGCGCGGCACAGATCTGTTCACGTACAACTGGCAGAACTTGGGACTCGACACGGCGGGCCGATGCTGCACCAACTTCAACATCGGCGCCCACGGATTCCGCAACTTTATCTACTCGACCAACGACGGGAAGACGTGGTACGACGCGTTGTCGTTCCAGCTGGACCGGCCGTACCAGCGTGGTGCGAACGGCGTCGGTTGGGGAGGCGGCATCGTGTACACCTACGCTCGCCGTTCGATTGCGGGCGTCGACAACCTGAACGACATCACGGGGTCCTTTCCTGGCGGTTTCCCCGTCGCGACGGGCATTCCGAAGCACTCCGACAACGGCGGCAACGACGAACGGCATCGCATGGTGTTCAACTGGATTACGGACCTGCCGTATCTCTTCGGAGTCCAGTTCAGCGGCATACTCACCCTCAGCAGCGGCGCCACTCTGGACGTCGGCTGCCCGTCTCGGTTCTGTGGGCCGGCTACGTACATCAACGGCGGATTCCAGCCCCAGGAGTACCACTTCCTAATGCTGGGTGGCTGGGCGTACCGGCGCGTCGACTTCAGGCTCAGTAAGGACCTCCCGCGGATGGGTGGAACACAACTGGGCATCACCTTGGACATGTTCAACGTGTTCAACTATCAGAACTTCGGGTGCTACGACGTTGGGTTCGGCTCGCCCAACTTCGGCAAGGCCGGCTGCGTCGTAAGCGACCCGCGGCACGTGCAGATCGGCGCTGAGTACCGATTCTGACAAGGAGCCGTAGCCGCGCCGTAGCCGCCGTCTTCGTCCTGGCCCTCGGGGGTTGTCTCGCCAACCACCCCGGGGGCCCGGGCGTGACGACCGACACCGTCGCGTTCCTCGATACCCTCCAGCACCGCACCTTCAACTTCTTCTGGGAACGCACGCCCACATCCAACGGCCTCACACCGGACCGCTGGCCGACGGAGCAGTTCTCGAGCATCGCCGCCGTCGGGTTCGCGCTCACGGCCTACCCCGTCGGCGTCGAGCGCGCCTGGATCACCCGGCAGCAAGCCGCCGACCGCACCCTGGCCACGCTCCGGTTCTTCTGGACCGCGCCACAGGATTCCGCCGTCAGCGGCGCCACCGGCTATCACGGCTTCTTCTATCACTTCCTGAACCCCGTGACCGGCCAGCGCTACCAGAACGTCGAGCTGTCGACGATCGACACGGCCCTCCTGCTCGCCGGCATACTCTTCGCCCAATCGTACTTCGACGGCACGAACGCGACCGAGCAGGAAATCCGCCGCCTCGCCGACTCGATCTACTTCCGGGTCGACTGGAACTGGGCGCAGAAGCGGCCGCCAGCCGTGAGCATGGGATGGCATCCCGAAGGCGGTTTCATCAACGCCGACTGGATCGGCTACAACGAGGCGATGATCCTCAACATCCTCGCCCTCGGCTCCCCTACGCACCCCGTCGATTCGACGACATGGGCGTCGTGGGTCAGCGGCTACCAGTGGGGCACCTACTACGGGCAGGACTTCGTGCAGTTCGCGCCGCTCTTCGGCCATGAGTACTCGCACGTGTGGATCGACTTCCGCGGCATCCAGGACGCGTACATGCGCGGCCGGGGGATCGACTACTTCGAGAATTCGCGCCGCGCCACCCTGGCGCAACGCGCCTACGCCATCGCCAATCCCGGAGCGTGGACGGGTTACAACGCGAACGTCTGGGGACTGACCGCGTGCGACGGGCCCGCCAACACGACGATCAGCGTCGGCGGCCGCCTGCGGGAGTTCACCACCTACAACGCCCGCGGCGCAGCACTCGGCGACGAGCGCGACGACGGCACGCTCTGCCCCACCGCCGTCGGCGGCGCGGTGCCCTTCGCACCCGAAGTGACGATCCCCGCGCTCCTCGCGATGCGCACGACCTACGGCAACCATCTGTTCTCGACCTACGGCTTCCTCGACGCCTTCAACCCGACGTTCACCGCCGTGGGACGGCAGCAATCGGGCTCCGTCGACCCTGCCCTCGGCTGGTTCGACGTCGATTACCTCGGCATCGACCAGGGACCGATCGTGTTGATGATCGAGAACTACCGCACGGGGTTTGTGTGGACCGTGATGAAGCGGAATCCCCACATCGTGCAGGGACTCAAGAAGGCGGGGTTTACGGGGGGATGGCTACCGTAGAGCTTTCCGGCATGTCCACGCTCCTCGCCGCCATCGCCGGTCTCCCCAACGCCTCTGAACCAATCCCCGGGTGGGTCACGGGCGGTCAGCCGAGTGCGGCGCACGTCAACGCGCTCAGAGGCGCCGGCTGTCAGGTCATCGTCGATAACCGCGACCCGATGGAG
>Ga0070696_100002762_pt1 | contig 11646 bp, 12 predicted proteins | sample KBSK1253metaG_FD_65474 | JGI IMG/M metagenome (GOLD analysis project Ga0070696, IMG submission 65474) | Corn, switchgrass and miscanthus rhizosphere microbial communities from Kellogg Biological Station, Michigan, USA - KBS K1-25-3 metaG | ecosystem: Host-associated > Plants > Roots >... | reverse complement strand
CTCGTAGCGGATCACCTCCTGCCCCGGCGCGGGCGCGTCGCGCGTCACCGCCTCGATCTTCGGGCCGTCGACGTACACGTAGTGGTCCTGCAGCAGGACCTGGCTCGCTTCCCGCTGCGCGAGAACGTACTTTCCGGCAACGACCCGCGTGGTCACTTCAGCGTCGCGGCGATGCGCCGGATTTCCGCGGGCGTGCGCTCGCCCGCAAGGGCAGTGCCCGGCATCAGATACTTCCCCATGGCGAGCCCGCCTACGAGGACGGGCTCGTAGCCGATGTCGCGGATGAGGCGCGAAGCGGCGGCGATCGCTTCCGCGTCGTCGCCCGCCATCGGCATGCCGACGCTCCCGGGCTCGCGGTGCGCTTCGCCCATGCGGTAGGCGCCGATGGCGTTGAAGGCGCGCACGAGCCGCGCGCCGGGAAGCAGCTGCGCCGACGCGAGGCCGGCGCCTTTGTCGCGTGCCCAGTTGGCGATGTCGCCGTCGCGCCCGACGAACGGATTGCAGGTGTCGATCACCACCTTGCCCTTGATCAGGTCCGCGAGGCTCTTGCCGACCTCGGGCAGTGCGCCGTAGGGCACCGAGATCATCAGCACTTCGCCGAAGGCCGCGGCTTCCCGGGGTGTCCCGGCACGCGCGTTGGGCCCGAGCTTCGCGGCGAGCGCCTTGTCATGCTCGAGATCGCGCGATGAGAACATGACCTCGTGCCCGGCCTCGACCCATACGCCGCCGAGCGTGCCGCCGACCATGCCCGAGCCGACGATGCCGACGCGCATTTTCCCGGCGCTCGCCGCCAGGCCGGCGAGCGGCAGGCCGCTCAGGCCGAGCGCCGCGGCGGCGGCTGCCATCAACCTGCGGCGGCGCGCCTTCATGGCGTGCATCATAGGTCATTGTGCCGCGCGTGGCGGCGGACGCGCCGGTAGAGTGCGCCCCGTGACGATGAATCCCTATGCGGCGCCGGCGAGCGAGCTCGGAGACGCTCCAGGCGATCGGGCCGCGCTTTCGCGCGCCGGCCGCGTGCTCCTGTGGCTCGCGTTCGCGGGAAACGCGCTGCTGGCCGGCTATTCGATCTATCTGGCGATGCGCCTCATCTCGCTGGACCTGCGTTATCTGTGGCCGGGCGCTCTCCGGATCTCGCTCGCCGCGCTCAGCATCAGCGCGCTCTTCAGGCGCAACTCGGCGGCCCTTTTCTGGCTGGCGGCAATCGTCAACGCCCTGTTCGCCGCGGCCGTAGCGCTCAACGTCGTACTGTTGATCTCGCATCGCGGCCGCATGGCGCCCGAGGCGGCCGCCATGGCCGAGACGGCCATCATGGGCGCCGTCCCCGTGGGTCTGCTCTGCCTGCTCACGATGCTGACCCTGGTCATGAACCGCGGAAAGTCCTGACTAAGCTGCGCTGACGAGCCTCAGGGAAGCACGCGAATCGTGTCGGCTCCGCGGAAAGGAATGCCGCTCAGGGTCCGGCCTTCCACGATCGCCGTGGTATCCGATTCCTGCAGGTAGAGCGCCTCGATCTCCATATGAACCAGGAGATCCATGAAGCCGTCGCGGTTCACGTCGTCGGTGGACACCATCAGCCGATCCTTTCCTTTGAGCGCCGGCGTCGCGCTCGCCAGCGTCACGGTCGCGGGGTCGACCGTGGTCGCGTCGAATTCGGCGCTGCCGAGGATGGCCACCGTGACCTTGCCGCCCGCACCGAGGTTGACGGTGTTCGGCTCGCGACCCGGCTCAATGTCGATCTGCACCGCGAAGGGCGCGGGGTCGAGGTAGCGCGCGAGCCCGAACCCGCCCACGGCGGAGCCTGCCGCGATCAGCTTGCCGTCGGCCTGCTGCAGGATGGCGGAGGCGGAGTCGAACCCGGTGCTGAATTCCGTGACGACGCTGCCCGCGGAGCCGAAAGCAGGATCCAGCGCTCCGTTAGGGTGATAGCGCTGCACGAGGAAATTGCGGTTGTCGCTGACCGTGCTGAAGCTGTCGATGGTGGCGTGATCCGCCGCCACGACGATCTTGCCGTCGGGCTGCAGCAGGACCGAGTTGCCGGCATCGTCCACACGCGCGAGGTCCGTTTCGACGCGGCCGCCGACGCCGAAGCGCGGGTCGAGGCTGCCGTCTGGCTGATACCGCGCGAGGATCACGTTGCGGCGCCGCGTCTGATCGTCGCGCTGGACGTGACCGCCGACCAGGATCTTGCCGTCGTCCTGCAGCACGACGGAGCTCGCGGCAGCGTGCTGCACGTTGCCCTGCTCGTCGAAAAACTCGGTATGGACCTTGCCGCCCTCGCCGAACGAGAGATCGAGCTGGCCGTCGGGGTGATAGCGGGCGAGGCCCACGCTCATGTAATTGCTGGACAGCGTGACCAACGGGCTGAACTTGACTTCGCCCGCCGCGACGATTTTTCCGTCGGGCTGCACCGCGAGCGCATGGACGAAATCCCAGGACCCAAAGAAGTCCGTGGTTCGTATGCCGTTCACGCCGAAGGACGGGTCGCTCTGCCCGTCGGGCAGGTAGCGCGCCAGCAGGAACTCGTAATGCGACCCGAAGCCGAAGGTGCGCGCCCATCCGCCGACCAGGATCTTGCCGTCGGGAAGGACCGCCACGGTGGTGGCGCGGTCTTCGTTGTTGAAGACGTTGGTGACCACCACGCCGCCGACACCGAAGCTCGTATCGAGGCTGCCGTCGGCGTGGAAGCGGGCGACCGCGATGTCGATCAGATGCTCCTGGGCGAACGTGGCGGGGCCGGAGCTGCCGGCAACCACGATCTTGCCATCGGGCTGCAGGGCGAGCGCGAAGGCCCGGAACGAGAACGGATGGAGAGCGGACACCTTGCCGTCGATGCCGAATGAAGGATCGGCTGCGCCGTCGGGCAGGAAGCGCGCCATGACGACGCTCCAGCCGGGATCGCCGGTCAGCGAGGACCCCGCCACCAGGATCCGGTCGTCCGGCAGCCTGACGGCGGCGGTCGCGTCGTGGACCATCGGACCGACGCGAGCGAGCGCCTTGCCCGCGTCGCCGAAACCCGGGTCGAGATCGCCGGGCGCCGACTGGCCGACGGACGGCATGACAAGCGCTGAGATCAGAACTGCGAGGGCAAAAGTGCGGCGTGACGCGTGCTTCTCTTTCGACATGCTCCGGCTCCCTGTTTTTGTTCCCCTCTTTGTTCCCGGGGCGTGCGCAGCATACCTTCAGCCGTCTGCAGTGACCGCGGATGGAGCAAAAATGGATGGAGAGATAAATTTTACTGTTGCGAGTTATCGTCGCAGCACCAGCGCCAGCGCGACGAGCACCAGCGCGGCGCCGAGAAGCATCGGCGCGGTGACGGCTTCGCCGAGGATCAGCCAGCCCCAGAAAATGCCGAGCACCGGGACGGCGAGGCCCACGGTGAGGGTGCGCGAGGGGCCGATGTCGCGCACCAGCGTGAAGAAGGCCGGGTAGGCGAGGCCGGTGCAGAAGAGGCCCAGGGCGAGCGTCGCGGCGGTGGCTTCGAGGGTCCAGGTTGAAGGCGCCGGGGTGAAGCTCCATAGCGGCGCCATCATCGCGGCGGCGAAGGAGATGGAGCCGGCGGCGACGCTCAACGGCGGGAGGCGGCCGGTGCGCTGCTTGATCATGACGCCCGCCCAGCCCCAGAGGGCTGCTCCGGTAATGCCGGCGAGGGTGGCAAGGAGGGTGCGCGCGTTCAGCTCGACCGGGCCGAGGTTGACGATGAGCCCCACGCCGGCGAGGCCGAGCGCGAAGCCGCCGACGCGGCGCCAGCCCAGCGGCTCGCCGAGGACGGGGGCCGCAATGAGCGCGGTCCATAGCGGGACGAGGCCGTTGATGATCGCGAGGTAGCCGGCGGGCAGCGTGCTCGCCGCCCAGTTCAAGCACAAGAACGGCAGCACGTTGTTCACCAGGCCGATGGCGACGTAGTCCTTCCAGCGCTCGAGCGGAGCGATGCGCTGGCGCGCGAAGTACACCACCCACGGAACCAGGAACAGCGTGGCAAAGAGCGCGCGCGCTTCGGCCACGGGCGCGCTGCCGAAGACCGGCACCGCCAGGCGCATGAAGATGAACTGCAGCGACCAGAGGGTGGCGAGGAGCAGCCACCGCCCCGCGTCGTAGGCGTGCACCTCCGGCTAGAGGTAGACGCGCTTCATGTTCTCCGCCGGGTAGCGCGGCCCGGCGCCGGCCCCGACGGGTGCGGCGGCGGAGATTCTCTCGATGTCCTCCTTCGATAGCTTCACCTGAAGGGCAGCGAGGTTCTCATCCAGGCGCTGCTTGCGCTTGGTGCCGGGGATCGCGACCACGTCCTTGCCCTGCGCGAGCACCCACGCGAGGACGAGTTGCGCCGGGGTGCAGCCCTTTTCCCTGGCGATGGCTTCGAGCCCCGCGACGAGCTGCACGTTCCGGTCGAGGTTTTCGCCCTGGAAGCGCGGATGCTGCAGGCGCCGGTCGCCCTCGGGGAGATCCTGCTTGCCGTGCACCGAGCCGGTGAGGAGGCTCCTGCCGAGCGGGGCGTAGGCGACGAGGGTGATGCCGAGCTCGCGCGTGGCGCGCAGGGTCTCTTCTCCCTCTTTCCGGTAGAGCAGGGAAAATTCGTTCTGCACCGCCGCGATCGGATGCACCTTGTGCGCGCGGCGGATGGTCTCGGGACGCGCCTCCGAGAGCCCGAGCGCGCGTGCCTTGCCCTGCTCGACCAGGCGCTTCATCGCGCCCACGGTATCCTCGATCGGCACGTTCGGGTCGACGCGGTGCTGGTAGTAGACGTCGATCGTCTCGACCCCGAGGCGCTTGAGGCTCGCTTCGCAGGCCTGCGCCACGTACTGCGGCCGCCCGTCGATGCCCTGCTTGCCGTCGGCGCCCTTCACCTGGCCGAACTTCGTCACCACCAGCGCCTTGTCGCGCCAGCCGCCCTTGAGCGCGCGCCCGAGCAGCGTCTCGTTATGGCCCCAGCCGTACATGTCGGAGGAGTCGAGATGGTTGACGCCCCGCTCGAGCGCGTGGTGGATCACGCCGATCGACTCCTCGTCGTTGGCGTTGCCGTAGATGCCCGACATCGACATCAGGCCCAGGCCCACGGCGGAGACTTCGATGGGCGTGCGGCCGAGCTTGCGTTTCTCCATGCGGCGTTTCCTTTCGAAAAAGCAGAATAACGAAAAAAGCCGGTTCAAATCTCGCGGTAGAGTCCGAGCGCGCGCATCGCCGGAAAATCGTTGAACGAGAACAGCACCGCGTCGTCGGTGGCCGAGGCGTTGGCGTGCGAATGCGGCGCCCAGGAGGGCAGGGCAAAGATGTCCTTCTCCTCCCAGTCGAAGCGCCGGCCTCCGATCAGCGACCAGCCGCGGCCCTGCGCCACCTGGTAGATCGCGCTGCCGGTGTGGCGGTGCGTCCTGGTTTGCTCTTTCGGCTTCAGCAATTGGAGCTGGGCGCCGATCGTCGGCATGACCGGGCCGCCGGTCAAGGGATTCTCGTATTCGTAGAGCGTGCCGTCGAATTCGGACCAGCGCGAAGAGCGCTCGAGGTTCTCGTACGACTCATCCCACGGGTAATGAAAGACCGGCGAGTAAGGCTTCGTCCAGCCCTCGCGCGAGAGCGGCGCCGGCTTCTGCAGCACCTCGGGATGGACCTCGAAGAAGTTGGCGTCGAGCGAGTTCATGAGCGGGATGTCGAGCCCGTCCTGCCAGATGCACTGGGTGCCGTCGCGATCGATGCCGTGGTCGTGCCACGTGCCGTTGGGCGTGAGCACGAGGTCGCGCGGGCCGAGGCTCATGCGCTCGCCGTCGACGACGGTATACGCGCCGCGGCCCTCCATGATGAAGCGCAGGGCCGAGGCCTGGTGGCGGTGCGCGGAGGTGAACTCGCCCGGGTTCATGATCTGCACGCCGGTGTAGAGCAGGCCCGCGGCGGCGCTCCATTCCTTGCGTCCCGGATTCACCAGCATCACCACGCGCCGCGCCGCCTTCTCGGCCGACACGAGCTGCGGCGCGCGGCGCACCAGCGGCTCGATGCGCTGCCACTTCCAGAGTATCGGCACCGATTTCGGCTGCGGCTGCCAGGGCTCGATTTCGTTGGCCACGTTCCACAGGGCGCCGAGTGCCTCGCCCTCGAGGCTTGCGTAGAACGCCTCGAGCTCGGGCGTATCGTCGACGTTCGCGCGCCCGACGATGCTCTCGCGCTTCATGGATAGCCTTTGGTCAGGTCCGGAAGCGTCACGGCGATGGGAAAGCCACTATGGGCGTGCTCGCCGGAGGCGTCGATGTAGCGAATGCTTCCGTTCTCGGCGACCAGCCACACTTCCAGTGCGCCTGCAGCGAGATACGCTCGCGTCTTCTCCGTGATTTCCGCCGCCACGTTCGAGGCAGAGATGACCTCGACACAGATTTCCGGCGCGCGCGGCAGCGGCGAAGCAGCGCCGTGCTGGCGCATGAACCCGGCCGATGCCCAGGCGATATCGGGCACCCGGATTCCGATGTCAGTCAGGATCGGGCACTCCACGATCGAGACCCCATCGCGCAACTTGAGCTTCAGTTCCTCCACCACGGCGGCCTGAAGCTGCCCATGGCGCACGCTCGCCGGGCTCATTTCCACCTTGCCCCAGGAATTCAGCTCGATCTTGTAGGGCAGGTCCTGCAGCGAGGCATCGCGCTGCATTTCCTCCCACCGGTGCAGGAGCGCTTCGGGCGTGGCGAGGTTTCCCACGAGCGCTAGTTTAGACCCCGAGATACCTGTGTTGCATGTCGGGGCTGGCGGCGAGCTCGGCCGAGGTCCCGCTCCACACCACGCGCCCTTTTTCGAGCAGGTAGTGGCGGTCGGCCACGCGGGTGAGGGCGCGCACGTCCTTGTCGATCAGCAGGAGGGCGAGGCGCTCGGACCCGTGGGATCCCGACTTCAGGCGCTCGATCGAGCGGTAGATCTCCGCGCGCACGATCGGGGCGAGGCCCTCGGTGGCTTCATCCAGGATCAGCAGGCGCGGGTTGGTCATCAGGGCGCGCCCGATGGCGAGCATCTGCTGCTCGCCCCCGGAAAGCTGGTTGCCGTAGTGGTGCTTGCGCTGCTCCAGATTGGGGAACAGGCCGAAGACGCGCTCCTGATTCCAGGGGCCTTTCCTCGCGGTCGCGACGAGGTTCTCGCGCACGGTCAGGTTGGGGAACACCTGGCGCCCCTCGGGCACGAGGCCCAGGCCCGCCTGGGCGATGCGGTACGAAGGCAGTCCGTGCAGCGGCTTTTGGTCGAAGCGGATGCTGCCCGCCCTGGGCGGGACGATTCCCATGATCGAGCGCACGGTGGTGGTCTTGCCCATGCCGTTCCTCCCGAGCAGGGTGACGACCTCGCCCGCGGCGATCTCGAGGTCGACCTTGAACAGCACCTGGCTGCGCCCGTAGGCGGTCTCGAGCGCGCGCACCTCGAGCATCAGTCGTCCTCCCCCAGGTAGGCCTTGCGCACCTCCGGGTTGGCGCGTATTTTTTCGGGCACGCCGGTGGCGATGACGCGGCCGTAGACCAGGACCGAGATGCGGTCGGCGAGGCGGAACACGGCATCCATGTCGTGCTCGACCAGAATGAGGGTCTGGCGCCGCTTGAGGCCGGCGAGCAGGCCGATCATGCGCTGCGACTCCTCCAGGCCCATTCCGGCCATCGGCTCGTCGAGCAGGAGCAGGCGCGGCCGCGTCGCGAGCGCCATCGCCACCTCGAGCTGGCGCTGCTCGCCGTGCGACAGGTTCGCTGCCAGGACGTTTTTTCTTTGTTGAAGACCCACCTCCTCGAGCACGCGTTGCGCGGGCCCGTTCAGTGCGGGATCGCCGCGTGCATCGCGCCAGAAGCGAAAGCTGTGTCCGGCGCCCGCCTGGACCGCCAGCGCCACGTTCTGCAGCGCGCTGAACTCGGGATAGACGCTGGTGATCTGGAACGAGCGTGCGAGCCCCTTGCGCGCGCGCCTGGGCGCCGGCAGGGCGGTGATGTCCTCGCCGGCGAACACGATGCGCCCGGCGTCGGGGCGCAGGTCGCCGGCGAGCTGGCTGATGAAGGTGGTCTTGCCGGCGCCGTTCGGGCCGATGAGGGCGTGCGTCTCGCCCTCCTTCACGTCGAAGTCGATGCCGTCGCTCGCGCGCAGCGCGCCGAAGCTCTTGGTCAGCGCCCTGACTTCAAGCATCCGGCTTTTGGAACAGGCCCGCGAGCCCGCGCTTGAAGAACAGCACCGAGAGCACCAAGAGCGGGCCGAGGATCACCTGCCAGTGCTCGGTCCACTGCGACAGCGCGTCCTCCAGCGCGAGCAGCGCAAGCGCGCCGAGCACCGGTCCGGCGCTGGTGCCCATGCCGCCGAGGATCGCCATGAACATGATCTCGCCCGAGCGGGTCCAGTGCATGTACTCCGGGGTGACGAAGCTGGTCTGGTTGGCGAGCAGCGCGCCGGCGAGGCCGCCCATCGCGCCGGCGATGGCGAAGGCCGCGAGCCGGTACGGGTAGGGCGAGAAGCCGATGGCGCGCGAGCGCGCCTCGTTCGACTTCGCGGCGCGCAGCGCCATGCCGAAGCGCGAACTCACGATGCGGTGCGTGAGATACGCGGCACCGAGCATCAGCGCGAGCAGCAGATAGTAGAACTGCACCGGGTCGGCGAGGTCGAGGAGCGGCAGCTGGCTGCGCATCTTCAGGCGGATGCCGTCGTCGCCGCCGTACTCCTCGATCGAGATGCCGAGGTAGTACAGCATCTGCGTGAACGCCAGCGTGATCATGATGAAGTAGATGCCGCTCGTGCGCACCGACACCGCGCCGATGGCGAGCGCGACCAGCGCCGAGGCGCCGATCGCCACGGCCCACTGCGCGAGGCCGTTGTGGATGCCGTAGAACGCGAGAATCGCCACCGCGTAGCCTCCGGTGCCCAGGTAGGCGGCGTGGCCGAAGGACACCAGGCCGCCGTAGCCCAGGATCAGGTTGAGGCTGATCGCCGCGATGGCGAAGATCATGATCCGGCGCACCACGTCGATGTAGAAGCCCATTCCGAGCGCCGTGGCCACCGCCGGCAAGACGAGCAGTACGACGATGATCGTTCCCCACAGGAGATACTCGCGAAAAAACGCGCGCATCAGCCGCGAGCCGGGAAGAGGCCGGCCGGGCGCAAGGCGAGCACCAGCGCCATGAGGAGATAGATCAGCATCGAGGCGAGCGCCGGGCCGGCGGTGTTCGCCGCGGCGCTCGAGAGCACCGTGGCGAGGAGCGGCTTGAGGAAGGCGCGGCCCAGGGTATCGACGATGCCCACGATCAGCGCCCCGACCAGCGCGCCGCGGATCGAGCCGATGCCGCCGATCACGATGACCACGAAGACCTGGATCAGGATGAGCTCGCCCATCCCCGGCTGCACCGTGTAGATCTGGCCCGCCATCAGCCCGGCGAGGCCGGCGAGCGCGGCGCCGAAGCCGAACACCACGGTGTAGAGGAGGCGGATGTTGACCCCCAGCGCGGCGACCATGGCGCGGTTGGAGGCGCCGGCGCGGATCAGCATGCCCAGGCGCGTGCGGGTCACGACATACCAGAGGAGGGCCGCCACCGCGAGGCCCACGGCGATGATCACCGCCCGGTACAGCGGATAGCTCGCGCCGCCGGGAAGCTCGAGGTGCCCCTGCAGGTAGGCGGGCAGCGAGGCGAACAGCGCCGCCCGGCCCCACAGCATCGCCACCAGCTCGTTGAAGAACAGGATCAGGCCGAAGGTGGCGAGCACCTGGTCGAGATGGTCGCGCCGGTACAGCGCGCGCAGCGCGACCAGCTCTATGAGCATGCCGACGAGCAGCGTTCCGGCGAGGCCCGCGGCGACGCCGACGAGGTAGGAGTCGCTCCACTGCGCAGCCGTGATCGCGAGGTAGGCGCCGATCATGTAGAGCGAGCCGTGCGCGAGGTTGACCACATTCATGATGCCGAGCACCAGGGTGAGCCCGGCGGCGAGCAGGAACAGCATGACGCCGAGCTGCACGCCGTTCAGCAGCTGCTCGAAAATGAGCGTGAAGGTCACTCCATGGCTACCCCATGGTTACCCATGGCCTACCACTTCATCTTGCATTCCCCGTGGTAGGCGTCCTGGTGGTCCTCGAACACCTTCTTCTCGATGTGCATCGCGACGCCCTCGGGCGCGCCGGCGTCCTTCACCGCCTTCAGGAGGTAGAAGTCCTGGATCGGGTGGTGGTTGTTGTTGAACTTGAAGTCGCCGCGGATCGACTTGTAGTTCGCCTTGCGCATCGCCGCGACCATGCCCTTGGTGTCCTTGACGTTGCCCTTGACCGCGCGCACCGCGGAGTCGATCAGCATGATGCCGTCGTAGCTCTGCGCGCCATAGAAAGAGGGCGTGTAGCCGAACTTCTTGCGGAAGTCGGCCACGTACTTCTGGCTCGCGGGGATCTTGATGTCGGCGCTCCAGAAGCGCGCCTCGAACTGGCCGACCGCGGCGTCCTTGAGCGCCGGGATGGTGGTCTCGTCCACCGTGAACACCGAGTACAGCGGAATCTTCTCGCGCAGGCCCGCCTGCACGTACTGGCGGATGAACTGGATGCCCATGCCGCCCGGGTAGAAGATGAACACTGCCTTCGGGTTCTTCGCGCGCAGCTGCGTGATCTCGGCCTGGTAGTCGAGCTGGCCCATCGTGGTGTAGCGCTCCTCGACGATGTTGCCCTTGTAGTAGCGCTTGAGGCCGGCCACCATGTCCTTGCCCGCCTGGTAGTTCGGCGCGAGCACGTAAAGCTCCTTGATGCCGCTGTCCTGCAGGTACTTGCCCATGGCCTCGGGCGACTGGTCGTTGTTCCACGAGGTGGAGAAGTAGAGCTCGTTGCACTGTGCTCCGGCGAGCGGGCTCGCGCCCGCGTTGGTGCCGACCATGATCTTGCCCGCGCCCGTGACCACCGGCACCGTGGCGAGCATCACGTTCGACCAGATGATCCCGGCCATGATGTCGATGTTGTCGCGCTTGAGCATCTGCTCGGCGACCTGCACGCCGACGTCGGGCTTGAACTGGTCGTCGCCGTACACCACCTCGGTGTCGAGGCCGCCGACCTTGCGGCCGAGGTGATCGAGCGCGAGCTCCACCGAGTCCTTCATGTGCTTGCCGATGATTCCCTGCGGCCCCGACAGCGTGGTGATGAATCCGATCTTCAGCTTCTGCTGCTGCGCGCCTGCGGCCGGCGCGAACGCGAGCAGCGCGGCCGCGGCGGCGGCGAGCGCATACTGAACCGTCTTACGCATGCTCCCTCCTCCGGGAAAAGTCGACCAGCTTATCCGGGCGTTCCGGATAGCTCAAGCATAGTACGATCCTGCGGGTGCTTCGCCTCACCGCCGTCACCAAGCGCTTCGGCGAGCGCAGCGTCCTGAACGGCGTCTCGCTCGAGGTGGCGGCCGGCGAGTACGTCGCGGTGCTGGGGGATTCGGGCATCGGCAAGTCGACGCTGCTCAACGTGATCGCCGGCCTCGAGCCGGTCGACGCAGGGAAAGTGTGGTTCGAGGAGAGGGAGCTGACCGCGCTGGGCGACGACGCGCTCACGCTCCTGCGCCGCGACAGCTTCGGCTTCGTGTTCCAGGCCTTCCACGTGCTGCCGCACCTCACCGTGGAGGAGAACGTCGCGCTGCCGCTGCTTCTCCAGGGATCTCCCTCCCGGGAAAAAGCAAGGGCATTGATTGCCGCGGTGGGCCTCAAGGGGCG